>Ga0247742_10001024_pt1 | contig 20499 bp, 22 predicted proteins | sample UWRJL208509C2_FD_180944 | JGI IMG/M metagenome (GOLD analysis project Ga0247742, IMG submission 180944) | Plant litter microbial communities from Arlington Agricultural Research Station in Wisconsin, United States - UWRJ-L208-509C-2 | ecosystem: Environmental > Terrestrial > Plant litter >... | reverse complement strand
GAGGACCCCTGAAAGTACTGCTCAATGCCATATCCCAGTCCGGATCAGATTTTTGAGATTTTTTGAGAGGCCATATCCAATCCGGATCAGAATTTGGCCAAAATTCACGAAGGTCATATGCATAGTCCGGATCAGGATTGGTTGGGAACTGACTGGCCATATCCCAGTCCGGATCAAAAATTTGGGCAGTAGGAGATCTTGAACACGCAACCTTGGACAACAAAGGGCTGCTCCATCGTTGACTTACCACTGGGTAATATTGCAACTTATGAAGAGGTTTCTCAGTATGTAGACCTCGAGAGGAGAGCAGAATCTCATGTAACGACCTCCATTATGGCGTGGACATCCCTCCACCGTTCGAAATCGAGAGGGAAGATGGGAAATGTGCCAACAAACTGTATGTCCTGTTCATAGGTTTGCCAGTAATCTCGACAATGTAATTACCTATTGGAATTATTATTCATAACTCTTACTCTATACTGAGAGCTGGACGTGATTGTGCGATGAACATGGATTCAATTCCACATTTGTCGTTCGGTCTTCCATTGACAAATGAATGGTATCCTGGTCGAACCCAGGAAATCAGTGCATTCCTTTACACCGCAAGGGGATTCATATAATAGTTTGTCATGTCGGCGAGTCTGAGAGAGTGACCACCTCCGTCGAGCCACGAGCGTTTTCAGCAAGATGGTGGGGCAAGTAAAAAAAGGTGGTTCAGATTTTTAATCACGACGACCGAGGTCCCTCATATACTGCTGTCCTCAAGATAGAGCCTGAGGCCTGATGTTAAAAGAATCCTGGAAATCTCAAGCTGTGACGTTGGTGTGTAAGTCTTAAGCCTAGCAAGCATTCTTGTCTGGGGTGCCACTAGTTCATATACATAAGGTCGTACCTATTGGTGGACCTACATCTTCAAATAAAGATGCTCCGAGCTGAAAATATGCTACCCATACTGAATACTACGCAAAATAATCGAAAAATTAGAGAATTTTCAATTTTTTGAGGCCATATCCCCAGTCCGGATCAGACTTGGAAATTCTGGATGCCTTATGCCCAGTCCGGATCAGGATTACCATAAACAGTCCGGATCAGATTTTGGGATTTGGGATATGGCATTCAGCAGCACTTTCAGGGGTCCTGGTTGTTGGCAAGTTGGTTAAGTCGAGTCGAGTTCACGGCACACGATCAGTAGTAGCCAATCAAATGGCTGCGTTTCATCAAATGCTCGAGTCGAAATATAGATTCGCTGCAGTACATTATGCTGATATAGATGACAACGATTCGCGAGCATTCTGAAGAAGGTTGAATAACTCAGTGGTCTTACCAAGCCTGAGAAGCTCCTCAATTGGATACGGTGTGACTTCACCATCTATCGTGTAGTCTTCCTCTCTTGCGATAAAACCATCCATGAAGTCCTGCAGGTTTGTTGGCTTGAAGAAAACACGCGCTCGCAAGGTACGGCTGATGCTTGCACCGGAAAAACATCAAGCGCGACTTGAAACATGAGAGGATAAACCCGTTCATTGACCTGTAAGTGAAATAATAAGATAGTAAGAGAGAGAAGAGATCAGTGGAAGTACTTACATCCCAAGAACGAACAAGATTTAATCCATCTGAAATGCCTTCAGTGTCGGCAGTGAGATATTTTGTCCACTCCATTTCTGCGGCAAGTCGGTCCAACTTCACTTTTTCAGCTTCAGCCGCCGTATTTTCCGCTGCGGTGACCTCTATGGATACATTGGTTTTTCCAATAGACGCCACAGGGTTTACTGAAGGTGGTGACGCACTGGTGGTGGCAGGGATTGCTCCCAGCACACCCGGTAATGTGGGCAGCATGTTTTGTGGTGGATGCGCAACAGAACCCGGAAGCACAGGCAGGGAGACAATGCGTCGAGAGGTGGGCTGAAGACTGGCCATCCTTCGCATACCAGTTGCTAGCTTTGTAGCGGCGGAATGGCTTGATTCGGAGGTTCCAAAAAGAGGTTCCGTGGCTGAGCGCTGCAGCAGCGACGACAACGCCTTTTGTTCTGTCTTGTCTCTCATGGTGTAGCCGTGGGCTTTGGCATGGCCTGCGCGCCTAGATAGTAGCTTAGTCAGCCATCAGTGGCGATGCACCCGTATGTACGTCAGCGAGAGTCTGTACCGAATGATCATCCTTGCCTTCTGACCGTCACGACGCGTCCGCGCCGCTAGTGCACTCGGGAGCGACCACCTTGGACACCTCCAATGGAAGTAGCGAAATCAGTCATCTAAGGGAAACGAAATCAATATAGATTTGTGAATAATGATTAACGAGGATGCACAAACCAATTCAAGCATCCACTCCTTTGCGGCAGCTGCTTCAGTTATTGTCCAGTGATCATCCATCCATTCCATCTTCTGGGAGGGATTGATAACTAAAAGAATGTTGTAAACAGATAGCTTGATTTATGGGAAACAACTTACTCATAGCTAAAGCGTAGATACGACTTTGTCAGCCTTTTTTGACGTATTCCTGGATTTTGGCAATGCCAACACCAATGTAGTGGGCAAGCTCAGGTATGGTCTCCTGCAGACTTAGCCATGAAACGATCAGCATCTCAAATTCTGGCAATGCCATTGACAATATTGGAGTTTTCTCTGCTGACAAAAGCTCCTACGCGGTATGTGGCTTCTCTGGAAGGGCGTGAACGTCATGAAGGACTTGAAACTCCTCGACAGTGAAAAGATGCAAGATAAGGCTCTCATATTTCTGTTTGCTCAGGAAAATCATCACCGCCTAGTGAGGTTTGAATGGGGTGCGAATTTCAGAGCCTCAGAAATTCTCATTCTCATTCTATGCTATATTCATTCGCAATTCCTACAAAAGATACATCCATATTTGTCGCGTGTTGCTAGTCACCAAGATCTCTATTTTTTCTCCCATAATTTTACATATATTCAATAGAGTTAAAATAATATCTAAACCAAATATTTAGTGGCCGCGCCCGCCCAACGACGAGCGCGAGCCAAAACATTTGTGAGCTCGATCGCCAAAGACGCGCCGAGATCACGTGTTTCCAAATACTTTTTCTCACAGCGAGTAGTTAGGGGACAGGTGGCTGTTGGCATGGGATTCCAAATAGTGGTGGCAGGGCGGCCTATTTGGTTCCGCCGGTTGCTCGCGCAGCCCGTTGCTCTGCCTCACGTAAAGAGCGACGGTAATACATAATCACTAGTGCTAATTACCATGTACATAAATACATTGGATGACTTTCCGCAAGCTTTCTATTCAGAATATCATATCTTGTCACAGGTCGGGGTTTGGAAGTCGCCAGTTATTTGTTTAATCTACTGGCGAACATAAACCGTAAGCATTTTATTCACTGTTCCCCTTTACACGAATCCCATCGGTGTCCGCCACTCATCCATGACTCATTCTGGCTAAGCACTCTGGGCTAGCACTACTGGAGCCGTTGCATAGATCGAACACCTGATTGGGCGGTTACAGTCCACGAGTCAGTCACCATTTCATAGTTGTTGCTTTACGATTTGCTAGCCATCTAAACACGTGTGTAGCTGAAAGTGAGAAACATAAGTATAAGAAGAAATTCCGAAGAGACTCTTGAATGTTAGAAATTGGTACCTGATAGGCGCCAGCAGACGCATGCGCTCAAGAGGGCGCGCCAAGACTGTTTGGTTTGGTTTAGGAGGTGAAATGGGCAGGTTATTCGCGTTTATTCGAGTGTAGACAATCTATGAAGGGGGGTCAGACCCTATGAATAGATTATGATTTATTCAGAGGTGAATTCAGGCACGGAGACGATAATCTTTGACAGTTTGACATCGGCATGGCGGCATCTCAAGCCACCTTGTCACACTTTATTCTATTCTGTCGAATAAATGCTTGCGGAAAGTCATCCATTACCGTACCTAATAGTTGCAGTAGCCACTGTAGAAAGACCTGATGGTCTGGGAATCGAATGACAGATTCTCGGGTGTGTGTTGTGCGAAGGGCGGTGCAAGTATCCCAGCGGTCGTCTGAGATAGGAACTGAACGAAATCCGTGGAACGGTAGGGGCGGAAGGTTGAGATGCGGGTTGTGAACTGGGATGCTCTTCGTGAGCCGTAAACTGAGCGTGCGTGAACTGAACGTAGGCGTGAAGGTAGGCGTGCGTGAACTGGGGTGCTTCTCGTGAGCGGGGCTTGACTAATCTTGACGACTGGCGGACTGAACGAAACGGCGACGACTGGGGAGAACTGAACGAAACTGGGCGACGATGACGACTGGTGAGTTGGGGGATCGATTCCACTACAGAAAATGTAGTGTACATGGGGTTTTTATAGTAAATAAAATGGTATAGGAGTAGAAAAACCGAGTCAGAGTCCGGAATAATAAACTACGGAAATGATGAGCAATAAAAGAAAATGATACTACCTTGGAGACGAGCGCGTGTTTTCCGTGCTCAGCCAGTAAGGGTACCTTACACCACTTCTGCATGCTTTCCGAGCGACGGTAAAGGATTACTACCAAATTGTTGGTGGCAGTAATCCTCTACCGGGAAATTTTTACGACTCAGTGGTGGATTACTACCAAAAATGTGGCAGAAATCCACTACCACGAAATTTCGACGAGGCAGTATTAGATTCCCACCAATATAAATTGATAGTAATCCACTATTGGTAAATTTTGACGAAGCGGTAAAGGATTACCGTGGTAATGAATTGGCGGTAATCCTCGACATACAGGAGATTTTCGAAGAGGTGGTAGAGGATTACCGCTAATGTGTATGGCAGTAATCCTCTATCAGCGACTTTTGACGAGGCGGTAAATGATTACCGCAACCATTGATTGGTGGTAATCCTTTACTGGCGAATTTTGACGAGGTGTTTAGGTAAGTCATGCTTTACTGGTTTATCGACGTATAGAGCCTGTACACGTGTCGGCTGGATTGGGGTTTGTATCGGCTTCGAGGCGACTTCCAACAGATGTTCGTAAAATATAATTCAATCCAAACAAAACCATGTGTTCCTCCATGCAGACTTGCCAAGAATGCCATTTCTGCACATACGAGGACGTGATCCCCGATTTATACTTCGCGTATTTAAACTGGGTAGTGTACCCCGGTGGCCTATATGCTGGGCCAAATGGGAAAGATATCCTGCGCAATTTATATCACTTTCCGCAACTTAGTGTATGGTATTCTAACTATATTTTACACTAACTACGACCTTCCACGAGGGCATAAACGTTGTAGACAGGTTTTGTATACGAAAGTGCACTTTAATATATGCTGGCGCACATTTAAATAAGTCAATGGAGATTTATATATGCTAGCGCACTTTATATATCTCAGCGCACAATTATATAGATCAGCGCACTTTCACGTACGTAGCGCAAAAGCACTTCTGTGCACACAATTTCGACTTCAAGTTCGCCTGGTAACCTTAGTTAAACCTATGGACCGGATCACGTGATAATAACCGGGACCAAAGGGAATAACAAGTCTGCCCACATTACGTAACGCTTCTCAGTCTCGAAGCTGCCACTGGCTGTCAAACGAACTTTCGGTGCGCACGGCTTCTTTTGTTCTCCGCTGAGACCACTTTGGCTGTCCCTCTTCACTGACCCAGACTGAGATCCCTTTCTTAATGGCCAGTGATATGATTATTCTGCAGAACTACATATTTTTTATATACTTGTATCTACAACACAGTTTTTCGGTGGCGTCATGGCGAACTAAGTGTCTGAAAGCTTCTCGAACATTACCAGGGTGGAAATGTCATAAGTAGATTATAGGCATAGCTTCTCAACACCTGTATAGTTATAGCAGTAATGCTCGTCTAACCCCAGAATTGTAAGCACTCTCTATACCTGCTTGCGTGTTCAAGTCTGTGGCGAACTGTTTTCTTTTTCGGGGGAGTGTACAAGTCTCTCTAACGGGCGCCTAAATTTCATCAGTGCCGTTAAGGAGCTTTCATACGACAGGAATAATTTTTCAACACAATTATTGTATCCTAGAGAAAAGGATGGTTGCTTCACTTTTCTTGTGTGGTGTTACTAGATAGTGATTTCGTTGTACATAGGTTGTTCACCTGCGTAATCGGATGTTGTGACAATAACTTATATGACTCGTTATTATACCTGGTCCCAAATATACAGATGAATTAACGGCATAAGATTGCCCTTTTTGACGCGTTGGAGCGCGAATTCTGTCTAACATCTATATACTTGAGCGTACTTCGCGTTCGCAGCATAATATGTGTGTTGCGACTCCGACACGCCTGCAGATATGCTGGCACGGAGCGGAGCCTGCCTGGATGATTCCTGGATTCTCGGTAGACAGATTCTGCCAAACTGTCAACCTTATTCAAGCTTCTAGCCTCAAGAACTGTGGGCAGACTGTGTACCCGACCAAAGGTGGGGCTCAGACTCGAAACCGCAATCCTTCCCTCGTTCGCAACGTACACCATTGGCAGCTCGGCTCATTATTCTGGAATTCGTGTACCACATTCTACACTGGCTTCGTTCTACTCTGGAAGGACCCGATCGCTCAATAATAGTGGATAAGAGTATGCCGACCTCGAGGATGTCCTCTCGGCAACTAGCAATGTCTCCCGCCTCAATCAAGGTAAGTTTATACTTGATCATCTTCTCTAAATCCTCTTCTCTATCATTATTCTGAAAATTTCTAGAATCTAGCGACCAGCCACATCAAGCACCCCGAGGTTGACAAGGATCAACTGGAGGTCGGACTCGAGGGTGCTGATCACGAAGTTCACCGGCTCTGCAACGTCAGCGAGGCGCTCATGCTGAACCACACTGGTGCAGAAACGCTTTCCCCCTCGGCATTCGTCAACTGAGTGCCCCCGCACTTAATGTACCCCGTCTGACTGCGTTCATCCCTCGTGCTTAAAGTCAGACGCGCACGACACGAGTTACTCCCTACTAGGACAGGCACACGTCAAGTTTTTTGCCTGCTATCCTGTTCTTTAGAACCTCGTCGCCCGCTTGCTATCGCATCCTGATTCAATACTACCCCCATCCATCGAGCTTGAGGTGTATGATCACTTTATTGTGGTTCGGTACCCCGCCTGCTTTGTGCCGACACACTGGCATCGTACTCAACGTTGTTTTCAACCCAATCTTTGGCACCCCGAAATTGAGCAGTCACATCTCTGACATGGAGGTCAAGCAACCCAGCCAATCGTTCCCCAAGCACGCTACACTTGGGCTTTGTGTCCGTCGATGTACCTTTTTGTTACATTTTTATCGTCCACCTCAGTAGCTATTTTCAAGCTATTTTCGAGTCCTATTCTCATTCTATTCTCACGCAAAAACAGTTCCAATGGCGGTAAAAATGAACGAAAAATGAAACGAAAAATGACCGAAAAACGGCTACTGTGAGTCAGCCCCCTCCGAAATTCTCGAGAATAGACCGAGAATTGGACCTCTTTCCTATTTTCTCACCTTTCGGCTCGTTCGGAAGCTGTCCAGTTGGTTGACACAACGTGTAACATGTCACGTTTTCACTGAAGATATGTCGAATAAATTTATTTTGGACTTTGACTTATATTCGGGAAATGTTTGCCGCATACATGGTAGAATATAAATAGATTTCACTTTCCAATATATTCCTCCCATTTTCGAGAGAATCTCTTTCAAATTTATTCAAGCTGACTTCTGCTATAAGTCCCCAGAATATAATGCAAGCCAAACAAGGCCATGTGTTTGTCAGGAGGTATTCGCCAAGTGCGGGAGTGCACACCGGTATTTCTGCATCTGAGACGATCCGACCGTATTCTTGTACTGAATCGGAGGAAGCTACGACTTGGCAGCGCAAAATCCTACAAAATTCTGTCATAACATTCCTTTTAGTGAATTGGTCCGTCAGCCTGTGAGCGCTGATCAAAATCACTGGTGATCGTCAGTTAGTGATCTCTCATAGAAGGCCTCCTGCTCAGCGATAGAAAGCTGTGGATTTTTTCTGCATTCAGGTCATAGAGATCGAGAAAAAGAATTTGAATGCAGTTGGGACCCGCCCATTTCCGAAGACATAAGTTCGGTATCTTATAGATGGAAACTGTGTATTTGCCCTGAAACACTCTAAAGATGAGACTTATAGATTGATGCGGGGTGATAAGGCAGACCTTAGCATTCTGGAAGTGACGCTTAACATGAGTATCCTTCAAGTGGGTGTCTGCTACCCTGGGAGGCGGTGTGATACAAATCCTCGTCTGGACGCGTATAACATCGTCAACTCCTGTGAGAGAATCGTAGTCGCGGTTGACCTCAAGTCGTCGGTCCAATCCAACGCGATTGGGGTTGACGTCAATATAAAGGTATTCATAGTCTTGGTCTATGCCACTGAGAGCAGCGCGCACAAATTTTGGATGCTACCCGTTTCGATAATGCTGCAAGCATCCGTTCATGAAAGCTTTAAGAGTGACGATCTTGGATTCGTTCAGAAGAGGTTGGGACACATTCAAACATTCGTACGGGATTGGTGTATAGCCTGGAACGGCGACTGGTGTAAAGAACGCGGCATGGGTGTTTACTGAGCGTCTGCACTGGACAGGAGATATATCAGGACATGATTACTCCTGGGTATACACTCTACACTCGGACAGTTGTCAGTTATTCGTTTGTTCATCAAAATGTGTTCCCCGCCACCCATTACTAAGCCATTTGTCCGGGAGGATCCGAACGGACGTTTGAAAATAGTTCCCCATATAGACCCAGGGAGGTATCAATGGCTTCCGCCATCTTCCAGGATTTCTGAGGTGCTGTTAAATTTTCCACCTATCCCGTCCGTCTTGGAAATGCCCGACAAGCAACGGTGAGATATCTGTACCGTCAGGACACGACATTAACCTTTCCCGAGATATTGATATTTGGGGTGCACCTATTGACGGCAACTTACTCTCACTGCTGACAGGCAGCTATTTGCGGGGGTAAAAATAGGCGGAGAATGTGAATGGGTTGAAAAATTTCCAGTAAGGAATATGGGTCGAAACATATATTGACGATTGTTTTCATCATTTCCCTCAGGTAAATTTATTAGTATTGTCCTATGTAATTAAAAAGGCTCCATACCGCATCTGCGGGAAGTGTCTGTTAAAGAGAGCCTACGTATTCAGCGTTATAGCCAAAGAAATGAGCTTACCAGAAGTGCATGGATATGTGGGGTGTGGCACCAAAAATACAGACCATCCTTGAAAGGTTAATTGAGGCTAGGGTCAAGGTTGTCTCACATGCATGTGACGGTACGGAGGTCGAGCGTGCAGTCCAACGTCTGCTCTCGGAACGCGCGGAAAGTCACATCACCTATGCCATCGAAGACCTGCACCATGCTGAGAGTTACGTGTCCCTCAAAATTCCAGTCATTAAAGGCCAGCCAGTCAGGACTCAGGCATGCCCTCAAGAGTCTTCTGAATGGCTTGTTCTCAGGTGGAAGGGCTCTTTCACTGGATAACTTCTCCGGCATAATTTTGGGTTCGTATACTTTGCATGCTTGGCATCCACAGTTTTTTCGAAGCGAGTGTTGTGGAGGTGTTTCAAGAACACATCTGTACATATCTCCTACGGTTGATATCTCGTGTATTTCACGATGGCATCGTGCTTCATCGTTTGAATTATCTACTTATCTACTTATACAAAGCGACATGGAAAAATTTCGACTTTGTCTGGAGGCTAAACGGTGGATACACATTTGAAACCGGACCAAGCTTCACCAGCCTCCAAGCGGCACTGGGTCCCGGGTTCTCAAGGACCAGCCTGATATCTGTTATTTGGTCGGTGCGATGAGAACCCAAGCTAGGTGGTAGAAGTAGCTCCGGGACAGGAGCCGGAAAGTGAAATGTTGCGATAGATTCGAGGATCGAAGGAGCTCACGGGAGGCTCTGCACATGTAAAAAGGTCATTCAGTAGGCCTTCACGTTAATACTACAATAAAGATGGTACAATTTGCGGAATTTTTCCAAAGCGGTAAGGTTGTAATGACTTCACGAGAGCCGAAGGCGCTCAATGCAACGCCGCGTGGGGACGCGGCGTTGTCTTGAAGGCGCAAGGCGATTTTAATTCGAGCTAACGTGCAAAGAAATCAGTGAGAGATACAATTAGTCACCCTTCTCTGTTGAGAACAAGTACCCCCACTGTGCGAAGCACGCGTAGGTGCAAGCTAAAGGTGATCTTGGCGACAGTCAGACCAGTGATTGACCAGTGAGGGGATACAAAAAAAATCATAGCCCTTCAAAATACCTTCACCGTGCGGAGCACGGGTACAGCTCTAGTACAACTACAAAACATTACAGCACCCAAAATGGCCCATAAAGCGTCTTATAATTTTTTTTTAACAAATAGGAACGCCTGAACAATAATATATGACATGCGAGAAGGTGATATAAGAGGGGGGATGATGAGCGCATCACTCCGACTTTTTAAAGCTGTATTTTTGTCAAAATTGCGAACCGCACGCTCCAGGAGGACTATTTATATGTATTAGAATTTCTTTGCACGGTTCCTGTAGTAGCAGATTGCTATCCGATGCATAGCAGAGATTATATCGCGACGAAAGGGTAAGGACATACAAAATAGACGAAATATCGCCACTGTGACATATTTATGAAGCTTCAAAATATTCTAAAGAGGAATAAATATGCGGGCAGTATTAAGGAGTGAATTACAAAAGAGCCATTGGCCACGACAACAGTGACCCCAGCCACGTTCGCACAGCCACTTCCGGCAATGGCCGAAACGCATCAAACAACGACTTTCGCTAACCACCATTTCTTCCTTTCGTCCCTCGTTAGGTAGCCGTGCAATGATAGATTGCGAATGTAGGGTGAATAGGAAAACAGATGGAAGTAAGGCCATACGGACTACTTTTGTCTATCCATATGGCAAGTACGCTAATGACTGTAGCTTGATCTATCGGAACGACACAATGGCCGGTGGACAGTTTTCAGCAAACACCGAAATTACCATCCACGCTCGCTAGGCCTCTCGGCGGCGCTCTCTCTGCTCTTAACGAACACGAGCACATCCTCCCTGCACTATTAAGCAGATCCCCCCATTTCGCTTGTGCATGTTTGTTCATTGCTCAATTTATGTCGTTTCTTTTGTGTTTTGTGCCTTTTGGCACCAAATGTTATTGTCTTCAAGACACCTTGGTAATCCTGCCTGTTTCCAAACCGGACTTGCCGTTGTTCATTAATCGATCATGTCTATTCTCTTTCGTCTCCCACTCTTTTACAATTGCCTATAAAACCCTCAGGCTTTCCGCGTACGATTCCAATCGCGCTTTCCTCCTCTTTCACCGTCGCTGGACACTTTGCCCTTGCCAGGGACTGGAATAAAATTGCTGCGTGCCATGGTCTGAAGATACCAGTTGCCGACGTTGTCACCCACTATCCATGAACTGTAAGCCATATGTGCTCCTTACTTCCTTACTGTATCCTTTTCTACCCTTCTGATTCTGAGGCCATGACCGGATTGGAGTAATGAGAAGGTCTTCATCCCAGCTTAGCGTCGTATGTGTATATTTTGCTACTCTAATTCGTATTCCATGGGTTCTATTCATGCATTGTTGGTATCTACACTTGCTACGTATTTCTAGGAGGATTTGTCTTAGGCTTTGATTTATGCGGGTTTGCAACCCGGCCAGCAACAGGCGGCGGTCGCAAAATGTCGTTGTTGTTCGGTAAATGTTGAGATTGAACTACACGAACGATTAGAGTCTTACGAGAACAAGAGGACTTGAACCTACGCTGTTGATAGCGGTTTGACGAGGTGGAGGGTGGATGATACCCACTGAAACCCTGCCTACGGAGAACTGTGAAGGAAGGAGGTGGTATCCCAATCAAACAATCAGGGTCAATACGCCTACCTGACACGGCATTGTTCGAAGGACCTGCCCTCGTGGAAGATGTTGCTTGAGCCGAGGAAATCGATCGCTGCATATGAGACGCTATCGGTCCCGAATTTTTTCTTGCAGATTCGGCGTCAGCAGACGAAGTTTGACGGGGCTGGATGGCAGTTGCGAAGGCGGGAGGGTGTGCTGAAGCCGGTGAGTGTGATGTTTGCGGTGACATAGTTGGCAGAGGTGAAGTGCCAGCATGCTGAGCCTGGCCAGATGGAGTTGCTAGATGCTCTTGTCCAAAGTTGACCTTACGCTGCTTTGCTATTAGAGTATGATGAGTACGCGAATCAATTTCTGACCAATTGAACGTACAGGGTGGCGCAGAACTCCCAGTCAATCGACATTCCAAAGGCTGAAGCTGCATTGGTATGGGAGATGGTCGCAAAGGCGATGGCGGCAAGAACTCGTCGTTGTGTGGATGCTGTGGGGGAGATTCTTGTTGTCGCTTTCTTTTCAACTGCGACCTCTCAGGCGTTCCTGAAGCAACAGAGATCAACAGCAATAACGGTCTAAATGATGTCACTTACTGGGGAGGAGGAAGTCCCTGTTTGGGTTACTAGTGGGAATTATAAACGATTTACCCTCGCCAACGTCGTCCATTCGAGAAGAAGGTCGAGAGGAATCGTCTACAACATAGAGTATGAGTAAGAGAAGTCCAAATGCATATGCACCTACCTTCAGATGGCTGGTGCGTCTCAAAGTCAGATGGAGGGGCGGACGACGGAGGGAGGCCGTCTGCGAAGCCCCAGTCTGCTTCCATAACAGAGATGCCAGTTGTATCGAGTGTCGTTTGAGCCTCTGGTTCGAAGTCATCCCTGCTAGCTATGGTAGCCTTTGACTTGAGTTCCTTCCTCTTCTGGGAATTTTCTGGACGACTTTCTGCAGCCACGGTGCTCTCCATCTGCGTTAGAGATGGCTCGAGAGCCTTTCCCTTCGCTTTCTCTTCTTTCTTCTTTGCGACCTCCACTTTCTTTGCTGATTTTTTGGGTTCTCTTACTTTCTTTTCTTTGGCTTTTTTGGCTTTTTTCTGCTGAGCTACTGCTGGCAGAGTGTCGTCCTCTTGCAGATCTTCATCGTCAATATGAAAGCTCTGAATTGGATTCCCTTGCAGAATGTCAAGTAGATCTAGTCTTGCACTCAGCTACACCAGCTGCGCATCACATAACAGCGTGCTTACCTCTGCGATCCTGTTCATCGTTGCTGCCATTCGTTAGAAAAGCCTCTAACATGTCGTGCTTGCCACGTGCCATCGCAGAGAGTATGATGTCTGCGGTGTCGTTGAGAAGTAGATGGTAGACAGTGACCGCCTTTTTCTGAGGTTGTCGATGGACGCGCCCTCGGATTTGTCTCTCGTCTTGCGCTGACCAAGGCTGGTCCTATTGTCATTGAATAATGAGATGATGCCTGTGCAGATGTAACTTGTACGCACAAGTAAGATAAGTGTGTTGGCGCATGCTAAATTTAGACCTGCGCTACACGCAGGAGAAATGACGGCGAGTGACAGATTTGGATCGGTGTTGAATTTGTCCACGCCAGCGGCACGTTGCTCAAAGGTGGTATGTCCATCAATAAGAATATGTTTAATGCCATAGAGGTTCAGGACCTGAGTAGGAAGTTAGATTGTAATATAACACAAAGTTGCATCGACTCACGTTGCGCATGATGTGCCCAAGAGACGGAAATTCCATATATATTACAACTTTATTTTCACGTGAAACGACTTGGCCAGGGGACAGCTCCGGAAACGGAGGGAATACTGCCTCTCCGTCTTCGAATAAAACTTCAGGCGCATCGTCTCGCGTCAGTAAATGCTTTGCGATGCGTGCACAAGTATCCATTTTGGTAGATTTGGCAGTTGTCCATTCCGAAATGGAGGTGAAAGGAATGTATGCCACATCAAGTTCGAGTGCATAAGCACTCGCCATCCGATACTCTAGGTAAAATGTACCAGCAAAGATTTTCTTAGCATCATGAGACGCACATACACTGAAGTGAAATATGTTTGAGCCAAAATCAAGTATCACATAGTTGAGTATGACTTACTCTTCCTTTAACTCGTGAGCAATTCGGCGAAGGATTTGTGTCTTGCGAGCGGTACCGTCGAGTCGGCCGTGCACAATCCTGCATTCTGGGAGGTTGAGGAGTTGTCGACCTTTCCAGTCAAGGCTGTCGAGCGACCGACGAATGACACGGTCGTCAAACTGGTGATTCATCCGAGTGGCAATCATCACTTGACAGTTTCTCAGAGGATCGTTAATTACGTCCTTCGCATCGTCGAGGTCGACTGGTGGGTCCAACTCTGGATTTAAACCTTCGGATAGTTCCCGCTTCGCTCTACGGAGGTTGGTCACGTCTTCTTTTTCTTGAACCCAAGCAGCTTCACTTAGGAAGTATGACAAACCGATGATTCTCCCGATAGAAGAAACGTCCTAGAGATTACTTAGTTCTGATCGCATATATTTAAAATTGCTGATATACCTTGGGACCCGTATGAAGAGGAGTTGCCGTGGCAGCGAATCTAGCAACTGTGCGCTCCATGATAAGGAGGACTGCGAAATGCTTAGGCCCAACGTTGCGGAATTTATGGGCTTCATCCGTCGTGCAGCTCAGATATCGCTGCCCGAAGAGAGTCTTTGAGATGATCTTGTCGGAACCCTTAAGGCGGTCAGGTTTTTCCCAAGGAACTTTAGAATTGGAAGGAGCTGCTTCAAATATGAGATTAAAATCCTGCTGCAATGCCTGGGTAGGATTCAGTGAAGGAAGGGATGCAACAAAGTGGAATAGCGCACGGTGTGGGTAGCAATTATTATTCTGCATCCTAGTTTGTGCTTTGACGAATGGAATGGTCCATTTTCTTTCCAGAATATTTCGCGCGCCTTGCCTCCTCGATATACCAGAATATCGACAGACTGAGGAAGGAAGAGGGCCTTCAGCTCGATTTCCCATTGACTGAGAATGGTGCCAGGTACGATTATGAGGTGAGGGAATTGAGGAAGGGTTTCATGTTCACCGAGGAAAGGAGCTTTTGCTAATGAAAACTTTCAGTGCGAATTTAAGTCGACGTGGAAACGGAATGAATACCAATGATTGGAGGCAACGGAAACGTGGGTTTGCGGTTCAATAAAGTAACCAGGAACGCAATGAACGCTGCAAGGAGATAGGTCTTTCCTAGACCAACCTCATCCGCAAGAAGAATGCCTCTACAGTGGTCCGGTTGTGGTTCGGCCGTAAAGAGCTTCCGTACGATAGCATGGAGACCAGCAAGCTGGTGCCAGTGAAGTGCAATTAAATCGAATAGCGAGGGGTTAGCAAAAAAAAGCGCTTGAAACTTGGGGTCGCGAGGAGTGAGTCCACCTTTGTGACGATATTTATTGAATGGGAGTGGAAGGCCGTCCTTGAAGCCAAGATTCGACGCAAGGCTTTCTGGGGAAAGAGTCGACTCGAAGTCGCAGCCACAAGCTGCACCTTTGGCATGAGTGGCAAACTTAATGTCATGCGCGGGTTCTGGCTCAATCATTTCTGGCTGTGAGTCGATAGATGCATAGAAGTCATGATAGAGGAGAATGACTTCGCGGATTCCTTCTTCCGTCGCGAGAGACTGGAGCATCGCGTTAGTTACTTTACAAAGTTCTGAAAATGTTATGAGATGACGGATAAGAGCTAGCCGGGTCAAGGTCATCACGTACTGGGCGATGTATCAGATGCTTCGTTCTCTAAATTCGCACCAATGGCATTCATTAAACGCGAAAGCTCGTTGTGCATCTCCTCCGTGCGAGCCAAGTTCTCCGCCGACTCAAGGTGCTTGGCTAGTGCTCTCCAATTTGCGACCGCACGGATCACTGCTTTAAGCTTCTGCTTCGTTGGCTTTTCCTTATCGAGTTCTGCGGAAGAGATTCAGATACAAAGCGAATATTCAAAGGGACGCAACGTTCACCTTGAAACGCGGCCGTGGCTTTTACATCGAGCTTCTCTAGGCGCTTCCTACTCCGTGATATTACTGCACGAAGATTGCACCACGTCCTTTGTATGAGGATTCTGACGGGGACGCGAATATGTAGCCGAAGGAGACCATGAGCGTTCAGGGCCTCAGGGCCAAAAAGAGCGGCACCCACGGCATCCAAGACGGATGGAATGTAAGTGTCAGCCTCAGGCCAAACGTCAAGCCGTGGCGGGTCCTCCGCAAGCATGATAGTGAGGGGATGGACGTTTCGTTCCTCCAGGATACGAACTATGATTGCTTGGACACCCCACTTCTTGGTATACCGAGCACTGACCCAAGCTCTCCATTTTTTCAGGCCAGGTATGTTGTTTTTCTTTGAATTCGCCAGCAACTGTTTGTCGTCCTCGTCAGCGGCCGCATAGCGATCGAAGTAAGCGGAAATATCGTTGGCGTCCGCTCGAGTCCAAGGTTCAGGAAGCAGGGAGTCGTCGGCGGGGAAGAGACCGTGCTGCACCCCGGTGATTTCCTGCCATGTCGGCCAGTCCCATGGCTCAGGGAACAGCTTCGTCAGAGCTAAGTGACCGAAAGGACTGGGCATCGATTAACGTAGACAATCACAAGCTGAGGAGCGAGAGAGGAGCAGAGATACTTCAGGTAGGTGGGGAAATAGACGAGTCCTGTTCGTGTCATGGCGGTTTCGAATTTTCATTATGGATCAAATATAACAAAAAGTTTGCTGAAGTTTGTCAACAGCTACCAGGGTACACAATGTAGATCCTCGAAAGAAACACCAATAGTTTGTCAACGGCTAACGAAAACAATGAATGATGGTCGAAAAAGCACCATCAGTGTCGACGTAAGGCCGCCCAACCGAATTTTGATGTCGAAACGCAGTAAACATGGCACTGTGAGGGACGTATTGAGCATCGAGGTAGCCATAGCGCCTGTTGTGTGAGAGCGCTGAATCGACCACACACGCAATCAGCCAATCATGCTTTAGGAGTCTCCTTTGTTTTCTGAAAGAGGAATCGCATTCATGGATTCTGGACCCTCAGAAATCTGGTCGGTGGACGGAAATTAAAGAAGTTTAGCCGGTACGCCTTTGGGTTATGCGCAGCCCTTGGAGCGTCGGGAATCAGATGAGGCAATTCAGTGACGACTGAATGTTGATCTCAGGGATAAGCCATGCTGCTAAAAAGACGGTGTACGTATTGTTTTGCTGACCGTCCAATTTGATCGTGATTAAATTTGAAGCTAATACACCGCAGACAGCGCTCTCGGAGGGCCATGTCGACCACGAAGCAAATCTCACAACTGTCGGCGTACACGCGTTTGCCGCATACAAATGATTTCAGGTAGATGATAGGGCCCTAAACGCACACTTCTGTACCCGGTAGTGTGCAACTTTAGGAGCGTTACCGCTGCTATGGCCACGCTGCTTTCTATGGCTTAATATGTTTTTATCGGCTCACATCGAAACAATAATAACGCACGAGAGCAAATAATTGATGCAGGGTGAGCACTGTGGAGCAGCTCTTCGCGATCCAAAAGCATTGCTTGCGTCCCAGTGGTATCATAGCAGCCCTCACAACCCTAGCACTAACACTGACCCTAGGTCCCTCCCCTCCCACCCGGTCGACTTTGTGAACGTCCACCTCCCCCACATTCTATTTTTCTGGACGCTGCGACTACCCTCCTTTCTTTCTCTCTATCATGGACGACCTACCTCGAGAAACCCTTACCCTAAGAGAGTTCTGTGCGTTAAGCGCAGAACTTCAGGGCAACGAGGATACCATAACGGACTTCGTTCAACTGAACGTCAGTGGCATTTATGACGGCCAACAAATTTGCGTGAATCCAATCCGCAACAGAATGACCAATCGAGAGAAGTTTATTATCGAACGCGACTATGACTCCCTCTTAAGCTTCTCCCCACATGTCTGTGTTTCCTGCAATACAGACGTCGCTATCAACGTTGCCTCGGATAATCGTGAGGTTTTGACCAAAGATATTAAATTCGAATATCCTTTCCACATCGGAGGAGTACGTATGTTCACTTTCAATGGGTGGCTTTTACACTGAGCCATTAAAACAGAACCCACGCCATGTTTCGCCGCATAAGGTTCCCAACATTGGCATTGGTACTTTTGGACTTCGCGGTAGCATACGCGCGTTCTTTCCAGGTCTTTATTCCGAAAACCGACCCTCCTCAATCCTTACCATGGAAGAGAAGGGCCTTTTTTACGACCATGGTCTCAAGCCCGCTCTACAGAAACTCTTACAAAACAAGGGTTCAGACTTGCCTCCCAAGTTCTCTAACGAAATCTGGCGGGCGAAAGGCCATGGTCAAGCTGGGTTCGGCTTCCAGTCGAGGCTGATAGAGGGCCACCACTCCTGGAAGCTGGGTTCCTTAATCCGCAGAAACCTGAGGCATGCGGAAATTCCCTGGCACGATGGAATGGTCTTTTTACACCAAATACGAGGCGTAAAGTCAACTACATCGCATGACGCTGACGATGAACTCTCTGCAGAGTATGCTTTGAACAAATTCCTTGAGAACGTTGGCCTTGACGTCGAAAAGATAATAGGGGAACATTGCTATGTGGACGTGGGGATCGAGGTCTCCTCACTTGAAGAAAGATGTTTAGCATGGCGTCTCGACTCTCACCGCAGGTTTCTACAGGATGTGTTGGAGGTCGACAATACTCGTGCTGAGCGACTGACGAAGCTTGGCAGCTCCAAGTACTCGCGTGATCCAACCAGCCTCCTCACCGATATCGCTGGCTGTCGTATCAAGGACGTCCTGGGCCGTTTCCTAGCCAAATACTGTCAACTGTACCTGACAGACAAGGGATTGACTTATCGAATAGACGGCTTCCATACCGGGAAGTTTGTCACCGCACTCGACCTCTTAACAAAAGATCCGACTCCTTACCTGACAGGACTTTACGATGCGTACGTTAGTGCGATTGACTCGTGCAGCTCAAATGCTCGGGCTGAGGTCAGGGTTCCATATACCCAAGCAACGAAGGTCTTTGTTGGCATAGACCCAGCACTCTTTCGATCGTATTTAATTTCAACTGCGCGCTCAGTATGGTGGTAAGGAGATGGGTTATCATTCAGTTTATACATCTGCCTAATATGTTTATGTCAGGAGCCTACGTGCTTATCGTGCCCTTGCATTCAAATATGTGGTAGACTGGCAACGTTCACCGCCCTCGACTCCTGGACACCGGTCCAAGCGAGGAGCACTTCTCCTCACAGCAGCCATGTCTTGGATGCTCAACGCCCTCCACTCGACACCTGACGTCGGACCCGCTTCCCGCGACCTTCTAAAACTCGCCCTTCCGCACATCAATACGCGCGACGTTGAGTTCAGCAGCACCCTTCCATTTGCAATGCGCATTACGAACTCAGATTCTGACCAAGAAGAAGAAAATGAAGAAGAGGAATCTGATCCCTCAACATCTGAAAGTGAAGACGAGGATGGTCGACCCCGCAAACGTCGCAGAATTGTCGAGACTGTTCCTTGCATCACGACTGGGATGTACTTCACGCGATGGGCTAGAGTTGGCCAAGGGTATCCATGCCCTCGGTTGGATAATCCGGGGTCCTATTTGAAGCCTTCAAGCTACAAGTTTCATTTCGGGGAGATTTATGAGACACTTCTCCACTCGGTCTTTCGCTTGGGCACAGGTATTGACGCCCATCCCCTCCGCAATCCCACCAAGAAGCGTAGGACTGTTCAATATTATGATGAAGGCCAGGCGTTACCAGCAGAAACGATCGCATTGGAGCAAAATGGCCACCGACTACCCGAACGACCAGAGGACGTTGGCTCTGATAACGAAGAAGAAGAGTTCCGCCCACTTCAACCTGGCCCTAATGATGAAGAAATGGGTCTCAATGGCCAAGCAACCAATCTCTGGCGGCAAGGTCTCCTCGACGTTACCAGCAAGTGCCCCAACGAGAAAGGTTTCAACAAGCCTCCGTATTGTCGTCTCTCCCCTGAGCAACGAAGGCTCGTCAACATGGCTACTTACCAGAATCTAAAGCTCTCCGACTATTTTATGGACTGTCGATATGCCTTGCGCCGTGACGCACCAGCCTTGTGGGACCTCGCCTTCGATAACATGTTCCCTCCAAAGGGTAAGGCGATCAAGAAAGGCCGTCAAGGGTATTCACAATCTGAATACTTTGGAATATACGAGCATCTACGATCTGGTCCCGACGAAATGGTAAACGCTCTTCGTAAAGCGCTGAAAGAGAAGTTTGACCAACTTCAATGGTTTCCGTGGCTGCAGGCTGATAAGATGTGGAAAACTTCGAGTAGTATTGCAAGAGAAGATCATAGGTTTCGTAGATGCGAGGGTAACACCAAACCAAGTTCTACACCTGCGCCGTTTGTACTCATTAGGACCAACACCATCCCCACCTGGTAGAGATTATTTCATAATGGTACTCAGTCATTTCTCGGCCATGTTTCTCACTCAATTTAACATCCAATGATTATGGTTTTGCGCTCATAGGCTTAGCAACGACACATAGGTTATACAATGAGTATATCCATAAAATATAACGGAGCATAAAACTTTTGGACAGAATACTATACAAAGTAAGTGCAGATGTGGAGCAAGGAAACATTAGCGTTGGCGACTGCAAGTCCAGGTTTGTCGTATC
>Ga0247742_10001022_pt1 | contig 20525 bp, 18 predicted proteins | sample UWRJL208509C2_FD_180944 | JGI IMG/M metagenome (GOLD analysis project Ga0247742, IMG submission 180944) | Plant litter microbial communities from Arlington Agricultural Research Station in Wisconsin, United States - UWRJ-L208-509C-2 | ecosystem: Environmental > Terrestrial > Plant litter >... | reverse complement strand
AATCACGCCGTACTCGTGGCTGGCGTCGGCCGGAGTCGCCGGCACTTCACGGGCGAGCTCGAACTCGCGGCCCTTGTGCACGAGCAGGGTGGCGTCGCCGCCGTCGTCGAGGATCATGTTCGGGCCGACCGCACCCTCAGCGCTCCAGTCGAAGATCTGCTCGGTGCACCACCAGTACTCCTCGAGGCTCTCGCCCTTCCACGCGAACACCGGCACTCCGGCGGGCGCAGCGGGCGTCCCGGTGGGGCCGACCGCGATGGCTGCGGCCGCATCATCCTGCGTGGAGAAGATGTTGCAGCTGGCCCAGCGCACCTGCGCGCCCAGCGCGGTGAGCGTCTCGATCAGCACCGCGGTCTGGGTGGTCATGTGCAGCGACCCCGCGATGCGGGCGCCCGCGAGCGGCTTGGATTCCCCGAATTCGGCGCGCAGCGACATGAGCCCCGGCATCTCGTGCTCGGCCAGCCGGATCTGGTGGCGGCCGGCTTCGGCGAGGGAGAGGTCAGCGACCTTGAAAGACAGGGCTGTGGATGTCGCGATGGTCATTCCCTCATCATCGCAGGTCAGGCTGGGAGCGGCTCCATCGGGCGCACGGGGAAGGGCTGGGAACGGTCATCCAGCCACGTCACGAGCGCCGAGACCCGCTCGAGCGTGCCGTGCCAGTCGTGGATGGCGACGGAGGGGACGCCCATCGCGTAGACGGGGTAGTCGTTGCCCGTGACGTCGAGACGATCGCCGATGAACAGCAGCTGCTCACGGGTCACGTCGAGCTTCTCGAGCAGGCGGTTCACGCCGTAGGCCTTGTCGATGCCCTTGCGGGTGATGTCGATGGAGGTCGAGCCACCGCCGCGCACCTCGAGATCCGGGAGTCGGGGCGAGATCGCCGCCCAGAGGGCACGCTTCTTCGAGCCATCCGGATCCCAGGCGGTCTTCTCGGCGACGGGCGCCTGCTGGCCGAGGGCGGAGAACGTGATCTGGCTGCCGCGATCCTCGATCAGCTCGCCCCACGGGCCGGGGTGCCAGAGGTCGAGCTTGCGGGCCTCCTCCTCCACGGCGGCGATGGATCGCGCCTTCTCGTCCTCCGTGAGATCTTCGGCGTACTGCAGCTGCCACTGGCCATCGCGCCACAAGTAGTAGCGGGTACCGCAGGTGGGCATCAGGTGCAGCTGTTCCAGGGCCTCGTCGCTCGCGGTGAATCCGTCGAGCGCCTGCTTCTCGAACTGCTCGAAGCGGCCGCCGGAGATGATGCACACGGGAATGCGCTCGAGCAGCTGCGCGAGGGCGGCGCTCATGGTCGGGTCCATCGCGGACTTGGACGGGGCGAGGGTGTCGTCGAGATCGAAAACGACAGCACGCAGATCAGGGGCGCGGAGGTCAGGAGCGGTGGTCACGAGCCGCCACGATACCAGCGGGCCGGTGACAGGAGCTGCTACAGGGTGTCGTGCCCGACGAACACGTGGCGCACGACCTGCCAACCCTGAGGGGCGGAGAGCCGGTCGGCGTGCCGATCGCACAGGTCGTAGCTGTGCGGTTCGGCCGACTGGCTGAGGGGGCCGAGCACCGCCATAGAATCGGCGTACACGTACGTCAGCGTCCACGACGCCTCCTGGGTGCAGGCAACCTTGCTGCACGGGCGACCGTTCAACTCGAGGTCGATCGACTCGGGATCATTCATCTCGGGCCAAGGCTACGACCGTCGACCCCGCGCGCCGAGAGCCACGCCGGTAGAATCGTGCGGGTGGAGAAGCCGACGAGATCATCCCGCTCGGCATCGGTCCGGCCGGGCTGGCGAGACCGCCACGGCCGGGGCATCCGCTCCGCGGTGACCGGGCCGCACCTGCCGTTGCTGCGGAGCCGCGCTGACATCTTCGACGAGACGGTGGCCTCGACGGCGGAGTACCTGAAGGATCTCTGGCCCGACCAGCTCGACGGCGTCTCGTTCGAGGTGGCCGCGATGCCGGCCCAGCTGGGCGAGAGCCCCGCGGTGGATCGGTGGCGGGTCATCGTGGCCGAGCGCCGCGTCATCCTGTACCGGCTGCCCATCGAGCGACTCTCCCGGCTGCACCGCTACGACGACATGCACAAGCGGATGATGATCGAGAGTTGCGTCTTCCGCGCGGTCGCCGAACTTCTCGGCAAGGACCCGTGGGATCTCGCGCCGGATCGGTACCGGCACCTGTAAGGCAGCTACGGGTAGACGACGATGGGGTCGGATGTGGCCCCCAGGGGTTGCACGCTGTACCGGGCGAGCTGCGCGCCGTCGGAGAGCGTGACCGCGCCGTACAGCGTCCCGAACCCGGTGAGTAGATAGCTGGTCTCGGCCGTCAGCGGCACGACGAGCGAGCCGCCCGCGGGCACGGTGACCGCGGTGGTCGCCCCGTCGAGTTGCGCGATCTCCACCACCGACTCCGTACCGGATGAATCGCTGAGATGAAGCACCGGCGACGGGCCGGCGGCGACCGAGAACTGCGCCCGGTCCTGCAGTTGGGGTGCCGGTGAGTACCAGGCGAAGTCGGTCGTGGCGCCCACCGCGCTCGTGGCCCGCACCCCCGCCGCGACGGGGGCGGTCGCCGAGATCTGCACCGTGTACGTTCCGGTCGGCACCTGCTCGAATGAGACCTCGGTGACGGTGCCCGCGTCGAGGGTCACGTCGAACGTGCTGCCGGTCTGGGCGCCATCCTCCGGAATCAGGCCGACGGTCAGCTCGACCTCGTCCGTGCCGGGCGCGAATAGCCGCAGCGCGTTGACCACGTCGAGGTACGCCTCTCCCCCGCTGCGCAGGGCTTGCGCGGCGCCCACGTCGGTGAACAGCACGCCCGGGATGACGATGTCGCTCGATAGCGGCGCAGAATCCACGAGGTCGACCCCTCCGGCGGCGAGCCCGCGAACGATCGACTGCTGCAGAATGGCCGAGACCTGGCCACCCGTGCTGGTGACGTGCACCACGGGTGCGAGCATGTCGGGCTTGAAGCCGGCCAGTGACAGCACACGCTGACCGCTCGGCGGCACCACGATGCCCCGGGTGCCGGGCGCCAGCACCTCGCCGGTCTCGTCGAACAGCTCGAGGTCGACGGTCGCCGGCACCTCGCTCGGGTTCGTGAGAACCAGCAGGGTGGTGCGGCCGACGGTGGTCGCGCCACCGGTCAGCCAGGCGTCGCTGCTGGCCACGGCGCAACTGCTGGCGGTGAGCCCCTGCAGGTCGCCCTCGCTCACCTGCTGCGACTGGGCGCCGCTCAGCGTCACGCGGTCGCCGGTCTCGGACTCCCCCGGCGGCGTGCTGACGATCGTCGGCGCGGCCGAGGTGCCACCGGTCGCGGCGTCGGAGCTCGCGATGGGATCGGTTTCCAGCGTGCCGGAACTGACGCCGCTGAGCACGACCGGCCGCCCGATCGCCGAGGCCTGCGTGGCGCCAGCACCGCTCTCGTCGGAAAGACGGAGCGCAGCGCCCGGGCAGACCAGTTGCTGGGCGGTGGGAACCGGGATGATCCGCTCGCTGGCCACCTCGGCGGAGACGGTCGGCAGCGGCAGTAGCGAGGCTGCCGCGATCGTGGCAGCAGCCACCGCGAGACCGACCAGCCCGCCCACGACGCGCGCGCCCACGACGGCGACGCCTCGTGCAGTCACCTGCCGACGAGCGCTGCTCTCCGGCTCGTCGGCCTCGGGGAAGAGGGTGTCGCGGTCGAGCGCTTCGCCCGTCGGTTCGTCCGGGAACGCCGATTCGTCGCTCATTGCCCGTCCTCGGTGTCGGTGGTGGAAGCAGTTGCGGCTGAGCCGGCTTTCGCCGTGCGCACCCTGCGGCGTCGGGTGGTCGGGATGGCCAGCAGCAGGGTCAACCCGAAGATGATCGCCTGGGCCACGATGACCGCGACGCCCCAGTCGGTGCCGAGGGGCCCAGGGCCGGACGGCGCCTCACCATCGGCGAGCCCCGAGTAATGCCAGAGGAACCCGCTGGAGGTTGCGCCGATCGGGGTGAAGAGCCGGTTGCCGTCGAGCGCCTCGGTGATCCGTTGCGCCACCGGGGCGGCGGCGGGATCGGTCGGGTCGGGCAGCAGCACGAACGCGATCTGGAGCTCGTCGAGTTCGCCGGTGACGTCGAGCCCGCTGCGCGAGGCGAGGTTGCCGGTGAGGGTGGCGATCCTCAGGTCGCCCGGTGTCAGAGCGGTGTCGGTGGCGGCGAGGGTCGACTGCTCGTCGAGGGTGGTACCGAGCCCGCGGTGGGTGGTCACGGCCACCCCGCCGTCGGGTTGGGCGTGCAGCTCGAGCGTGCCGAGCTCGGGGTTGGTGGTTGCCTGCGCCGAGGCGAACGCGGGAAGCATCCTGCCGTTGCTGTCGGCGACGGCGATCGACCCCGTCGCGGCGGCCCCGGCGGCGGGAATCGCGAGCAGCACGAGACCCGCGGCGAGCGCGAGCGCCGGTAATGCCGCCGCCCGTCGCAGCGCCTCGAGGGCCACCACCGCGGCGCCGAGCAGGCCGAGCCAGTACAGGCTGACCGCGGCACCAGGCCAGCTGGCCGAGGCCTCCGAGCCGACGACGGTCAGCTGGAGATGGATGCCGACAACCGCGGTGAGATAGCCGAGAAGTGCGATCACGAGCGCAGGGATCGACCGCCGCGAGCCGCGCAGCACGAGTGCCAGCACGGCGAGCACGGCCAGCGGGGCGAGGAGCACGATGACGACGACGGGCCCGACACTGTCGGGCAACCCGAGCGCGGGCAGGAAGGCACTCCAGCCGTGGACGTCGCCCGCGGCCGACCCGATCGCCAGTTCCAGCGCGGAGGGAGTACCCACCGTGACCGGGAGCCCCGGGCTCACGAGCAGCGCGAGAGGGGTTCCTCGCGAGAACTGCTCGATGATGAGCGGGGCGAAGAGCGCCGCCGCCGGAATCGGGATGCCCAGCACGGCGAGACTGCGTCGGGGGTTCGCCGCTGCCCACGCGATCACTCCGAGCAGCAGGGCCGGCACGAGCACGGGCGCCGATGCCGCGACCGCCGCGAAGAGCAGCCCGGCGACAGCCACCATCGACCAGCTGCGCGCGGCGCCGACGATCGCCAGCAGCAGCAAGGGCAGCAGGATGTGCGCGATGACGGCACCGAGGTGCCCGCCGCCGAGCGAGGTGAGGAACGGCGGTGCAGCGGCCCAGCCGATCGCCGCGACCGCGGGGGCCCAGGCCCGGGTCGAGAAGCGGGCGGCACACCACCACGCGGTGAGCGCGGCGAGCGGCAGGGCGGCCAGGTACAGGGCGACGATGCTCGATGAGGGCGCCCAGAAGGTGACGGTTCCGAGCACCGCCAGCACGGCGGCGAATGGGTCGGCGGCCCCGAGGAACCCGGCACCGATGTCGTGCCATCCGTACCCGACGTGCGACCAGAGTTCTGCCACGGTCGCGCTGAGGGGCGCGAGCGCTCCGCCGGCGAGGGCCGGGGCATCCACGAATCGTCCGAACGCGATCACACCGGCGATCGCCGCCAGCAGCACGACCCACGCTCCGCCGCCGGAGAAGAAGCCCAGCCGATCCGACTCCGCCACCACCGTCGTCGTCGCGGCAGCGCGGGTGCTGGCCCGGCGTTCCCGCAGTTGGGCCAGCGGCATCCGCAACCCCGCGATCGCCGCCCAGCCCATGGCGCGGGTGCGCCGGATGTTCGCGCGAGCGCGGCCGACCGACGCGTCGAAGAGGGCGGAGAACGCCGCCGAGAGCTCGCCGCCCACCCACCCGGGGCGCTTGGCGACGAGGTGCACGAGGGAGCGCAGCACGGCGAGCGGAAGCAGGCTCAACCAGTGCAGGGGCACGGCCACGGCGGGCGCGTACGCCATGCGGCGGTGCAGCTGGGCGGCGCGGTGCACCCGGTTCACCGCTCCCGCGGACAGTGAGCGACGGCCGAATAACTCGGGAGGTCCGGCGCTTGCCACCTTCGCCGTGGGCACTCCGGCGACCCGGTGCCCTGCCAACCGAGCGCGAACGCCGAAGTCCAGGGCCGCGTCCGCGGTCGGCAGCGCAGGATCGAAGCCGCCCAGGGCATCCCACACCGATCGACGCACCAACATGCCGCCCTTGGCGACGCCCAGCACGTCGGTGTGCGCGTCGTGCTGGGCCTGGTCGAGCTCGTCGTCGACGAGGCTCACCGAGCGCCCGAAGCGGGTGATCGTCTCGCCGAAGCTGGCGATGACGGCGGGGTCATCCCAGCGCATGAGCTTGGGGCCGGCGACAGCCACCGAGGGTGCCACCTCCACGGCGGCGAGCAGGGCCGAGAGCGCGCTCGGCTCCGGCGCATTGTCGTGCCCGAGAAGCCAGAGCCATTCGTCGGCCGTCGCGGCGGGCGGAAGGCCCTGCAGGGCATGGGCCACCGCAGCGCCGAACGGGCGCCGGCCGGGCGTGGTCACCACCGGTCCAGCCGCGGCGAGCACGCCGGCCGAGCCATCGGCAGACCCGGCGTCGACCAGCACGACGGAGTCGGGGCGACGGCTCTGCGCCGCGAGGGCGGCGAGGGTTCTCGGAAGGTACTCGGCCCCGTTACGGACGACCAGCACCACGACGACTCTCGGTTGCATAACTCGTCGAGCCTATGCGCGGGTCACGCTGGCGCCCGTTGGACGCGCTGCAGAACGACTAGTCGAGACGGTCTCAGGCTTGGCGCGCTGCGACGGTCAGAACCTCAGGCGCGCTTGCGCAGCTTGCGCCGTTCGCGCTCGGAGAGGCCACCCCAGATGCCGAACCGCTCGTCGTTCTCGAGCGCGTACTCGAGGCAGCGGGTGCGGACCTCGCACGAGGTGCAGATCTTCTTGGCGTCGCGAGTGGAGCCACCCTTTTCCGGGAAGAATGCTTCGGGATCGGTCTGCGCGCATAGCGAGTCGGACTGCCAAGCGAGGGCATTCTCGTCGTCATCGGCAACCTGCTGGCGAACCCCCGGTACGCCCAGCTTGATCGGATCGACGAACCAGTCATCAGGAACACCGGTACCAGCCCCGCGGTACTCGTTAATCGCCATGTTCCATCTCCCTCCACGCTTGAGCCGGCCCCCGAAGCGCGTTAGGGATAATTACACCGGTGTAGTTACCCCTGAGTCAAGTCGCAGATGATAAATGCCTCAATCTCATGAGGAGGGTTGCGACGCCCGGCGTGTTGCGAACCACTGGCTCTCCACCATCTCGGCGAGGGAGTGCCGCATGGCCCAATCGAGGTCGCGCGCGGCCAGGTCTCCCGCAGCGACGATCCGGGCCGGATCCCCCGGCCGACGCGGTGCAATCTCGGGAGTGAACGGGATGCCCGTGCCCGCCGCGACCGCCGCCATGATTTCGGCGACCGAGCTTCCGGCGCCACTGCCGAGGTTGTACGCCGCCTCAACCGGCTCACCCGCGTCGAGCCGGCGCGCGGCCGCGACGTGCGACACGGCGAGGTCGGAGACGTGGATGTAGTCGCGCACGTTCGTACCGTCGGGGGTCGGGTAGTCGTTGCCGTTGATGCGCGGCGTGCGACCCTCCACCAGCGCCGTGAACACGAGGGGGAAGAGGTTGTGGGGGCTCGAGTCGTAGAGCGCAGGATCGCCCGAGCCGACCACGTTGAAGTAGCGCAGCGAGGTGTGCCGCAGCCCGCGCGCGACGCCCTGGTCGCGCAGCAGCCATTCGCCGATGAGCTTCGACTCGCCGTAGGGCGACTGCGGGTCCTTCGGGGTGTTCTCGGTCACGAGATCGGTGTCGGGCGTGCCGTAGACCGCCGCGCTCGACGAGAACACGATGCGGTCGACCCCGCGTGACTCCATGGCGGCCAGCAGCGTCGCCGTGCCAGTGACGTTCTGCTGGTAAGTGTGCAGCGGTTCGGTGACCGAGACCCCGGCGTACTTGAAGCCCGCGACGTGGATGACACCCGTGACGTCGTGCTCGTCGAGGATGTCGAGGATCAGGGAGCCGTCGAGGATCGATCCGCGGACGAACGGGATGCCCGCGGGCACGAAATCCGCGAGGCCGGTGGAGAGGTCATCCAGCACCACCGCCGCCATGTCTGCCGCGGTGAGCGCCCGCACCACGTGCGAGCCGATGTAGCCGGCGCCGCCGGTGACCAGCCATGTCATGACCCCTAGGCTACTGGCTGCGCTTGTGGCAGCATGAGCCCTATCGCTGAGTTTCTGCCAAGGAGATTATCGTGCTGCGCAAGATCGTCCTGCTCGCCATTCCCGGTGTCGCCCCGTTCGAGTTCGGGGTGGTGTGCGAGGTGTTCGGCATCGACCGCTCCGACATGGGCGGCCCGGTGTTCGACTTCAGCATCGCCACGGCCGAGCCGGGCGCGGTGCGCACGAGCATGGGCTACGACATGGTCATCAGCAACGGGCTGGAAATCGCGGCCGATGCCGACCTGATCGCGGTGCCGGCGCACACAATCGAACAGGTCGACGAGCGGGTGCTCGAGGTGATCCGGGCCGCAGAGGCGCGTGGGGCGTGGGTGCTGAGCGTCTGCAGCGGCGCATTCACACTCGCGCAGGCGGGAATTCTGGAGGGGCGCCGCGCGACCACCCACTGGATGCACACCGACCGGTTGGCGAGCAGCTACCCCGGCACCGCCGTGGACCCGGACGTGCTGTTCGTCGAAGACCGCGGAGTGATCACGAGCGCGGGCACCGCCGCCGGCATCGACGCCGCGCTGCACGTCGTGCGGAAGGAGCTCGGCGCCGCAGCCGCGAACATCGTCGCCCGTCGCATGGTGGTGCCGCCCCAGCGCGACGGCGGCCAGTCGCAGTACATCGACCACCCGGTGACGCGCGAGTACACCGACTCGTTCGCCGAGGTCGCCGACTGGATGCTGCAGAACCTCGCCGAAGACCTGACGATCGATCAGCTCGCACGTCGCGCGCTGATGTCGAGCCGCACGTTCGCGCGTCGGTTCCGCGCCGACATGGGTACCACCCCCGCCGCCTGGTTGAACCGGCAGCGCCTCATCCGCGCCCAGCAACTGCTCGAGGAGACCGACTCGGGCCTGGAGACGATCGCGCAGCAGACCGGGTTCGGCACCGCCGCGGTGATGCGACATCACTTCGTTAAGGTGCTGCAGGTCTCCCCGCAGGCCTATCGGCGTGCGTTCGGGGAGCGGCTGGCGGGCTAGTCCTGCAGGGCTAGTTCTCCAGGCGCGCGAGGTCGGCGTCGACCATTGCGGCGACGATCTGGTCGAAGTCCATGGTCGGTGCCCAGCCGAGTTGCGCCCGGGCGCGGCTCGCGTCGCCGGCGAGCTCGGCTGCGTCACCCGTGCGGAGCAGCCCCGGCGTGACATCGATGCGCTCGCGCCAGTCATCCACTCCCGCCCGCTCGAAGGCAACCCGCACGAAGTCCTCGACCGAGTGAGCGACGCCGGTGGCGACGACGAAATCGCCCGGCTCCTCCGCTGTCGCGGCGCGGTGCAGGGCGTCCACGTAATCCGGGGCCCAGCCCCAGTCGCGGCGGGCGTCGAGGTTGCCGAGTTCGAGCCGCTCCTGCAGGCCGGCGGAGATCCGTGCCGCCGCGGCGGTGATCTTGCGGGTGACGAACGCCTCCGGTCGACGCGGCGACTCGTGGTTGTACAGGATGACCGAGCTCGCGAACATCCCCGCACTTCGGTAGACCCCGACGAGGCCGTGTGCGTAGGCCTTCGCGGCGCCGTAGGGCGAGGTGGGCCTGATTTCGGTCGACTCGTCCTGTGGCGAGACCAGAGGCGTGCCGAAGATCTCGGCGCTCGACGCCTGCACGAAGCGAACGGGATGCCCGTTGCCGCGTACCTCGCGGGCGGCGGCGAGCAACTGCGCCACGAGCACCCCGTTGAGGCGCGCGGTGATCTCGGGTTCCACCCACGACCGGAAGACGGAGCTGACCGCCGCCAGGTTGTAGATCACGTCGGGCTTGAGCTCGCGCACGAGGTCGCCCGCACTGCTGCCCTCGGAGAGGTCGCGCTGGTGCGCGATGACGCCGTCCGTGACGGGCTCGCCCTTATCCCGAACGATTCCGTGCACCTCGTCGCCGAGTGCGACGAGACGCTCGGCCAGGTAGCTGCCGTCCTGCCCCGTGACCCCGGTGATCAGGGCGACGGTCATGATCGACCGGAAAGGCGCTTCTGCTCGGCGAGGTCTGACTCGACCATCATGGTCACGAGCTGGTCGAAGCCGACCTTGGGCGACCAGCCCAGCTTCTCCCGAGCCTTCGTCGAGTCGCCGACCAGCAGGTCGACCTCGGCGGGGCGCATGAACGCGGGGTCCTGTCGCACGTAGGAGCTCCAGTCCGTGATCCCGACCGCGGCGAACGCGTGATCGAGCAGCGTCTCGATGGTGTTCGTCTCGCCGGTGGAGATGACGTAGTCGTCGGCCGCATCCTGCTGCAGCATCAGCCACATCGCCTCGACGTAGTCGCCGGCGAATCCCCAGTCGCGCTTGGCGTCGAGGTTGCCGAGCACCAGCTCGTCCTGCAGGCCGAGGGAGATGCGGGCGACGGCCCGGGTCACCTTGCGGGTGACGAACTCCGGTCCACGACGGGGCGACTCGTGGTTGAACAGCACTCCGGACGACGCGTGCATGCCGTACGACTCGCGGTAGTTGATGGTCATGTAGTGGCCGTAGACCTTGGCGACGCCGTAGGGCGACCGCGGCCAGAGCAGCGTGTCTTCGTTCTGGGGCACCGCCTGCACCTTGCCGAACATCTCGGAACTGGAGGCCTGGTAGAACCGCACCTGGCGGCCGGTCGAGATCTCGTGCAGACGCACGGCCTCGAGGGCGTTGAGCACGCCGGTGCCCGTCACCTCGGTGGTCAGCGCCGCGTTCTCCCAGGAGTACGCGACGAAGGAGATCGCGCCGAGGTTGTAGAACTCGTCGGGCTGGGCGCTGTTGAGGGCGCGGATGAGGCTCGAAATATCGGTGAGGTCACCGGTGAGGATCTTGACGTCAGGCACCAGGGCCTCGAGCAGCTCGCGCTTGGGGTTGTTCTGGCCCCGCATCAGCCCGTAGACCTCATAACCCTTGGAGAGCAGGAGTTCTGCCAGGTAGAGGCCGTCCTGGCCGGTGATACCCGTGATCAGCGCGCGCTTCATGTAATAGTTTCCTTCTCATCCGGGCTGCGTTCCGCGGCAGCCGTAACAAAGGTACTGGATACGGGTGATTAGCCCGTTGTTGCCACGAAGACGGTGCCGAGCCCCGAGAACGACAGCGTCGCCTCGTCGGGAGTGATGTACAACGCATCGCCGCGCGAGAGGTTGTCGGCACCCAGCGCCCCCTGCACTTCCAGGTCGCCGTCCGTGCACAGCGCGATTGCGGGACCGGTCACCGAGATGCTGCCCTCGTCCTCGATGCGGTACAGCTGGAAGTCGGTCACGTCGGGGCGGAACACCTCTACCCCGGGCGAGGGCCGCTCCGGCTTCAGGTACGGCACGGGAATGGGCCTGAAGTCGAGCACCTCGAGCAGCTCCGGGATGTCGATGTGCTTGGTGGTCAGCCCGCCACGCAGCACGTTATCCGACGCCGTCATGAGCTCGATGCCGACTCCCGACAGGTATGCATGGATGTTGCCCGCCGGCAGGTACAGCACCTCCCCCGCGGCCAGGGTGACGCGGTTGAGCATCAGCGAGATCACGATGCCGGGGTCGCCCGGGTACAGGCCGGCCAGCTCGCGCACCGTCGCGAGGGCGGGAGTCGAGTCATCCGCCGCCGCGCTGACTGCGGCCACGAGCGCGTCGACATCCGGCCCGCGGGAGATCAGCCACTCGAACACATCGCGCAGTGAGATATCACTCTGCAGCTTCTCGACCATCGGCTCGACGGCGAGCGGGTCGAAGAAGCTCAGCGTCTCGCGGATGTCAGCTGCCGACCGGAACCCGCAGAGAGCGTCGAAGGTGTCGCTCAGCGCGTAGATCAGTTCGGGCTTCGGGTAGGCGTCGCGGTAGTTGCGGTTCGGCGCCTCCACCGGGATGCCGAGGGCGTTCTCCCGCGCGAACCCGGCTTTGGCCTGCGCGGCGGTCGGGTGGGCTTGCAGCGAAAGTGGGGACCCGGCTGCGAGCACCTTCAGCAGGAACGGCAGCCGGCCATCTACGAGGTCGGCGAGCGTCTCATCCGTCCCCTCCACCCGGCTCGGCGACCCCGGGTGCGCGCCGAGCCACAGTTCGGCTTCGGGAGCCCCGGATGCCTGGAATCCCAGCAGCTCGGAGATGGCGCCGTCCGACCCCCAGGCGTAATCGCGGGGGGTATTGGTGATGGCTACAAACACGGGGACACCTGTCGGGAACGCATTGGACCAAAGTACCAACCGGGTGGGTGGGCGCCGTCGGTCGCCCGTAGGATTTCGGAGGTTTCCCCTCACGCAACGGAGCATTCACATGACATTCGAGCCCATCAGCGCCGACTTCTTCGGGTACGAGAACAAGCTCACCGACCAGGAGAAAGATGTCATCGTGCGTTTGCGCGCATTCCTCGAGGAGAACGTGCTGCCAATCGCGAATGATCTCTGGGCGAAGGCCGAATTCTTCGACCGGGATGTCGTCGTGAAGGGTCTCGCCGAGCTTGGCCTCTTCGGCCAGCCGTGGGAGGAGACGCAGCAGTTTCCCAACAGCGCTGTGTTCCGCGGCTGGGTTGCCCTGGAACTCGCTCGAGTCGATGCCTCCGTCGCCACCCTCGTGGGCATGCAGAACGGGTTGGTCATGGGGTCGATCGCGGTCGGCGGCTCTCCCGAGCAGCGCGCGGAATGGCTGCCGAAGTTCGCGAGCGGCGAGTTGCTCGGCGCTTTCGGGCTCACGGAGCCGCTGTCGGGCTCCGACACGGCGCAGGGGCTGCAGACCGTCGCCAAGCGCGACGGGGACAGCTGGACCATCAACGGCGCCAAGCGCTGGATCGGCAACGGCTCGATCAGCGATGTGACGATCATCTGGGCGCGCGACGCGGAGGACAACCAGGTCAAGGGCTTCATCGTCCCCACCACCACTCCCGGGTACTCGGCCAAGCGGATCGAGAACAAGCAGGCGCTGCGCATCGTGCAGAACGCCGACATCGTCCTCGAGAACCTCGTCGTTCCCGAAGCGAACCGGCTGCAGAATGCGAACAGCTTCCGCGACACGGCCAAGGTGCTGCGCCTTACCCGCGCTGAGGTGGCGTGGGCGGCAGTCGGCAACGCGATCGGTGCGTACGACGCGGCCGTGAAATATGCCGGCGAGCGCATCCAGTTCGGCAAGCCGATCGGCAGTCACCAGTTGGTGCAGGAGTTGCTCGCGAAGAGCCTCGGCAACATCACCTCGTCCATCGGCCTGGTCACCCGGGTCTCCGAGATGCTCGACGAGGGTGTGCAGAAGGACGAGCACTCCGCGCTGGCGAAGGAGTTCACCACCAGCCGGATGCGCGAAACCGTCGCGTGGTGCCGCGAGCTGCTGGGCGGCAACGGCATCGTTCTCGACTACGGCGTGATGAAGCCGTTCGCCGACGCCGAGGCCATTTACTCCTACGAGGGAACCCGCGAGATGAACACCCTCATCGTCGGCCGCGCGATCACTGGCAAGGCCGCGTTCGTCTAACCGCGAGAGCCCCGGTTACTCGCGTACCCTTACCGGCATGCGACTGATCGGCAACCAGGGCGTGCGCACCGCGTTCCTCGCGCTGACCTTCGTGTTGCTGCTGGCCGGAGACGCGGTGCGATTCACCCTCGGCTGGTGGACCTTCGGCGTGCTCGGGGTCGCCATGGCGGGGGCATCCATCTGGCTGCTCGTCGTGCAACGCGATCGCTGGCGAATCGCCGGTCTGCCCTATCCGCTCCTGGCCTTCCTCGCGTTCGCGACGGTATCGATCTTCTGGTCGTTCTATCCGGCCTCGACCGCGCTCGGGCTGCTGAGCACCTGGCTGATCGTATTCTCGGCGCTCGCCGTGGCAGTGACCTTCTCGTGGGCCGAGATCCTGCGGGGATTCGGGCTGGTCCTGCGGTGGATCCTCGGCCTGTCCCTGCTCTTCGAGCTGTTCGTGTCGCTCGTCATCCGCGGTCCGATCCTGCCGCTGTTCACCCAACCGGGCGTCGACTACTCGATCTACGAGAAGCTGCCGAAGATGCTCTACTGGTCACGCAACGAGCTCTTCGAGGTGTTCGACGAGGGGCGCATCCAGGGCATCGTCGGCAACGCCAACAACCTCGGAGTGATCGCGCTCTTCGCCGTGATCGTGTTCGCGCTCCAGCTGGCCGAGCGACGGCATGGCGATCGATCAGTTGGCCGCTGGGCCGGGTGGTTCTGGATGATCGTCGGTGTCGCGACCCTGGTCTTCACCCGCTCCGCAACAGTGACCATCGCGCTCGTGGGAGTCGTCGTGGTCGCCGCCGCGATCATCCTGTTGCGCCAGGCGCGCACCGCGCGAGCGCGCGCGGTGACCTGGGGCGGCATCGCCGTCGTCGTGGTCGCGGGCTCTGTCATCCTGATCACCATGCGCGACGTGCTCCTCGGCCTGCTGGGCAAGGACGCGAGCTTCACCGGCCGATTCGGCATCTGGGCCGACGTCGCGGTGTTCGCTAATCAACGCCCCGTCGCCGGGTGGGGCTGGGTGAGTTACTGGATGCCCTGGGCCGAGCCCTTCCACGACCTCACGTTCCGCAATGGCGTACGCCAGCTGCAGGCCCACAACGTCTGGATCGACGTCTGGTTCCAGCTCGGCGTGATCGGGGTGATCCTCTTCGGTGTGCTTGTAGTGAGCGTCGTGGTTCGGTCGGTGGTGCTCGCCGTGGAGCGCCCGATGACTGCCGTGCGCACTCCGGGCACGTACACGGCTGCATCCTTGCTGCCCGTGCTGCTGCTCACCGCGCTGCTCATTCAGAGCGTCGCGGAGAGCAGGCTCATCGTTGAGTACGGCTTCTTCTTTCTGGTGCTCATTGCGGTGAAGACGAAGTCGGGCGAGCGGGTGGGGGTCGCCGGATGACGGACGCCGGCGTCGTGGCGACCGTGCGTTCAGTGCTCACCCAACCCCGGGTCATCACCGCGCTGACTCCCGCCATCGTCGGCACGGCCATCCTGGCGTTCGCTCTTCGCCAGCTCATCGGCTGGCCGGGGCTCATCGCCATCCTCGCCACTCTCGCGGTCATCGCAACCCTGTCGATCGTTGCTAAGTGGAACGACATCGAGTGGCGCGGAATCCTGCCGGTCTCCCTGCTGGTCTTCCTCTTCTGGGCGAGCATCTCCATCTTCTGGAGCCACTACAAATGGGCGACCCTGGGGGCGCTCGCCTACCTGTTCTGCTTCACCATCCTCGGTTTGTACATCGCGCTTCTCCGCGACACCATCCAGATCGTGCGGGCATTCGGCGACGTTCTCCGGGTCATCCTCGGGGTCTCGATCGCCCTCGAGGTGTTCTCGGGCGTGTTGATCGATGCCCCCATTCGTTTTCTCGGCGTGCTCGGGCGCCTCGATCAACTCGGCCCGATTCAAGGGCTCACCGGCGCCCGGAACCAGCTCGGCATTCTGGCTGTCATCGCCCTCATCACCTTCGCGACCGAGTACCGCACCAGGTCGGTCTCGACTCGGATCTCGATCGGCTCCCTCATCCTCGGCGCTGGCACCCTGCTGCTCACCAACTCGCAGCTGGCGATCGGTGCGGCCCTCGCGGTGGTGCTCGCCGCGGCCGCGCTCTACGGGTTGCGGCGCGTGCAACCGCAGCGGGCACGGTTCTGGCAGATCGGTCTACTCGCCGCCACGGCGACCGCCGCGATCGTCGTGTGGGCCTTCCGGTCAGTCATCATCACCGCAGCAGACGCGAGCAGCGAGCTCGACTATCGGCTGGACATCTGGCGCCGCGCCTGGGATCTGATCGCGCTGTACCCGCTTCAGGGCTGGGGCTGGATCGGAACCTGGCGCGAAGACATCCCTCCGTTCGTGCTGTTCCGGTTCATCAGCGAACGGAACGAGACTTCGGCGTCCAACGCGCTGCTCGACGTCTGGCTGCAACTCGGTTTCGTGGGGCTGGCGATCTTCATCGGGCTGGTCGGCCTCGCCTTCGTGCGGTCGTGGCTCCTCGCCTCCCGCCGCAAGAGCGTTGTCTTCACCTGGCCGGCTCTCGTGCTCCTCACCCTTGCCCTGACCGCACTCGGGGAGAGCTCGATCCTCTGGGAGTTCGGCTGGATGGCCTTCGTGATCTGCAGCGTGAAGGCTGCCGAGCAGCTGAGTTGGCGGCGGGCGTTCAACGACATCTAGGGCGCTATGCGGGTTGCATCACAATGGCCTGGGCCGTCACATGAAATACTGGCGGCATGGACACCGCTGGCGATCTCTCGGTGTCAGTGGCCCTCTGCACCTATAACGGCGAGCGCTTCATCGGTGAACAACTGTCTAGCATTCTCGCCCAGACGTTTCTACCAGCAGAGATTGTCGTGTCGGACGACGATTCTCAGGATGCGACGCTCGCCGTAGTTGAGCAGACATTTTCGCGCTGGCGCACAGAGCACCCTGGCGTGGATGTGCGGCTCGTCCTGTTGCGAAATGAGCGCGCGCTCGGAGTAACTGCCAACTTCGAATCCGCCGTCTCTTCATGCACTGGCGACCTAATCGCGCTGAGTGATCAGGACGACGTGTGGCATCGCAACCGTTTGGACATCCAGCGAGCGCGCTTTCAGCCTGCGCCAAATGTCGACCTGGTGTTCAGTGACGCGCGCCTCGTGGACGCTGAAGGCCGGCCTTTCGGTGGTTCACTATTCAACGCACTGGAGGCCTCTCCCGAGGTCATCGCAGACCTCCGAACGCCGCGAGCATTTGGCAGACTCCTTCGCCGAAATCTCGCGACAGGAGCGACCGTCATGTTCCGCCGGACGCTCCTCGATCGGGCGTTGCCGTTCCCTCCAAATTGGGTCCACGACGAGTGGCTGAGCCTGGTGGCGGCGGCGACAGGCAACTTGGACGTGGTCGAGGATCAACTCGTCGACTATCGCCAGCACGGTCGGAACGCTATCGGGGTTACTGCACCGACGCTGCGGTACAAGATCCGACGGGTCCTCGAGCCGAGACTGGACCGCAATCGGCTTCTAGCAGACAAGTTCGCCACCTTTGCTCACTGGGCAGCTACCAGAGATGACCTCCTCGATGCGACATACGCGACCCTGGCGGCGGAGAAAGCCGAAGCAGAGGCATCCCGCGAAAAGCTTCCGTCGGCACGGTTGTCTCGTATCCCGCCGATTGTCCGCGGGCTCAGCCGCGGATGGTACGGGCGATTCACGAGTAGGGGCGGCCTCGACGTGCTGCGAGACCTGCTCCAGTCGCACGCGACTCCGCGTAACGGTCGGTAGCCTGTTCGAATGACGCTGGACATCATGATGCCCTTTTACGGGCGCCCGGACCAGTTCAAAAGCGCGGTCGCAAGCGTGCAGGCGCAGAACGATGACGATTGGCGACTGACGATCATCGACGACGTCTACCCGGATCCTGAACCCGCGCGGTGGGCCGAGAGGCTCGGTGACCCACGAATCCGAGTGCTTCGGAACGACGTGAACCTAGGAGTCGGCGGCAACTTCCGTCATGCAGTGACCCTGATGACACATGGGCACGCTGTAATCATGGGCTGCGACGATCTGATGCGGCCAGGCTACGTTGCGCGGGTATTGGAACTTGTCGAGTTATTCCCCGCCGCAGCCGTTATCCAACCGGGTGTGGCCGTTATCGACGACGAGGGAAATCCGACTCGCCCCCTGGCCGACCGTGTGAAGGACCTGTACCGACCCCGCGGACGAGGCGTTAGAAGCATGTCCGGGGAAGCTCTCGCTGCGAGTCTGTCAGCCGGCAATTGGGCCTATTTCCCCTCGTTAGTCTGGTCGACCGCGGTCCTGAAGAAGATCGGGTTCCGGCCGGGCCTAGAGGTCGCGCTAGATCTTGACCTTCTGTTGCGGATCGTCGCGACCGGTGCTTCTTTGGTGCTCGATGACGAGGTTGTTTTCGATTATCGCCGGCATGCGGGAAGCGTCTCGGCATTCACCGCCATAGACGGCACCAGATTTCGGGAAGAGCGCGATGTGCTGAACGGAGCAGCCGAGACATTCGCGGCTCTCGGCTGGGCGACTGCCGCTCGCAAAGCGCGTCACCACTTATCTTCGCGACTCAACGCCCTGTCAGTTTTACCGCGTGCTATAAGAACAGCTTCGGACTCCGACAGGCGTTCCTTGGTCACCCACATACTCAGCTAAGCCGAGTCCGAGTCTCAAGGCACGGCTCAGCGTCGCTGGACCCCGACGGAGAGCACTCCGACGAACATCCCGGCCATGACGGTCTGGGCGCCCAGCATCATGAACAGCGACGCGGGCACGGCAATCCTCACGGTAGCGACGGCATCCAGGGCCCCGAACCCGACCGCTGCCCATTCCGCGAACTGAACTGCGGCGATGATCAGGCCGACAATGAACAGCCCCAGACCGACCAGCGCCCCGCTCTCCAGGCTGATCCGCTTCTCGAGCCTCTCGAAGTTGCGACTGCGGGGAATCCTGAACCCCTCGTGCTGGGCATAGATCTTGGTTAGGAGCGCGAAGAGCACCGATTGGTAGCCCACCACGGCGAGCGCGGCGAAGTAGATCTGGCTCGACACATCGAACCCCACCGAGCCGACGACGATCGGGCCGAAGCTGATGAAGATGCTGCCGAGCACCCCGAGGGTGAACGCCACGGCGCCCGGGATCAGGAAGAGCCAGCGGGGGCTGAAGATCAGCAGGAATCGCAGGTGTCGCCAGCCGTCGCGCCAACTGCGCAGGTGCGGCGGTCGCGAGCGGCCATCCTTCTTGAGCGTCGTGGGGACTTCGCTGACCCTGAGGCCACCGAGCGTGGATTTGACCACCATCTCGCTGGCGAATTCCATTCCGGTCGCCTGCAGGTGCAGGTCGAGCATCGACTGGCGGTTGAACCCACGCAGCCCGCAGTGGAAGTCTTTGATCGGCGACTTGAACAGCACCCGCCCGATGGTCGAGAGCACGGGATTGCCCAGGTACTTGTGCAGGGGCGGCATGGCGCCGGGCGCGATGCCACCCTTGAAGCGGTTGCCCATCACCAACTCGTCACCGGCACGCAGGCGGTCAACAAAATGGCCGAGGTCGCTGAAGTCGTAGCTGTCGTCGGCGTCGCCCATGATCACGTATTCACCGCGAGCGGCTTCGATGCCGCCGATCAGGGCGTTGCCGTAGCCCTTCGCTGCAATGTCGACGACGCGAGCCCCGAGGTTTCGCGCGATCTCCTGCGACCCGTCCGTGCTGCCGTTGTCGGCGATCAGCACCTCTCCCGAGACCCCGCTACGCTCGAGGTAGCCCAGTGCCTTGATGATGCAGGTGGCAAGCGTTTCGGCTTCGTTGAGACACGGCATGAGTAGCGTGAGTTCGACAGGGTGCGTCGCAGGCATTTAGTTGGCGTGATCCTCTGGGTCGACATGACTGACACCGAATTGTACTGGGCGCCCCTGAGCCAGTGCGGCGCCGAGAGGACCATGACCCGTGATTTCGCCCACGATCGATGTGATCGTCCCGGTGCACGGCAAGTGGCAGATTACACGTGAGGCGCTCCGGTCGCTCCGGTCACAGACCGTACCGCACCGAGTGATTCTGGTGGACGACAAGAGCCCGGACGACACGCTCGATCGGGTCGGCACCGAGTTTCCTGAGGTCGACGTGGTCGCGCTCGAGCGCAATCGCGGTTTTGCTGCGGCCTGCAATGCGGGTATCGATGCGGGCTCCGGCTCGATCGTCGTGCTCTTCAATAACGACGTGGACGCCGAGCCGGAAATGCTGGAGCGCCTTGCCGAGGCCTTCGTCGACCCTCGCGTCGGGAGCGCCACGGGGCTGTTGCTTCAACCGAACGGCCTGATCGACGCGTTCGGCATCGCGTCTGACGCCACCCTCTCAGGTTTCGTCCGGCTGCACGGGAGGCCCGAGGCGGCTGTTGCGGGCCAGCTCGACCGCCTCCTCGGTCCGTATGGAGCGGTCGCTGCATACCGCCGCAGTGCGCTCGACGACGTGGGCATGCTCGATGAGGGCATCTTCATGTACGGCGAGGAGCTTGACCTGGCTCTGCGACTGAGCGCGGCGGGATGGCGCCCAGCGGCCGTTGCCGACGCCCGAGCGGTGCACCTCGGCGGCGCCACCGCCGGGAGGGGGTCGGCGACACAACGGCAGCGAGCGGGATTCGGCCGGGGCTACCTCATGCGGGCCTGGCGTGTGCATCGGGGCAAGCATGCGTTGTGGGCCATCGGTGTCGAGATATTGGTGTGCGTTGCTGACGCGGTGATCCACCGCGACCTGGCGGCGTTCCGCGGCCGCCGCGCGGGCTGGCGAGCAGGTCGGGGCGTCGCGCGCCCACCAGCAGTCCCTGACATCGAGCCGTCGATCGGGGTCGTCAGGTCGATCCGCTTGCGGCTGGGCAGCTGACGATGGTCTCACCTGCCCCGGGCTCGGCTGCATCTCGCGCACCACAGAGCGCCGTGATGTCCCTGCTGACGATGGCGGGAGGCGCGTCTCTCGCGGCCATCCCGGCCGCGACCATATCGGTCTCGTCACGGCTGTTCAGCCCGGAGGAGCAGGGCCTGATCTCGGTGGCGGTGATGGGCTCCACGTTCCTCG
>Ga0247742_10001021_pt1 | contig 20536 bp, 29 predicted proteins | sample UWRJL208509C2_FD_180944 | JGI IMG/M metagenome (GOLD analysis project Ga0247742, IMG submission 180944) | Plant litter microbial communities from Arlington Agricultural Research Station in Wisconsin, United States - UWRJ-L208-509C-2 | ecosystem: Environmental > Terrestrial > Plant litter >... | reverse complement strand
TCATTAGTGACAGAAAACTGGCAGAGAAGGAGCCGCCTACTTGATGTGATTTTCGGTAGTATCAAGGCCTCCAAGACCGTTGGCAGCGGTTTGAACAAGCGATTCAGATCCGACTTTATCAGTGGAAAGCTCCCAGAACATAGCTCCTGCAAGGCCCTTTGAGTTAAGGTATTGGGTCTTCATCTTAATGATGTTAGGGGTATCGTAGGAAACGAGCTCTTTCTTGGCGGAGTCGTAGGAGTAGCTAGTGACGTCAGTCGAGTTCTCGAAGATTTGAGCGCCAGTGACTAGCAGGATGTTCAGCTCGCATACCGAGTTAGCAGACATGTACTCACTGGGAAGTGCCTTGTAAGAGTAGATGCCAGCCTCAATGGTGCCGGGTCCAATACCAGTGTAAGGCTGCCCAATTCCATTGGTGTTCTCAAATGCGCGCCCGTACAAAGGCATGCCTGATGATGGATTAGATGGAGTCTGGATTTCAAGCGACAGATAACGAACCCATCACGATCTTGCTCGCAGAAGCACCATTGGCGGTGTACCATTTGAGAGCAGCGTCAGTGCTGAAGCCAGTACGCGTTCCCCCATATACGTTGGCTTGGTTATCAGAAAAAGTAAGCCAGGACCCTGCGTAGTCGTATGCCTATTCAAATTTATTTAGTTTATAGATAATGCAGTTCCGTACTAATACTCACCATGAGATTCCAGTAATCCAGGGCAGCATTCATTTGAGCGACTTTGTAGTTGGCATAGTTGGTAGGGCCTGCGGCAACTGCAGCTGTGAGCAGATAACGAGAGGAGTCGCCCTTCTTGGATTGGAGGCTGTCCAGCGCAGATCGCAGGGCGGTCATCAGGTCAGCAAGACCTTGGCCTTGGGCCGCATTAGCTGGGTATTCGTAGTCGAGATCACTTTTCAAGGCGAGAAATAAGTCAAGACATAAACATCGAAAGTTTGATGACCTACATTCCATCAAAACCATAATCTTCGATCAGTTGTACGGCATTAGAAACGAATGTGGCACGAGCAGTTGGGTCGGTGACGAAATTGAAGTGTCCTTTGAAGGTGTCAGTCTCGTTCCGAGAGGCGAAACTATACATGATCTAACCGGCTTGAGAATAAGTCCATCCTCCAATAGAAAGGAGAACCTTGAGGTTGCGCTTCTGAAGCTTGAGGAGGTAGAGTTGCTTGAGACATCCATAAAGATTGTTTCCTGTCTCCGACCAGGAGTCTGTTGGGAAATGTTTCTATACAGGTAGGTGGTGAGATCAATTTAAAAAATCCAGAGGAAAAATCTTACCTCTTGGTCGGCGAAGGAGTCGGTGAGCTTAATAGCTCCAGTCGAAGGATCGGAATCAGCGAACGAGTAAAGAATGTCTGTAAATATTCGACAGTCAGCGTCAACCACGACAGTTGTAATGAGAACACGAACGAGTCAAGGGTCCGGCAACAATATCGGTTGGTTCTGTAGAGGAGGTTAGTATGATTCCGCTGCAAGCCGGTCGCGCGACATACGGAAGTTGGCACCGTAGATACCCCAGTTTGTAAAGTACGCAAAGGACACCTTTCCGTTGCCTGCGCGCCTCTGGATAGCGTGGGTCTTCGCGTTCATATCTACAGTAACCTTGTTCGGTGCCTCCTTGTAGCGTTCAGGACGGTGCATGACCTGTGTCCCTTCAACAGCAATTATAGCAGCGAGAGCAAGTGCTGAAAGCAAGAAGAGACGCCGAAAAACATTCTGCGATGGCGAGGGCATGATTGCAAGATGACCCAGTTGAAACTGAACGAAAGTAGGGGAGCTGACTGCTCTGAAAAAATGCAATAGTTTTCGTCCAGCTATTTGTAATTTCAGGATAACGCAAGCCTCTGGGCAGAACACAGATAGTCCGGGGATGCGAGACAGCCAAAGCACGCGGCCTCAGTTGCAACAGGATAACAAGCACACATGGTACGTTGATCAGGCTGGCGGTGAGATATACGTACGTGTAGCGGATTGAGACATGTCAGCCACAAGAAAGACGGGATAACCCCGATTTGGACCACAGAAGTCCATGCGTTTTCGGGTGATAAACTTGGAGTTCCAAGTCCCATATGCAATTTATGCATCCTTCACCTTAGGGAATAAGAAGTCGAGTAAAGATATCTATTGGGAAGAGATGGCCTCTGGATAGACGCAACACGCACTCACTCTCCTGAATATGTAGGACGCGGCTTTAGAGACTGTCAGACTGGGTTCAGTACGCACTGCAGTTCACCGACATGTTCTTGAATTGAACCCCAAGGTAAGATCGATAGAAGCCTATGTCTCGCATGGCAACCAAGACTTTATGCACAAGACCTCGAGCAAGAAGCAGAGGCACCACCAGTCATGGTATCTGTGCGAGACTCGAGTAGAAGCCAGTTTCATCCACAAAAAGGATCGGTAGCACGCGGCAGAAGTAACAACGAATCACGTGTTCACAGGTGCTAATTGGGGAACTTCAACAAGTTGAACGTTGAACATTGACAATCCGAGTCTCGCATCTCCATTCAGGATCTCTACCTAGTCTCAACACCAGGGCAACCAGTACAGACCAGTCCTGGCGTAGGTTTTGTCCGTCAGGCTCACACGACGGTGTTTCGTACTTATCTCCTTTGAAGCTCCCGAGTCCATCAGGATGCTGGAGGGGAATCCAATAAAGAAACTCAAAGCAAAGCTTGCCTAAAAGATTCCCTGAATGACCTAGGCGCTGGTTAGAATTATGCGCGTATTCAGTCTTGACTCATGTGATTCTTTGAAGAACATCGCGAGCTGGAGTGTCGCGTAAGTACGCGGAATATACTAGTACCTCTTGGGTATGCGGTTATAGTCAGTTGATATGTAACACTTCCGCACTCGTCTGCAGTTGCATGACCGACATGTTGTGACCCATTCTGAATCGTGAGGTTGGCGCCTATCTCACCCACTGCTATCAGAAGTTAACATGACAAGTTGACTAAAGGCACCACCATGATTGATTATCATTGGAATCCGTTGGGAATCCGGACTTGACCTTGAGAAGTGCCTACACGTGTATTAGAGAGGTGTATGCATCGACGTTTGCGATTTGTTGTAACTTGAAGTACACCGAGGTTGGCGCTCGTGGAACCGCCGCAGGTGGCCGTCGAAGTCCAGTTGGTAGGGACGCGGGGGTTTCTGGTTGCTCTGAAATCAGTCCTATATATACTATATCGACTATTTGCCACTTGCCATCTAGTGTGTGCAACCTACGATCACAGGTAAACTATGCCGTCCTGAAGTCGCCCACGCGTTCACCATGACACAAACGTCAATGTGTTACAGTCAGTCGTGACGCTGTCAGAGGTTTGCTCTTGAAGCTCAAAGACTTAAGGTGAGTTTGCGCAGTTTCACAAATATCCAATTGCATTGTTGACCGCATGAATGGGAATTGAAAGGGCAGAAAAAGCATAAGGATATACAATGTGGTTGGTTGGGTGTTGACGTAATATGGGAATGTGTTTCGATAAATAGATGGAGGACTGACTCGTCAGGAAATGAGTGTAATGAAGCACCTGGGAGACGTGGATGAGGGAAACCGAAGTCGACTTCGCCTCTGAGTTGGATGTCGATCTAATCGAACAGAATCAACGACGCAAGTCGCTGAGTAACTATAAGGTGAAGCGATTGAAATGTAGAACAACGGAGTATACGATAGCACGGCAGAGGACGGTAAGAGACAAAGAACGAATGGAACGTATAGCTGGGCGGGTTCTATTAGGAAGTACGGAGAGTGTAGGTGACTTAAAGACAGGGCCATCGATGTGAGAATGAAAGGACGAGGTAGATAGAGGGTAATATGGGTGATTAAGGGTGCTTTAAGACATGTGTCCGTTGCTCAAGGACGAGAAATCCAAGCGATTTTGGTTCGATCTGTGAACAGCCATGGAAGTGTGTTTCCACATGGGAGGTAGTTGCTTAAATAGGGAGATAAACCTGTATTGGGTGAGAAGAGCGGGGAGCCCGGATGTCTGATTCGCGCACCTCGATCTTTTCTTTCTCTGATCAATCGATGACTGACGGGCGGTACATATCAGTATATCTCTCCGGATCCCAAAAAGAGGCCCTGCGCCTACACATCGACGTAGATGAGTATTGGCTCTCCAACACCCTCGATCTCGGGGATAACGCATTTAAGATCAAAGGCCTTGGCCAAGACTATCTTGAAGATTTTCTGGACGTTTATTGAGGCAGATGTCGAACAGAATATGAGAGAAGCATGCATTGCACGCGCAAAACGCTTTGCCTGTAATTATAAGTTAGCCTGTCTCCCGATAAATATTTGGACCAGAGAACAGACCTGTTTTGTAATTTCTTCTTGCTCATCGCGAGGAAATGTTGCGAATTGATCAAATTTCGTCCCAATTAGAAATGGAATAGCAGTCTGAAAGTTGATGCGTGAGTTATTCTGTACGTCCAACAGGAGCGTCTTCCTGTAAAAGTACCCCATGAAACGTACCTTGTTAAAACCACGAGCCTGCCGGTACCATTCCTTCACAGAATTTAGTGTCGATTTCCGTGAGAGATCAAACATGAACAATATTGCGACTGCATCATTACAAACAAGAGGCAGCATATTCACGAATTCCCGCTGCCCGCCCAAATCCCAGATTGAGAATGTGATGGTTGTGCGTCGAACAGATATCGTTTTCTCCATAAAGTTGACGCCTTTATAACTTTGAGAAAGGGTTTAGGAGGCACTTAATATATAAACTTACCCAGCGTCTGAATATAATCTTCGTCGAAACTCCCCTCCACATATTTCACCATCAGACTTGTCTTCCCGATCTGCGAATCTCCGACCATCCCCACTTTGATTACCACACTGTGCACATGTTAGGAACTTTTGACAGACTGTGATCCAACTTCGGCGCCTACCTATTCTTCTCGTCATTGTTTTCTAGGAGAGGATGAGGACTTTGAGAGCTGGGTCCGGCAACAGAGGGCGTAGAAGTCGACGAGGAGGCCGAGTTTGACATGATCTAGTAGATCAAGGCTCAGATAGATTGTTCGTATAGCGCGGCGCGTCGTGCCCACGTTCTCGGAAGAACCAAGAGGTGGTTATTGCGTCAGGAATGGGTATACGGAAATATGCAAAGAGTATTAAAAGGAGAGAGGGGAGGACAAGAAAGACGCGTCTTGATCCGAGTTGGCTGCTGGCTGGCTTTTCTGAGACCTCACCCAGAGGAAAGGGGATCCACAAAGCAAAAGAAACTTTCGCCGTCGTCGTGGTCGTCAACACCGAACCAGCGAGGTGAGTAACCTCACAAACAAACCGGCACCACTGCTCCCATCAATTACCTTCTCACGCCTTTGACAAACAACCACTTGGCTTCAATCCTTCTCCCAACCACCCTGCGCACATTGGCTAGAGTTTTGTTCATGGGCCCGCAGGATTTTCAGTCCTCAGCCCACCCTCCATTGTTTTCTGCTTGAAGATCTCCAGCTGTTACAAGTCCTTGTTAAAAGTCGATTCAGTGATCCGAAGATCGTAGCCTTTCTTGCATCGATGTGTTGGACAAGAGTTCTGCTAAGTTCTGATATTCAACGGCTTTTTCAATGGACTTCGCTCTACAGCGGTCCTCCAGCGGCCTCGATCACCGACGATCCACTTCTCTCGCACGTTTTCTTGCCATGCGAGCGGCCAACATGAGAGATGAGCGAGCCTATTATCTCGAGATTTATCCATAACCTTCTCTTCCGGCCCTTTCCTGCTCTGTGCGCCCGCCTAATCATCTGTCGTTTTTATGAATTTGATCGCCCACATTACTCTAAACTTAGCTCTCGTCTCCTGGATGTATTGCTCCCTTTTTTGTGACTGACCGCTGCGAAGTTGTGAAGAAGGTCAGTAATGCTCTTGATACCCTTATTGATGTCCAAACGGCTTTCAACGAAAACACAACAGAGTACTATTACCTTCCCCACAACCGAATTGCGCTTAGTTACGCTCGACCCGTCATTGGCCGCCCATGCAACGCTTCCATCAAAAGTCTTTTACCCCACTTGGCCCCTTGTATCAGGAACACTTCATATCCTCTCGCATTCTCTGCTATTTTGTGGTTCTTCCATTGCGATGTCGCCCATTTGACGGAGGAATCGGACTAACTTTCTGATCGAGACGGTATGCTTGTGACAGTGCGAACAGTTCGGTTATTACCAGATATCGATACGCTGTGTAAGTGGGTCGGTGTAAAGCATCTGAAGGTTGTTCTTGTGGTACTCATTTCTAAAAGCGGCAGTTTTCAGACATCCTTTATCCCAGCTTCGGGCAATCCTACGGGCGTTTCTCGGACTGCCTCTCATCCTCACTCCACCACGTCACTTGACCAGCATGATACTGTCCAACCTTACGACCACCTGCGTCGACATGGCAAACCGTCTACGAGATGCATCTCAAAATATTTTACAGAGTTTATCCGGGCGAATGAACAACTGCCTCGCATACTGATCACGAGCAAGCAAAGACTCCGAACAGTACCCGCAGCTCCCAATAATCTGTTATCGTTAGGCCTGCAGAGTGAAAAGATTGGAAGACACTTCTAGAATGTGACCTCTAATCCACCGGCCAATTCTCGCTTTACCTACCTATATAATCTGACGTCTGGGATAGGATACTTCTCGAGCGACCTAATAATTCCCTTCCCACTTTAACGTCAGGGCAATGTTGCTGCGTGTTGCCTTGAGCCTTCTACCCCTCGTGGGCTCTGGTAAGTCGAGCGAATGTTTTATTAAGCCGTCGTCGCCTAAATCGTCTTCCAAGCCCTCGGACAAGCCTCCACCTATGTCGATCCCGACAACGGCATTACCTTCACTGGTTACACAGAACCAGCCCACGGTGTAACATACGGTTTCACATTCCCTCCTCTGGTAACTACTGGGCAGAACTCGACCGAGTTCATTGGTGAAATTGTTGCCCCGATCGCAGCAAAATGGGTTGGTGTTTCACCCGGAGGTTCAATGTTGCACAACCTTCTCCTTGTGGCATGGCCAAACGCAGGAAAAATCGTTCGTTCTGCGCGTTACACAACGTTCGTCTATTTCAGTTCATCTACTATTCCAATTCTAAACCCTTTGATTTAGGACCTATAAGCTCCCTACGTTCGTTTCTTTGTTTTCTATTCACAGTCTAGACGACTCATACCTACCTTAGCGCGATGACAGGCCCTGTCATCACGGACTTACCATCATCCAAGGTCAACGCCACGCACTGGAAATGGGTGTACCGTTGCCAGAATTGTGTTTGTAAGTGGCTTGGCCTATTCAATTCGCCATCATCTCCGATTCTCAGCTCCATTTGTAGCTTGGTCCACCGATTCCGGAACACAGTCCCTCCCTATTGGCGAGAATGGCGTGCCAGCTTGGGCCTATTCTAGCAATCCCGTTGACACTCCTTCGGATGCACAGAGCACATTTGTTGAACATACTGATTGTGCGATTCTCTTTTCTCCTCGGCCAACATGATTTAATTCTCCCTTATAGTCGGTTTCTTTGGCTTGAACTTTGCTGAAGCCCATGTTTCTGATGCTCAGTACACACTTTGGGCCAACGGTGGAACTGGAGGTGGAGGAACACCAACGGCTTCGCCTACCACTACACCTACCCCAACTGCTACACCGACAGTCATAGCTACCCCTTACGACTACATTGTTGTCGGCGCTGGACCCGGAGGTTTGGTTGCAGCAGATCGTCTCTCTGAAACTGGAAAGAAGACTCTTCTTCTGGAGCGAGGTGGTCCCAGTCTGGGAGCGACCGGAGGCTTCTATCAACCTGCGTGGCTCAAAGGCACTAATCTCACTAAATTCGACGTCCCTGGGCTTTTCGGTGCGTAAATCTATATCTTTCTGTGACCTTTCTAATGGTATTTACAGAGACGATGTTCGGAGACAGCACTCCATTCTGGTGGTGCAAGGACATCAACGTCTTTGCTGGTTGCCTACTCGGTGGTGGAACTGCAATCAACGGGGGACTTTACTGGTTCCCACCTGACTCTGATTTCTCTGTCGAAAATGGTTGGCCAGCATCTTGGAGTCACCATGCTCCATATACAGCCAAACTCAAGGCCCGCATTCCAAGTACCGACCATCCTTCCACCGACGGCAAGCGCTATCTCGAGCAAACGTATGATGTCGCTGCACGGCTCCTTAAACCTCTGGGCTATCGCAATCTCACCATCAACGACTCTCCCAACTCAAAAGACCACGTATTCGGATACAGTGCGTTCTCCGTAAGTGAAGATCTTATAGGCATATGCTTCTGCGTGGAAGAATGATTGATTTCTCTACTTGTCAGTTCATTGGCGGAAAGCGTGCTGGACCAATTGCTACATACTACAAGTCTGCAGTCGCACGGAAAAATCTGACGTACAAGCAATACACTACAGTCCTGAATGTCGTACGCAACGGTTCTCAAATTACCGGAGTGAAGACAAACGACACCTCACTTGGGCCTGACGGTGTCATTCCGTTGACTTCCAAAGGCCGTGTCATTCTTTCTGCTGGTTCTTACGGAAGCCCTCGACTACTCTTCCGCAGTGGGATTGGTCCTGCTGATATGATCAACCTCGTCAAGACCGACCCGGCCGCTGGACCAAACCTTCCTCCCCAGGCCCAGTGGATCAACCTGCCGGTTGGGTACAACGTTCGTGTATACAATCTCTGAATCCCGGAATCACCTCACACCCCGCATAGGTTTCTGACAACCCGTCCATCAACCTCGTCTTTACTCATCCTTCTGTCGACGATTATGATAACTGGGGCAAGGTCTGGACGACACCTCGTCCCGCGGATGCCGACCAATACATCAAGAACCAGTCAGGCGTCTTCGCTCATTCATCACCCAGGCTCAACTTCTGGAGAGCCTACGTAGGTAGCGATCAGAAAACGCGCTGGGTAATACTTTCTTCAGCTGTTTACTTTCAATTACTCACTATTCTGTAGTTGCAAGGCACTACTCGACCTGGAGCTGCATCTGTCACGACGGATTATCCTTACAACGCCAGCCAATTGATGACCATCACGGTTTACTTGTCAACCGGTATCACCTCTCGTGGGCGTATTGGCATTGATGCTGCTCTTACCGCCCGCCCACTCGTCGAGCCCTGGTTCACCGACCCCATCGACAAGGCGGTACTCATTGAAGGTATCAATGAACTTGTTGGAAGCATCAAGAATGGTATGTACAGTTTATATAGTAGTTGACGCTTCTCTAACAGAAGAGCAATCAGTTCCTGACCTTACGTTGATCACGCCGGATAATACCACCACAATTGTCGACTATGGTGCGTAGAATTGGCATTCTTTCTAGCTGCAATCATTAATCCTATGTTTCAGTCAACAACTATGATAGAGTGAGTTCTATGCACTTATGATGGAGCTTACGAAACTGACGACCTTTTTTCAGGGCGGCCTCAACTCCAACCACTGGGTGGGCTCATGCTCTATCAACAACGTGGTCGATCAGTATACCAAAGTCATCGGCACCAAGAACCTCTATGTCATTGACGTGAGTTGTTCCTTATCGTCGCTTGCACCTTTGCTGACGATTTGACTCTACAGGCATCAATTGTATGTTTGTACCAGCCACCCGTTGAAGTCGACTCATCCTTCCGATCCATAGATTCCATCAATGCCCATGGGCAACCCTCAAGGTACCATTATGGCCATGGCCGAACAAGCAGTGGCGAAGGTGCTCACTGTACCAGGTGGCCCGTAAGTAACTTATGTATAACGTATTTCAAAAAGATCAGCATGCATCGATACCAAATTTATCTTGCAACCCAAATACTTTGCAAACAGCGAAGTTCATTAGGTGTGAAATCAGCGGTAAGTAAGTATGGGGATTAAGTAAAGACTCTATTGCACTTTTCTGGCGTCTCCGTTAACGGCGCCTTCTTCAATCGCTTGCTTCGCCTTTTCTGCCTCCTCCAATGACCGTCGACGTTCACGGCGTTCGCGACCTCGTGTCACCATCGGTTTAGGCTCCAGACTCGCAAAAAGATACTTGCAGACGATTTCGATGATCCAGCATCCCACGAAGTCGATTATCATCGTGAGAGTCAATCGGGTTTTGAACTTTAAGGCATTAGTCGGGGGAGGGACTTGAATAGCGTGGTACTCACTGAGCCTGTCATTTCAACAATTTGGAGCCAGCGGTTCATCTCGGGTATAAGGTCTGTTGCTCCAGAGAAGGCGACGGCACTAGCACCAAGTAAACCATAGTAAAGCGTAGTATTCTCCCGAATGCCTTCACGGAAAGGTCGACCCTGAAAAAAAGCCATCAGTGTGGGTTAAGAACGATGAAGGACATGTCCACCTGAAAGTTAATTGTGAAGGTCGAAACTTGCTGGGAGAGTCCTAGAAGGTAAATTGCGGTGTTCAACAAGCTGGGCTCAAATTTCGCTTCAAGGTCGATTGGACCAGTCCGTCTATAAAGCTGTTAATATCATTAAAGGAAAGTAACAATAAACACTCACGGTTCGACAGCATGGGACAGGTTGGTGATGTAGACCAAGGAAACGATGTGGAGGGCGAATTGCAGAAGGACGGAGAGCAGAACGTATAGATTGAAAATATTGCCAAGAGGTCTTTCACGAGAAAGCTTCTCGACAGGCTACCCGCATAACGATGATTCGATGAGTACGCACCAACAACAGTCAAGTAACATAAGACAAACCTTGGCCCTCGATATACACAGGAAGCACACGGACATCATCATGCCTGTGATTGTGACTTGGTAATCTCCGAACTTGATGCCATCGAGGTATTGAACGCTGAGACTGTATGCCGTAATCAGGCAATTCAGAGCAAGAATTTTGTACATTTGGATCGTCGCCACAAGAGTGCAACGTCCTTGCCTAATAATGTGCGTGACTGGAGGATGGTAAGAAAAGCCTTTCGCTAGTTCTGTAAATAAATACTTACTTGCTGCAACATGAGAAAGTTTGGAGGTAAACGGAGCCGCACAGGAAGCATCTCCTAGCTTGATTTTCGGGACTTCGTCGTCGCCTTCCATTTCAGCCATTTTATCGGTGATGGATGCTAGATCAAACTATTGAAATGGTGAAGGATGTTGAGCTTGAGCCTGCGAACACGAGAGGATAGTATACCTTCTCCATGGGATTCCGCTGGCGGGCGGCTGCCAAGTCCTCTGCGGCTTTCTTCTGAGCCTCGACAGCATCAGGCATGAGGTGAGCAATGGTGGGCGGGACAGGCGGAGGCGGCTGGCCGAAGCGGGCGGAGATCTTGAGTTGACTTTCATACACCTTCTTAACTCTTTCGAGCCTCTGTCTCTCAGCTATCTTCACAAGGTCCTCTGGAGTCCCATCCAGTAAAGCCACACCAATGTGTGCTTGCTTAAGCGCACCAACATCATTTGTGCCATCTCCAGCCATAAGGGTAATGTAGCCGAGGGTTTTCAGTGTCGTTAAGATATGCTCCTTCTGCGATGGAGAGACTCGCGCATACACCCAGGTGTTCTGCACTAGTTCATTCCAACTTGGACGGCTTTCGAAGTGTTTCATTGCAGCGCCGGTAATGCAGATGTCGTACTCGTCGAACAGGGACTTGTCGAATGGTTCCTCTGGGTTGACCGGGATAATCTTCCGTTCGTCTACGGTCCGCCACACAATGTCTGTGTCATGTTTGGGGTCCTCAGCCATATCTAAAATCAGAGCTTCGCGATCAACAATTTCAACCTCGCGAGCAACATGGACGGCCGTCAAAGGGTTATCCCCAGTGATCATGACACACTGACAGCCAAGTCAGCCAATGTATTTTAGAGATTGGCGGGAGGCTTACGCGATGCGATGAATCCGCCAACATTTTGAGACTCTCAACAGCATCCGCTTTAAGCGGGCAATGAAATACGAGGAAGCCTGCAAACAACAATTTGCTTTCGACATCTCCTCGATGTAGCTTGTTTATCTGTCAATCTAATTGTTAGAGATATTGATATAGAATAACACCAGGTTGCTCACTTTGTCGCTTGAGAGGGGTTCCATTTCCTTCATACCCAACGCCAGAACACGACTGCCCTCACGAGTGAAGCCTTTGTAAATATCGTCATAGTCTCCGGGGACAGTAGCTAACATGGTCTTGATGGTTTCTGGAGCACCTTTTACAGATGCAAGGAGCTTCCCCCCTGGAAGGGTGGAGATAGTAGACATGCGCTTCAATGCCGAAGAGAATTGGAATCGGCGGCGGATGGTGAGAGTGACTTTGTGGTTTGAATTGCTGGAGGGATTGACGACATCACCTAAAACCACGCTGATTAGATGTCTGCGTTATGAGAAATGGGAGGGATAAATACCCTTCAATAGTTGCCATTCAAGAGCGTCAAGGGTGGTCTTCTCCATTGGATCACCAACCACCGTACCGTCATCTAATCTGACCAAAGCATGGGCAGCAGCAAGACAAAGTACAGTCTCTCTAGAGGCCTCTTTGACGTTGATGAGTTTTTTGGGATTCTTTTTGCTACGAAAGAAGATCGGCACCATAATCGAAACATAAAAGATAATTGTGAACTTACTCAACACCAGCAACACCTTCCAGAACCAAGTTCTCAGCAGTGATCGTCCCAGTCTTGTCAAAGCAGCAGACGTCTACGCGTCCTGCGAATGGGATTCGGAAAGGCTCAGTACAGAAAATAGCTAAAGATATGGTCAGCCACAACAACGTGAAGCAAGTGAAGACGAACCGTATTTGGACAAAGCTACAAGAGATGCATTGACAGCGAGGGAGAGTTCCATTGGTAACTCCGGGGGCACAACACTCGTGATGATGAGAATGCAATCCAAGAGGAGCTTTGACTTCTTAAGTTCTCGCTCGATACCTATGCAGAATCGTCGATTAGATGGGGTATATTACCTTCAGCTCTATGAGCTTACCTTTCGTCCAAACATACCAGCTGGCCGCGATGGCGAAGATGAGCAAGAAACCGATGAAGAGGAAAGACTCCACATTGTTTGCCGAGACACGTTCAGTCGAGAAGATCATGGTTCGAACAAGTTGACCTTGAGCTGTTCCAAATCCTGTGCGGACAACGACACCCAAGCAACCATTGTCTGGTGTGACAATGGGAGATGGGATCTCCACTACGTTACGATTGAGTTTACTGTTACGGTCGGTCAGAGCCCAAGAATAACATACATGATTTCGATGCCTGAAGTATCTTCGTGCCACTGAACAAAACAGCGTTCTTATGTTGGCCATCCACGTCGAGTTTTTCGGTTGCTTCCAGAAGCTGAATGGATTCCTTGAGTAATGGCGTCGACTCTCCCGAAAGCATGGCCTCGTTGACGATGCAGGTACCATTAACGAGAATGATGTCGGCTGGGACAGTAGTCTCGTCACCGACGCGTGCTAAAGTCAAGGTTAAGCGTCATAGCTCATGTCGCACTAAACGAAGGGCGTACCAACGGAAACCACATCTCCAGGGAGAAGCTTGTTGGTTTGCACTTTGATCCACTTGGAGTCACGGTAGCATTGAATCGGGTACGGGGCAACAGACATGGTTCTAAACTCTGTTAGAGTTCGGACGCGCTTAATTGAGGGTGAGTTTTGGAACAGAACAATATAGATAATTGAGCTCACCTGCCAGACAACTGTGCACTCAAAGACTATCAACATGAAGAGGGTGAACAAGCTGTAATACCAGTACTCGTCCAAACACCATAGCGCCACGCAGAAGATTTGAAAAACAAAGAAGGGCGCCGTTGCATGCTCGCCGAAGAGCTCAGTGAAGGATGGGATGGGTATGTCAAACTCGTTATCCCCATACAAGCTCTGTATTTCAGAAATAGTCGATTCCGTGAGGGTCTTTGGCACGAGGAAAGTACTGAGAGGCGGATTGCCAGAAGAAGGGTATGGGAGACGGCTGAAAGTCAGAGGCGATAGTGTCGAGACTGAGTAAGTGTCCCTTTGATAATTGAATGTATATGTCGAGGGGTCAGACGCCTTCTTCTTGTCGAGTTTGACAATGTCTCCCAGACCCTTGTGTTGGTGAGGGACGAGACGAATGCAATCGGCTTCTTGGACGGAGTGGGCCTTGAGCGAGTGATTAGGACTGGCCGTCAAGTCATAGAGAAAAGATAATACGCACTTTCTTAGTGGTAACCCATGCTCGAGCTCCAGAATTCCACTTGGTTATGAGGAAACTCAATGCATGACCAACACCAAGCGAAACACAGGCCAAGAACGTCCATTCCTCGCTAACCAGCCATTGGTCGTACTTGACATAATAAGCATATGCCAGGAGGGGGTAGAGTGACAAGAAGGGATATCCATATATATGTCTTTGCCAGGGAACGGCGACGTGCAAGCTCGCTCTTGCTATCTCCGGGGAAATAACAGAGACTGAGGCCCTATGAATCACTGTTAGTAAACGAAGAAGCACAGAACGAGGATCTTACATTATGAATTAAGAGACCAGCCGGTATACTCTCTCGTATACTGCAGTCCTTTGTGTAGGTGTATCTCAAGATGGAGCTGGCGTAACGTCGCCAGACAATATGGCGCGGTGCAAAACGCAACCTTTGCCGAGTCGGCGACGTGGACGGAGCACTGAGCACGTGCAATGGCGGTACAGAAACGTGATATCCGACATTCGGCATTACTCAGCGGCAAATGCGGCAACTGCCGGTGAAATATACACACCCTTCTGGTTAAGGTTCAGCCACACATCCCACCACGATCGTGCACACTGGGCCAGAATCTACAGCACCCTCACGACTCTCGACGATGGCAAGCCCATTGCTTTCTATGGTTCAATAACCTTCATCTAATCCATTATCTTCCTCAGCCGAAGGAAATCCGCGATATCAAGCAGTTTATCAAAATCACGCAGAGGAAGGATGCGTCTGGTGAGCTTCAATCACCCTACCTTTTTTAGCGTGTCTTAAAGTTCCTCCATGTTTCTAGAGGCACGTATAAAGAAAATCCCCTCGAAAGTCGCCAATGGGAAGACGCAGACCAAATTCAAGGTCCGGTGTTCGCGGTATCTCTACACACTATCAGTAGACGACCCAGAGAAGGCGGAGAAACTAAAGCAGAGTCTACCACCAGGTGCGTCATAGTGAAAGCTCTAATTTTCTCCCCTACTCATGTCCAATTAAGGTCTGGTGGTCGTTGAGATCGATAAGGTAGCCAAGAAGAAGTAATGCGTATGACTATCTCTTATTCGAATCCGACTTCGGGGCTTGGAGGTGTTATGTAGACCTATGGTGCCAAAACTCATGCATGTGTACAGTTCCATGCCATCCTCGCTATGCATTGCAGTTCATCTTTCCAGCATCATCCCACAGACGATCAGGACAAGCTATTTATTATGGCAATAAGACTATAACATGAGAGCGCCCCACCTAGTCCATAGTGAACAACGCGCACGATCTTCTCTGTCAATCGCTTCCTTGTGCGCACATCCTCTCGTGCGTGGCCCCCATCCACCAGTGACTCGACGTCATAAACAGCGGCCTCAGTCTTTCCTTCAAAGAGCATGTCCAGGTATGCTCTCAACAGTTCAGTCCCATCAAGATATGGCAAGGGCAGGAGGTTGAAAAAGTACAACGAGAGCGTTGCCATTGTGAGATATCTTGGATGAACATCAGATGGAGGTTTGACAACTGAATCGAGGGCATAACTTACTCCCAAAAGATGCGAATTAGCGATGGCACCCACAACGGCAGAATCGAGATTCGTGGAGACCAGGTGTCGACTTGAACTATCAACACGTTAGAAAACGGAACTAAGCTGCTCTTCGGATCCTACCTTCTTGGTGGACCTCTATTGGTGGACCGCTCCATAGTACAACAGATTCGTCCCCCTCTTCAGAATCTAGTGGCAGCACCCTGAGCCGCATCAGCTGTGCCGTTCGAGCTGGAAGTACACAAGCAGAGTCTGGAGAACAGTCAGCTTGAGATATACATCGTGCCACCTCCAATTTCCTAGTGAGAATGGGCACGGGATCAATGCATCCCTCATCCAAGCCGTCACTGGAAGCGAAGCAAACGAATGGCGACTTATTCGAAGCAGAGGTGCAACAGTCGTTAGACCGCTCTATAGAGTAGCAAGTAGTCAGCAAAGGCCTGGTTTTCGTTACACTGACATACCCAGCAAACGCTGGCCCACACACCAACCCAGAGATGACGGTTTGTATTTTCCTGTCAGGTACTCGGACCAGACGTCTCTTGAGCTGTTCAAGGATGACAATGACGTATCATCCAAGTGCGTGATGATCGAACCTGGTTGAATATGAATATATAGAGGAGATTCCTGTCCAATCTGAATACAGACGGGGCTTGCAGTACGAATGATGCACTTACCACGCTCACTGCAACTACGACTTTGCCCAGATTTGACACATTCTTGTACCCTGAAACGAGACCTACAAGGTTCGCGGTCCCTACATATGTTAGGAGGTACAGAATGCCGCCCAACGCAAGGTTATGGAGGGGACCTGCGGCAACAATGCGTGATCTAGCCATTGAGTTAAGGTTATTCGTGGCCGCAACAGGGAATGTAACGAAGGCGGCCGGGATGCATAGGGTCAGTGAGGCTCCAGATGCGAGCAAGGGCAAGGATTCCCTAGAGAAAGATATCACAACTGACAGATACGGCGTTTAATATGATATCTCACTTTGCAGCAGCAATTGCATGTCCCAGTTCATGGATGATTTGCGTGAAAAACACTGCCAGGATAATAATGGGTAGATGACTGAACGGTACAGTGACACCTGGAATCTGGTGGTGGTATGATATAAAAAAGAACCCTTAAACGACGAAATACAAACTCACTATAGGCGTGATTGCAGGAAAGGTCGAGGACGAGTCTGTAATATATCTTTCTCCGGCTCCTACATCACCACTAGCTCTCTTGGCAAGCATCGAGCCGTCCGCGATGTCATATGCAACCTTCTCTAAGTGTTGTTCGAACAAAGTCCATGCAGAATTTGATAGCATCCAGAACAGCGCTACGATGGCAGTGAGCATCCCGAAGACGCCTAGAACACTGCCTAGATTGTAGAACTCCCTAAGGAATACGCCAACTCTTTGGTTACCACGCCCGAGAAGGTACCCAGAAAGCTTGTCGTGGAGAGCATTCCATTTTGTGGTTGAGATTCGAAGGTGTACGCCGTGTAATGTTACTTTGGAGTGGTGATGCCAGAGATTGAATGACGATCTTGGTCTATCTAGGCCGCCAAAGTTCGTGGGGAGAAATGGCGACTTTCGCCTAGTTAGAGAGCGGTGAAGAACGTGAATGAAACCCCAGACAGCGGCAAGGACAAAAATGGGCCCACCAACGGACATGAAAGTACGCGTGAAAGCCTGAGAGCGCTGATTGATGTCCGGTTTGAGCATCCGGCTTACAGCTAACTCGGACCGGTAGTAAAGATTGAACGTTATGTATTGTGTATGTGTGTTTGCAAAACTACACTATGAGTACCCAATAGACTGCACCAGGCAGTAGAACCATCATCTTAGCTTCGTTCATCAACGAGCACCGTCAGTATCGTTATACGCGGTTGCTGGCATCTTGACCCTGGGTAACTCCATATGCGGCTCGAGGCGATGTGAAAGGATATGGTGGGGCGAGGCCGGTGTATGTGGTGCCTTGAGGCGCACCGATATCTTGAACCATGGACCGTGGAATCACCACAGTGTTTTCAGCCATCTTTTCATCGTCCAGCTGGTCGACATAGCGCTCGACCACAAAGTAAAAGTCTAAATGAGAAGTACGAATCAGTCGCTGGATCCAGAGGATAAGAATGGCAGACTTACACAGCTGGACGAACCAGGTAATGATGTAGACGGCTACCATAACGCCTTTCACAATGGCTAGTCCACCCTTGCAGGTGGTGATAACTGCCTCGTCTTCGGATCCATTGACACACTTCTCGATGGCTTCTTTGGAATTGGCAGAGAAGAGAGCATACATCGCGAAGATCCCGGATGCGACACTGAAGCCGAGGTGAATAGCCAGTCCGATTGCGAAGCTGGAAACCATCCCTCGGCTCTTGATGAGAGTGCCAATGAAACCAAGCACTGCGAGCAGACCGAGAATGGAGAACATGGCCGACTGGATATAGAGTGCGATTTCATCGCTCTTCTCCCTTGGATGTGAGCCTGAAGGCATAATTAAATTTCTGATGATGATGATAGGTGTTTAATCATCAGCGTACTCATCTGGGACACTTGAATCCAACCGATAGCAGCCACGAACGATCCTCCAACCATTGCCAACAAGGACAGAATCTAAATTATGATATTTTAACCCCATACCTCATAAGAGGAAGGATATACTCACAAAGACGCCAAGTCTTACTGGCAGGCAGCAGAGGAACTTGCGGGAACGAACGTATCCTGACATGTTTGATCAACAAACGGAAGAGAGATGACGAGTAAAGGGTCTGTGGAGAGGAACGCAGTTCCTAGATTTGGGTGTATGAACACGATGGTCGGGCGCAGCCACGATGGGGATTCCATCTGGCTGGACTTTGCTTTATATACGATGGGTAGCCTTTGATGCCGTGCTTGATGGTTGTCCGGCCTGTCGCGGGGCAGTGCTGCATCAACAGCCTGTTTCAATCAATGGGGTGTGGTGCGTGTGCGTTTCTAGATGATACCCACGAAAGCAACTCGTGTGTTTGACAAGATGTCTTGGCTAACCGCTTGCCGACCTCACTTTTGTCTCCTCACACAGATGATAGTCGTGATAGTCGTCCTGATATATATAGACCTCTGGTCTACGTATAAAGCAACATGGAAATGTTGCGATCTGTTCGACCCTCTTATTGGCCAGACACAGATTTACAAGCCCAGGCTCCTGTGATTGTTGAGACTAAGATTGCGGACGTCCGAGTCAGTCAAGCCAAGCGCTTATCAACCCATACCCCTGCCCATCAACGTACAGACATTTAGTATTCGATGCCTCTAATCAGATTGACTAGTCTCTAATCTGCCGTGCTCAAGGCATCAGCTCATTATTTTTTAGTATGCATTTGAACGGCTATTACAACCTCTAGGCCGTGCTCCAAATTGCAAGTCATGAGGGTTAGTCCGGAAACAAATCTCGAGCTTACTATCCTCTGACCCCTATGCATCTCGGTCAACCGCTCGGGTGTATGGAATAACGAGTAAGTCACCGTGTTATAGAAACAACCATATCGAATATATAAACGCTCGGGTTGCAGATCGATGCGTGGATCCAACTTTCAAGTGTCTCGAAAGTCTGCGCGCTGGTGAAGCTGAAAGTTGCGGGTGCTGAGTTATGTAAGTAGTTCTTTCATAGCTGAACGCCCCAAAAAACTTTTCTCTGGTTGCTTCTTGATATAGGTAATTCTGGATTGTTGGGCGCTTGGTGACATACGGGCGCCGAACTTAATGTACTGCCGCATCCCCACCCAGCAGTGCATTCAAGGGTGAAGGCGATCTTGGTCACAGACTAGTGATTGACCAAGGGAGGATACAAAAAAATTATGGCCCTTGGCACTGGAGAACGCCTCCATCATGCTCCGAGCTCTAGTTCCTTATCATATCTATTTCGAGACTTGTTTGGGCCGTTCTAAACTTCTCAATTCGCAGTGACTTCTTGGCGCTAGCCATAGCTAGTCGCGAAAAGCAAAGTAAGATGGTGAACCTGAAGCTGCGCGTGCTATATGGAGGTGTTATGTTTCAGCTTATTCACCCACTTGTATTTGTATATTATTCAGATAAGCTGACTGAACCCACATTTACAACCGCCATGCCCACATCCAGTCCTGAGCTGATACAAATTCTAAAACTCGAAGAGCACCCAGAGGGGGGTCAGTGCCATATTATTTATCCGGATGGTTCGTGGTACTAAACGTCAAGCAGGTTATTACGCAGTGACGAATCTCCAAGAACAGAGGATGAACTCACCGTTCGCTGGTAAGCAAGCCTTCTGGAAGTACGTTGAATGGACCTGAGAGCCAGGATAGACAGCAAGCTTAGACCGATGGCGACATCTATCTATTATCTCTTAACGAGCGACCGGCCCAGTGGAGTATTCCACATGAACAAATCGGTGGTGAGCTTTTGAATGCTTCCGCAGAAGATAATATGTGGATTTCATATCTTTCGCAGACATATCACGTCCTACATCACGGTCGAGCAGAGTATACCTTGATCCATCCTGGCAATCCTCCAGTTGTTACCAAGACTGTGTTGGGTCCGAACATTGAAGGGGGAGAGACCCGGATGTTGGTAGTTGGCACAGGCATATGGAAAAGATCATCGTTGTTAGACGAGGACTCGAAGGCTGCCAAGACAGAGGAGCAGAAAGCAGCGACGAACTGCCTTATCACAGAGGTTGTAGTGCCAGGGTTCGATTGGGAGGATCACCAGTATATGGATAGGAAAGCCTTGGAGAAGCTGTACAAGGGCGTAGAGCATTCCGGGCAGAGGATAGAAGAGTTCTCCAAATTTGTGAAGCAATAGATTTGCTAGTCTCTTATACAAGATGGTGGCCTGACCGAGATAGCAATGCCGACC
>Ga0247742_10001020_pt1 | contig 20550 bp, 19 predicted proteins | sample UWRJL208509C2_FD_180944 | JGI IMG/M metagenome (GOLD analysis project Ga0247742, IMG submission 180944) | Plant litter microbial communities from Arlington Agricultural Research Station in Wisconsin, United States - UWRJ-L208-509C-2 | ecosystem: Environmental > Terrestrial > Plant litter >... | reverse complement strand
ACCGAGAACCGCGGCATCACGGTTGAAATCGAGGGCACCGGACGTTGCAAATTCTGTGGCGCCAACGAGGCTGAGTACGCCCGGGGAGATGAACTCGAGACCCACGCTTACGCGTTCATCCACGCGACAAACATCAAAGCGCGCATAGCGCAGCTATTTGGAGCCGACATGCATTTTGACGTCATCATCGGGAATCCCCCGTATCAGCTCGACGACGGTGGGAATAGCAATTCCGCGACGCCCATCTACCAGCTCTTCGTCGAGAATGCGATCGCACTCGATCCAAAATGCCTTGTCATGGTGACACCGTCACGATGGTTTGCTGGTGGCCGCGGCCTCGACAAGTTTCGAGAAAAGATGCTCACTTCGCACCAGCTCAGGAGTCTCGTCGACTTCCCGAAACTGTATGACGGGTTCCCCGGCGTCAAGATCCGGGGCGGCATCTCTTACTTCCTCTGGGAACGCGACTATGACGGACCCTGCACGATCCAGACGATGTGGGACGGCAAACCACTCGGTGATCCGGTCACCCGTCCTCTGGACGCCTACGACATACTTGTACGTCGCAACGAGGCGGTATCGATCCTGGACAAGGTTCGTGCAAAGAATGAACCGACACTTGATGCGATCGTGTCGAGTCAGAAGCCATTCGGACTCCGAACGTTCTTCCATGGACGGCCCTCTGCCGCCGGCATCAAAGACCCAATAAAGCTATTTGGGTCGCAAAAGATCAGTTGGGTCGATCGGGCCGAGATCCCACAGAATCCCGAGTGGATCGACGATTGGAAGGTTTTGATGACGCGCGTGCAGGGGACGAGCGCAGCTGTCGAAACAAAGTTTCTCAGCAAGCCGATCGTCGCGGGCCCCGGTACAGCTTGCACAGAAAGCTACTTAGTAGCGGGAAGATTCAAGTCCGAAGACGACGCCAACCGATTCGCGCTCTACCTTCGCACAAGATTCATGCGGTTCATGGTGTCACTTCGTAAGTCCACACAGGACGCCCCGAAGCACGTCTACGCTTTCGCTCCTCAAGTACCCCTCACCGAGGAATGGACAGACGTGAGGCTGTACGAACGATATGGCCTAACAACTGATGAAATCGACTTCATCGAGTCTCAAGTCGCTGAGCATGATGACAAGGTCCCGAGTGACCTCACCGTCGTTGACGATGCTGATGACTAAGTCCCTAGACGACCTGTTACCAAAGCGACCCGAAGGACAGCTCCGAATCTATGCTTACGCGATTCACGACGAGCACCATGCCGGCTGGCTGAAGGTCGGCCAAACGACGAGGAGCGTGAAGAAGCGTGTCGCGCAACAGGTCAAGACTGCTGCCGTCACCAACTACGCGATCGAAGTTGACGAATCTGCTCTACGCGATGACGGAACCTTCTTCCGAGACTTCGAGGTGCGCGAACGGCTGAAGTCCAAAGGTTTCGCCAACCCGACGCTGGAGTGGATGGAGTGCACGATCGCAGACGTGCAAACTGCAATCACGGAACTCCGCACCGGGCAGGCGATGACCGGTACTCACCACGAAGCGTTTCCGATGCGCCCGGAACAAAAGCAGGCCGTCCAAAAGACGCACGACTACTTCCATTCGATTTGGAAAGAAGACATGCATGCGGTGCCGCGGTTCCTCTGGAACGCGAAGATGCGGTTTGGCAAGACCTTCGCCAGCTATCAGCTCGCGAAGTCTCTTGGTGCGACCCGTGTGCTCGTCGTCACGTTTAAGCCTGCGGTCGAAGACGCATGGGCGACGGATCTGCTCTCCCACAGTGACTTTGACGGATGGCAGTATGTCTCTAAGTCCTCCGGAATCGATCCTGCGACCGTGGACAAAAGGAAGCCGCTCGTCTACTTCGGTTCATTCCAAGATCTCCTCGGTCGCGACAAGGCGACCGGCCTCATCAAGGCAAAGAACGAGTGGATCCACGCGATCAACTGGGACCTCGTTATCTTCGACGAGTATCACTATGGTGCCTGGCGTGACTCTGCGAAGGAACTGTTCGAGGGCGAGGACGAAAAGGAAGCAAAGAAGGAACTCGCTGGAGAATACGGCGAAGCTCTGGAAGCGTTCGACGAGGAGCTCGATGAGCTTGGCTCGGATGAGAAGGATTTTCTTCCTATCACCACTCGTGCCTATCTTTACCTCTCTGGCACTCCATTCAAGGCACTAGCTACTGGGGAATTCATCGAGGAGCAGATATTCAACTGGACCTATACCGACGAGCAGCGCGCGAAGGTCGCATATGCGACGAAGCATCCTGACAAGCTAAATCCCTATGGTGCGCTCCCAGAGATGCGGCTGATGACTTACCAAATGCCAGATGAGCTGCTCGCGATCGCGAGCCAGGGTGAGTTCGATGAGTTCGACCTGAACGCTTTCTTCGCGGCTACTGGAATCGGATCCGGCGCCGCTTTCGATCACGTCGACGACGTGCAGAAGTGGCTTGATATCATCCGGGGACAGCATCTGCCCACGAGCGTCGACGCCATGAAGGCTGGCAGGAAGCCACCATTTCCCTACTCGGATACGCGCCTTTTGCCCTACCTCCAGCACTCGTTCTGGTTTCTGCCCAATGTGGCTGCCTGTCAGGCCATGGCCAACCTTCTCGCCGCGAAACACAATGTGCCCTATTGGGGCCAATATCGAATACTCAATGCTGCCGGGCCCGGCGCCGGGATCGGGCTGGAGGCGCTCCCACCGGTGCGGCAGGCGATCGGTAACGGCGTAGATACGAAGACGATCACGCTTTCTTGCGGGAAGCTAACGACCGGTGTCACCGTGCCGCAGTGGGCGTCAATCCTCATGCTACGGAACCTCAAGTCGCCTGAGACCTATTTTCAAGCAGCCTTCCGCGTGCAGTCCCCATGGTCGATCAGAAATCCGAATGGTGACAATCCGAATGAAGAGGAGGTCGTGAAGCCCGTCTGTTTCGTCTTTGATTTCGCGCCGACAAGGGCACTGCGACAGCTCTCCGATTATGGAATAGGGCTCTCGCCGGAAGAGTCAAACCCCGAACATGCGGTCGAACAGCTTGTGTCTTTCCTACCGGTACTTGCGTATGACGGCGCAAACATGACCAGGATCGATGCTGGTGGCATTCTAGACATCGCCATGGCCGGGACGTCGGCGACCCTGCTCGCCCGAAAGTGGGAATCCGCGATTCTCGTCAACGTGGACAACGACACGCTCCGAAAGATCATCAACAACTCTGCGGCGATGGAAGCGGTTATGAATATCGAAGGTTTCCGTAGCCTGGGGGCCCAGATCTTCGAAACCGTCGTGAATAAATCAGAGTCCGTGAAGGACACAAAGAAATCGAAGGGTGATGCCCTTTCCACCAAGGAGAAGAAGGAGCTCTCTGACGAAGAGAAAGAGTACAGATCAAAGCGGAAGCAGATCCAGGAGAAGCTCATCAAGTTTGCGACGCGCATCCCGGCGTTCATGTACCTGACTGATTATCGCGAACACACTCTTAAGGACGTCATTACCAAGCTCGAACCTGGTCTTTTCAGGACCGTCACGGGCCTCACGGTCGAAGACTTTGACCTGCTCGTCTCACTCGGCGTGTTCAACGCAGCACATATGAACGCGGCTGTCTTTGCCTTCCGCCGTTATGAGGACGCGTCTCTCTCATACACGGGCATTGCTTCACACGAAGGACTTCGAAAGGTTGGACTGTACGACACAGTGGTCGCAGTTGAGCAATGATTACGCCCTCTCGTCTTCGACGCTCGGTCGGTCAGATGGCTCTGCGGTGGACGCAAATAGAGAGAGCAGCTCCGACCGGTAGAGGGCACTGTCAGGCCCGGTCCAGAGCATGTTCTGCGTCGACCGCCCCAACCGGTCCAATGTCGTGATCACCAATGTGTCGCCGGCCTCGAGCGCGTCGATCGCCTTATCGAACTCCGGACGTGACGCTGGCTCCCGAGACACCCTTATCTATGTAGAGGTCATCCCGCCGCGCGCCGGCTGCGATCAGGTCTGCGACCTGCCTATCGGTGTTCTGTTGCTTGGTCGACACTCGGGCGTATCCAATCAGCTTTCCCATGCACTCAACCCGTCTCGCAACTCAGTTTGTTTACACAGATTCAAGCACTCACTTGAGATACATAGATGCGAGAATCGCCGACCCGGCAAATACGTGCACGCACCTCCGCTATCTTCACGACCGAATGAGACATCTCGCATCCCTACTGATACGGATCCCCATCGCGAGGAGGCTCTACGCTGGTCAAATCGGTTTGCTGGCGCAGGGCTGCGTTCAATTCAGGTCTAGGAGCGAGGGGCACATGGCTACCATCGGTGACGTCGCTAGAGTCGCGGGCGTTTCGCGCAGCACGGTATCGCACGCTCTTTCGGGTAAGAGGTCGATCTCCACAGAGACGAAGGCCCGCATCGCAGCGGCAATTGAGTCGTTGGGCTATACCGCGAACGCGGGCGCGCGCGCCCTCGCGACATCCCGGTCGAACATCATCGGTTTGATGGTGCCGTTCATTCCGGAAGAGTTCGAGCCGGCGACGATGCAGTACGTCCTGACGGTGGCGCACACGGCCCGCGAGCATGGTTATGACGTCCTTATGGTGACGGATCGAGAGGGTGTCGGTGGCATCGACAGAATCACCGGGAGCAATCTTGTCGATGGAGTGATGGTGCTCGATGTGAGGCGTCACGACTCCCGCATTGACCATTTGCGGCGCGCCGGCAGTCCAGCGGTTCTCATCGGAGTCCCAAGCGATGAACCACTCATTGACACTGTCGACTTGGATTTTGAGGCCGCTGCGCGATCTCTCATCGATCACCTCGCCGACCTAGGGCACCGACGCGTGCTGTTCATGACCCTTCCTGAAGTACTTTTCGCTCAGGACCTCGGATATGCCTGGCGCTTCTATGATTCCGCTCTCACCCACGCAAGATCCCGCGGGATCGCGCTGATTCCATTCGCCGTGTCAAGCGAACCCAACCAGGTAGGACACGAGCTCGACTCAGCACTGGCCGAACATCCCAGTGCCACCGCACTCCTCATTCACAACGACGGGGCCCTTGTGGACCTACCTGTAGCGCTCGAGGCGCGTGGAATAAGCACACCAGAGGACCTCTCAGTCGTCAGCATTTTTCCTGACCAGTTCGGGCGAATGTTCCGGGTGCCTTACACGGCGGTGGAAACCTCCGCGGCCGCAGTCGCAGAGCGTGCAGTGCGAATGCTGGTGGCTCGCATCGAGGATCGAGATGGCCCTGCCCGCCTGGAACTACTCGCCCCGATACTCGTTGATCGCGGCAGCAGTGGTCCGATCTCTGGCCGTAAAAGCGGGTGAAGACGCACCATCGTCAAACCGGTTTGACATTCCGTGGCGAGCGAGTCATAGTGATGGGACACAGAGCGGCGAGCGAACTCGCCAGGTCAACGCCGACCCGAAAGAGACATCATGATCAACCCGCCCAAGAACGTCCGATTCATCACGACTAAGCGAGTGATCGCTGTCGCCGCGATTGGGGCACTCGCCGCTACCTTGACGGCATGCGCCCCTGGGGCCAGCGACTCGCAAAGCGCCTCGGCGCCCACTGAAGCCCTCACGGGAGTCGGTGACGGAGACATCACTCTCACGCTCACGGAAGCCGCCGCGGAGGTTCCTTACTTCGAGGCGCTCGGTGCCGCGTTCACGAAGAAGTACCCGAACGTCACCGTCGAAGTGTCCGGTCAGGACTTCCAGACGCTGGTCAACAACGCCCCCCGGCTCATCTCAGGCACCAACGTGCCGGACCTAATCCGGCTCGCCTCGTTCGGCAAGGTGGTCGAGGACAAGCTCGTCACGAACCTCGACGGCTACGCCGAGGCGTACGGGTGGGACGAATGGCCGCAGGCCCAGTTCGATTCGACCCGCTCGAACGATAAAGGCACCCAGCGCGGTACGGGTTCGCTCTATGGAGCGGGCCCGGGCTTCGGACTGACCGGAATCTACGTGAACCGTGATCTCGCCGAGCAGCTCGGCAGTGATGGTGCACCGGCCACGCTCGAGGAGCTCGAGTCGCTCATGGAGAAGGCCAAGGGTGCGGGCAAGACCCCGATGATCATCTCCGGGCCGGCCGCAACCCTCTCCAACGCCACGCAGAATCTCCTGATCGACTATGCGGATTCCACAGAGACCGTGCAGGCATGGAACTACAACGAGCCGGGCGCGTCGATCGATGACGAGAACACCGTCAAGGCCGCTGCGAAGCTGCAGGAGTGGGCCGATGCCGGCTACTTCCCCACGGATGTCAGCAGCCTTCAGCAGGCCGATGCGGTGAGCGAGTTCACGGCAGGAGACGCCCTGTTCTACGTCAGCGGCAACTGGGATGCACCGGCCATCGACAAGGCGGCCAGTGGGTCGTTCGGTTTCATCGCATTCCCGGCCCTGGAAGAAGGCGGAACCACTGCGGCGATGTCCGCCTCCGACCTGCAGGTAATCCCGACGAAGGCCGCACATCCGCGTGAGGCCGCCGCTTTCCTGGACTTCGTGCAGACCGATCCCGAGGCACGCCAGATCACGGTCGACCTCGGAGGATACGTTCCTGGCGGGCCGGCCGACGGCTCAACCCCGACGACCGCCGAGGGCTCGGCCGTGGGAGACACCGTTGCCACGTTCGCCGATCTGTCGAGCAAGGACCAGCTGGTCGAGTTCATGCTCAACGCGACCGGCTCGATGGCCGCATCGACGCTGATCCCGCAGACCGAACTGCTCGTGGCGAACAAGACCACTCCCGAAGAGTTCAGCGCCAAGGTGCAGTCGGACTACGTCTCGCAGCTGTCGAACTGATCGCCGGCGCTGTTCCGGCGCACCCGTCTAATCAGAAAGATCGTCATGTCCCTTCTCACTAGGGCGAAGACGGCTGAACCGGGGGCGGAGAGCCAATCACCTCTTCGCCCCCGTCGCCGGACCGCCACGCGCCGTTGGGCGGGCCTCTTGTGGCTCGCACCGGCCTTCGCCTTCTACGCGACCTTCGTCCTGTTCCCCCTGATGCAGACCGTGCGATTCTCGCTCTACGACTGGGACGGGATCGGGGTCGCCAACTTCGTTGGCCTGGCGAACTACGCGAATGTGTTCTCGCAGCCGGAGCTTGCCGCGTCGTTGATCAACGCGTTCATCCTCATCATCTTCTTCTCGATCGTGCCGGTGGGCCTGGGACTCATCGCGGCAGCGTTGCTACGCGAGATGCGTCAAGGCGCGATTAGCACCCTCGCTCGTGTACTGCTGTTCCTGCCGCAAGTGATCCCGCTCGCGGGAGCGGCGATCGCCTGGACCTACATGTACTCCGACGACGGCGTGGTCAATCAGATCCTTCGCGCGGTCGGCCTTGAGTCACAGACACGACCGTGGCTCGGCGACTTCGATACCGCACTGGTGGCCGTCGGCATCATCGGCACCTGGGTAGCACTCGGCTTCTGCACGATCCTGCTGCTGTCAGGGATGGGGAAGATCGACCCCTCTCTCTACGAAGCTGCGCGACTGGATGGCGCCGGCCGCATCCGGGAGTTCGTCTCCATCACCGTCCCGGGCCTGCGCCGCGAGATCGTCGTGTGCATCACCGTGACGATCATCGCCGCCCTTGCCAGCTTCGACGTCATCTACGTCTCAACCAAGGGCGGTCCCGGCTATCAGACCATGGTCCCCGGCGTCGAGATCTTCCGGCTAACCTTCCTCGACCAGAAGGTGGGACTCGCGTCAGCGCTCGCCCTCGTGCTCGCTGCCCTCGTGATCGTCGTCGTGCTGCCCATTCAACGCTTGGGTCGGGAATCATGAGAGTGGGCGCATCGACGCTGGACCGCGTGGTTCGCGGCGCTGTCCTGGTGCTGCTGATCGCTTTCACGGTGATTCCGCTGATCAGCATGTTCACCACAGCCCTGCATCCGCGAGGCACCGCCCCGCTCGGGCTATCGTGGCCCAGCGACCCACAGTGGGGCAATTTCGCCGACGCCTGGCAAGCCGCAAACTTCCCCCAGCTGATCCTCTCGAGCACATTGATCGTCCTCGGAGTCGTGCCCCTCGCCGTGATTATTTCGACCATGGCCGGCTACGGTCTCTCGCAACTCCGGCCGCCCGGATCGCGATTCCTGTACCTGCTGTTCATCCTGGGCCTCACGCTGCCGGCCGAAGCCTTGATCACACCTCTCTACTACGAGGTGCGTGACCTGGGTCTTCTCGGGACGCGATTCGCACTCATCCTCCCTCTGATCGCCCTTTTCGTGCCGTTCGGGGTGTTTTGGATGAAAACGAACTTCGACTCCATCCCGCCTGAACTCACCGAGGCCGCACAACTGGACGGGGCATCGTCGTGGCAGAACTTCTTCCGCGTGCAACTACCGCTTGTCATCTCGGGCTGGTCGTCGCTGAGCATCCTGTTCTTCCTCTGGACCTGGAACCAGTTCCTTCTTGTGATCGTCCTGGTCAACGACCCTGACCAGGGCAACATGGCCGCCGCCCTCGGCACCTTCCAGGGCGAACACGGCACCGATGTGGTGCTGCTCTGCGCGGGCGCCCTGATCATCATCGCGCCGTCACTGCTCGTGTTCATCATCTTCCAGCGCTACTTCGTGCGCGCCCTTCTTCAAGGAGCCATCAAATGACCCCCCCTCCTTCTCCGTTCTTCATCATCGAGGGCGGTATCGGCATCCGACACGGGCACGAGATCGTCTGGGTGCAAGCCTGGGGCCAGGACAGCGTCCGCGTCCGCGCCGGACAGCATCAGATCGCAACCCACGACGTGGGCGCCCTCGACGCGACCAGGCCCGCTGGAGAACCGACAATCGAGTTCGACGGCACCTCCCTACACCTGAGCAACGGCGCGATCACCGTCGTCGCCGAGCTCCCGGAAGACCAGGCCAACCCACAGGTGCACCTGAGCTACCGGCGCAGCGACGACCTCACCGAACTCCTCAGCGAACAACGCGAGCACTTCTGGGCACCCGGCGCCCGCGTCTACTACGGCAACCGGTCCGGCAGCTACGAACTCCACCAAGAGTTCTGCGCCTACCCCGGAGAGCGACTCTACGGCATGGGGCAGCGCACCCATGGCCGCCTCGATCTCAAGGGGCTCTCGCTGGATCTGGTGCAACGTAACGCCGAAGTGAACATCCCCTTCGTGCTCTCGAACCGTGGCTACGGTCTGCTCTGGAACAACCCGGCAGTCGGCCGCGTCGAATTCGCCGACAACAGCACCAGGTGGACGGCCGGCCAGGCCAAACAGATCGACTATTGGGTCACCGCTGGCTCTCGTCCCGCCGACATTCTCGAGCACTACGCCGACGCGACCGGCCATTCACCCGTCCTGCCCGAATGGGCCACCGGCTTCTGGCAATCCAAGCTGCGATACAAAACCCAGGACGAGCTGCTCGGCGTCGCCCGTGAGTTCTCGCGACGTGATCTGCCCATCTCCGTGATCGTCGCCGACTACTTCCACTGGTCCGCCATGGGCGACTACCGCTTCGATGCCGAGGAATGGCCCGACCCCGAAGCGATGGTGACGGAGCTACGCGAACTGGGCATCGAACTCATGGTCTCGATCTGGCCCACCATTTCGCCGCTGTCAGAGAACTTCGAGACCTATCGCAACGAGGGACTTCTTCTGGGCTCGGATCAGGGACTCGAGATGCAGCAGATGATCCGGGACAAGGGCATGGCTGAGCCTGTCGGCGTCGGGTTTTACGACCCGACCAACCCGCGCACTCGTGAATATGTGTGGTCTCTGATCCGCCGCAACTACCTCGAGATGGGCATCCGGGTCTGGTGGCTCGACGCCGACGAGCCCGAGCTGAACCCGGCGACGCCCGCGAATCTCTCGCTCTGGGCCGGCCCCGGAAGCGAGGTGGTGAACATTTACCCGCGTGATAACGCGAGGCTCTTCTTCGAAGGGATGCAGTCGGAAGGGTTGCCGCCCACCGTTCTTCTTAGCCGGTCTGCCTGGGCCGGGTCGCAGAAGTATGGTGCTGCAGTGTGGTCGGGAGACATCCCCGCCACCTGGAGTGCACTCGCTGTCCAGGTGCGCGCCGGACTCAACATCGCGATCTCGGGCATCCCGTGGTGGACGACCGACATCGGTGGATTCCACGGCGGCGACTCCACCGATCCGGAGTACCAGGAACTGATGACCCGCTGGTTCCAGTTCGGCGTATTCTGCCCGCTCTTCCGTCTGCACGGAGACCGGGAGCCGCGCACGCCCACCGGCTACACACAAACGGGAGGACCAAACGAGCCGTGGAGCTTCGGCGATCAAGCCAGCGCCCGCATCGAGACGGCAATCCGCCTGCGCGAGCGCCTGCGACCCTACGTGCAAGAACAGATGAGCGTCGCATCGGAGCACGGATTGCCTCCAATGCGACCTCTCTTCATCGACTACCCGGAGGATGCTGCGGCCTGGCGCGTCGACGACGAATTCCTCTTCGGACCTGACCTGCTGGTCGCCCCTGTGCTGCGAAGCCGTCAAGAACACTCCGAGGTGTATCTTCCCCACGGAGCGTCCTGGGTTGACGCGTACACCGGCCAGGAGCATGCGGGAGGCCAGACGATCGAGGTGAACCTCACCCTCGACTCAATCCCTGTCTATGTCCGGGCAGGATCAGCGCTCGCGCGGGAGCGCGATCACCTGTTCTTGGCAGGCACGGGCCGGCCATGACAGAGAGCCAGTATGAGGTCGTGATCGACGGCGGCGCACGCCTGTACCGTGCGACCGACCCGACCGCTGCCTTGGTGTGGGTCCACGGCGGAGGCTTCGTCGCAGGCGACATCGACATGCCCGAAGCGCATTGGGTCGCGACAGCCCTGAGCGAGTCGGGAGTCTCTGTACTCTCCGTGGACTACCGCCTCGCCGGCGCATCGACCCATTACCCCATTCCGCTGGACGACGTCGCAGAGGCCTGGCGCTGGGCCGGTGAGAACGCCTCCCGACTGGGGGTCTCCGCCGCTCGGTTGAGCCTCGGCGGCGCCAGCGCCGGTGCCAACCTCGCCGCCGGGACGGTCATCCGCCTCCTCGGGCAAACAGCCCGACAGACGCCCGCATCACTGATGCTGGTCTATCCGACTCTGCACCTGAGGCAACCGCCCCCGGATACCGAACTCCGCGCACTGCTCGACCGTGATCCCTCGGCCGATATTTTCGGTCCCGACGCCTTGCGAAACATGTACACGAGCTACTTGGCGGAGCTGTCCGCCAAGCCGCCCGCCGAGGCCATTCCCGCACTCGCGAGCCGGAGCCAGCTCGCAGGTTTCCCCCGCACTCTCGTCGTCAACGCCCAGACCGACGAACTGCGCATTTCGGGAGACCTCTTCGCCGGATCTCTCCGCGACGCAGCCGTCGAGGTGACCACACGCACCGTCGAGGGAACCATCCACGGGTTCCTCAATACGCCGCAGGTGCCTGCCGCGCAACGGACGATCACCGAGATCTCATCATGGTTGGCCACGACCGGCTGACCGGCACCTCGGCCGTTCTCCGGATCGTGCACGCGACCCGGGGCCTTCCCCGGAGCGACATCACGCAGCGATCCGGACTCAGCCGCTCGGCCGTGTCGAAGATCATCCGCTCGCTAGCTGCTGACGGTCTGGTCGAGGAGACAGTGAAGCTACCCACGAGATCGGGACGACCTAGCGGGTGGGTCACCCCGACCCGCCAGGTGGCCGTGCTGGTGGGCCACGTGGGGTATCGCGATGTGCGCGCATCTCTAGTGTGCCCAGGGGCTCAGGAGATCAGGCAGCGCTCGTTCCGCTTCTCGAAACCTCCGGATGCGCATGAGATCGTCCACGCTTTCGTCTGTGCGGTCGACGAGCTTGCCGACAAACACGACGTGTCCATCATCGGTGCCGTTTTGGTTTCTCACCCGGACTCGCTCAACGGAGACGAGCGAACTCGAGCGGCAGTTCAGGCATCGACGGGTCTTGACACCGCCCTGATGAACGAAGCTCACGCGGTTGCCCTTGCGGAGTGCACGTTCGGGGTCGCGAAAAGCGCGTCATCGGTGGTGCACCTGCACGAGAGCCTCGGAGTTGTCACCGGGACGGTCGTCATCGGCGGCACACTGATGTCCGGGGCGAACAGTCAAGCCGGCCGATTCGCGCACTTCAGCGCCCGCGCGAACGGGCGCCTCTGCCCGTGTGGACGTCGGGGATGCATTCAAGCGGAAGTGGCGGGTGTCCTGCACCCGTCACACACATCGTCTGTGCCGCCGATGTCACGGAAGAGTGTCCTAGCTGCGATCGTCAAACTTGTTCGCGACTCAATCGATCCCGAGGTGATCGTCCTTTCTGGAGCCCTCTCCGATCTGGTGCCGGCCAGCGAGACCGTCGCCCATGACCGGGGGACGAAAATTGTGAGAGGACAGTTCCTGAGTGACTGCGTCCCGGTGGGCGCCGCCCAATCGATGCTCGAACAGTTCTTTCACCAGAGAACTCACATCGAGTGGGGTTGACCGTCAGGCCGAAGACGCGGGGGCCGTGCAATGGCGCAGCCCCCGCGGTTCACTAGCCGACAGTGTCGGCTCGATCGATGGCAAACCCGCTGCCAGAGCTCGCTGCATTCTTGGTTCCCGTGATCCTTACACGCAGCGTGTGGCTACCCGAGCTGAGAACAGGACTCGTGAAGACCGTGCCTGCAGCCGATCGTGTCGCCGAATACGCGTCCACGTTCGTCTCGGGACCTCCGTCGATCGAGATCGCCACGATCCCCGCGTTGTAGTCCTTCACTCCGTGCAGTGCCACTTGGGTTCCGAAGAACGTGAGCGTCGCGGTCGAGTTGACGGTCGCCGATCCATTGGCGGTCTTGGAGAACATGTCATTGATCCCGTTGGTCGTCGTCCAACCCGAGCTGTATGCCCAGGAAGGCGACCCCGACGTCTGAGTGCCATCGATGACTCGGGAGCGGAAAACGTCGGCGCGGTCGATCGCGTCCGCGTAGCCGCTGCTCGCCGGGTTCTTCGTTCCGGTGATGCGGACCTTCAGCGTGTGATGGCCCGTATCCAGAACCGGGGTCGTGTAGACCATTCCCGCGGCGTTCCGGGTCGGGCTGTAGTTGTCGACGAGCGTTTCCGACCCGCCGTCCACACTGACGGCGATGATCCCGACATTGCTGTCGCGTACGGCGCGCAACGCGAGCTGCGCTCCCGTGAACTCGAACGACGCGGTCGCATTCGTGGTGCCGCTGTAGTTCGCCGTCCCGAGGTACATGTCGCCGACCCCTGTCGTCAGTCCCCAGCCGGCGGAGTAGGCGAACTGATTGCCACCCGTGCCTTTCACATTGCCGTCCACGGTAGTGACGGTCGTTGCCGTGGAAGTCAGAACCACGCTGTACGCATCATTGCCGTTCGCCCACGGAACGGTAATCGAGGCTGACCCTGCCGTTACCGGGACCGATTGGTCCGAGATCAGTTGAGGAGTTGCAAGCAACCCCTCGGAGAGGCGATAGATACTCGCTCGGACACTGCCACTTCCTGCGTTGAGATACGCCGCGCTACCAAGTCCGGTGAGCTGCACGGAGACCGTTCCAGTGTAGGTGTTGTCGTTGCTTCCCAGCAGAATTGAGCCTTGTCCGAGGGACGCGTCAGTGGAAGCGACAAGATCGATCGAACCCGATCCGGTCGTTGCCACAAGATTGCCTCCGAGATCCGCGTATCGCTGGTAAGTCCACCATCGCCCTGTCTTATCCAGGGTTGACGTGAGGATGTTGTCGAGAGTGTCGTTGGGGCCACTGGACCAGATGGCATGCGCAGCAGTGCTAACCGATGAACGCTGCAAGCGTGCCAGATACCAAGCGGTGTACGACGGAGACTGTTGACCGCCGAGGAGGTACTCATTCATCGTCAGCGTCACACCTGTGATCCCCCGAGCCGCGAGCAGAGACTGCGCTGTCGCGGAATCGGCAACCGGGTCAACGGAGAAGTGCCAATTCAGTTCGTCCGGAACGGTGCCGGCGGCTTTCGTGTGGTCGAGAAACGCACCAAGATCACTGGCGCTAAAGAATGACTGCGATGGCCCGACGACCTTCGCGCTGGGCAGAGCGGCCTTGATGATCGAGTAGGCATGATCCCACTCGCTGTAGTAGGCCGGTGTTCCAAATCCAGGAGTCCTCGGCTCGTTGACAGGGTCGAACGCGATTGGCAGGCCGGAGGCCTTCAAATCGGCCACTGCCTGGGTCACGAACGCATCCCAGTCAGCGCAATTGTTGTTCGGGCACGGAAAAGGACTACCCGAAGGCTGAACCCCATCCTGACCATAGATGTCCGTCAGGATGACTTGATACTCGGCGTTGTACGGCGCCGCTGTAACTCGCGCCGCCTCGCCGATGACGTTGTCAATACGCGCCTGATAGTTGGGTCCTGCCGTGTTCCCGTCACCGATCCAACCATTGCCAGCCATGCGGGCTCCGCCTCCGCGAAACAGATTTGGCTTCAGCGGCGCCAGTAGCGAATCGGGAGGGCTAGCTCCATTCGACCCGAGACCGTAGAGAAATCCTGCCCCCACTCTCGAGTTCGCACCTAAGGCGCTGGAAAAGTCGGCCGTCACGCTGGTCGCGGCGGCCGTCGCAGATTCGGCCTCGAAGGGTAACGCGGTGAGCGTTGTAGCAATTACAGCGGCGCCCGCAAACATGCCGACGGTTTTGAATACCGAACTGGGCTTTAGATGCATCAGATCTCCTGGTCGTCTTTGACTGTCGACGGCAGTTTAGAATTAATCAAACCGATTTGACAGTACTAAGTCGCAAGTCTCGCGGGTGGAGCCTGTGTAAACAGGCAGTGTCTCGCAAAACTGAAGGTTTATGAGACAGTCGGCGCGGGCTGAGGCAACCACTCCTGTGAGTCGCAGCGCTAACTGGCCGAGATTCTGGTGCGCTATTTGGCCGAGACGGTTCGTTATGAGCTGCTGGCGCCCTTTGCGCGAACGCTCGCGGGACGGTAGCGGCACGATGGTCCCAGCCGAATGTTCCATGACCGGTTTGCCCCGTGGGCGCCGTTGTCCTGGCGGTTGAGACCTTCAGGCGTCGGCGGGAACGCGGACGGTCAGTGCTCCTGGTTCTATCCAGGATTTGAAGGCGGTGGCCTGACCGAAGGTGTCGCCGTCGAGTTCGATCTCTTCCGGGCGGGAGAGCCGGGCGACGAATCGGGTTCCGGTTTGGTAGCTCAGGTCGCCGTCGTTGTGTCGTTCTCCTGCAAGTGCTTTGCCGGCTTTCGTTCGGCGTAGGACTCCGTTGTTCCATGCCACTTTGGTCCAGACACGTATCCAGCCGAGAGCGCTGCCTGGTCTCATCATCATGAGGTCGAAGAGGCCATCGTCGATGACCGCGTCGGGCATCAAGAGGATGTTGGCCGGCAAGGAGCCGCAGTTGCCGAGGATGAGGGTGTGGACTGTGGCCCGTTTCTTCTTGCCGTCATCAAGTTCAAATTGGAGATGCAGTTCGTCGGGGTCTCGGAGTGACCTCACGATCGCTTTTACGTAGGCAGCCCACCCGGCTTTTGCTTTGAGGTCGTCGTCGGTGTTCTGGATCATTTTCGCGTCGATGCCCATGCCGGCCATGACGACGAACACGTGTCGGTCCCGGGTGCGGTCGTCGCGTTCGATGTCGATGACGCCGAGATCGATGTGGCGGTCAGTCCCGGTGAATGCGGCCCGGACAGAGTTCGGCATGTCGTTCAGTGCGAGTTTCAGGTTTCTGGCGAGAAGGTTACCGGTCCCGGAGGGCAGAAGTGCGACAGCGGTACCGGTGCCGTTGACCGCTTCGGCGACCGCACGGACGGTCCCGTCGCCTCCGGCGACGATGATCAGGTCAACCCCGGCATCAAGGGCTTGTTGGGTGACACCTTGTCCAACGTCATCCACTGATGTTTCAAACCACTGGGTTTCGCCCCAGCCGGCGGCGGCCGCTTCGGTGGTCACGGATTCTCGGAGGGCATCCAGATCGACCTTGATGGGGTTATAGATCACTGCAGCGATCTTCGCCCGCGAACTCGGGGAGTTGTCGGCGCTCACGGCGTGGGGGTTCCGGTGACGACGAGGGCGAACATGCCAGACACGGCGGTGGGGTGCTCGCTGACCCGTTCACCGGCGGCGTTGAACGCGGCGAACACGTCACCGTCCTTCTCCACATGGCCGACGATCACACCTTCCGTGGTTGTGACGTCCCAGGTTGTGGCTGAGGTCTGGGTGAACTCGACGTTCTCGTCGAGATGAGGGTTCTCGGTCGTGGTCATGATGGTGCCCTGTTCTAGTTGGCTGGTCGGAGGCGCATTGTGAGCGCGTTGATGCGGCGGGCGATTAGATCGAACGCGCGATCGAAGGCTTCTGGGGTTCCTGTCGGGGCGGGGTCGGGGATGGACCAGTGCAGATCGTCCTGACCGACCATCTGTTCGTGCGCGCTGTCGCATACGGTGATTACGAGGTCGTGTTCTTCCCGGACGTGGCTGACATGCTGTGGGCTCTTATCGGGGTCGATGGTGAGGCCGTGTCGCGCTGCGGCATCGACCGCTCCCGGGTTGACCGCGGGCGCCGGCATCACGCCGGCGGATACGGCCGGGATGATGCTTGATTTGCGCCAGATGGCTTCGGCGAGTTGTGACCTGGCGGAGTTCGCGGTGCACACGAAGACGACCCGTTCCGGAACCGGGACGTCGCTCGGGGTCAGAGTGTCGAAGATCTCCGGATGTAGCCCAATGTAGGTGCGTCGCTTGTCGAACTCGGAGCGGGACCGGGACACGATGTTGGCCTTTTCGAGCACCCGCAGATGGTGGGCGACGAGGTTGGACCGAAGCTTGAGCAACAATTCGATCTCGGATGAGGACAGGTCACCCATCGTCAGCAGATCGACGATGCGCAGACGGTTCGGTTCGGCCAATGCGGCGAGGATCGCCACTCGTCGTTTCAGATCATTCATGGTGACACCCATCGAGGTTGACTCAATCGCTATTGACTCAATCATGGTAGGCATGAGGTGAAACGGCACGCGGGATTGTGATGATCAGTTGATTGTCAGCCTGTTGGCCGGACGTTGCGAACCTTTCGCCGCGTGATTGGAGAGGGAATCATGGGTATCGGTACAGGCATCGCATTGTTCGTGATCGGAGCCGTCTTGGCGTTCGCGGTGAATGTCGACCTGGGCGGGGTCGTGAACCTCTCCCTCATCGGCTACATCCTGATGGGCGCCGGCGTGGTCGTGTTCCTCATCAGCCTCGTCTTCTTGCTTCGTCGCCGTCAGTCGACTGCTACGACTCGCACTGCCGTCGATCCGGCCAGTGGCGAGCAGGTGACCCGTAGCACGCGTGACACTAACGACCCGCTGGTCTGAGCGTCGTGAGCATGCCCGGTGTGATGCCGGAGAGCTCTCCGGCGACCGGTGAGCTCCTCGATGGCCGCTACCTTCTGGACTCCCAGATCGGGATCGGCGGGATGGGGGTTGTGTATCGCGCCCGCGATGAGACTCTGGGGCGGACGGTCGCGGTGAAGATTTTTCGCGACTCCGCCGCCGATGCGGCTCGTACCACGTCAGAGACTCGGTTGTTGGCGGCTTTGAACCACTCGTCGCTGGTCACCCTCTTCGATGCGCAGACCGCGTCCGGCCAACCGAATTACCTCGTCATGGAGTATGTCGACGGACCCACACTTCGGGTCCGGATCGCCGAAGGCCCCCTTCCGAGCAAGGATGTGGCCGCGATGGCCCGGGACCTCGCCGAAGCATTGCACGTCGTGCACCAGGCGGGCATTGTGCACCGCGACATCAAGCCGTCGAATGTGCTGCTGCGCCGCTCGCACGTGCCCGGCGAGGAGTACCGCGCCAAGCTCGCCGACTTCGGCATCGCCTACCTGATCGACACCACCCGGCACACGACACCCGGAACTCTTGTCGGAACCGCCGCATATCTCAGCCCGGAACAAGTCCGCGGAGCCGAGCCCGCCCCGGCATCCGACATCTACGCACTCGGCCTCGTCCTGATCGAAGCACTGACCGGTGAGCGTGCGTTCCCGCAGACCAGCACTCATGAAGCGGCTCTTGCGCGGTTGACCCGTGACCCCGTCATTCCCGGAACGCTCGGATACCGGTGGAAGTCGCTTCTCACCGCAATGACCACCCGCGAGCCCACGCAGCGCCCGACCGCACTCGACGTCGTCCTGGCCGCGGGCCAGCTTGGTGCCCCCGAACATGACGACCCCAGCACCCTTACCAGCGAGCTCAGCACAAGTACGGACCTCGAAACGACGAGTGCGCTTCTCACTGGCCCCACGATGATCGTGCCCGCGCCTGCGCCCGCGGTCGGCAGTCCGGCTACCGCGGCTGCCGCCACACCGGAAACCCAACAGACCGCCAAGACCACACCACTTGAACCCCCGCAACCACAGGCTCACGTAACCGCTCCGTCAATCCGCTTGTTTCGGCTGAAGCGGTGGCAGGTACTAGTGGCTATTGCCGCGCTGATCGTGATCGCCATCATTGTCGGGGTTCTCATCTGGGCGCTAAGAGCCTCCAGCCCCGCTAGCGCACCCGTTCTGCCCGAGCTGAGCGACCCGCTCGGGACACACATGCAGCAGCTTCTGGACTCGGTGACACCGTGAGGCGCCGCGGCTACTCCCTCCTCGCGACCGTCGCTGTGACGGTCACGGTTGCACTCAGCGGCTGCGGTGGAGCGCCCCAGGAAATCGCAGCGGGAACCAGTGAGCTGATGCAGTCCACCATCGTCACCGCAGCAGGGCAGGCCGCTTCGGGAGACACCATGAGCGCACTGGCCACCCTCGATTCGCTCCAGACACAGCTGCAGAACGCCGTCACATCAGGCGACATCACCTCCGAGCGCGCAGTGACCGTTCAACAGTCCATCGATCTTGTCCGAGCCGACCTGCAACCAATCCCGACCGTCACTCCTGCTCCAGAAGAGACCACCGTCCCGGAAGAGACGGCCGCGCCCGTCACGACCACCGACACCGCACCCGACCCAGCCGTCCCCAAACCAGCCACCCCCGACGACCCCGGAAACAACGGAAACGGGAACAACGGGAACGGGAACAACGGAAACGGAAACAACGGGAATGGGAATGGGAAGAACAAATAGCGTCCACCTTGGCGGTGGCGGAAGCGGCCTCTGGCCGACATTCACAACAAAAGGAGAAACACAGTGAACATCTTGCTTATCGTCATCGCGGTCATCGCGGTCATCCTGCTGTTCACAGGCGGCTTCGTGTCGTCGCTGAACTTCCTGCTCTGGGTCGGACTGATCCTCCTCGTCCTCGCGGTCATCGTGTTCCTGGTGCGGATGCTCACCGGCAACAAGCGCGTCTGACCGCACCCGATCGAGAGAGCCCAGCACTGATGACCCACGCACAGCACACCGAAACGATCAACGGGCCGATCGCGGCCGTCTACCAGCAATGGCTCGACGTCGAATCGTTCCCGAAATTCGTTCCGGCACTGCGCGCGGTCACGGCGACTTCGGACTTCTACAGTCACTGGACTCTCTCGATCGGGCGGATCACCCGCGAATTCGACGCCGAGATCACCGAACAGCTCCCCGAAGAACGCGTCAGCTGGCGAAGCCTCACCGGCGACGTCACATTCGACGGTTCCACATCGTTCGAGGAGGTTACCGACGAGACGACAAAAGTCACCGTCACGATGAACTGGACCCCGCAGACCGCGGCCGAACACGCCGCCGCCACACTCAAAGCCGACGACCGCGCCATCCGCACCGCACTTCGCGGATTCAAACAATACGTGGAAGAAAACGGCGGCCCGTCCGGTCATTCCTACGTCACACTGCGGTCGGCTGACCCCGAGCCGGCAGCACCAGCAGACACCGAGGCGCCCGACGATAACGCCCGGACTGCGTTCGCTGCCTGGAAGCGGCGCGGACGCCAACGCCGGAAGTAAGCCCACCCGCAGGACCCAATCCACACGCGTCCCGCGTCATCGCATACCTCCCGCAACCGTCCGACGTTCGCTGAGGATCGGGCTCACCTTCGCGCCGAGAATGGCCCGTCGAGGATGATAGGGACCCGCTCCGCCCGGCTCGCCCTATGGCGTAACAAATACATCGTCGAAGAACGAGACCTGGAGCCAGCAGCCCGCCGCCGGCTCGCGACTTGCTCAGTATGGTAGTCAGTCACACGCTCCCACCGGCTAATACAAACGCAGCCTCTTCTAACCCATAGACCACGCGGGCCCCAACGCGTTCCGGACTTGACGGAAGCACGAAGCCGCCACCGATCGCTAGGACAATCACCTCGAGTTCGAGGATTCTGCAGACGCGCGTCTCATATGAGATGTCTACGCGATCCGCAGGCCTGAAGCGCAAAAGAACAACGTCCGGGGGGAAGCTGCTATCCGTCAGTAGCTTGCCCCACGATGTTGCTTGGATCGTGATGGCATGGTCAGGTGCGTGCGCGTTCAGCCAGGATACGGCTTCCTCGAGAGATGTCGGCAACGCTCGAATCTGAGGCCGATGCGACGCTTGGAATCGGGGCCACTGGGTTGTGGTCTTAGTTTGCCTGGTTCTCGGTTTTGATGCTGGGGAGGCTGTCGATTCCGCGCCCGCGGAGCCG
>Ga0247742_10001019_pt1 | contig 20566 bp, 16 predicted proteins | sample UWRJL208509C2_FD_180944 | JGI IMG/M metagenome (GOLD analysis project Ga0247742, IMG submission 180944) | Plant litter microbial communities from Arlington Agricultural Research Station in Wisconsin, United States - UWRJ-L208-509C-2 | ecosystem: Environmental > Terrestrial > Plant litter >... | reverse complement strand
GGATCGCCATGACGATCCGCCCGGCGGCGAAGCCCTATTACCGGGTCCGCGTCGCGGCGGGCCGGATGACGGTCGAAGGATCGTCCGCCGTCGCATTGGTGCACGGCGCTACGCACTATCTGCAACAGCAAGGCCGCCTCTCGCTGAGCTGGGAGGGGCGCCGCGTCGCGCCGCTCACCGGCCTGCCGGCGGGCGATACCGGCCCGGTCGCCTCGGCCTTCGCGCTGCGCACGTATCTCAACACCTGCACCTTCGGCTACACGACGCCCTGGTGGACCTGGGATCGCTGGTCGAACGAGATCGACTGGATGGCGGCACGCGGGATCGACACGCCGCTGGCGATGGAGGGGCAGGATTATGTCTGGCGCGCCTTGTGGCGCGATCAGGGGCTCGACGACGCGACCATCGCGAGCGGGATGTCCGCCGCGCCGTTCCTGCCGTGGCAGCGGATGGGCAACATCGCCGGCTACCGCGCGCCGCTGTCGGCGGGCTGGATCGAGAAGAAGCACCAGTTGCAGCTCCGCATCCTCGCGCGGATGCGTGCGCTTGGCATGAAGCCGATCCTGCCGGCCTTCTCGGGCTATGTCCCCAAGGCGTTCGTCGACCGGCATCCCAAGGCCCGCATCTACCGAATGCGCGCGTGGGAAGGCTTCCCCGGCACCTATTGGCTCGATCCGTCCGATCCGCTGTTCGCCGTGCTCGCGAAGCGCTTCACGCAGCTTTACACGCAGACCTACGGCGCAGGCGACTATTACCTCGCCGACGCCTTCAACGAGATGATCCCGCCGATCGCCGAGGACGGCAGCGATGCGAGTGCCGCCAAATACGGCGACAGCATCGCCAATTCCGCCGCGACCCGCGCCGCAGCCCTACCGCCGGCGGTGCGCGATGCGCGGCTGGCGGGCTATGGCGAGAAATTGTTCCAATCCGTCACCGCCGCCGCCCCCAACGCGACGTGGGTGATGCAGGGCTGGCTGTTCGGCGCCGACAAGAGCTTCTGGACACCCGAGGCGATCCGCGCTTTCCTCAGCCGCGTGCCCAACCAGCGGATGCTGGTGCTCGACATCGGTAACGATCGCTATCCCGGCATTTGGCAGACGAGCGGCGCGTTCGACGGCAAGACCTGGGTATACGGCTATGTCCACAATTACGGCGGCAGCAACCCCGTGTACGGCGATCTCGGCTTCTACCGGGCCGACCTGGCGGCGCTGGCGGCCAGCCGGGCGCGCGGCAATCTGACCGGCTTCGGGATGTTCCCCGAAGGGCTGCACAGCAATTCGGTCGCCTATACCTATGCCTATGATCTCGCCTGGGGCGAGGATGCACGCCGCCCCGTGGCCGACTGGATCGCCGAATATGCCCGCGCGCGCTATGGTACAGCCTCGCCCGAACTGGCCGCCGGTTGGGAAAAGGTGATCGCGGGCGCGTACACCACCCGGTATTGGACTCCGCGCTGGTGGCAGAACATGGCGGGCGCATATTTGCTGTTCAAACGCCCCGCCCTCGCCGCTGCCGGCTATCCCGGATCGCCCGGCGACGAGACGGCGCTTCGCGACGGCATCACCGCGATGCTGAACGCCGCGCCGCGCCAGCCCGAACCGCTGTTCACCTACGATCTCATCGATTTCACGCGCCATTACGCCAGCCTGCGCCTCGACGCCCGGCTGCGCGCCGCCATCGTCGCCTATGCGGCCGGCGACGTGCCGGCCGGTGATCGCGAGGCGGCGGCCGCAGCCGCGCTCGCACAGGAAATCGACGCGCTGATCGGCAACCAGCAGGAAACTTTGGGGAGTTGGATCGCCGACGCGCGTGCCTATGGCGACACGCCAGCCGAGAAGGCCGCGTTCGCGGAGCAGGCCAAGGCGATCGTCACCGTCTGGGGCGGCGAAGGGCATCTCTCGGATTATGCTTCGCGCGCCTGGCAGGGCCTGTATGCTGGCTATTATATGCCACGCTGGCAGATCTTCCTCGCCGCGCAACGCAAGGCCGCACTTACGCACCAACCGCTCGACGAAGCGGCGACCACCGCCGCCGTCAAGGCGTTCGAGCAACGCTGGCTCAGCGATGGCCGTACCTGGCCGCGCCAGCGCCCGGCCGATCCGCTGGCGGGCGTGCGCCGCCTGCTCGCCGACGCAGGACACTCATGACCGACACACTCGCCCCCGCCAACCCGCGCCGCTTCACCGCGCTCGACGTGTTTCGCGGTCTCACCATCTTCCTGATGATCCTGGTCAACACCGCCGGCCCCGGCGCGCCGGCCTATGCGACGCTGGTTCACGCCAAATGGTTCGGCTTCACGCTGGCCGACGCGATCTTCCCGAGCTTCCTGTTCGCGATGGGCAATGCGATGAGCTTCGCCAGCCGAAAGCGCATCGACACCGCGCCATATCTGACCCGGCTGTTCAAGCGCGGCGCGATCATCTTCGCGCTCGGCTTCCTGATGTACTGGTTCCCGTTCGTCGCGCAGACCGATGCCGGCTGGGTGCCGATCCCGTTCGCGCTCACCCGCGTGCCGGGCGTGCTGCAACGGCTGGCCCTGTGCTATGTCGCCGCCGGCCTGCTGGTGCGCTGGCTGAGCGTGCGCCAGATCCTGATCGCGAGCGTGCTGCTGCTGCTCGGCTATTGGGCGATACTGGTGTTCCTGTCGCCGCCGGGCATGGCCTATGACAAGTTCGGTACGGTCGGTACGCGGCTCGACCTGTGGCTGCTTGGGCCGGGGCACCTCTACAAGAAGGACAGCGGCTTCGATCCCGAAGGGCTGCTCGGCACGCTGCCGGCGATCGTCAACGTGCTCGCCGGCTATCTCGCCGGGCTGGCGGTGCAGCGCGATACCGATCTGTCGCGAACGGTGCGCAGGATGGCGATGATCGGCGTGGTGCTGATCGTCGCGGGGCTGGCCTGGTCGCCGTGGTTCCCGCTCGCCAAGAAGCTGTGGACTGGCTCCTACGTGCTGCTGACGATCGGCATCGACTGTATCGCGCTGGCCGCGATCATCGCTTTGGTCGAGATCGCCGGCGTGAAGCGGGGGACGCGCTTCTTCATCATCCTTGGCCGCAATCCGCTCGCCATCTATCTGTTCTCGGAGCTGTTCGTGACCGCGATCAACATGATCGACACCGGCGACGACGGCGGCGTGTACGGCTGGATCGGGATAGAAGTGTTCCAGCGCATCGCGCCCGGCGCGTTCGGGTCGCTGCTGTGCGCCTTGGCCTATACGATGCTGTGCTGGGCGGTGGGCTGGTGGATGGACCGCAGGGGCCTGATCCTCAAGGCATGAACAGGCGCCGCTGCGCCACGGTGGAGGTTACGCATGATCGTCAATCGTCGTGACGCGATCGGTACGGTCGCAGGGGCTGGCCTCGCCCTGCCGGCGGCGGCACAGCCCCGGCCGGCTCCGCAGGGCTTCACGCCCGACTGGCCATCGCTGACGCAAGGCTATCGCGCGCCCGACTGGTTCCGCGACGCCAAGTTCGGCATCTGGGCGCATTGGAGCGCGCAATGCGTGCCCGAGGAGGGCGACTGGTATGCGCGCAACATGTACGTGCAGGGTACACGCGCGAACACAGCCCATGTCGCCAAATACGGGCACCCGAGCGACGTCGGCTATCTCGAAATCATCGGCAAATGGCGCGCCGAGCACTGGCAGCCCGAAAAGCTGCTCGACCTCTATGTTGCGGCCGGTGCGCGCTATTTCGTCGCGCTGGCAAACCACCACGACAATGTCGATACGTTCGCGTCATCGCACGGCTGGAACACGACGCGGGTCGGGCCGCGCCGCGACATCGTCGGCACGTGGCAGCGCGCGGCGCGCGCGCGGGGTTTGCGCTTCGGCGTGTCCAACCACGGCGCGCATGCTTGGCACTGGCTGCAACCCGCTTACGGCTATGATCCCGAGGGGCCGCGCGCCGGCCAGCGCTACGATGCCGATCGCCTGACCGCGCGCGACGGCCGGGGTACGTGGTGGGAGGGACTCGACCCGCAGGCGCTCTACACCGGGCGCACCCTGCCCCTGCCCGCCGGCATCCGCACGATCGCCGAGGCCGACGCGATCCATGCGCGCACCGACGAACTGTGGGTGGAGGATGCCCCGGCCGCGAAGGCGGCGTTCGTCCGCGCCTGGGCGCAGCGCTGCCATGAACTGATCGACCGCTACGCGCCGGACCTGCTGTATTTCGACGATTACGGCCTTCCGTTCGGGCAGACCGGGCTGGAGGTGGCCGCGCATTTCTACAACGCCAGCCGCGCCCGCGCGAACGGGCGGCTGGAGGCGGTGCTCAACGCCAAGATGATGCCGGCCGAGCGCCGCATGGGGCTGGTCGAGGATGTCGAGCGCGGCGGCAAAGCCTATATCGAGAGCTATCCGTGGCAGACCGACACCTGCCTCGGCAACTGGCATTACGACCGCGCGCTGTACGAGCGCGACGGCTACAAGAGCGCCGCCACCGTGGTGCATACCTTGTGCGATGTCGTGTCGAAGAACGGCAACCTCCTGCTCAGCGTGCCGATGCGCGGCGACGGCACGATCGACGAGAAGGAAGAGGCGATCCTCGGCGAGATCGCCGCGTGGATGCGGCTGTACGGTCAGGCGATCTACGGCACCCGCCCGTGGCGGATTCATGCCGAGGGGCCGACCAAGCCGGTCGCGGGCATGTTCGCCGAAGGCGGGCCGAAATCGCCCTATACGCCGCGCGATGTTCGCTACGTGCGGCGTGGTGACGACGTGCATGCGCTGGTGCTGGGCTGGCCCGATGACGGCGTGGCGCGGCTCACCCTGTTCGCGAGCGATAGCGTGGTCGGGCGCGGGCAGGTCATGCGCGTGACGCTGCCGGGCGATCCCGCCCCGCTCGCGTTCCGCCGGACGGGGACCGCGCTTGAGGTGACGCTGCCGCCGGCACGTCGCAACGCGATCGGCGTGGCGCTGGTGCTGTCCGGCACCGGGCTGACCGAGGGAAGTCTGCCCGATGCGTGACATGCGGCGCGTGGCGGCATGGGCGCTGGGGCTATCGCTGATCGCGGCGGTGTCGGGCGCGGTAGCGGCACCGCCGCGCCCGACCCGCTGGGATACGCCGGGCGCGCGCAACCCGCTGTTGCCCGGCTCCTTCGCCGACCCCTCGATCGTCCACGACAAGGGGCGCTGGTACATCTACGCCACGATCGATCCGTGGGGCGACGACCGTCTCGGGCTGTGGACCTCGGACGATTTCCGCAACTGGACCTTCTCGACTCCGGCATGGCCGACCAAGGCCGCCGCGACCAGCCCGACCTCGGGTGATGCGAAGGTGTGGGCGCCCTCGGTGGTCCATGCCGCCAACGGCCGATGGTATATGTACGTCTCGGTCGGCAGCGAGATCTGGGTGGGGAGCGCCCCCTCCCCGGCCGGCCCATGGTCCGACGCTAACGGCGGCAAGCCGCTGATCCCCGGCAACTTCCGCCCCGGCTATCACATGATCGACGCCGAGGCGTTCGTCGATGATGACGGCAAGGCGTATCTCGTCTGGGGATCGGGGCTGAACTGGGTCAACGGGCGGTGTTTCGTCGCGCGGCTCGATGCGAGCATGACCAAGCTCGACGGTGCGCCCAGGGATTGCACCCCGGCGCATTATTTCGAAGCGCCGTTCCTCGTCAAATCGGGCAAATCCTATCTGCTGACCTACAGTTGGGGCAACACCACCAAGGATACCTATCAGGTGCGCTACGCGGTCGGCACCTCGCCGCTGGGGCCGTTCACCGAAGCACCGAACAGCCCGATCCTCGAAACGCATGCCGACCGGCAGGTCATCAGCCCCGGCCACCATGCCATCTTCCGCGATCAGGGCCGCGCCTTCATCCTCTACCATCGGCAAAGCCTGCCCTGGCCGCCCGCCGGCGACGCGGTGCTGCGTCAGGTCGCGGTCGATGCGCTGACGATCACGGGCGACCGGATCGCGCGGGTCATGCCGACGCATGACGGGCCGGACATCCCCGGCACCGCGCCACGCCGCGATGCCGGGCTGGCATGGCGCGCCAGCGCGTCGAGCGCGGTCGATGCGGCGCATTCGCCCGATCGCGCCGCCGACGACAATTACGCGACCGGCTGGACTGCGCGCGCCGACGATCCCGCGCCGTGGTTGCAAGCCGATCTCGGCCGCGAACGGACGCTGCGGCAGAGCCGGTTGCGGCCGCTCTTCCCCGCCCATCCGGTTCGAGTCACCCTCGAAAGCTCACGCGACGGGCGGCATTGGGACACGATCGTCGCCGACGTGGAGCGGAGCGGATCGCCGATCGTGCTCAACCATGCCGTGTCGGCGCGCTACCTGCGCCTCCATGTCACGCCAGCGAGCCTGCTGGAATGGACGATCGAATGACGCCGTCCGATAATGTGGATGACATCACCTCTACCCGTTCGTGCTGAGTAGTGATCGAGTAGGCGCTTGCGCCGTATCGAGAGCACGTATCGAAGCACAGGTGGTCGCGTGGGGCCTGTCCTTCGATACACCCCCTCGATACGCCCTTCGGGCTACTCGGTGGTTACTCAGGACGAGCGGAGTTACTTAGCGTCATCATGCTCTAGGATTTCATCCGGGGATCGATCGTCCACTGTTTTGCGCGCACATCGGCCAGCGGGCCGGCGATCCGGGTCGGCCCGGTCGCCTTCCCGCGGATGTCGCTTTCGAGCCCGTCGACCGCGCGCGTCCGTGGCAGCGGCGTCGCCGCCGCGACGGTGAGCGTCAGCGTGGCGGGATCGAACGCGATCCCCGCATCGGCCATCACCGAAGCGCGGTCCCAGCCGTGAGCATGCCGCCACGTCGCCAGATCGCTATATTGAACGCGGCGCCACGCATCGGGCGCGGACGCCACCGTCTGCGGCTCCGCCAGTACGCCGAGAAAGTCTTTCGGCATATCGACGTACACGTTGCCGTCCGAGCGGTTGTTCGTGCTGAGGAAGACAATCGCGGACTTGCATTTAACGAAGATATTGTTGGCGACCTGATTGCTATCCGCGATCGGACGGCCGCGATCGGGGCGGACGATCGTGAAGATCCCGGCATTGTCGCAGCGGCCGATCAAATTCTGCGCGATGACGAGGTTGCTGCTCGCATTGTCGAAAATGCCCGATCCGGCGCACCCGCGCTGGCCGGGCGTGCCGGGTTCGGCGTTGCGCACGTCCCAGATGATGTTGTTGTCGATCATGTTGCGCGCCGGCGTCATTTCGAAATGGACGGCGGCGCTGACCGTCAGCACGTCGGCGACGACGTTGCGCGTCACGCGGCAATTGACGTTATCCACATCCCACCACGCCGCATTGGCGTGGCGGATGTGGCGGATGACGTTGCGGCGGAACAGCATGTTCTTGGCGAAGTGGAACTTGGCAGCGGAGGCTTCCCAGCCGCGTTCGGCATCGGCCCAGCCGCACCATTCGATGAGATTGTCCTCGATCAGCGCATCGGTGGTGCCCATGCCGCCGATCCCCTCGACACCGCAGTAACGGACGGTGTTGCGGCGGACGATGATCGACGTGCCCGCTTGCGCCGCACCCGCGCTATCACCGTCACTGCCGATGGCGAGGCCGATGCCGTTCGCCCATTCGAAAACATTGTCTTCCAATATCCAGTGATCGCCCCCGGCGAGCGACACCATGCCGTATTGCGGAAACGGATAGGCATTGCCGACGTGGCGGAAGGTGATCCCCTTGACCCGGATGAAGCCGATCCCGCTATGCGCGGGTATGAAAGCGTGCTGGCGCGTGGTGACTTCGATCTCGTGATCGGCGGGCGTGCCCGACGCCAGCCGAACATAGACCGCCGTCCCGGCATGATCGGCCCAGAAGCGCGCGGTGGGCGAGCCGCCGATCTCCTGCATGATCGGCCCGCCGCGCCGCCGCGCCGGCATTCCATTTTGCGGCTTCGCCGGACGCGTGAAGTCGGGCATCGGCGGCAGATCGGCCAGCGCCAGCTCGCGGAGCTGCTCCATCGGCTCAAGCGGCTTGCCGTCGACGAACACCAGACCGCGCCGGCGCAGATACGGGCCGAGATCGGCGGTCGCACCGTCGAGCCACCCCCATGATCCCATGATGCTGGGCAGCGCGAACGGATTATAGGCGTCGGCGGACAATGCGCCGGCAAGATCGTGCCGCCACACGGTAACACCCGGCCCAGCGGGGCTGCCCGGAAACGGGAAGCCGGGCGTGACCGTCTGCTGCTGCCAACCGTCCTTCAGCACCTCCGATCCGGTGATATGGACCTTCGCCCCCGGTGCGGCTTCGTAGCTGATCATCGCGGCCGGGCTGGTGCCGCCGCGCGCGGGACGGACGCATTCGCGGTAGGTGCCCGCGGCGATGACGACACGCTCGCCCGGCTGGAGCAGTTCGGCCGCCCTGCCGATGGTGCGGAACGGCCGCGCCGCGTCGCCCGGGCCGGCATCGTCGGCGTTCGGCGCGGTGTTATCGACATGATAGGTCTTGGAGAACGCCAGCGGCTGCTCCCAGCGCGGGAACTGCGAGCCATCCGGCAAACGCGAGTCGGTCGCGGCGGCGTCGGCAGCCCCGGCCTGATCCCACGCGCCCGCCCCGAGACCGGCAAACGCTCCGATCAAGGCCGCGCTTTCCAGAAATCCGCGCCGATCGACGCCAGCCGGCTGCTCTTGCTCTGAACTCACCAATCCTGCTCCTGTTGTTCTCTATCGGCTTCGGCTGGTGGTCGGCCCCGGCGTTAACTGCCGACCGGCTCCAGCACGATTGTCGCCCCGCCCGACGGCGCCAGCGTGAGCTGGATGCGGTCGCGCGACTGGACGTGCGTGGTGGACGTCTTGAGGTGATTCATGTCGGCGCCGTCCTGCCAGATGCGCGCGCGCCAGCGCTTGCCCGCGCCCAACGTGGACAGCGGCACGGCGATCTTCCGTCCCTGCTCGTTGGTCATCGCGCCGATATACCAGACGTCGCCCTTGCGCCGCGCCAGCACGATCGACTGGCCGATCTCGCCCGAGATGAAGCGGGTTTCGTCCCATGTCGTCGGCACCTGCTTCAGGAAGTCGGCGCCGTCGCTCAGCCGTCCGTCGGCGCCGATATACGCGTCGGGACTGTCCGACAGCATCACCAGCGGCGATTCATACACGACGTACATGGCGATCGCCTGCCCGCGCGTGGTCTGGACATAGGGGCGCAGCAGCCGGTGCTGGGTCGCGAACTCGGCGGGCGGCAGCGCGCGGAAGCCGCCCGGCGTATAGTCCATCGGGCCGAGCAGCATGCGGGTGAACGGCAGGGTGACGTTGTGCGTGGCCGTGATCCGCGCGCCGAACTTGTTGTATTCGGCGCCGAGCACGCCCTCCTGGGTCACGAAATTGGGATAGGTGCGCAGCAGCCCGTCGGGCGGATACGCGCCGTGCAGATCGACCATCAGGTGATGCGCCGCCGCCTTGGACAGCAATTCATGGTAGAACTCGACCATCTCCTGGTCGTTGCGGTCCATGAAATCGACCTTGATGCCCTTGATGCCCCAGGCTTCGTACAGCGGCAGCGCGGCATCGAGCTGGCGCTGGAGCTGTTTCCATTGCAGCCACACCCACACGCCGACCTTGCGCTCGGCACCATATTTGACGAGCCCGGGGATATCGACCGCCGACACGGGCACGGTCACGTCGGCCGGGCGCGGGCCTTCGGAGCTGCCCTTGTACCAGCCCTCGTCGATCAGGATGTATTCGAGGTTGATCGACTTCGCGAAATCGATGTACGCTTGATAGGTCGCGGTGTTGATGCCGGCGTTGGGCACGTTGACCGCCCAGCCGTTCCACCAGTCCCACGCGGACTTGCCGGGCTTGATCCAGCTTGTGTCGGCGATCACCGATGGCGCGGCGAGAAGCTGGACGAGGCTCGACTGGATCAGGTCGCCCGGCCGGTCGGCGATCATCACCGTCCGCCAAGGCGTCAGCAGCGGTCCTTCCGTGAGCGCGGCGTGCGCCGCCACCTTGAACGCCGGGCTGTCTGGGATATTGTCGCGCCGCGACGTCAGCGCGACGTTGACGCCGAGACCGTTATCGGCGCGCCTGGCGTAATACGCGCCCGGATAGTCGCGCTTGTCGGCCTCGACGATGGCGAAGCTGGTCTCGCCCTTCCCCGTCCGGCACAGCAAAGGCGCGTCATAGAGGTGGAAGCCGCGCATCGCCGACGCCTTGATCGGATCGAACTCGGTCTCGTGCGAATTCTCGAACCGGCCGCTGTTCGCGCCCCAGCACGCATAATCGGCCGGGAAATAGAAGCCGGTCGTCTCCCAATGAACGTCGATCGCCTGGAAGCGGGGCTGCGCCGCGACCGCGAACCGGAACGCGACGCCGTCGTCATAGGCGCGCGCGACGAGATCGTAGGTGACACCGTCCTTCGCGCGGGTGAGGTGGAACACGATTTGATTGTAGCGATCGGCGACGCGGCTGGCCTTGCCCGCGACCGGCACATAGGTGTCGTTGACCGCGCTCGCTTCGGAGGACGTAACGGCGGACTCGCTCGTGCCGAAAGCGCCCTGGCTGGTGACCATGCCGATCGGCGAGGTCGCGATCACCACGTTGCCGTCGCGCACCACGCGGTAGCGCAGCCCCGAAGCGGACTCGATCTCGAGGCGGGTGCGGCCATCGGGCGAGACGACGGCGGGCGGCGTCTGCGCGCTCGCGATTCCCGGCGCGAGCGCCGCCGCGGTGGCGAGCAGGATCGGTAGCAGTCTCATGATCTTCCCCCTTGTTCGGGCCGCAACGACGCGAACCGCCCGGCGGGCATGCACCCGCCGAGGTATCTACCGGGACGGCACCGAAACGCCGGCCTGGGTCTGGACCACCGGCTTCATCGTGCCGTCGGGATTGTAGTGGAGATATTCGACCGTCACCGCGCGCCGCCCGATCGCCCCGCTCTGATCGCCGATCGCGATGTCGGCGTTATGCAGGAACAGATACGACTTGCCCTTGAACTCGGCGATGCCGGGGTGGATCGTGAAGCTGTACTTGCCCGATCCGGTCAGCTCGCCGCGATAGGTCCACGGCCCGGTGATCGCCGGCGCGGTCGCATAGGAGACATGCTCGTCGCGCTGGGTGGTGCGGTCGAGCGAGGCGTAGGTGAGATAATACATCTTGCCGCGCCGGTGCAGCCACGGCCCCTCTTCGTAATGCGGCGGCGTGATCTCGGTGATCGGCCCGTCCAGCTCGATCATGTTCGGCTTGAGCTTGGCGATGTAGCAGTTGCGATTGCCCCACGCGATCCAGGTGGTGCCGTCGGTATCGGTCAGCACGGTGGGGTCGATGTCCTCCCAACTGTGCGGACCCTTGGGGGTCATCTCGTTGGTGATGAGCGCCGAGCCGCGCGCATCGACGAACGGGCCGGTCGGCTTGTCCGATACCGCCACGCCGATCGCCTTGCCGGGGTGCGTGTTGTCATGCTCGACGGGGGCGTAGAAATAGAACTTACCGTTCTTCTCGATCGCCTGCGGAGCCCAGGCGTCCTTCTTGGCCCATTTGAAATCGGTGACCTTCATCACCGGCGGGTGCGCGGTCCAGGTCTTCATGTCGGTGGTCGAATAGACCAGCCACTCGCGCATGTTGAACATCTCGTCGCGCTGCGCCTCGTCGTGATCGACGTAGAGGTAGAGCGTGTTGCCCACCACCAGCGGCGCGGGATCGGCAGTGAACTTATCGCGCACGATCGGGTTCGATCCGGGCACCGGCCGCGCTTGATCCGCCGCACCCGACGGGCCAGCCGTCACCGCCGCCAGCACCATGAGAGCCGCCGCGCCCAATCTCCGTTTCATCATCATCTCCCGGTCTTCGTTAGCGTTAACAATAGTCCGACAAAACGCCTCGTCAACAGTCCTATGCCGGATCGTTTCGCCGGCATTCGTGGGACCAAATCGACGCGCACGCGTTGGCGCTGACATCTTCACGAAAACAGGCGGCAGACATGACGACGATCACGGCGACCTTCGAAACGCGGCGCGAAGCGGAACTCGCGGTGGAACATCTCGTCCAGGAGCATGACGTCGATCGCGGCGACATCGTCATCGAGAGCGTTTCGGACGAGAACAGCGCCGGCAGCGAAGCGAGCGGCGCCGATCTCGAAACCGAGTTCGAGGACGGCAGCGAGGAGGACGCGGCGTTGAACGGCGGCGTCAAGGTGACCGTCACGCTCGACGACGAGGACATGGCCGAGGATGTCGAGGACGTTTTCCACGAATTCGGCGCGGGCGACATCCTCCAGGAGTGACCGCCGCCGCGCGACCGCTTCCCGCCGGCGCAGGGCTAGCCTAAAGGCGCCCGATGCTTCGCATCGCGTCACCCCGAACGGCATGTCTCGCCAGCGCGCTCGCGCTCTCGTCCTGCGCCGGCGGCAGCTTCCGTACCCCGAGCGACGTTCCGGTCAGGATCGGCCGGCCCTATGTCGTGCGGGGCGCGACCTTCGTGCCTGCCGCCGACCCCACATATGACATGCTCGGCTATGCGAGCTGGTACGGCAGCGAGTCCGGCAACCGCACCGCCAATGGCGAGCGATTCCGCCCCGACTGGATCACCGCGGCGCATACGACTCTGCCGCTGCCGACCTATGTCGAGGTGACCGCGCTCGCCACCGGGCGGCGGATCGTCGTGCGGATCAACGATCGTGGGCCGTTCATCGCTGGGCCGCGGATCATCGACCTGTCGCGCGGCGCCGCCGAGCGGCTCGGCATCCGTGCGGCCGGTCAGGCGGCAGTGCGCGTGCGCCGGATCGAACCGTCCGAGGCCGAGCGCCGGCGCTTGCTCAAGGGCAAGCCTACGCCCGAGCTTCCACCGGTGACCGAGCCGGTCCTCGACAGACTCCGCCAGCAATTCGAAGCGGCGGGCATGTCCGTCGCTGGGCCGACGCGGCGTTCCGCCGGGCGCTGACCCGCCGACGAGTCCGATACGATGGCAAAGCGCCCCACGTCCGCGACCCGACGCGCCACATCCGTCAGCGCTGTTCGCGGCGCGGCATCGGACGGCTGGGTGTTGCTCGGCATCGTCGCAGCGGTCACCCTGATCGCGGGTGTACTCGGCCCGCTGGCAACGCCCCCGCTCGACACCCGCGCCAAGCCGATGACGATGGCGCAAGCGCGCGCCTCGAACGCGGCGGTGCCGATCGACCCGCGCCGTCGCCTCGCTGCGGCCCCCTATCGTTTTCGGGGCGGCCCGGCCGAACGCGCGCAGGCCGCCGAATGCCTCGCCACCGCCGCGCTTTACGAAGCCGGGGATGACGCACGCGGGCAGAAAGCGGTGATTCAGGTGATCCTCAACCGCGTCCGCGCGCCGGGCTTCCCGCGCACGATCTGCGGCGTGGTCTATCAGGGCTATACCCGCGCCACCGGCTGCCAATTTTCCTTCACCTGCGACAAATCGTTCGCGCGGCGACCAGTGCATCTCGGCTGGGCGGCGGCGCGGCGGGCGGCAAGGCGCGCGCTGGCGGGCCGCGTCTTTACCGAAGTCGGGCGCGCCACACATTATCATGCCGACTGGATGGTGCCCTATTGGCGCGATTCGCTCGCCAAGATCGCGCGGGTCGGCTCGCACGTCTTCTACGTCCGGCGTTGACCTCGAGGCGCTCCGTGATCTTGAAAGCCCCGGGTTCATCGGCCATCTGCGCAACTCACCTGAAGATCATTGGGAAACAGCATGACAACGACGACCGACGCCGCGCCGGAAACCCGTTCCTTCGAAGCCGATGTCGCCAAACTGCTGCACCTCATGGTGCATTCGGTCTATTCGGACAAAGACGTCTTCCTGCGCGAACTGATCTCGAACGCGGCGGATGCCTGCGAGAAGCTCCGCTACGAGGGGCTCAGCGACGCCGCCCTCCTCGGAGATGACGGCCAGCCGCGCATCACCGTGACGCTCGACGCCGAAGCGCGTCGGCTGACGATCGAGGACAATGGCATCGGCATGAGCGAGGCCGAGCTTGCCGACGCGCTCGGCACCATCGCGCGCTCGGGCACCAAAGCGTTCATGGACAAGATCGCCGGCGCCAAGGAGTCGCAAGACAGCCACCTGATCGGCCAGTTCGGCGTCGGCTTCTATTCGGCGTTCATGGTCGCCGACCGGGTCGAGGTGGTCTCGCGCCGCGCCGGCGCCGATGCCGCCGCGTCCTGGGCTTCGGACGGCCTCGGCACCTACACGATCCAGCCGGTCGATACCGCCGACGCGCCGGCGCGCGGCACCCGCGTGCTGCTGCACCTCAAGGAAGACGCGGCGAACTATACCGAGAGCTACACGATCGAGCGCACCATCAAGACGCAGTCGGGTCATGTGCCGGTGCCGATCTTCCTTAAGGATACGCCCGACGCCGAACCCAAGCAGATCGCCGACGGCGCGGCGCTGTGGACCAAGCCCAAGTCCGAGATCACGGCGGAGGAATATAAGGACTTCTACCGCAGCGCCGCTGGCCAGTTCGACGAGCCGGCGCTGACGCTCCACTATCGTGCCGAGGGCTTGCACGAATATACCGTGCTCGCCTTCATCCCCGAGACCAAGCCGTTCGACCTATTCGATCCCGATCGCGCCGGCCGGATGAAGCTCTACGTCCGCCGCGTGTTCATCACCGACGACGCGCAGATCCTGCCGCGCTACCTGCGCTTCGTGCGCGGTCTGGTCGATTCGAACGATCTGCCGCTCAACGTCTCGCGCGAGATGATCCAGGAAAGCCCGGTCCTCGCCGCGATCCAGAAGGCCGCCTCGAACCGCATCCTGTCCGAACTCGACAAGCTCTCGACCAGCGATGCCGAGCGCTACCTCAAACTCTGGGACAATTTCGGCCCGGTCCTCAAGGAAGGTCTTTACGAAGATTTCGCGCGGCGCGAGACGTTGCTCGGCCTCGCCCGCTTCAAATCCACCACCTCGGGCGGCGAATGGCGTTCGCTCAAGGACTATGTCGCCGGTCTGAAAGACAATCAGACCGCGATCTATTATGCGACCGGCACCGATCTCGAGCGCCTCGCCACCTCGCCCCAGCTCGAAGGCTTCCGCGCGCGCGGGATCGAGGTGCTGTTGCTCGCCGATCAGGTCGACAGCTTCTGGGTCACCTCGGGCGTCGATTACGAGGGCAAGCCGTTCAAGTCGGTCACGCAAGGGCTGGCCGATCTCAGCCTGATCCCGCTCGCGGATGGCGAGCAGCCCGCGGCGGCGGCTTCGGACGCGGTCAACGGTTTCATCGCCTTCGTGAAGGAGACGCTGGGCGACGCCGTCGCCGACGTGCGCGCGTCCGACCGCCTCACCGAGAGCGCGGTCTGCCTCGTCGCGCCCGAACACGGCATGGATCGTCAGCTCGAAAAGCTGCTGGCGGGTGCCGGCCGGCTCGACGCGGCGGCGAAGCCGGTGCTGGAAATCAACCCGCGCCACGCGCTCGTCGAGCGGCTGAGCGCAGCCGATACCGGCGATACGGAGGTGCGCGCCGATGCCGCGCATTTGCTGTTCGACGAGGCCCGCATCGCCGACGGCGAACTCCCGGTCGATCCGCGCGCATTTTCGGCGCGGCTGATGCGGGTGTTGCAGCGCGGGATCGCCTGACCCTGCTACGGGACCGGCGGCGAGATCGGCCTGATCTCGCCGCCGGCGCCCGGACTCATGCCTATTGGTAGCCGCCGTTTTCCTCGCGTTCCTCGGCGGCGTCCTTCTGCACCTTCTCCATTTCCTCGGCTTCCTCGGCCTCGGTCGGGTCTTCGCCGCCGTCAGGCTCATGCGAGAGGTCGCCCGTCGTCGTTCCGCCCGGGTTCTGCTTGTCGATGTCGCTCGAGGGATTTCCGCCCTCGTTCGCGTTTGCTCGATCGTCCGACATATCACGCTCCCATAGCTGTCATGACAGAACGAGCGGGCGCGCGGATCGGACCCGATCCGATCGTGCGAAAGGATCTGTGCCCTTTCCGCCGCGTGGATCGTTGGGGAGACAGCCGCGCTTGCCGGCCGAGCGCAAACCGCTCGCCCGCATCGGGCGAATCTCGCACCAAACGGCTAAGGATACATCATGGCGATCAAACTGAAGCCGCTTCGCGAGCAGGTGCTCGTCGTGACGGGCGCGACCAGCGGCAACGGGCTCGCGACCGTCGAAGCGGCGGTCGCGCAAGGGGCTGCGGTGGTCGCGGTGGCGCGCAATCAGGCCGCGCTGGAGACGCTTCGCGACCGGCTTTCCGCCACCGGCGGGCGCATTGCGATCTGCCTCGCCGACGTGAGCGATCCGGCGGCGATCGAGGCGGTCGTCCCCATCGCCGTCGCGGCGTTCGGGGGTTTCGACGCCTGGGTCAACAACGCCGGCACCGGAACCTACGGGACGCTCGAACAGGTGCCGGTCGAGGATCATCGCCGCGTGTTCGACGTCAATTATTTCGGTGTCCTCCACGGCTCGCTCGTCGCCGCCCGCCATCTGCGGGCGCGCGGGGGCGGCGCGATCATCAACGTCGGCTCGATCCTCGGCGACCGCGCGATCGTCCAGCAAGGGCCATATTGCGCCACCAAGCATGCCGTTCAGGCGCTCACCGACACGCTCCGCATGGAGCTCGAGCACGAGGGCGCCGGCATCTCGGTGACTCTGGTCAAGCCCGGCGCGATCGACACGCCCTTCCCCGAACACGCCCGCACGTTCATGGACGCGCCGCCCCGGCTGCCACCGCCGCTCTACACGCCCGAGGTCGTCGCCGACGCGATCCTGTTCGCCTGCGCCAGCCCATGCCGAACGCTCTATGCCGGCGGCGGCGGGCTGCTCTCCTCGCTGCTCGCGCAGGCCGCGCCGCGCCTGACCGACGCGATTATGGAGAGGACCGGCACCAGCCTGCAACAAAAGCCTGGCGACGCGGGCGATCCGGCGCGGCGCGACAACCTCTATCATCCTCGCGCCGATGCGCTGCGCGGGAGCCAGAATGTCCGGGCGCGCCAATCGAGCGTCGCGTTGCAGATCCAGAAAGCGGCGCAAAAAGCAGGATCGCCGATGCTCATGCTCGGCATGGTCGGCGGCGGCGCGGCGCTTGCCGTCGCCTCGCGCCTGCTGCGGGCGCGGCGATGACGGACGGCAACACTGTGGCACGCGACTTCGATGTCGTGCTGGTGCTGAGCGGCGGCAACGCGCTCGGTGCGTTCGAGGCGGGCGTGTACGAGGCGCTGCACGCACACGGCCTCCAGCCCGATTGGGTGATCGGCGCGTCGATCGGCGCGATCAACGCGGCGCTGATCGTCGGCTCCGCACCCGATCGCCGGCTCGATACACTGCGCACGTTCTGGCGTCCGAACATGCTGGCGTCGATGGGCATGGCGCCGTGGTTTCCCTCGGCGGCCGAAACCGCGCGGCGGTCGAGCGCGGTCGCCTGGACGGCGGCGGCCGGGCGGTTCGGGGCGTTCGGACCACTGCTCTCCTCGCTTACGCCGTGGACCGACAACAAACCGTCGCTGTTCGAAACCAACCAGCTCGCCGCCACCCTCGCGCGGCTGGTCGATTTCGATCGGCTCAATACCGGCCCGTGCCGCTTCACCGCGACCGCGGTCGATCTCGAAAGCGGCGCCGATGTCGTCTTCGACAGCCGGCACCAGCGGATCGCGCCCGATCACGTCCGCGCCAGCGCCGCGCTGCCGGTGGTGTTCCCGCCGATCGAGATCGACGGCCGCTGGCTGGTCGATGGCGGGCTGTCGGCGAACCTGCCGCTCGATCCGGTGCTGGCCGATCCGCCGGCGCGGCCGACCTTGTGCATCGCGGTCGATCTCCTGCCGCTGTGCGGCCCGCTGCCGACGACGCTCGGCGAGGCCGCCAGCCGCATGCAGGATCTGCTCTTCGCCGCGCAATCCCGCCGCACGATAGCACGCTGGCAGGCCGCCTATGTCGGCCGCAGCGACGCCCGGCTCGCGCTGGTCCGGCTCGCCTATACCGAGCAGCAGGACGAAGTGGCGGGCAAAGCGCTCGACTTCTCCGGGTCGACGATCGAGCAGCGCTGGGCGGCCGGACGAGCATCGGGCCTGCGCGTCGCCGCCGGCGTTAAGGCCGGAACCCTGTCGGTCGGCGCGACGGGATTGAACGTCGTCGATCTGGGCGAAGGCTGACTCGGCCCACCGTGGATACGGCCTAGCATTACAGTTGCATATTTGAGGGAATTCTGAATCAATGGGTCTCCATGGCAAGGAGGCCGTGGATGACGGGTGCATCGATCGAGACGACGCTGGAGCTATGGGCTTCGTCGCTGCGCGACGTGAAGGGCCGGATACGCAGGCTATTCACGCAGGAACGCGTTGCCGCTTCGGCGAACCTGTTCCTGGACGGGCTGCTGGGCGAGGAGCGCCGCAAGACGGGCTGGATGCGCGCCGAAGCAGCCGGTGATCCGGGACCATGGCGGCAGCAGGCCATTCTGGGCCGTGGGCGGTGGGACGCAGATAGTCTTCGCGACATCGTGCGGGATTATGTCGTCGAGAGCCTTTCGTCCGAGGATGCGGTCTTGGTCATCGATGAGACCGGCTTCCTCAAGCAGGGCAAGGCCTCCTGCGGTGTCGCGCGCCAATATACGGGTTCAGCTGGCAAGATAACGAACTGCCAGATCGGGGTATTCGCGGCCTATGTGTCGGCGCGGGGGCATGCCTTTATCGATCGCGCTCTGTACTTGCCCAAGAGCTGGACCGGAGATCCCGCACGGCTTGCCGCGGCGCATGTCCCCGTATCCATGGCGTTCGCCACCAAGCCTGCTCTGGCGGTTCAAATGATACGGCGTGCGCTGGCAGCCAACGTGCCGTTCTCCTGGGTCGCGGCGGACGCCGTCTATGGTGTCGGTGATGTGGAACAGGCGCTGCGCCGAGCCTGCAAAGGCTATGTCCTCGGCGTCAAATCGGACCACCACTTCGGCTCCTGGGGCGAAAAGCCGCTGGTCGCCGGCACCGCCGGCGAGATCGCACGCGACCTCGAGCCAGACGCATGGCAACGCCTGTCTGCTGGCGAAGGCACCAAGGAGCCCCGGCTCCATGACTGGGCGTACTGCGAACTCGCCGATCTCCACGCCGACGAATATGACGAGACGAAATCAGGGCTTTGGACCCGCGGCTTGCTGATCCGCCGCACGATCAGCGACGGTGATCTCGCCTTCTTCACAACATGGTGCCCGGCCGGCACCGGCATCCAGGCGCTCGTCGCCGTCGAGGGCCATCGCTGGGCGATCGAAGACAGCTTCGAAACCACCAAGAACGAACTCGGCCTCGACCACAACGAAACCCGATCCTGGCATGGCTGGCATCGCCATGTATCTCTCGTCATGCTCGCCTTCGCGATGATGGCGGTGATCCGATACCGCGCGAATGACGCGACGCCCCCAAAAAGGCCGAGGACGAAGAAACTCAGGATCTGATCCGCTGGTCCATCCAGGAAGTGCGCCGTATCGCCAACAGGCTTGCCCAGCGTCGTATCCAGCCCGCCCACATCATCGCATGGTCATGTTGGAGACGCGCACATCAAGCTGCGTCTCGACGCGCTCACCTCAGTTTAAAATCGCAACTGTAATGCTAGGGCGTAGTGACGTTTTAACTATTTTAGCCAGATGGCGGTGGCTGCGAATTTGACGAAGCCCATGAAGTTGGCAAGGAGCTCGTCGTATCGCGTGGCGATGCGCCGGAACTGCTTGATCTTGTTGAAGAAGCGCTCGATCGGGTTGCGCTCTTTGTACAGAGCGGTAACGTAGTGGCGCTGGACTTTGCGGTTGCGTCTGGGCGAGATGACGACAGTGGCGCCGACCGTTTCGATCATTCGGCAAAGATGGTCTGCATCGTAGCCTTTGTCACCCAACACGGTGTCGGGTGCGAAACCGGTGATCAGATCATGCGCGCAGGCGATGTCGCTGCGCTGTCTCGGACCTGCGATCAGGCGGACCGGTAGCCCTACAGCATCGCCGGCAGCATGGATCTTGGTGCTCAGTCCGCCGCGAGACCGGCCCAGGCCCTGGGCATCCGTCCCCCTTTTACTTTACGGGCGCCCGCTGCATGCTGGTGCGCGCGTACGATGGTGCTATCGATCATCAGCCACTACAGATCGGCCTCGCGGGCGAGATGCTCGAGCATAGCGTCAAGGACGCCCATCTCGATCCAGCGGTAATAGCGTCGTTTCACCGAGCGATAGTCGCCGAGCCGGTCTGGCAGGTCACGCCACCGCCCGCCCGACCGTGCCATCCATAGCAACGCATCCAGATACTTCCGATTGTCCGTGCGGGGACCACGCTTGCCCTTGGTTCCACCCGGCACGAACCCTTTGATCCGGTCCCATTGCTCATCCCGAAGCGCATCGCAATCCATCACCGATCTCCAAAATCAGTCTTGAATCCGATTTAGATTAACTGGGAATCCCTAATCCTTAAATCGTCACCACCACCTAGTGGTCTGACTCCATGCTTGGTACCCGCGCCTGACGGCGGCAATTATATTTTCGGGTTCGACAGTCCAACGGAAGGGCTTTGGGCCGGCAGCGTTATGTTCGGCGACGAGCGATTGATGGCGGCCTGAAGATACGAGCGAGTGGACGGCGCCACGTTTCAGGCGGCGTCGGCGAGCCTGCTAAAAGCCTTCGACCGCGTTGAGCCACGAGCAGGGTGTCAGCATGAAGTGGAAGGTG
>Ga0247742_10001016_pt1 | contig 20590 bp, 24 predicted proteins | sample UWRJL208509C2_FD_180944 | JGI IMG/M metagenome (GOLD analysis project Ga0247742, IMG submission 180944) | Plant litter microbial communities from Arlington Agricultural Research Station in Wisconsin, United States - UWRJ-L208-509C-2 | ecosystem: Environmental > Terrestrial > Plant litter >... | reverse complement strand
CTCGATGGTGTTTTCAAAAGTCGGATTTTGAGGATTAATAATAATAGAATCAATTTCAGTTCTGGCCTCAGAAATGGCTTCTTCAAAAGCGAATTGATAATCTTCATTTTTTATAGAAGTAAATGGCGCTGTATCAAATTTAGTATTGAAAGGATAATTTATAGTTGTCATATTTAATCTGGAATTGTTGAAAATTAAATTAAAACGGATAGTTACTTATAGCTTAATTTGTTAAATAAGTCAAATAAGTGTATTTAATCGATTTTTTATGTATTTTTGACGGAGATTTTATTTTTTTTACAAATACAGTTTAAGGAATTTAATATTTAGTCCCAAAACCAAAGTTAAATTTCATAATTCTAAGATTTAAATTTTAAGCTCCTGTTTCGACAGGGGCTTTTTTATTTTAAACCTTCAGAAGATTTATTTACAGATTCTTTAAGCGTTTCTTTATACGCTATTATTTTAGCCAAAATATCCTTATCATTGCTTCCTATGATTTGTGCAGCCAGTATTCCGGCATTCTTTGCCCCATTTAGTGCAACAGTTGCTACCGGAACACCGCCTGGCATTTGAAGAATAGATAAAATACTGTCCCAGCCATCTATAGAATTACTTGATTTTACTGGAACACCTATTACAGGTAATGGTGACATAGAAGCAACCATACCAGGTAAATGGGCAGCACCACCAGCACCAGCTATAATTACAGATATACCTCTTGTATGTGCGTTTTTACTAAAATCAAATAACTTTTCAGGTGTACGATGTGCAGATACAATATCAACCTCGGTCTCAATGCCAAATCCTTTTAGAATATCGATTGCTTCCTGCATTACCGGCATATCGGAAATACTTCCCATTATTACTGCTACTTTCATTTTAATTTAAAATTATATGATTGAGGTTCCATTCAGTGGAACCTTGGTTTTATTATTGGCTTATTACTCTTATTGAGTTTTTTACTTGCTCAGCTATTTTCCTGGCTTCATCAATATTTTCATTGACTATAGTAACATGCCCCATTTTCCGGAAAGGTCTCGTCTGGGTTTTTCCATAAATATGAGGAGTAACTCCATCAATGGCAAGAATCTTTTCGATGTTTTCGTAAATCACATCCCCTGAGAAACCTTCTTCACCTACCAAATTTACCATAATTCCGGTAACTTTACTGTCCGTACTACCCAAAGGTAAATCAAGAATGGCACGCAGGTGATTTTCAAATTGGGAAGTGTAACTGGCTTCAATAGAATAATGACCGGAATTATGCGGTCTTGGTGCTACTTCGTTTATAAGAATGTCATCATCTTCGGTCTGAAACATTTCTACAGCAAGTAGGCCAACATGGTTGTAAGCTTCCGAAACTCTCAATGCCAGATTCCTCGCTTTTTGCGCTACCTTATTATCTATTCTTGCCGGACAGATTACATATTCTACCTGGTTTGCTTCAGGATGAAATTCCATCTCCACAACGGGATAAGTCTTAATCTGTCCAGACACATTTCGCGCAACAATTACGGCCAGTTCATTTTTGAAAGATATCATTTCTTCAGCTATACATTCTACATCAGGTAAAGAGTCGATATCTGACAGTTTACGTATAACTTTAACGCCATTACCATCATAACCAAATTCAGTACATTTCCATATGAAAGGCAATTCGAACTCATTATTAGTGATGGCTATTTTTAACGCGTCAGGATTATCAAATTTTTTATAGGCAGCTGAAGGAATATTATTTTCTACATAAAAATCTTTTTGGATCCCTTTATTCTGTATCAATCTTAAGGTTTTTGGAGAAGGATAAATTTTAGTTCCTTCACTTTCGAGTTTCTCTAAAGCCTCAAGATTCACTAATTCGATTTCAAATGTAAGTACGTCTACCTGTTTGCCAAAATTGTAAACAGTTTCAAAGTCCATCAGGTCGCCCTGAAAGAAGTGATTACAGGCAAATCTTCCGGGAGCTTCAGGACTTGGGTCAAGCACATATGTTTGTATATCGAATTTGCGGGTGTCAGAAAGTAACATTTTGCCTAATTGTCCGCCACCGAGAATGCCAAGTTTAAATTCCGAAGAAAAGTAATTCATTATAATATTGTTTCCGCAAAGATAAGTAAGAAATGTGAGGTTTTAAAAGTTTGAATATTTGGGTTGGAAATTATAACATATCAATATTTAGGCGAAAAGTGGCTTATCCAGTCTTTAGAATATGTTTTCCTAAAAAATATTTTTGTAAATTTATAAACCTACTTTTTTAAATGGCTAGAAGAAAAAGAATTAACTTAATACAATGCACTTATGAATACTATTAAAAAATCAATTGAAATTACCGCACCTAAAGATAAAGTATGGGCTGTACTGCTCGAAGATTCTTATAACAGGGATTGGTTTTCTGCTTTTGGAGAAGGTTTGTCAGCAGATACAGACTGGGTCGAAGGACATAAAGTTGCGTTTATGGATAAAGCAAGAAATGGAATTTTTGGAAAGGTTGTAACAAAGTTGCCATATGAAAAATTGAGTATAATGTATGAAGGGCTGGTAGTCAATGGCGAGGAAGATTATGATAGCGAAAATGCCAAGGCTGTTAACGGAAGCGAAGAGACTTACGAATTGTCAGAAGAAAATGGTAATACATGGTTGTCCGTTTCATCAGATACAGATGAGAAAAACTATGAATGGATGAATGCTGCTTGGGAAAAGGCGCTCCAAAGAATTAGCGAACTCTCACACGCCATATAATTCAATAGTTCCGCACTGGGTTAAGATATCATAAAAAGCTTCCAGGTCAATACTATTTATTGATCTGGAAGCCTTTTTTTATCTGCCGTATTACATTTGAAATACCTTTCTGTGATTTTAGCTTCTTTATTTTATTTCTGTTCTTAATAAATTGGTATAACCTTTTGCTATCAGTTTTGTCTTATCAAAGTTCCATATTTCCCATTGTTCTGAAAGGATTAGTCATCTCGTTTCGTATGGTATACTGAAATGAAATTTTTCCTTCTTCTACAGACAATATAACGGGCTTAAGCCAATTTATAAATGGAGAAGGGGATTCTGAAACTTCTTTTCCTATATGTAATTTTAAATAAGCTGCAGCTTTGGTATCCATTAAGCTAAATTTAGTGGGAAGTATTCATTGCAAGTAATGCAGACTCCGGTGAGGAAAGAAACAAATTGTAAATATCTGCAGTTTGGCCTGTATGGATTTCAAAGTTATTTTCTTTAAATGCATCAAACAAATCTGTAGCAAGTACCTCTGGGTGAATTCCATTTTCTCCTCCAATTTCTTTAGAGAATTCAGTGTTGACCAAAGGAGGCATTAGTTCGAATACTTTAACCGTTGTGTCGTCTAATGCTAGCCTTAATGATTGGGTATAGGAATGTAATGCTGCCTTACTTGCAGAATAAGTACTGATATTTACAGAAGGGGTAAAGGCAACAATTGATGAAACATTGACGATTGCTGCTTCATCTTGTCCTTTCAAAACAGGTAAAAGTTTTTCCGTAAGCCGTATAACCGAAAGAAAATTAGTATTCATTTCGTCACGGGCTTTTTCGAAAGCATTTACTTCTGGTGTAACTAAGTCATAAGCATAAGCACTTCCTGCATTATTGATTACTATATTCAATTTTGGGAAATCACTTTTTAACTGGGCAACCAGTTTATTTACATCACTTTCACTATTGATATCAGTAACAATAGCTGTAGTATTTTGAAGCGAAGACGCCGCTTTTAAAAGTTTCTCTTCAGTTCTTCCGGTTATAATAACCTTATTACCACTGGCCGAAAATAATTTGGCAATTTCATAGCCAATCCCTGAACCTCCACCTGTAATCAAAATAGTGTTTTCTGTTGTTTTCATTTTTATTTAATATTAATTATTATTTTATACCATTCGGTATATTGAAAGATAAAATTTTTTTTAAGCCAAATCTTCAATCATTTTTTTTACGGAAATCATAATAGCCTTAAAGTAATTTGATTTACCGGAAAGTTTTGTAATCATTATTGCTCCTTCTATACTTGCAACCATAGTTAGCGCAGTTTGCTCGGGATTAATATTTTTTGCCTTGAACTCTCCTGCTTCTATTCCTTTTTCAATTAAATATACGATACCTGATTTCCATTTCTCTATAGCAACATTTGCATGTTCTTTTAAGACAGGGTGAGTATCGTCGGCTTCAATTGCGGTATTAAGTATAGGGCAGCCCCCAAAGGCAATAACCTTAAGGAATAAGTTTTCATATAAATGGGGATATACAAGTAGCTTTTCTTTATAGCTGTCCTTTTCAGCAATTGCACTTGCAAAATTGGCACTTATGGCTTTTTGATTATAATGAAATGCTTCAACAGCAACTTCATCCTTATTGTCAAAGTTACCATAGATACTACCTTTTGTAAGGCCGGTAGCAGTGGTCATATCATTTAGAGACGTACCGGCATAGCCTTTTTTATTAAAAACAGGCGCGGTCTTTTCTATGATAAATTGTCTGGTTCTTTCTGCTTTACTCATTGTAGTTCTAATTCAGACTGTAAAATTATACCAAATGGTATTAACCAACAAGGGAATTATAATTTATTTAACTCGATTCGACTTAGGCTGGTTTACATAATAGAAACTGTCGGAAATCCACTTTCTGATGCTAAATCAGAAGGTACCTGTAAGGGTGGGGGTAGCTTAAAAACACTTTGCCCATTTTGTTTTATAAAAAATAATAGTAGTTTTGTATTCCTGAATGCCCCAGTGGCGAAATTGGTAGACGCACTGTGTTCAGGTCGCAGCGCCTTCGGGTGTGCTGGTTCGAGTCCAGTCTGGGGCACTTAAGGAGATACTGTTTAATAGTATCTCCTTTTTTTTTGACAATAAAACCTATGAAACAAACAGTTACTGTTTAGTCATTTTAGTTCGATTTTTTTTACTGTTTAAAATCCTTACAGTCGTAAGAACTATTTAAAAACCTTGGTTTATGGCGGTTTTATAGCATTTTACCAAAGTTCCATTTCTCCTTAGAGTTCCGGCGTTTTTCGCATCTTCAGGCTTATTGCGATTTTTCGATATCAGATAAAGAAAGTCTAATATAACAGCCGCCACAGGATTGCGAACCAGAATAGGAAATACCGGAGTTATGAAGAAGCCAAGGTGTTTCTAAAACCACTAAGAATTACTTCTGGAAAACATTTTCGGGAATTATACTCCATGGGAATAATTCCAACCGACATACCTAACAATCCCTATGCCTTTTACTCTAGACAGAAATCATGGATAAGCTTTCCTGATTTCTTTGGGAAATTACTATCTAATCGTGTAATTGAATTATCCTATAAAAAATCATATAGTTGACTCTAAACTAGGAAAATAATCTATAGTATTTCTTTTATCAGTTCTCATATCATCTAGCATTTTAAAACAAAAACGACTAATATTGATCTTTTCTTCAAATGTAAGTGTGTTAGAAATAACATTATTTGAATTTGCTGTATCAACAATTCTGATGAATTCAATATTTCGGGCAATAAAATAAATTACATTGCTTAAATCCTTATCAATTTTATTTGTAATTGATTTTGATTCAAAAGATTTTTTAGCTAACCATTCTAAAAAAATAGATTTAATTTTTAAATTATTTTCAACCTTCCAAATTTTAAGTAATCTTACAATTCTTTGCTCTCTATAATTTAACTTTAGAGACAACATTTGCTTTTCATGATTTGTCTTTTTATACGTTGGTTTGTCAAAAAAACCAATTTTATTGACAAATAACTGAACGTCATTTTTTCCATTTTCAATTAAACGAGTTGGAATTATATCTATTCTTTTAAACTCGTTTTCGAGTTGAATTCCAATTCCAATAGAATGTTTTTGTTCTCTTATTTCTTTAATTTCTTTGATTTTTAATTCGTCAAAGATATAATCAGAAATAGTATCATATACACTAGCAATAGAGCCAAAATCTTTTTTAAAACAAAGTTGAATATCTACATCAGAGCCATAAATAGATGTGCCCTTAACAACTGAACCAGTAATTTTAGGCTTCAACGCCAACTCCGATTTAAATTTGGACTGAAAGTTTGATTTTAATTGTTCTGCTTTGTTCAAAAGTAAGGTATTGTCATCTTTGTAATGATTCAATGTTTTATGGAGATAATTTGAGACAGTATTAAATTCCAAAAGGACTTTATTCATCTTATTATCACGTATAGCACCTAAAATTAATCCTCCTGTTCCGCCAACTAAGGCACCTTTACCTGCGGCAACAAAAAGTTGACTCCAATCAAATTCGCTGTTTGGGTCATTACTGTTGAGTTGTTTAAATGCATTAATAATTGCATTTCCTATTCCGAATATTAAAGCCCCATTTTGAGCATATTTTTTTCCTTTATTCATACTTATATCTTTTCATCAATTTCAAATCCAACAGCCTTTGCATAAGCGTTCAAGTCTATGGCTGCTACTGTTCCAATAGACTGTTGCAAATATCTTGTGAGTTGAAGAAAAAAAGTGACTAAGGAATTTTCCTTTTCACTAAACGTTGTGCTACTAAAAGTCCTTTCAAGGTAGTAATTTGTTATACGTTCCTCGAAATTTGTGTTTGATATATTTTCCTCACCATAATAATTCACATAAAAGCTCCCATAATCTACTGCACATCCCATTTCAATACTTTGCAATCCTGTTAAATTTTTTAAATGTGATTCAATCGTATTATTATTCTTTGAATAGGTATTAGTACTAGCTAATATACCTCCAACAATTTTTGTCAGTGCTCGAGGATTTTGAGGTATTCCAGCATTAATTATGCCGACTGATGTTCTCTTTAATTTCCTTACACTTTCAATTTTCTTTCCGGCGTATTCAAAAAAATTATCACCAGCCGCATTACCCTGAAAATCAGGCTTAACTTCAAAAACTGCATATACACCTTCAGCGGGAATATAATGAATGCCATTTTGGGTAAAAACGAAAGGCGTATATTGCTGATCATAAATCACTAAGTCTAATTGATGACTTAAACTTCCTGTACTATCAATTACTATTGCTTTGTCAACACAATATCTATTAGGTAAATATTTTCTCAGCCATTCTATCCAAACGTTTTCTAAAGAATCTCCTTTTGATCCAGGATGCAAAATAAATTCTCTATTAGTATTTAATTGCGCAACCATTTGATTTTGCAATCCAGTAAATAAGTCACTTATATTTATTTTATTACTCATATCTATATAATTTATTTTTAAATTGAACATAAAAACCAAGTTCAACCTTGGTCTTATCATAACCTATAATCAGCATTAAAGGATTTTTAATTGAAACCTCAGGGTGATTAGCAATTGAATTAATGGCATTGATATCAGTACTGCTGGGGATTGGTAAATTATTTGGATGAGTATGCCACTCCCCTAGGTAATATTTCTTGGGTTCCTCAGCATAAAATTGCTTTAATTTATCATCAATACCTATCGTATCCCTTTCAAATAAGTAGGGTGTTCCTTTAAATTTATTTGGCAAAATTGTGTTGGTTATTCTTAAATGAGTTTGCGTCTCTGAATAATTGCCAATTAAAAAGCCGCCAAATTCATTCGGATAATGTTTTATTCCAATATCTATTAAACTGCATAATAGATCATCTTCGATTTCCAGTGTTAAATCTAGTTCATTAATTCTATACATCAAAACTCATCTAATTTTATTGAAAATACATCGCTCTCGTTCGTTTTTAAGACAAAGTTTCTCAAGTTCTTATTGCTATCACTTAATTTTATGTTGATATGCTTAATGGCAAATTGGACTAATGTGTTAATATCACTATATGAAGCCTTGAAAGTTGGACTCCAACATCCGGTTGGGTTATGTAAATTTTCCATCTCATTCTCCAGAACATTTTCATATTGATTCATTACCCAATTATAACTCTTTGGTTCAACTGAGCAAACAAGGTCTTTAGCATTATTAGTTATTGATAATGTTATAAGTCGATTAAGTTCTAATTTACTTAAAATGTATAGCAAATCATTATCCGTAGAACAATCTATTATAATATCATAATGAAGCAGTTTTTTTTGCAATTCAGTATTTGTACTGTTCAATCCTTGTGCTATTTTTGAATCAACATGAAACAATATTGGATTAATTATTCCGACTTCAACAAAAGGAGATATTAAGAACAATTCATTTGATAAATCATCTACTTTATTACAAATTCCTGACAAAAATGAGTATTCTGATCTACATACATTTTCAGGCTCTTTAATATCATAATCAACTACATCAATGCTTGTACAGCCACATCTTGTCAATGTCTTGGCAACCATACTACCTATTGCGCCTATTCCAATAATAAGTATTTTGCTTTTAGTAATATTTTCGGTTAATCTACCTCTTCCAAAGAAATAATCATAAGAACAATTTTTAGTGATACCCCATACAATATCTTCATCAATAAATCCACCTTTCCATACTTTGTCTTCTTTATAAGACTCAATTGGAAATTTTCCGATTTCTAAAATAGCAACCTGCCAATGTATTTCTTTATCTGATATCCTATAACCTATTAAAAAAGGAATTGGTTTTCCATTCAGTTTCAAATTGGTTTTCTGTACACTATAGAGGAAATTATGAAGATTTTGATTAACTAAACCTTCTAGATCTTCCCAATTGCTTATTATAAATTTACCCATCTTAGCAGGAGGATTATCTAAAAAAACATATATACCAAGGTCTTTGTTGGATAATTGTTTTATAGCACTACTCCATTTACACTCTGTAACCTTTTTACTTGAAGAATCTCTGAATTCTTGAATAACATTATTAAAAATAATTTTTTCATGATACAGTCCGTTATTTATTTTTGAATACTCGAAAAAGCCAAATTGCTGATTGCTGAAAATATGGTCAACTTCAGTAAACAAAAAAGAAAAATGATTGCCCTTAAATTCTTTAGGCTGTAAAATCAAATGTTCATAATGCTTGTCATTATCTTTATTTAAGTAATATTTCCAGATCCACCTTTTTAATGAATTAATATCGATCTCAATTTTTTTCTTTAAATCAGTCTGGTGAGAAGTGTGTCTGCATATAGATCCATCTCCCATCACATGGCCATATTCTAAATAATCGCTGTTGGAAAAAGTAATAGATTCTGTATCCATTCTTTTTAATGGATACTCGGGGTAAATCTTAACATCAAAAAACAAGCAATCGTCTGTTGACTCGACTGGAACTTTAATTTTTCCAACTATATTAAATTCTAAATCTGAACTAAATGAGGTCTCAATTGAAATCCCATTTAGTTCAGAAAAAAATTGCTGGATTGTATTTAGTCTTTTGTCTATCATTTAACCGAATCTTTCGTTTTTTGGTGGATTAGAATAGAATCCGTTTCCTTTGTTTTCATATTTGTTATCACTTTCTTCTTCCTCAAGAAATTTTGAATTCTCAGGGAAATAAGTTTTGATATTTTCATCGTTATCCTCAATTCTTTCAAGCATATTCTTCATATCATCAGACAGAGTCTGTCTCTCTGTTGTCGTTAAAGTATCGATTAAATCATTAGAACCATTTCCTGGATCTTTCAATGTAAAACTTTCGCCTGTAACTTCGTCACGGATATATTGCAATACGGTTTCTAGCTTACTCCATAAATTCCCCGACACATCTTTATTGTCAAAAGCTTTAATTGTAATCAATTCTAAAAAGAAGGATTTCGCAGGGCTATTATACTTGGTATTCTTCCAGACTTTAAGCAGACGAATGACCTTTCTAATGGAATCTTTTTCTTTGGTTGCTCTATCTTTAATATTCTTTATTTGAGCTTGTACATTGGTTTTGATTCTCTCACTGCCTTGGTCAAAGTTTCCATATTTATAGTAAACATAAAGATTAAGGTTTTCATCATCCTTGTATTGGTCTTGATTTAGTTCACGCCCCGGCACCACATCGATTTTGACAATATCCCCGTCTTCATCGGCAAAAAACTCAATTCCAATAGAAACTTTTTGCTTTCTGACATTTGCGTCATCTTTGTATTTCTCATATAAAAAATCAAAAACATCTTCGTACATCTGCTTTAATGTGCCATTAGAACCAAACGCATTTCTTTTAAAAGGGCATACCATATCAAAATCAAATTTGGTATTTATAGCAGTATTTTTTGCATAGGAACCAGAATTAAAAGGAGAGTAAATATTACTTTCATATTTCTGCTCTAAAGCCTCTTTAACTTCCTTGTTTTTGTCTTTGTGCTTATTTAAAAGCTGCTCCTCTTTGGTAATTTGATGCGTTTTAATTACCGAATCTAAATGTAAACTCTTATCCATATTTATAATTATTTAATTGCTTTCATTGATATTAAATTGTCTAAATTATCCTTTGTTGTAGCATTTGCATCGCTCCTTAAATATTCCTTTCCATCGCTCTGCACATATGTTACTTTAGATTTGATACTAAAGCCAGGATAACCCCATACTAAAGTCTTAATAATATTACCTTTTTTTAGTAATGCTATGGTCTCTCCCTCTGAAGTTTTAACGCCCATGCTGAAGGAATCTCCATCATTTACGGATGCAACATTACATGTGTAATATTGTCACTCGAATCTTTCCAAACACCAGATGTTAAATAGTTTGCTGACTTGCTCATAATTTATTTTTTAAGTTAAACCTCTCGTATACATTGTAATGCTATATAAAATTCATAAATTGCCATTGCTATGGAAATTTTTTCTAAAATTTAAGCATTACTATATAAATGAAGTCAGATAATAGAAAAGTTGCAACTTTTGATGAGAAATGCAGAGCACTTCAGGAGGTTTATACTTCGGAGTTTTATGCTATTCTTTTCAAACACACTATCATAAGGCTTAAGACTGTTTTTGGAATCAAATACAATCATCAAAAGGGGTTTAGGGGTATTATGATTGAAGACATGATTAATGATACAATCGAAGCCTTTTTAAGAGAAGGGGGGCGGAACTGGTATCTTGATAAGTTTCCTGATTTCCGAAAGCAGATAATAAGTGCGTTAGATAGTGTCATTTCAAACACATTAAGCGCTGAGCTTGATAAAGCAAATGAAACATTTGAAATTATGGATAATGATGTCGAAATGTCTTTTGACGATTCCGATTACCAATCATTATTATCTATATGCCATGATGAATTAACAGCTATGGGAGCGACAGATGATGAATTATTATTGTTCGAACCATATATAATTAATGGTATGAAACGAAACGATTTGTCAGAGTTATTAGGTATCGGGATCGATGAACTGACAAATATTAAAAAGCGATTATATCGCAAGTTACCATTTATAAAAGAAAAATTGAAAGTGTTGAATTATGAAAAATAACTTCATCAAAAAGATAGACGAGGCAATTATCTCCCAAATTATTGACGGAGATTCTAGTACCTATGATGAAATTCTTAAAGAGGAAGGTTTTGATATTAATGATATTGAAAATTATGCTCTTAAAAATTTCCGTAAACATTCATTTCTCTTAAAAGGTTATATTAATAAGCAGAGAGACAACGATTTATTAGAAAAAGCTTCTGCATTACTACAAAGTGCAATCGAGAAAAATATTGACAAACCAATTAGTTATTTAAAATCTTTAATTGCGAATAATCAATTTCAGGTACAATATAGAAATTTGGATAATCTAGGAATTGATGAGATTAAAGAAATTATTAAAGATCAAAATTTATTAGAACTATTGGAACAATTGGAAAATGATCAGAAATAGAAGAGGTTCAAATAGAGCTAAAGCGCTATTGGAAGAAATTGGCTTCGATGAAATTACTGATATTCCTTTGGATATTTTTGTTGCCGCACTTGGAGTAACATTAATAGAAGAAAAATTGCCAAGTTCGGACGGTAAAATTATCAGAGGGAATTCCAAAACATTAATAAAAGTAAACTCCAATATTCAGTTTGAAGAAAGAAAAAGGTTTACTGTTGCCCATGAAATCGGGCATTTTTTACTACATGACAAACTAGATTTAGAAATTCACGATGAAACACCCAATACACTAAACTGGTTTAATAATGCAGAGCAGCAAGCAAAAAAAGGAATTCAGGAATGGGAAGCTAACGATTTTGCATCAGAGCTTTTAATGCCGGAAGATATAATCCGGAAAGCTGCATTTAAAAAAAAATTCTCTCCAGATTTAGTAAAAGAATTATCAGAAAGATTCAAAACCAGTTTAACCTCAATTATTTATAGATTATTATCATTAAATATCTATCCCTTATTTGTTGTTTTTATTAATAATGGTCAAGTTAAATATTGGAGTAAGTCAGATGGTTATTGGATAAAGATTAAAGAAATTACTAAATTATCTCCTCCCGAGGATTCTGTTGCCCAAGAATATATTGATGGTAAATATGATTTTTTATATTCAGGGAAAGATAAAGCTCAATCAATTTATAAATCCACATGGTTTGAGTTAAAGGATAATGAGGAGGATAGTGATTTTTTTGAATATTGCATTCCTTATAAACAACTCAAAACTATAATAAGCGTAGTTTGGGAAGAATGAGATATATTAATTATTTCTGATACTCTCTTTTCTTAATTTGAATTTAGTACATATGCTTATTGTTTAACGAATAAACATCTTTAAAGGTTAGAATACGATATAAAGAACGGACATTTGTAAATTAGCTGAAACTTTTGAAAAGTGACAAAATGACTATCTACGAAAATGAACCAAAAACCTGGAAAGATTTACAAAACAAAGTTGCAGAGATTTTAACTGTATGTGGTTATCATTGCGAAACAGAGAAAAACATAATTACGGTGAGGGAAAAAGTTAATGTTGATGTATATGCAGAAAGAAGCAACCAAGTGTCTAGAAGTGTAATTATTTGCGAATGTAAATTCTGGAAAAAAAAAGTTCCAAAACATGTTGTGCACTCCTTTCGTACGGTTATTAATGACTACGGAGCTAATTACGGGCTTATAATTTCAAAAATTGGCTTTCAGAGCGGGGCATTTGAAGCAATTAAAAATACTAATGTTCAATTAGTCAATTGGTCTGAATTTGAAAATACTTTTAGGGCAGAATGGATCAGAAAAAAGTTAATTGCAATTTCTAAGACGACAAAACCTTTATATGATTATGTTGGCGTGGGTTTTATAGTGTTTTTTAAAGAACAACTTTCTAAACTTTCTCAAGATGAACTTGAAAAATATTACTACTTAACAGAAAAATACTTTAACCCTGTTTTTGCCTCGGGAAATATTGATTACAAAAATGAAGAAACAAAAGAATTTGACATTGAAATGTTTGATAAACTTTTCCCATACTCTATGAGAGATTTAAATGTGAATTTCGATTCATACGAAAGTTATTTTCTTTATTTAGAAAAAGTTTGTAACGAAGGATTAATTGAATTTGACAAATTATTTAAAGAAGAATTACGTCGATCAAATTAAAATTTCACTAACAATAGAATCCAAAAGTTGTTTTTACATACAAAGAGTTCATCCTTTGCAGAGAGAACTCAGTCCGATACCATCATAAATATGGTTAAGCCTAAAACGGTAATGTATACATTTTATACTTTTAAATATTTTATTTTATAGTCTCAAAAAATGTCAAAATTGCTATTAAATATTCGATTGCTATCCCTGACAGTTCACAGAAAGACAAATAAGCCATTAGAAGACGACATTGTTTTTTTCTTAACATACTCAAAAAATAAATTAGCTTACTATTTCAAAAAATAATTTTAATTTACCCAAAAATGCCAATTATATTGCTCTTTTTGTGTAGTATTGTAAAACCTTATGCTTGATTATGTAGCGCGTATACATCTATAAAGAGGTAGATATACGCTATAAAGTAGCGGGTATGTATGAGTTAGCAAACATTTTATGAAGTACTTCCTAGATACAAACATTTATAGAAATCTTGTACATGCCGTTCCTTTGAAAGAAGTGAAAGCACTTGCTGAAAAGATCCAAAACGCGGAATCAGATCTCGGTGTTACTTCTGGCTTTCCAATTGTCGTCGCAATGGAGCTTATTAAACACTTGGAGGAAACTGATCCAGAACTAGAAGAATGCTTTAGAGCACTTTGTTTGGCTTTCGATCATTCTAAAAAGTATAACTCAGAAAAAGACACATTTTATGGAGCCTTCTTTCCGCCGTTAAATGTTATTTTGCCCAAATATTTTTTTAACGAGGATGGTCCATTTCTTGAAGCTTATAAAGTGATAATGGCCCTGACAAAAGATTTGACCGAGAATCATGATCTAGAAAATATACACAAATATCAAGATAAAATTAAGGTAGTTCGCGATCAAGTTAATTTTGAAAAAAAAGAATTGTTCGACAACGTTGAAAAACATTTGAGGGAGCTTAATGACGGCGAATTAGATTGGCAATATTTTCTAAAAAACAAGGCTCAAAAGGAAAAATGGTTTAGAGAAATGCGTACTGGAAAATCTTTTGCTTTCTTAGCTGAAGGCTTTATGATGCGCGCATATGGAATAACTGGTAGAGAATATGCAAGAACAAAAGAAAACTTTAGCCAGTTCTACGATTTTCACAATGAATTTTATCCAGCTATTGCAATGTCAAGTTTAATACTTGAGCAAATAGGACATGGAACGCCAGCAATTTCAAAAGTCAATGATCATCGTTGGAATACCGTACTCGATATTTCAATGATGTTTGGAGCAATATTTAATTCAAAGCGCGACACCATAATCTTTGTAACCGAGGAAAAAAAAATGCATGAGTTCTTTAAAATTAATAACATGCAAGATCAAATAATTAAGCTTGGCGAATTCAAAAAAAGATTTTCACTTTAATACGTCAGCTAACAGCCGGTAAGCGAATTACACTGGCTTTCGGTAAGTTGAGCGTTTGTTTTTTACGAAGAAAGTTTTATCTTGGCAGAGAAAACTCAGTCCGCTGGCATCGCGAATTCGCTTACCGGCGACACGTTACCGGCTATTTTTAAATCAACATCATGTCATTACCAAAGAAACATAACGCTGAAACAAAAAGACTTTTAAAAAAAGTTCCAAAAGAAGATATTGCAAAATGGCTTTTGGAAGAAGGTTATTATCCAGAGCAATATGTGGTTCCTCCAAGTTTTAAAGTTAAAAGATTTGATTTAAAAGATGATCCGATATTTGCTATTGACAATACCGGCGCGCAACCTAAATATGAACCTACAAAATGGGATTTATTAGACATCTCTTTTCCTAAATCAAAGCTAACTGATCGCACACTTTCGGTTATTGCACCAGAAATATACCATGACATTGTTTGGCATTTGACTAATGAATGGGAATTAATTCTAAAATCACTTTTTAGAATTCAAAACAGAATATATTCATATAGTTTTCCAATTCCGATTTCTAAAAATAATGAAGGCACAATTGGCGGTCTAAGAGCCGGAAGAATGATATACGAATATTTGGAAATGGCAGAAAATGATTTGGTCGCTGAAGCATATAATTACAAGTGTATTCTTAGAACTGACATTAAGAATTTTTATCCATCAGTATATACGCACAGCATTGCTTGGGCAATACATTCAAAAGAACTTATTAGAAAAAAAGGTAATAGAAACGATTACAATAATTTCGTAGGATTATTACTTGACAGACTATTTCAAAATTCAAATGATGGTTGTACAAATGGAATTGCAATTGGTCCAGCAGTTTCCGACTTAATTGGAGAAATTATTTTAAGCGCGGTAGATACAGAATGTTCAAAAATAATAGAAGCCAAAGGTATTGACTTTATTGGTGTTAGATTTAAAGATGATTATCGTTTTCTCTGCCAGTCAAAACAGGACGCGAATTTCATAATAAAGACGTTGCAAAAGCAACTTCGTAATTTTAACTTGAATCTTAATGAAAGTAAATCTCGTGTAGACGAATTGCCCGAAGGATTGTTTAGAGAATGGACAGCTGATTATCATCCTTATTCTTTAAAATATAAAATCAAATTCGGATATAAACGATTTGAAAATTCGTTAAGAGGAACATTGAAAGTGGATCATAAACACGAAGGAACTGGCGTAGTCGATAGATTTCTAAGTGAACTCTACAAGAAAGACAATTCCTTAAAATTTAATTTCAAGGATAAAGATTTGCTTAAAGCTATCAGCCTGTTATTAATGTTGAAAGAGCGAAGGAATAAATCGTTTCCCCAAATACTTGGAATAATAGAACAAATAATAATTGCTAATAAAGGCAAAGTGCGAACTTTGGCTAAGATTAGCTTGATTATAGAAAATCTTTTAGAAGAAAAATTTACTCATCCAGAAGATAATGAATATGATTTAGTTTGGCTAGTTTATTTTGTCAAATCATTAGACTTATTTAAAATTACATTTCCAGCGAAGCTTAAATCAGAATTTCTTAAAAGCTTAAAAGCTAACAGAGTAGAATTTCTTAAACCAATTCCAGCTGATTTTAAGTTATTTGAAACTATAAAAAAACCTGGAAATAATATTGTACTTCTGGATCACTTATCATTATTCAAAAAAATTGAGGATGGAATATAAAACAGCAGGTAGCAAATTAGAAATACTTTCTTTCATTCAGCGTATGGTTTGTGGGGAGATGATTACATTCTATTTGACTCTGAACCAATTAATATTGCAGGTACAGTTCATTATATAGTATCTATTGAAAATTTTCTTCTACCTTTAGTTGACAAAGTAATTGCCTTTTTCGATAAATTTAAAAATGAATATAAAAAAGCATTTGAAGATTATATTGAACCCGTTGGGTGTAATTAAAGGATTTGATTTTTGATATTATTTATTGGTCTGTCAAATATGAATTTATTGATATATTGAACCAAAGTTAATACTGTTATTTTCGCCAAAATTCTGGTCTTAAATCCTTCAAAAGATTTTGCATAGTTGCTTCTGATTCTGAACTGGTCACATAATTGGGAAAATAATGTTTCAATTCTTTTCCTGGATTTTCTAAATATATAGGGTTGTGATTTATAGTTTTTTTGGTTTGCCCTTTTTGGGGTTTCCAATTTAATATTTACTGTTTGAAATAAATCCAACTGTATGGTTTCTGATAAGTAACCCCTGTCTGCAATCAACACACAATCAGCCATCTGTTGTTTTATGTTTTTCAGAAAATTCACATCATGTACCTCTGCTTTTGTAATGTCCAAAGAATGAAAAATCCCTGTAACAGAACAGACTCCGTGAAGTTTATAGCCATAAAACCAATTGTTTTGTGAGGCGCAAAAACCTTTGGATGGGGCAGTTTCAAACTCTTCCTTACAGATTTTAATTCTGTTATGGCGCGAGAACCTGCAAATTTCTAAAGGCATACTATCAACAATAAAACAGTCTTCAAACTCAAGAAAAAATGAGGCCAGTTTTGTTCTGACTTTTTCTGAAAATAAAAACAGCTTTCTTCTTCTTTTATTGAACTGGCTTCGCTCAATCAGGTTTGGAATTTCCCGTTGGTTTATCTGTTTAAATAATGAGATCTCACTATCAATAGACATAAATTCAGCACTTAAACTCAATGCAACAACCTCTATGTCAGACATTTTATTCTTTCTTCCAATGCCTGATTTTAATTCTGGTTCAAAATTCAAAGAACTTATAACTTTTAAAATCCTAAAATAATTTTTTACTATATTTGTCATGGATATTGGTTTGTTTATCGACTTCAAGATACTGAAATTCAGTATCTTGACCAATATCTAATCCTTTTATTTTACTTCAAATAATTACACCCAACGGGTTAATTAAATATAATAATATGGAACCGAAAGACAATCTCGATATGGCAGTAGAATTGCTAGGTATAAATCCAGAAACATTAGGATCATTCGATGTCCTCTGTTTGCCAGAAAACTATGGAGCACCAGAAATGGTTGATTCTTCAGAAACCCTTGACTTGTACAAAACATTTAAGGAAGCAGGGTTTTTATGTGCTAATTCATATGATTTAGGATTAGAAAGTAAAATAATAACACGCCGAGGTGATGATATTTGGCTGGGGCAAATTTATGTAATAAACGATTTTGTTATCCCTGCACTTATGGCAGTTTTAGAACATTATATAACAAACAACTTTTCAATTGGAAGAAGACAAGTAAACCTGACTGATGAAGCAAAAGTTCATATGGAAATTAAATTTAGCAAAAAAGGTAAAATTTCGAAGATTAAGTTTGACGGAAGGTGCGAAGATGCTTTAAAAATTGTAAAAGCCTACAAATAATATGGAAGCTTATCTTCAAGACAAAATAAGCCGATTTCATCATTTTTTCTCAAATGAGAAATATACCGACGCGGCGATTGTATGCGATGAAGTAATAGCTGATTCGAAACAGGCTTTGGCTAATAGAGAAAACAATACCGAGTCAGAAAATAATCTTCGGTACGTTGCCGGGATTATGTTTAAGGGCTTTGCTGAATTTATCCAACTTCATAATTTAACCAAAAGCTATAATTGGGAAAAGGACTTTAAAAAAGTGGAGAGTATTTGGAATGTAATGTGTGACAGTGCTGACCATTTAAATTTCAGTGCAGGTGCTATTGAAGCTGAACCGCTAACAAAAGTACTTGACAGATTAGAAAAATTCTCTAAGCTTTTTACAAAGATGTTTGGTAAAGGACTTTATGCTAGTCCAGTAATAATAATAAGCAAGGAAACATGCTCAATCTGCCATCAGGATGTGCGTGCATGTGAGCACAGGCAAGGCAAATTATACAATGGGATAATTTGTCGACATGTTGCTGATACAATATCAAGTATGGAAAGCGTCGATTTGGTCCAAGTTCCCAAAGACCCAAGATGCAGACTCTGGCCATGGAATAAGAAAAAAAATGGTGCTTATGAAATCAGGATCTTAAACATGGGCAGCATGGATGATTTCTTATATGAATCCTAATCAGTAACTATCGATATAAGTTTGCAAGCATTCATTTTTAAAGCGAATGAAGTCATCAATATTAATCGATAATTCGGGATATTTATTAATAATTTCCTGAGCAATTTCCCATGCTTCATTTTCTCTAATGAGCTTCTGGTCACGGCTAAGCCTTGATGTTTTTGCCTTGCCAGAATGATGGTGACCAAATTCATGTAAAATAGTCCATATCACTTCTAACGGATTATTATACCGTTTCTTCAAAGAAATTTGGATGCGACATCCATCAGTTTCATAATTATGATTAGAGGCCTCAGTATCGTAGCGTGCTGAAATTCTACAACCTATGAATTCTATCTCATTAAAAATTTGTTCTAATATATTAGAATATTCTTGTAGATTACCTTCTATACAAAATTCCTTAAGCCTTCGTTGTTTTCTATCGGGAATCATTAATGTCGTTCTTGTTTCTTGCAGTTACTATTTTAAGAATTGCTTCTTTTGTTAAAGCAACATTATTTTTTTTGAAATACTGTACGATTTCGCCATCGTTCAATTGGTGAACTGTATTCAATCCATTACTAATTAATTGTAAATACTCGTCCATAGGATTATTTATTGGCAAAATTTCTTTATTTGTAAATGTCATAACGGGATAGCCTTTATAATTGTCCTCAAGCTGAATAATCCTGCTATAAAAGTTATAATCGAAATCTTGAAATTTATTGCTGTCAATAATTTCATAATCAATGTTTGTGGTGCGACGTCCATTTTCGGATGCAAACAAGTGCTCAAATTGTGTTCTGTTTATTAGATACAAACGTGCGTACGCCAAGCTTCTCATATCTTTCTTTGTCGATATAAATCCAACACCATGCTGATTCCATGTTTCGGATTCTTTTGCGAAATAAAGCCGATGATGTATTATATATGATTCAGAATTTCTCGGTTCTTGCGCATCATCTTCACACCGTCTGTATGTTTTTGCACGCCCATTTACGATTAGGTTGCCACCCTGAATATATATTAAAAAGCGTTGTAAATCCATATTTGATCCATAGCAGGCATACCATATTAATTGCTCTTTTTCTGAGTTTTTCATTTTGATTTACGATTTGATTTTTAAAAATTGTAGCAACCATGTCCACCAATTGATCTTTTTTATATATAAGGATAAATCTTTCTGAATTTTAACCGATTTTAACTTTTTGATTTTATCAATCAGTCGCTCAGCATTTGAATTTTCAGGATCGATTACAAAAAAAGTTTCAACCACAAGTTTCGATTTGTCGTACTTGTATTCCTTGACAAATAGTGCATAGTTGACACCATAAAAATTAAGCAAGATTGATTCGTGAGATTTTACGTTCACTTTATTTTCAAGACCTTTGGCTTTTATTTTTTTAAAGAATTCATCAAGAAAGGAATTCATTTTTCGAGGTTCAATTTTTGTGTTATGAAAAGTTTTCGAATTCCTTGTACTCTGCGGAGAAATAAGATGCCCGTAATGCCTGTTAACAATGTGTATAAGGGAATAAAAGTTGAATTCAATCATTTGCCCATTCAAATCAAATTTTTTTGGCTCATTGTTTTTATCAATCTGTTCCAATATTTTTTTGGCTTCATAAAAGATATAATAAGATTTTAACAACCCTATGAAGACATCTTGTCTATCAATTTCATTTAGCGTGTCAGCGATGTAATCTT
>Ga0247742_10001015_pt1 | contig 20608 bp, 19 predicted proteins | sample UWRJL208509C2_FD_180944 | JGI IMG/M metagenome (GOLD analysis project Ga0247742, IMG submission 180944) | Plant litter microbial communities from Arlington Agricultural Research Station in Wisconsin, United States - UWRJ-L208-509C-2 | ecosystem: Environmental > Terrestrial > Plant litter >... | reverse complement strand
ACCCGCCGTCCACGGGCAGGACGATGCCGTGGATGTAGTCCGCGGCCGGGGAGGCCAGGAACACCACCGCGCCGGCGAGGTCGTTCCCTGTTCCCCAGCGGGCTGCCGGGATCCTGGTGGAGATTTGTTCGTTCCGCACGGTGTCGGCCAAGAGTGCCTCGTTCATGTCCGTGGCGATGTAACCGGGCGCGACGGCGTTGACGTTCACCCCGTGCGGGGCCCATTCGTTGCAGAGGGCTTTGGTCAGTTGGGCTACCGCTCCCTTGGATGCTGCGTAGGCCGGGACCCGTAAGCCGCCCTGGAAGGACAGCAGGGATGCGAGGTTGATGATTTTGCCGTGCCCGCGTTCGACCATGGGCTTGCCGAAGCCTTGGCAAAGCTGGAACACGGCCCGGGTATTGATGTTCATGACCGCGTCGAAGTCTTCCAACGGGAACTCCACGGAATCATGGCGGATCTGCGTGCCGGCGTTGTTGACCAGGATGTCGATCCGGTGCCTGCCCAGCGTCGTTTCGATACCATGGGTGACGGAGTCCTGGCTGGACAGGTCGATGGCCACGGCCTCGGCCCTCACGCCGGCTTCTGCCGCGGCTGCTGCCAGTTCCGGGGCGAGCGGGCCGCGTTGGAGCGCGACAATGTTCGCGCCCGCCCGGACCAATCCCAATCCGATGCCCAAGCCGATGCCGCGGGAAGCTCCGGTGATGGCCGCCGTCGAGCCGGTCAGGTCAAAAGGCGCCCGCAGCGCCACGGTCTCAGTGGTGCCGGTGTCAGTTCCCGTTGTGTCTTTCATTCTTCTTCCTTGCCGGGGGCCGCTGCCGCCGTGGCGGTGGCGGGGCCCACGAATACTTTGAGGACCGCCCCGGCGGTCATGGCTTTGGTCAACGCGGCCAGCGTTTGATCGAGGGGGAAGACCTCCACGGGGATGCGTCCGAGCCCGAGATTGCCGCCCTCGATCAGTTCCACGGCGCGTTCGACGTCCGCCCGCGTGTAGACGCGGACACCCACCACCGTGTTCTCTGCAAAGGTCAGGGCTTGCAGGTCCACCTCGACGGGTTTCTTGTACACACCCACCAAGACGATGGTGCCCAGCACCCGGACAGCTTTGGGCAACAGTGCCGCCACGGAGGGGTGGGCTGCGGAATCGAACACAATGTCCGCGCCGTCCCCACCCGTAGCGTCCAGGACGGCTGCCACGGGGTCGGATCCGGTAGGGACGGTGTCAAAGCCCAGCTCCTCGGCCACCTTGCGGCGCTCTTCCGAGGGCTCGGAAATCAGCACGCTGCCGGCCCCTTCATGCCGGGCGACCAAGGCGGTGAGGATGCCGATAGGACCGGCACCGAACACCACCACCCGCTCCCCGCCAGGGGCCGCGCGCCGAAGCCCACGGCGTAGGCTCCGAACGCTGCGAGGATGCCGATTGCGGGCTCTACGTTGGGGAAGAAGATCGTGTTGAAGATGATCGCGGAGGCGGTTCCGTAGATCACGAAGTCGTACTGCTCCAAGGCAGTTCCGATCAGTCCGGCCCATGCGGCGCGGCGGACGTTTTTCACCTCGGATGGGGTGCCGGTACCTGGCCGGCGGGCATTCTGAACAACGCTGTTCTCAGTCAATCTTGTCTCCAAGCGAGTGATGGCTAGAGGTTGTAGCCGTGTGAGTAGGGATGCGGATTCCGTGATTCCGATTATAGGGATGGCATCCCGAAAACCGCTGGAGATAAATGTAGCTTATGTTCCTGGTCCGTGAAAGCGATTTCTATCGAAGGCCCGACGGCGGGGCCCACTTCCGGGCGAAGGTTGCGAGGCCCGCTCTGCACCCTAAGAACCCACTTAAGTGCGCAGAGCGGGCCTCACAACGCCGGCATCAAGCTATCTCTGGCCACCCAAGGATGGGACCATAGTCATATGGGCGAACAAGAGAATGTGCAGCCCGCCGAGGGCGTAGCAACATACAGTGTGGCGTCAGAAGGACGGGGAGATCCTACAACGCAGCAGATGCGGACCGTCGGCCAGCGTCGCCGCGAAGCCGAACGCAAGCTGGACCTTCACTTGGAGGAAGCCAGCCACAAGGACGGAACGTCTGTCACCGAAGGCGAGGGCCATTCCGAAGGGTAGAGCCGCTGGCTCGCTCTGGATGATGTTTGGGCTGATGGAGCGGCGTGTCACTGCTGTGGGCTTCGCCCTGGTGGAGTTGAAGCGCGCTGTGGATCAGCGGGAAGTGGCTGAATGCCTGCGGTGTGTTTCCGAGGTGCCGTTGCGTCCGAGGATCCCACTCCTCGCTGAGCAGGCCCACATCGTTGCGCAGGCTGAGTAGTCGCTCAAAGAGCTCGGTCGCCTCGCCGGTGCGGCCGATTCCCAGCAGCGCGTCCACCAACCAAAACGAGCACGCCAGAAAGACACCTTCGTCGCCCGGGAGTCCGTCGTGTCCGGACTGGGTGCGGTAACGCAGGACCAAGCCGTCGTCGCTAAGTCCCTTCTGGATGGCATCCACGGTCCCGGCAACCCGCGGGTGCCGGTGCGGCAGGAAACCCACCCGTGGAATGAGGAGCAGGCTCGCGTCCAATTCCGTACTGCCGTAGGACTGGACGAAGGTGTTGAGTTTTTCGTCGAAGCCTTTGGTCATGACGTCAGCGTGGATCTCGCTGCGAAGCGCTGCCCACCTGTCAGCCGGGCCGGGCAAGCCGGATGTACGCACCGCCTTGACCATGCGGTCCGCAGCCACCCAGGCCATCACCTTGGAATGGGTGAAGTGCCGGCGCGGTCCGCGCATCTCCCACAGCCCGTTGTCGGGCTGGTTCCATGCACCCTCCAGGTACTCCATCAACGCCACCTGGATGTCCCATGACGTGTCCACCGTGCCCTCAGGAGAAGCAGCCCGGGTCAGTGAGAGACCATCCAGTACCTCGCCCCACACGTCCAACTGAAGCTGCGGGGCAGCGGCATTTCCGGTACGGACCGGCTGTGAACCTTCGTAACCGGAGAGCCAGGGAATGTCCGCCTCTGGAAGTCTCCTGGCGCCGTCGAGCCCGTACACAATCTGAAGCTCTGAAGGGTCGCCGGCGATAGCGCGCAGCAGCCAATCCCGCCACGCGCCGGCTTCCTCCGTGTAGCCCGCAGCGAGCAGCGACTGCAAGGTCAGCGTGGCGTCGCGCAGCCAGCAGTACCGGTAGTCCCAGTTCCGCGGCCCGCCCAATTGCTCGGGCAAGGACGTAGTTGCGGCGGCCACAATCCCACCGGTAGGTGCGTACGTCAGGGCTTTAAGGGTGATCAGGGACCGTTCCACCGGCTCCTTGTATTTGCCGGACATCTCACTGCGTCCAATCCATTCCAGCCAAAACTTCTCCGTTCCGGAAACGGCACGGAAGGGATCGATTCGTCGGGGCTCCCCTTCGTGGCTTGGCGCCCATCGCAGCACGAACGGAACGCGGTCGCCTGCCTTTACCGTGAATTCGCTGTAGGTGCGCTTGTCCCGGCCCTCCAGGGTGACCGGGGTGGTGAGGTAGGCCGAGTCGGGGCCGGCCACCGCGCTGATGCCGTGCTCGCTATGCCGGACCCACGGCACTACCCGGCCGTAGTCGAAGCGCAGAACCAACTCCATTTTCATGGTTACCTCGCCGGACAGCCCCTCGACGATCCGCACCAGATCCACGGCGTCGTCGCGGACGGGCATGAAATCGATCACCCGGACCGAGCCGCCGTCAACTTCCCACTCCGTTTCCAGGATCAACGTGTCTTCGCGGTACTGGCGTCGCGTGCAGTTGCCCCCGTCGGGTGTCCCGGCGGGGGCAAGGAGCCAGCGGCCAGCGTCGGGGTTATGCAGCAGTGCGGCGAAGCAGGCCGGGGAGTCGAAGCGCGGCAGGCACATCCAGTCGATGGAGCCGCTGCGCCCCACCAAGGCAGCCGTGTTCAGGTCCCCGATGATGGCATAGTCCTCGATCCTGGCCATGAACAAAACTCCCTCGCTTCGGCGTCGTCAGCTATGCCCGAACCGTACCCCGCGCGCCTGAGTGCCTCCAATGAGACTCGCGCGTCCTGCCGGAGGGCTTTTATTCGGTGCCGGCTTTCAACCGTTGGAGTCCGTCCAGGATGAGGTCGAGGCCGAACATGAACTCGTCGCCAAAGTCGTATCCGGGTTTGAGGACATGCTCGACGGCGATCTCCACCATGCGCGGATACTCACCTGTGGAGAAGCGCTCCATGATGGGTTTGGTGATTTCCGCTGCAGTGTCGCGGCCCTCGAACGGCAGGGCAGCTTCCTGGACGGCGAATCCGTAGATGTAGCTGTCCAGTAGGGCATAAGCGTGGGCCGTCAGCTGCACTGAGAACCCCGCACTCCGCAAAGTGTCGAGTGTCGCTTCATGGTGCCGGAGTGTGGCCGGTCCCGGGGCGGACCGGCTTTCCACCAGCCCGACTGCCCAGGGGTGCCGCTTTAGTGCCGCTCGCACTCCCGTTGCCCGCCGCTGCATCTCTTCGCGCCAATCGCCGTCGGACGCCGGAAGGTCGATTTCGCTGAAGACCATGTCCACGATTCCGTCCAGGATTTCGTCCTTGTTGGCTACGTAGTAGTAGAGCGACATGGGTTTGGTTCCCATGCTGTGAGCAAGCGTGCGGATGGTCAACGCAGCGAGCCCGGATTCGTCCGCGAGCGCGACGGCGCACTCCAGGACGCGTTCCCGGCTCAGGGGGAGGCGCTGGGCTGCTGCGGTCACGGGATCTCCCTCGGCTTGGAACGGGTTCATGGCGGTTTGGTGCTGGTGGTCTAGGTCCTAAACCTTTAGTACCTCTAGACGTTTAGTACCCCTAGACCTTTAGTACAGTGTACGGTAACGTCTTTGGTACAGCGTACGAAATTGCTGAAACAACCCCGTAACCCATCAACGCACACCCTGAGAGGTCCGGCCATGACCACTGGTCAGCAAGCCAAGGAATCACGTCATCACAAGCGGCGGTCCATGCCGGGCCCGTTCATGAGGGCCATTGTTCAGGAGGGTTACGGTTCCGCCGACGTCCTGCGCGAGGCTCAGGTCCCGCGCCCCGCCATAGGTGAGAATGAAGTGCTGGTGAAGGTTCAGGCCGCCGGGTTGGATCGCGGGACATGGCACATCACCAGCGGTTTGCCGTATGCGCTGCGCCCGGTCTACGGTTTCCGCGCTCCGAGGCATCCCGTTCCCGGGCTGGACCTCGCCGGTACCATTGAGGCGGTGGGTTCACAAGTGACGCGGTTTGTTGTGGGTGACCATGTCTTCGGGTCGGGGAAGGGAACCTTCGCTGAGTACGCCGCTGCCGGTGAAAATCATATTGCGCACAAGCCCTCGGGTATTAGCTTCGAGCAGGCCGCTGCGGTGCCGGTTTCAGCCTGCACTGCCCTGATTGCGCTGCGCGCCGGCGGTATTGATCCGATGAAGGCCTCGATGCCAAAGGAAAAGGCGGCGGCATCCAGGGAGCTCAGCGTACTGATCACCGGCGCCTCCGGAGGCGTGGGCAGCTACGCGGTGCAGCTCGCCAAGGCTGCAGGCGCCCGGGTCACCGGCGTTGCCAGCACCGCCAAGCTGGACTTGGTCCGAACCCTCGGCGCAGACCACGTCATCGACTACACCACGGAGGATTTTGCTGATGGCGCGGAACGCTACGACGTCATCATCGACATCGCAGGCAACCCGTCCGTTGCCCGACTTCGGCGGTCACTCACCCCTGCCGGTACTGCCGTGATCACCGGTGGCGAGGAAGGCGGCTCGTGGACGGGGAGCATGGACCGCCAATTGCGGGCAGTGGCACTCTCCCCGTTCATCAAGCAGCGGCTCACCATGATAGTGGGAACCCAGACGGCTGGGGATCTGGAACACCTTGCGGAGCTCTTGGACGCAGGAACCATCACTCCTGCAATAGACCGAACGTTTCCGCTGGCGCAGGTCCCCGAGGCCATGCGTTATTTCGACGCCGGTAAAGCCCGCGGGAAGGTGGTCATCACCATCTAAGCCACGCAGGGTAAGCCACGCAGGGTAAGCCACGCAGGCGAGGGCAATGTGCTCGGCTGAACATGCCCTAGCCCGGAGCTCCCGTCGCGTGCTACCACTGACCCTAGGAACAAACCCTTGAGGAGAAGCCGTGGCCGAAGACCTACCTGTCCTTGTTGTTGGTGCTACGGGTTTCCTGGGTGGCCAAGTGGTGGACGAGCTTCTCAAGCGTGGCAAGAAAGTCCGCGCTTTGGTGAGACCGAAGTCCAATGCGGCCAAGCTTGTTGCCAAGGGTGTTGAGATTGCCCGCGGGGATATGCTGGACACCGCCTCCTTGATCACTGCGATGACCGGTGTTTCGGCGGCGATCTCGACGGCGGCCGGCTATACGCGCAATGACAAGAACGCCACAGCGATCGACACTTTCGGCAACAACAACCTGGCTGTCGCGGCGAAGCACGCCCGGGTGCCGCGCTTCGTGCTCATCAGCATCGTCACGTGCGACCAGACTCCCCAGATTCCCCATTTCTGGAACAAGAAGAAGGCCGAGGACACTTTCGAAGATCTCGGTGTTCCCTTTGTGGCCCTCAGGCCCGGCGCGTTCTTCGACCAAGCGGTGGGGATGGGCGGGGATCCCTTCGCGAAGGGCCGCTTCGTGTGGCTCGGTTCCAAGGATGCCCGGCTCACTTTCGTCCTGGCCAGTGACGTCGCCGCGTACCTTGCGGAGGCGGTGGACGCGGACGTTGTTGAGGGTGAGCGGATTGACATCGGGTGGAGCCGGCCGGTGAGTATTCATGAAGCGGCGGAGCTGGCTGGCCGTCGGGCGGGAAAGCAGATCAAGGTGATGTCCGTACCCGCCGGTGCCATAGCGGGACTCGGTAAAGTGACCGCGAAAGTCCTGCCGTTGGTGGGCGATATGGCAAGCATGGTGGCGTGGTTCGAGACCGGCAGGTACGTTGCGGACATCAGCCGCCAGGAGCAGGTATTTGGTCCAGCGCCGACTCCCGAGGATGCAATCGGCAGGGTGGCGGAACGCTACGGTCATTAATTAACGCCGATGAACGCGGCGTGGCGATGACTGGCCGGAGCTCTTGTTCGTAAGTATCCTGATGACACAGATTTGACGCAGGCCCTGACTGCGCCAAAACAATATGAGGAGCACGTTATGAGAATTGGTTCTTCCATTGCACTGATTGCCATCGGAGCTATTCTGGCTTTCGCGCTCGCCCCCGGAATCATCCCCTTCCTCGACCAAGTCCTGGTCGGCTACATTCTGATCGGGGTCGGCATCATCGGCCTCATCATCTCCATCGCCATGTCCAACAGGACCCGCCGCACTGTTGTTGAACGCCGCGGCGATCCCCACACGGTTGTCGAGCGGCGCCCCGAGGTCTAGCAGCCGCAACTTATCGAAGAAGCGCACGACGGCGGGAGGCCGCCGTCGTGCGCTGTTGTGCGTCCGGACCCGAAGGGCCAGTCGCCCGGAGGGCCCGGCGGCGACAGTTCAGGGTGCGCCTGTGGTCAAGCCGTTCGGAGACCATCTTGGCCGGAGCCGAATTCAGATAGTCAAGCCGATGCGGGGTATGTCAGCGCCATCTCCCTAGCGGCGTAGGCTGCTGCCATGGAGAAGTCATTCGACATTGAACTGGTCAATCACAACGAGTACTTGGTGCGGTGGGCCTCGGAAGGCCAAACCGGGGAGTCCCTGGTCCACACCAACCCGGATTTCCTGGCTGAGGCGGGCCTGGACGTCTTTGAGGAGCAGCGTGTTGTTGAAGAAACCACGACGTATCTGGCCGAACATCAACCCGTGATCGATTTCCCGCAGACCGTTGACCTGGAAGAGATTGCTGCCGCCTATTCGGACTACACAAAGCAACTGAGGGCCCGGCTCGACGCCCGATAGCTGCTTCAAGCCTGCGTCTTGGTCCCCGATGCAGCGACTGGTATACGGGGGTCCCGGCTGGGGTTGACGGCTTAGGGCTGGACGTCGGCCGTGACGCGCTCGCCGTTGAAGTACTCCAGCTGCCAGCCGTCGGTCACATGGTGGTGGGCCAGGTTGAGCACAGCGTTCTGCACGCTGCTCAGGGTGCGGCCGATCGCTTGGCTCAAGGTCAGCCGAATCAGGGTACCGTGTGCAACCACCAGGACGCGTTTGCCGGCGAATTCTTCAGCTAGTGATTCCAAGGCGGCAATGCCGCGGTCAGCAGCGGCCTGGTCTGTTTCGCCTCCACGGAAGCCGCCCGGGATGCGCAATGCCTCCAGCTCGGGCCCTGCCTGGAGTCCTTCGGCGGGACCGAAACTGCGCTCGGTGAGCTCCGGAACCAGCCGGGCAACTTTGAGTCCCAGGCCGTCGGCGATGATCCGGGCAGTTTCGGCGGCACGGCTCAGTGGCGAGGACACTACGGTGTCCCATGCCTGGTCTGAGAGGAAGTCGACGGCGTCGCGCGCCTGTCCGCGGCCGACGTCGTTGAGCGGGATGTCAGTGGCCCCCTGCAACCTGCGCTCCGCGTTCCAGTCGGTTTGGCCGTGGCGGACGAGGGCGAAAGTTGTGAGGGTCATGCTTTCCATTGTGCCCTGCAGGCGCGCCGCTCCGCAGTTTCCTCCGTCACGTAGGGACGTTACGTCACGTGAGGAAGCGCCCGACGGCGGGAGGTCGCCGTCGGGCGTTCTGCTGCGATTAGTGCCGCCCGGCCCGATCTCCGCCGGATTCAGCCAGGTCCATGCTGAGTCCCGGGTGGCGGTGGACCGGCTCCGGATCGCGCCATAGCCGGGCAATTGCGTCTTAGCATTACCCATCCGGCTGCTTAATCAGTATCCTGATTACTTATCTGGTAAACCGGATGATGCTGTGTGGGCTGTTTGCCTGGGCCGCACGTGGCTGAAGCAGACGGCCGCGCGGCCATCGTGAAAGTTTGAATGACGGCATTGCGTGGTGACGCTAGGACAGTGGTTGGGTCCGCGGCTCCAGGTCGGCCTGAAGGACGTGACATTCGTGGGCAACAACTACGAGGCCGTGGACCCCCATCTCCCCGCCTCAGCCGCAACTGCAGGAACAGACGTTGCAGGTGCCGCTGAAACACTTGACGGCCGCTACCAGCTGGGACCCGTTCTGGGCAGAGGCGCCATGTCAGCCGTGTACCAGGCGACGGACCTGCTGCTCGGCCGCGACGTGGCCATCAAAATTTTCCTGCCCGGTTCCGGCGACGAATCGTTCCGGGCCCGCCAGGAAAACGAAATGCGGCTCCTGGCCGCCTTCGACCACCCGGGGCTGGTGGCTGCCTTCGACGCCGGAGTCGACACGCGCAATGACGAAGAACGTGCCTATCTGGTGATGGAACTTGCTGAGGGCAGGGATTTGCGCGCCGTGCTCACTGACGGGCCGCTGACCGTTCCCGAGACCGCGCGGATCGGCATCCGGCTGGCCGGGGCACTCTCCCAGGTCCATCAACACGGCGTTATCCACCGCGACATCAAGCCGGCCAATATTTTGGTATCCGACGACGACGGCCTGGCGCAGACCGTCAAGCTGGCAGACTTTGGCGTCGCTCTGGTCATGAACGACAACAGGCTCACCGCAACCGGCTTCACCGTGGGCACCGCCCAGTACCTTAGCCCCGAGCAGGCTCAAGGCCTGGGCCTGACTCCCGCGAGCGACATCTACTCGCTGGGCTTGGTACTGCTCGAATGCCTCACCGGCAGGGCCGAGTACCCGGGCACCCCCATTGAGACAGCATCAGCGCGCCTCCACCGGGCACCGCAGGTTCCGTTGGAATTGCCGGCTCCGCTGCGGGAGTTGCTCGAAGCAATGACAGACATGGATCCGGGGAAGCGCCCCACTGCGCAGCACGTGGAGCAGGCGCTCGCCGAGGAAGGGATACAGGCCGGGCGAAGGACCGCCGTGCTGCCGCAGGTTCCGAGCCGGCCGCCTCTGCGGGCAGTCACCCGGAAGCAGGCCACAGTTACCGGCATCAGGGACTTCAGCAAACGGCGACCCAAGACCGTCCGTGGCGTGGCCGCGGCAGCGGTGACCATTCCGCTGGCCCTGCTGATTCTCTCTCAGGGTTTCGCGCCCGCAAGCAACACTGCCGATCCCTCCCAGCCTTCGGACACAGGCGTTTCGCAGGCGGAGCCGCAGCCAGCTGCGCCGGTGGTGCCCGCCATCCCTGTTGCGCCATCGCCTGCTGATGCCCAGCCTGCCGACGCCGGTAGCGGCGACGCCGGAAGTGCTGACGTCCAGCCCGCTGACGTCGTCAATCTTCAGGAGCCCGCCCAGAATCCTGCGCCAGTGCAAGCGCCGGCGCCCGCGCCCGCAGCGGTGCCGGGCCCGGACATTGCCAAGGAAAAGAGCAACGGAAAGAGCGAGAAAAAGTCTGAAAAGGCCAAAGGACCCGGCGAGGGTAAGTAGTTTAAAGACCTGCGGGAAAGCTGACCGCCACGGTTGTTCCGCCGCCGGGAGTTTCGGTCAACGTGAGCTCGCCCCCATGTGCTTTGGCGATGCTGCTGCACGTGGCCAGACCAAGTCCGGAACCTGGGCCGTCGCCTTCCCGCCGCAGACGCACCAAGGGCTCCAGGGCTTTGGCGCGATCTCCGGGCTCGATGCCCTTGCCGTTGTCCGCCACGAAGATCGTGGCGCCATGATAATTGGAAACCCCGTTGATCCGGACGCGGAGATCGCGATCAGGACTGCGGTAGTTCATGGCATTGGAGAGCAGGTTCTGCAGCAGCGTCCGGAGTTGTCCATGGTCGGCATGGAGGGCCAAATCCTCCACCTCCACAATCCCGTGATTCTCGATGCCCAGGTCGCGGGCAACTTCTTCGGTCACTTGGCGCAGGGAAACGTGGGTGGGCTGGACTGCGCCGCCCACCCGGGAATAGCTCAGAACATCCTCCAGCATGCCCAGCATCCGTCGTCCGCTGGAGCCGATGCGGTCCAGGTAACGCGCAGCCGTGCTGTTCGGTTCTACATCGGGGTCGTCCTCCACCAGTTCCACATAGCCCAGGATGGTGGTGAGGGGAATGCGGAGATCATGGCTGACGCGTCCGGCAAACCCGGCGAGCTTGGCATTGCTGTCCTTCAACTCGGCATAGGTCCGGTCCAGCTGGGTGGTGCGGTGCTGAAGTTCCAACAACTCCACCACCTGCTTTGCCAAGACCTCCAGCATGCTCACCTGTTCGGGGCGCAGTTCTTTTGTCTTATCCGAGAAGACGCATAAGGTTCCAGGGACGAATCCGGATTCTGTCTGCAGGGGGACCGAAGCATAGAAGCGGACTTTCCCGAGTTCACCGGTAACAAAGGGATTGTCCGCGAAGCGCGGATCCTTTGAGGCATCGGCCACCACTGTCCTCTCACGGGAGAGGAACACCTTGGCGCACATGGAGTCCTCACGGGAGCAGACGCCCGGGTCCACGCCCCAGGCGCCAATCTGGTGCTGGTACTCCGCGCTGATGATGTTGACCACGCCAAAAGGAGCGCCGCACAGCTCCGTGGCGAGCCGCACCAGGTTCTGCAGGGCGCTCATGACGGCAGCATTGGGAAGCAGTACTGAATCCAAGGCCGGGTCCAAGCCATACTCCTGTAGTTCCAGGTCCCGGCTGATGTCATCAGTGAAGGAAAGCTGGCCCTGAACTTCCGTCATATTATTACTCCCCCAAGCGTCATTAGGATTCCCTGCCGATACTACCGGGACGCTGGCGGCGGTGGTTTACTGGGACGCATGACCGAGCAGGAACCGGCCTCCGCCGCGTCTACTGACAGCATCGATCTCTCCCTACGTACCCCCGCGGAAAGATCCCGTACTTTCACCGGGATCCTGGTGAACACTGCCCTGGCAAATATCACCACCAGCTACTTGTGGTTCGCCCTGACGTTCTGGGTGTACTTGGAGACACGCAACGTCATTGCCACCGGAGTGATCGGCGGTGCGTACATGCTGCTGATCGCCCTCTCCAGCATCAGCTTCGGAACGTTCGTGGACCGTTACCGGAAGCTTGCCGTGATGCGTTTCGCCGCAGCCTTCACCATGGGGATGTTCGTCCTCTCAGGCGTCATGTTCCTGCTGACACCGGAGCAGGCGCTCCTGGACCTGACGCAGCCATGGTTCTGGATCTTCACCATGATCATCCTGATCGGTGCAGTGGTGGAAAACATGCGGAACATTGCCCTATCCACCACCGTCACCATCCTGATCGAACCGGATCGGCGGGCCAACGCCAACGGGCTGGTGGGCATGGTGCAAGGGCTCATGTTCATTGTCACCTCGGTCCTCTCCGGGCTATCGGTGGGGTTGCTGGGCATGGGTTGGACCGTAGTTGTCGCCCTGGTGCTGACCGCCTTGGCCTTCGCGCACTTGCTCACCCTGCGTCTGCCGGAGGAAGTGAAGGCGGCGGCCTCCGATGCGCAAGGCGGCTTCGACCTCCGGGGGTCGTGGGCTGCCGTCATGGCAATCTCCGGGCTCTTCGCGCTGATTCTCTTCTCCACGTTCAACAACTTCATCGGCGGCGTCTACATGGCGTTGATGGACCCTTATGGCCTGGAAATGTTCTCCGTTGAAATGTGGGGAGTCGTCTCTGCCATCGGTGCCACAGGCTTCATTGTGGGCGGCGCACTGGTCGGCAAATTCGGCCTGGGGTCCAACCCCCTGCGGACCATGCTCATTGCCGTGGTGCTCATGGGATTCATCGGCGCCTTGTTCACCTTCCGCGAGTGGGCCTGGCTCTACATCGTAGGAATCTGGCTCTACATGGCGCTGGTTCCCGTGGTGGAAGCCGCCGAGCAGACCGTCATCCAAAGCGTGGTGCCACTTCCCCGGCAGGGCAGGGTGTTTGGCTTCGCCATGGCATTCGAGTCCGCTGCGGCGCCCATCACTGCCTTCCTCATTGCCCCGATCGCCCAATTCTGGATCATCCCGTACGCCCGGTCCGCGGAGGGATCTGCCAACCTCGCACCGCTGCTGGGCGAGGGGATCTCCCGCGGCATCGCCCTGGTGTTCCTGGCCGCCGGCATCATCATGATCGTGGTGGCGCTGATCGCTTTCCTCACTCCCGTCTACCGCCGCGTGTCTGCCTCCTATGCGCAAACCTCCAAGACGCAGACGGCAACGGAAGAACGGGAGAGTGAAAGCTCGGAAACGCCGTCCTCGCATTAGGGGTGCCCGGGCGCCCCTCAAGCGAGGGCGCCCGCTTTGACGGGGCTGATCAGGAGGCTGCGCGTACTGCGGCTCCTGCCATGGCAGAAGTGCCCAGGTCACTCTTCTCCAGGGCCTGCCCGCCTTGGACCGCCTTGACCCATGCTTGGGTTGAGGCAACCGCAGCCCAGTTGGAGTTGAGTAACGCCATCAAGGTGGTGTGCACGGTCTTCGCGTCAGCGGTTCCTGCCTCATTGCTGAGGTTGATGGCACCGGTTGCATCTGAGAGGACTTCGGTGGCAAAACCAAGGAATTCTGCCTCGACGGCCGAGGCCAGGATGCAGTTGTTGGTCATGTAACCCACCAAGGTGACGGTGTCGACGTCGTGCTCGCGGAGCCAGGCAGCAACATCGGTGCCGGCGTACACCGAACCGTAACGCTTGACGACGTTCTTCCAGAAACCGGTCCTGCGGGCTTCCACCTCAGGGTGTAGCTCGTATTCAGCAGATCCCGGGGCGAAAACGGGCGCGCCTTCACCTTCGCTGTGCTGGATCGCTGCGATGGGAATGCCTGCGGCGGTTGCAGCATCGATCGCCTGGGTCATCATGGGCAGCGACTCCTGGTGGTGCGGGTACCGAATTTCCAGTGGCCCGCTGAAGTACTGCTGCTGGACGTCTACAAGGATTAGGGCGCGGCGGATTGTGCTCATGGTGTTCTCCGTAGGTGGTTGCTTGTGTTTGGATGTCCCTTCTCATCTTTGGGCCGAGTCCCTTTAGGCACCAGTGGCACGTATGCCTATATACGATTGATTCGGGCCAAAGGATTAGGGAGCACGGTGTGAGGATCGCGGTATATGCCTTCGACGGCATCACGATGTTTCACCTGGCCGTGCCGCAAATGGTGTTCGGCGAAGTGTCACGCCAGGGTTTGGCCGAGTGGACCACCGCCCTGTTCTCCCACCGGGCGGGCCCCGTCCAAACCGCTGAGGGGTACACGCTGGGGGAGGTTCAGGGACCCTCGACGGCGGAACGGGCCGACGTCGTGGTGGTGCCCTCGTGGTTCGACGACGAGCGCGAGCCCGGCGAGGCTTTCAGTAAGATCCTCCGACAAGCCCACGCCAGGGGTGCAACCATTGTGGGGTTGTGCCTGGGAGCCATCCCCGTTGCAGATGCCGGCCTTCTGAATGGCCGTTCTGCCGTCACGCACTGGCAAGCGTTTGATTCCCTCGCTGTCCGGCACCCCGAGGTGTCCCTCGACCAAACAGTGCTCTACATTGATCACGGCGACGTCCTCACCTCTGCCGGTACGGCCTCCGGGCTCGATGCCTGCCTGCATGTGGTGAGGGGCCGCTTGGGGTCTGCGGCAGCAAACCAGGTGGCGCGAAGCCTGGTCATCGCTCCGCACCGCGAAGGCGGGCAGGCCCAGTACATCGAGCACCCCCTTCCGCCGCGAGCCGAAGGCGACCCCATGGCAAGGCTGCTTGAATGGGCCATGGGGCGACTGGCTGAACCCCTCAGTATTGACCGGCTCGCGGCCCAAGCCCACATGAGCCGGCGAACCTTTGTGCGCGCCTTCCGTGCCTCAACCGGGACGACGCCGTCTGCCTGGATACGTAGTCGCCGGCTTGATGCTGCCCGCCGACTCCTGGAAACCACCAACTTGTCCATCGATCAGGTTGCGGCCGACTGCGGCTTCGGCAGCGCAGTGACCCTCCGGCAAAACTTTGCCGGCACCTTCTCCACCTCGCCCACGGACTACAGACGCCGCTTCACCGCCTGACGGGATGCGGAACATCCCCACATTCACGGCAAAGATCACTCTATTCGGATGAGACGGGATGATTGCCGCGTGGTGCAGGGTGGAGTCAGTCCGTGGCCCGCGGGCAGTCCTGCGTATTTGCAGAGATGGAGACGGTTCTATGGCTGAGGCGAACCACGTCGATTACACGCTCCAGCTTGAGCCGGACAATGTCCTGTCATTGGCGTGGGCTCCGGGAGCCCGGATCGAAGCCGAGAATGCCCGGGCAGCCGTGGACGCGGTCAACGAGTTCGCTGCCGGCAATCGCTACCCCCTGCTGGTCAGAATGGCCAAAACGAGCCATCTGAGCCGGGCCGCGCGGGACGTCTTCGTAGAGCCCTGCGCGGCATCCAGGATCGCGTTGCTGGGCGAAAACGCGGTTGACCGCATGCTGGTGGATTATCAGCTGGCCGCCCAACCGGCACCCTGCCCCACCCGGTTCTTTTCCTCCGAGGCCGAAGCCATGGCGTGGCTCGTGGAACCGGAGCAGCAAACCGCTGATCGAAATGCCACGGCTCAGCATGCCATGGATCAGCGGAAGGGCGGTTCAGGTTCTTTGGGAGGAGCCGCACCATGACCCAACCGGCAGCAGCGAGAAGAAGCACCTCTGAAACGCCGTCACCCGTCCACCCAACCCCGCAGAACCGGATGGCAACCGAATCCGAGGCGCTCCTGGCCGCATCCTCCGCGGCGGTGGTGGCAGGCCTGGCAGCATTGCTGATCTTCTTTGGCCGGACGCCGCCCTTGTGGGGTGGCGTTTCCCTTGGCATCATCTCCGCAGGTGCCATTCTGGTGCTCGGGATGGCTGCGGCGTACATTGGCTACTGGCGCTCGCGGTACCTTCCGGACCAGCACTGGCGGCTGGGCCTGCCTCCCTGGAAGTTCATCGTGGATGCGTCCACTGTTGCCTTGGTCCACGCGCTGATCGCAGCGATCGCCACCGTTGCCTCCTTCCTGTTGTTGCAGCGCAGCTTCCAAGGCCTCACCGTGGACATCTATGCTGCGACAGTGGGGATGGCGGTGGCCTCCGGGCTTGCCGTTTACTGGATTTACCTTTCCGTAGCGGACATCAGCACCCGGAAACTGTCAGGGCTGCTGGTCCTGTTCATGGTCATGAGCATTGTGGCGAGCATGGCGACGTCGCAGGATCCCAAATGGTGGGAGTACCATTTCAGCCAGCTCGGCACACTGGGCGGGGCGTCCAGTGGCCTGTTCAACCTGTCGTTGATCGTTGCGGGCTTCTTCATCACCACGTTCGCCGTGTACCTGGACCGGGATCTGAAGTCGCTGATCGCGCGCGGTGTGCTGGTGCACCGGTGGAGTGCGGGCCTCTGCTCCGGCGCGTTCGTTGCCATGGGACTGCTGCTGGCCGGCGTAGGGGTTGTGCCGCTATCCGTCAGTTTCCTGATCCATACGCTGTTTGCTTCAGGTATGGCCGTGGTCTTCATTCTGCTGCTACTGGCCTCCCCGTTCATTCTGAGGGGGCTGCCGGGCCGCTTCTTCTTGGTGTGCGGGGGCTTTCTGGCCGCCCTGATCGTCTCGCTCGTGCTGTTCTTCCCGGTGGGCTATTTCAACCTGACCGCTTTTGAGCTGGTCGCTTTTGTGATCATCTACGGCTGGATCGCCGTGTTCATCCGTCTGCTGGACGCCCTCGCCACGGGTAGCAACTGATGTCGGCCGGAGAGGTGGGGGCAGAGCGGAGGGCCCTGGGGATTTCGTTGTGGGTGTCCGTTGGCTCGGCGGCCGGGGCCATCATGCTGGGGGTCCTCAGCGGGACAAGGATCATTGTGTTCGACGGTGCCTACATGGGGATCGGGTTGATACTTACAGCGATCTCCTTGAAAGCGTCGTCTGCGTCCGCAGGCGGACCCACACGTCGCTTCCCTTTCGGACGGGATGCCTTCACCCCGTTGGTGGTGCTCATCCAGGGCCTGGCGGTGGCCGGAACGCTGCTGGTCGCGGCAGGTGACGCTGTGGTAATCATTCGCGACGGCGGTTCTCCGGTCAGCGCCGCCATTATTGCTGTTTATGGGGTCATCACCGCGGCGATTGGGTTCGCGCTTGTCTGGTGGATGGGGCGGGCGGCACCTGATTCGGATCTGGTGGTTGCAGAAATTGCGCAGTGGCGCGCCGGGGCAATCCTGAGCGTCATGATGGTACTGGGCGCTGTGGTGGCGTTGGTCCTGCAGGGCCTTGGCCTGGACGATGTTGCCCTCTACGTTGATCCGGTCCTGGTGCTCGTTGCCTGCCTGATCCTGGCCTACATTCCCGTGGGACTGATCCGGACCGGTTTGAACGAACTCCTCGAAGGTGCACCGTCCAAGGAACTGGACGCAGCCATCACTGATGCAGTTCAGGCCGTGCGGCAAGAATTCGGGCTGCAAAAACCGCTTATTCGATCCGGAAAAGTGGGGCGAAAGCTCTACGTGGAAGTAGATTTCGTGGTGGCGGGAACTGACTGGAACGTGGGCGAGGAAGATGCCGTCCGGCGGGCGGTTGTCAAAGCACTGGAGCCCCTCGGCCTTGATGTGTGGGCCTACGTTGCGCTGACGGCAGCCCCGGATCTCTTCGAATAATCACAGAGTCCTCGCCCGCTTCGAGTGATAACTCGATAACCTCTTTCCCCCGTCATTGAGGTATGCAAGTATCGGCCAATGGACCAATATCTGTGGGTGTTGAAGGAAGATCAACTGGATTTGATTCGGGAGTTGGAGCCGGCCAGGCTCGAACTCCTTGACGAGGACGGCCTGCTGAAGTTGCACAAACGGGTGCGGCGGGCCCGCAACAAATACACCACCAATTACCGGCGTAAAGCCGCTGACGAGGTCTTGGAGGCCGGCGGGCGCGGAGCTGCTTCCAACAAATCGGACAAAGCCAGGGCACGGGCCTTCGTGTTCGAGGAAGCCCTTTCGATCGTGAGCAACGAACTCGCCCGTGTAGCTCACGAAGCCGCCGAAGCCCTCAAGCATGAGCGCCTGGAACGCGCCAGTGCCGGGAAGTCAACCGGGCCGGATTCCGTGGGTGCCGGTGCCAGGTCAGGAACCGGTCCCGGACGGAGCCGGTCCCACCAGAAGACGACCGGCGGCGTGAAACGCGACGCCTCCAGCCGGTCCCAAGGAGCCCAGCGCCAAGCCAAGAAGGATGCGCGCTAAAGCCGGTCACCGGTTATCAGCAGCAAACGTACGACGGCGGGAGGTCGCCGTCGTACGTTTGCTGCGGTGCCGCTGCGGTGCCGCAGCGAATCCGAAACGGTGCAGGCTGTCCGTCAGAGGAGCGTTGCCGTGACTTTTCCGTCCTGAACACGCACCGTGAAAACCCTGCTGCTTCCATCCGGCGAAGGCACCCGCACTCTGCGCTCAAGACCGTCGGGGGCCGCGAAGGCGTGGAATTCCATGTCCTCGCCCCAGTCGTAGTCGGGTCGGTTGGATACCGTGCCGATCGGAATGACAGCGGCCTCCCGTACCCACACCGCCGCGTCCATCACGGTGTACGCCTTGTGATGCCAGCGCGGACCGTTCAGGGTTTCTCCCGTCTGAAGATGCGTCCATGTGCCCTCGGGAAGATAGAAGGAAACCTCGCCGCCCGGATTCATGACCGGAGCAACCAGGAGATCCGGCCCCAGCATGTACTGCCGGTCCAAAGGTGCGCAGCCGGGGTCCTCCGGGAACTCCAGGAACATGGGGCGCATCAGCGGAATGCCTTGCGAGTATGCTTCTTCTGCCGCCATCTGCAAATAGGGCATCAGACGCATTTTCTGCTCGGTGAAGTGTCGGAGAACCTCCACGGACTCCTCGTCCACCAGCCAGGGAACACGGTAGGAATTGGAGCCATGGAGTCGCGAATGGGAGGAAAGGAGTCCGAAAGCGATCCAGCGTTTGAAGATTTCCGGTTCAGGCGTCCCCTCGAAGCCTCCAATGTCGTGGCTCCAGAACGAAAATCCGGAGGCTGCAAGGGAAAGGCCGCCGCGCAACGACTCTGCCATGGCCGCAAACGTAGATTCGCAATCTCCGCCCCAGTGCACCGGCATGGTCTGGCCGCCGGCAGTTGCGGAACGGGCGAACACTACGGCTTCACCTTCGCCCAGTTCTTTCTTCAGCAGATCAAAGACCGCGCGGTTGTACAGCTGGGAGTAGTAGTTGTGCATCTTCTGCGGATCAGAGCCGTCGTGCCAGGCAACATCGGTGGGAATGCGCTCGCCGAAGTCCGTTTTGAAGGAGTCAACCCCCTGGTCCAGCAGCACCCGCAGCTTGTCCTGATACCAGCGCACCGCATCGGCGTTGGTGAAGTCCACAAGACCCATGCCCGCCTGCCACATGTCCCACTGCCACACCGAACCATCCGGACGCCTCACCAGGTAGCCCAGATCGGCACCCTCACGGAAGAGATGTGAACGTTGGGCGATGTAGGGGTTGATCCACACACAGACCTTGAGTCCACGATCATGCAGGCGTTGAAGCATTCCCTCAGGGTCAGGGAACGTGGCCGGATCCCAGATGAAGTCGCTCCAATGGAAGGAACGCATCCAATGGCAGTCAAAGTGGAACACCGATAACGGAAGTTTCCGCTGCTCCATTCCGTCAATGAACGAGGTCACTGTTTTCTCGTCATAGTCCGTGGTGAATGACGTGGACAGCCACAAACCGTAGGACCATGCCGGGATTCGGGACGGCCGGCCCGTCAGTTCGGTGTACCGGCGGATGATGTCCTTGGGGGAGGGCCCATGGATGATGTAGTACTGCAGCCTCTGGCCCTCCACGCTGAACTGGGTCCTGGAGACCACCTCCGAGCCAACTTCGAACGAGACCAACTCCGGGTGGTTCACGAACACGCCATAGCCGTCATTGGTCATGAAGAATGGGACGTTCTTGTAGGCAAGATCGCTGGACGTTCCGCCATCCTCATTCCAGATATCCACGGATTGACCGTTCTTGACGAAGGCGCCGAAGCGCTCGCCCAATCCATAAATGTTGGTCCCAACACCCAGGCTGAGTTGCTCATGGACGAAGGTCCGCCCCTGATCGTCCGTAATGACCCCTACACTTCTGGGCGTGGAACTGGTCAGTAAGCGGCCGTCGCCGAAGAAATCGACGCCCCAGTCCCCACGGGTGTTGATTGTGGCCGTGAGGCCTCCCGAGGTGATGTGCGCGGAGTCTTCATCGACCCGGAAGGTTGGTGCGGCGCCGTCGTGCTTGACCTCGAACCTGGGCCCCTTGTCCAAACCGCCTTGGAAATGCTCAATGGTCACCCCGATCACGTCCGGCATCGGGGCGTCGAAAGTGACGGTGATCTGGGGAAGGTTCAACGCGTCCCCGCGGGTGGCGATGCGCTTGGTAGGGGCGTAAACCGTCAAGGCATCTTCATTGACCACCACATCAGAGACGTCTTGCGGGCGCAGGGCGGAAAAGCCCTTGCGGTAGAGCCAATATCCGTCAGTGAATTTCATGGTGACTCAGTTTCCGTTCTTTTGTGGCGAGTGCGGGTTTTGGGTAGTCGGGCCGCATTTCAGGACCAGGACTCCGTAGGGAGGAAGCGTCAGTTCCGCCTCGTGGCTGGTGCCTGTGAGCAGGTCTATGGAGGGTCCGTTGGCTCTCATGTGCTGGTTGAGTTCTATGTGGCGGCTCCCGTCCCCATGGTTGAGCAGGAAAAGGTGGTCGCCGCGCTGGACGAGTTCGACGTCGGCCGGCAGTTTCCCGGCCACCACAGAGGCGATTCCTGCATCCCGTAGCGCGCCCTC
>Ga0247742_10001014_pt1 | contig 20625 bp, 25 predicted proteins | sample UWRJL208509C2_FD_180944 | JGI IMG/M metagenome (GOLD analysis project Ga0247742, IMG submission 180944) | Plant litter microbial communities from Arlington Agricultural Research Station in Wisconsin, United States - UWRJ-L208-509C-2 | ecosystem: Environmental > Terrestrial > Plant litter >... | reverse complement strand
CTGTCAGAGCATCTGAAAGTAGCCGCTGTCCACTATCCAGGCCTCTCCACTCATCCGGGTCACGATCTCGCCACGCGCCAACAGCTAGGCTTCGGGGCAATGTTGAGCTTCGAGCTCAAAGGAGGGCTACAAGCGGTGCGATGTTTCGTGGCCGCCATCAGGGTGTTCACACTCGCAGAATCTTTGGGAGGTGTGGAGAGCCTGGTCGCTCATCCCGCGACGATGACGCATGTCGGGATGGGTCCGGAGGCGAGAATGGCCGCCGGCATAACGGACAGTCTATTGCGACTATCGATAGGATTGGAGGCGGAGGTCGATTTGATTTCCGATCTGGAGCGAAGCCTTGCATCGATCGCGTGAAATGCCACGCGCAGTAGAAAGACCAACTAGTCGGGCGCTTTGCCTGCTTGCGGGACGACAACGCTTGGTAAAGCTCTTGCAATAACGCTTAAGAGATCGGTCTGAGAAATCAGACCGATCACATGGTGATCCTTGTCAACGACGATGACAGCGTGCGACCGACCGTCCGTGAGCGCCGGAATAAGAGACAGGGCAGGTTGCATTTCCAGAGCCGTCCCTATCGGACCCATCGCGGAGGCGACCGTGCCCGCCTTATCCGATAGTTCACGCAGTCCAACCGATCCAAGAAGACGGCGATCTGCGTCGACAACAGGCAGTGTCCTGATGTTGTGCTTGAGAAGAAGGCCTCGCGCTTCCAATGCCGGGGAATTCCGACCGACGACGACTACATCTCTCGACATAACATCCTTGCAGGTTATCGGTCCAAAGTGTCGAATGGTGGCCTGAAGCTCGACCTGCTGAAGCAGGTTCGCCAGGTCGCCACGGTCGATGTCGAATGTTTCATCCAACGCAGCAAGCGCAGCATCGATATCCTGTGGCAGAAATCCCAATCGGCTGGCTGACGGGGTGTCAGCAGTCAGATGCGTATTGACCGCGGCGGGTAACGGGACATGCGGATAGGGTCTTTTGGAAAGCTTATGAAACAGCAGCCCGACAGCCACGAGGATGCAGGAGTTCAAGGCCACAGGCACGAATGGGAACAGCAACCCCCAACTCGCCACGGCCGGACCGCCAAGCACCGCAGTTAGGGCGGCAGCACCACCGGGTGGATGTATGCAACGCGTGAACGACATAGCGCCAATTGCCAAAGAAACGCCCACACCGATTGCTATGATCGGATCATGAATGAAGTATCCGGCAATCACCCCCATCAACGCCGATATTGTATTTCCTCCGATGATCGGCCAAGGCTGGGCCAGGGGACTGGTGGGAACAGCAAACAGCAGGACAGCTGAGGCGCCCATCGGGGCAACGATCAGCGGCAAGTGAGCACCGGCCCCAAAAATAGCGCCGCAAATCAAGCCCGTTAGTGCGATTCCGAACAATGCCCCCAAACATGCAAGCAGTCGCTCACGCAAGGTCGCGCCGGCCAGGATCGGATAGAACAAGCGAAAATGAAATCCCTTTTTGGGATTCTGAAACTTTATCATTATTAAAGCCTAGTTGGGAAGACGACAATTGACCCGGCACGGTGGACCCTGGCTAGGTCGCCTGGACTGCGATCAAAGTGTCTGACGACGCGTATTCGGAGCTCAGGATGATGTCACGAAACACCTCGATCGCCGGCGAATACTCCAATTTTTTGTGGATCAACAGCGTATCCACCTTGCCCAAAGGGTGCGTTGCAATTCCGCTTGGCCAGGACATGAGATCGTAGACCGACCTTGGCATCACGCCGGCGGATTTCCCTGTCGTCACGCTGGCCAGGATGGCATGGTAGGAGTTCAGTTCAAGCGTTGCGACAGAGCCCGAAGAACGAGTCCAGTCCTCCGCGATCCGCCGATAGGTACACCCGGGCTCAAGGGCCGCCAGGGTTTCAACCCTTAGATCTGTTGCTTTCCGAATAGATGGGTGCCCCACGGGAAGAACAACGACAAGCTCTTCGACGTATGCTTTCAGGGTCTCAAGCTCGTCTAGCTCGGGATCCTGACTACTCTTTGAATCGAGCAAATGATTCGGAAGCCGTGCTATCAACGCACAGTCAAGTTCCTCGGCGATGACAGCTCGGGTCAGATCGCGAGAAGCTCCCATTGTCAGTCGCACAGCCACCGTGGGCCAAAGCTGATTGAATTGACTGAGAACCGCAGGGAGCCTGCTTGCGGCTGTGCTCTCCATCGTTCCTACCCGTAGGCTGCCGGCAGGGCCGGATGGCTTGACGGCAAGTCTTGCCTCCCGCGCAAGCAAGGTCAGCCGATTGGCGTATGAAAGGAACGTCCGACCTTCCTTGGTCAGCGTCATCTTCTTGCCTTCGCGACTAAACAGCACGACGCCCAAATCGGCTTCCAGTTGCTGAATACGAATTGTCACATTGGAAGGCACGCGACCTATAAGTTTGGCCGCGCGTGTGACGCTGTTTTCCGCGACGACGGCGAGAAAGATTTCAAGAGAAGAGACGTCCACAAAATGATCTCTGTTTGAGAATTATCAGAGACTATTATTCTACAAACAAAAACGGTATTCAAGCGTTATCAGTGAGATTGTGGTTAGGCGCGGCGTGTGTGAGATGAAGCTTCTTGCCGAGGGAGGGGAAAATGACCGAAGATGAGTTTCAGGCCGAGGAGCCAGCAGAGTATACATCTCCGGCATGCTCCATGCATCAAGTCGATCCCAGCTACATGGGAGTTCAGGTCACAGACTCGCTTTCGAAGGAGATTGCTACCTGGCGAACGACAGAGCGCGAGCGCTTGTTCGCTTTAAGAATTGCGGCCACAAATGCTGAGAGAGTAAGCTTTGTTTTTGCAATCTCCAACGTGCTTGATGAGATTCTCGGAGATATTGCGGGCAAATCAGTGGCGGCGTATTGGCCCTTTCTTGGCGAGCCCGACCTGCGCGGATGGATGCCGGCGACTGCGGCGGCTGGCGGCGTTCGTCTTCTTCCCGTGATTGTCGCAATGAAAGAGCCACTTGAGTTCCGACCCTGGAATATAGGAGAAAAACTCCACCGCGGGCTCTGGAACATTCCAGTGCCTGTCGCAGGTAAGTCGATACGTCCGGACATCGTGATCGCGCCGCTGGTCGGATTTGATAGTGCCTGCTATCGATTGGGTTACGGCGGCGGGTTCTTCGATCGCACCATAGCAGCCTTCACCCCTACGCCCGTTATAATCGGAGTAGGCTACTCGTTCCAAAAACTCCCGACAATCAAGCCTCACGTTCATGACATACCAATGGACGTCATCGTCACGGAAAATGGCGCTTTTCGGCGGGTGCCCGATTGCAGGCCGCATCCGAGATGATTGCCTTCCTTCTGCTGGTCGCCGCCATCGGTTTAAGTGCCAGTCGCGTCATTTGGTTATTCACCGAGGGCGCTTCTGAAATGCATCATTCCCTTGAAACGAGTGTTGCAACGAGTGTTGCCTTGGGTGCTGCCGCGTTCAGTTTTCATGGCCTCGGGTTTGGCAGTGGCGCATGCGCATCGGTATTGGGGCTCGCGTTGTCTCTACTGTTCGTCAATGTGAAACCAAATTATCTAACGACAGGGTTGGGGGCTATATGTTTGTTAAGTTATTTGGCGGCTGGCTCCCATTAAGTGAGAACTCACCGAGGTGTTCAAACGGGCTAAACCTCTTACTTCCGGCGGCGGATCACCGTGGGTTATCCGTTCGAACATTCGTTGAAACCAACGCAATCCACGCAAGGCGGCAGATAAGCGCAAACAGCTTAACTGTTATGCCAATGAAGCCGGGCACCTTTTTCCAATCGTGTTGGCCACATGGCGGGCAAGTCTTAAATCCCCGCCCCATCAAGTTGCTGCTCGTCGTCGCCTTCCCAAGCTGAGGGCATCAAATTGCTATTGAGATTAACCGGTGGCATCGGCATCCAACACTTTAATTCTGGCTCGGCGTACTCTACAACGCGACCGGGCGAGGAATCGGCGGCTCGCCAGCCTTCTAAACCGAATTGGTCGGATCTCGACCAATAAGCGAGATCAACTTCTGCCGCTCCCTGTTCGGCCGAATGGATCGTGACAAGGATCCGACTGCCGTCTTTTGGCGCGATTGCCATCTGGCGCCAGCGCTCTGTCTTCTCCATTACCTCCCCTCCTATCCCGGAGCGCGTGCCAGCAGCCAAATTAAAACTGCCGATAGGGATATTGGTACCAAATCGAGCGCTTGGCTAGCGATTTCAGGCTTCGGCGGCCTTGGCAAACGTCGGATGGAACGTCTTTGCGAGCGGAACATCTGCGTTGGCAAGTTCCGGATCAAGCGTCTCTAGAACGCCCATCATCGAATGCTAGCCCTCGACGGTGACCATTCCGTCTGGCGAGTACATCTCATTGGGCCTCTTGAAGGCCTGCATGTAGCGGTGTCGGTTGCCGAGTAGATATTCACCGGGACCAAGCCTTCCACATCCTCCGGATTTGCGTGGACCGGCTTTTCGGTGGCGAATGTAGACGTTGCGGTAGCACCGGAGGAAGATCGTTTCGCAGATATGTCTGATCCTCCTGCTTTCGGGACGCTCACATACCCGCACCCAGGTGATAGGGCCCTCAGAATAAGCCTACGGCATTCGTCTTGCAATTATATCGTAGTACGATATAATTTCGTTAGTTTGACAGGGAGGTTTCCAGATGTCTGCCAATAGTCGCTATGCAGTGCCCTCACAGATAGATTACGAAGCTCTTTCCGATCTGCGCTATGCATTGCGAAAATTTACAGATTTTAGTGTGAGCGAAGTAATAAAGCTCGGTCTGACCCCGCCTCAACATCAGGCGCTTCTCGCTATAAAGGGCTTACCCTACGGAAAGCAAATGACAGCCGGAATACTTGCCGACCGCCTATTGATATCGCTACAATCGGCTTCGGAACTTATTACCGGCCTGATCGATGCAGGATATGTCAACCTTGTTCCATACGATAAAAGTGGAAAGCGACACGCCGTCGAGCTTTTGGAGAAAGCTGAAGTGACATTGAGAAAACTCGGCGGTATTCATCTTCATGAGATCAGGGAAATGGCCCCTGAACTTATGCATGCACTGCGGATGCTGCAAGACCGAGGCAGGTTGGAAAAAGTCGCATGGCTATCGTAGTAGGTAGGATGTGAAGGAGACGAAGACTGCCGACTTTGGAGAGGGTATGCGAAGCGTGTGGCCGCGCATTGAATGACTGCGCCACCGGGATAGCCTTCGCCAGACGGATGCTTCTGCAAGATATTGCCAAGTTGTTTGTCTTTGGTAACCGATGTGCCAGTCACACCCTGGCGAGAGAGTTCCGTATTCGGTCCTATAGGTCGGAAGCGGCCCCAATGCTGCAAAACGTATTCTTTAAAGGTCAAGGTGTTGCAAACGGAAACTGGAAGGGTTGATGCCGAACGTTCTTTTGAACGCGATACTGAAAGCTGTGTCAGAGCTGTAGCCAACTGAATATGCGACATCCACGATAGAATGACGTTCCCGTTTCAAAGATGCGGCAGCCACCATCATGCGCCAATGCGTCAGATAGTCGAGCGGCGCTCTCCCGACACGTTCCTTGAACTTCAGCGAAAAGGCCGTCCGCGACATTCCCACCGCTTGCGCAAGAAGATCGACAGTCCAGCGTCGGCTTACATCGCCATGCATCAACGATAGAGACGCTGCGATCTTGGGATCTGTCATGGCCGCGAGCCATCCTTGAACAAAGTCTCCCTTGGATATGTAAGCACGGATGATGTGGACCAGAACGAGATTGGCAAGGCTGGACGCCGCGATGAAAGTCCCAGGAGCACCGTGTCCGTTGCTTTCGAAACTTAACAATGGCAGCAATGCTTCAAGCTGTTCACTCCCAAGACTTCCCTTCGCGATGTGAACAATCGGCGGCAGAAAGCTCAACAGACCTGCCACTCGATCATCTGAAAAAGAGAACCTTCCCGCCGCTGCTATCGTGAGTTCGCCAGCATTCCCATAGCGAACGATACCGTCTGAACCGATGTGTTCATTGAAAATCGAAGCTCCATCCATAGGCTGAAGGCTGGGATCGGACGCAACGCAGTAAGACTTACCATTGGTCAAAAGGTAAAAGTCCCCAGCCTCCAGCCGAATGGGCTTTCCTTCATCGACCCAGACCCACCGACTTCCTTCGATGACGGTGCCAAACTTCATGTGCCGATAGGTGGGATAACGGATCGCGTGCGGCCCTCGCGTCTCCAGGCGAGACGACAGGACGCTATCGATCCGCAGAAGCCTTAGAATATCAGACAAAGGGTCCAAATCTGAACGCTCGAAAAGATTATATGGGGTTTAGCTTATAGCGGAGGTCGTTACGGGAGGCCATACCCTACCATGGAAACAATGGGAGTATTAAGATGCTTTACGCTAAACTTGGTAATACGGGTGTCTTCGTGTCACGCTTCTGTTTAGGTGCTATGACGTTTGGTGGGGCAGACAACCCAGCAGGCAACGCCATCGGTAGACTGGGACAATCAGAGACGGACGCTATCGTCGGCCAAGCCCTCGACGCAGGAATTAACTTCGTTGACACCGCAGACGTCTATGGCGGCGGAGGCTCGGAAACACTACTTGGCCAGGCATTGAAGCATCGACGTCACGATGTGGTTCTCGCCACCAAATTTAGCGGGCGTGCAGGCCAAGGGCCCAATCAAGTTGGCCAATCTCGGCTCCATCTGATGAATTCGCTGGAGCAGAGCCTGACTCGGCTTCAGACCGATCATATCGACCTCTATCAGATACACAATTTTGATCCGTTCACACCAGCAGAAGAAGCGTTAAGAGCGCTGGATGATGCGGTGCGCCAAGGAAAGGTGCGCTACATCGGCTGCTCAAATTTGGCCGCTTGGCAATTGATGAAGGCGCTCGGCCTATCGAACCGGGATAAACTCGCGTCTTTCGTTTCGGTACAGTCCTTCTACTCGCTGGCGGGTCGCGATATCGAGGATGAACTCGTCCCCGCAATCACCGACTCGAATGTGGGATTGCTGTGCTGGAGCCCGCTTGCTGGCGGGCTATTGTCTGGGAAATTTGATCGCCAAGGCGCTATGGACCCTTCTTCGCGCCGAGCCAAGATTCAGTTTCCTCCGGTCGATGACACTAAGGTGTTCGACATCATTGATGTTCTCAAACGTGTTGCCGAGAAACACGAAGCAAGCGCCGCTCAAATTGCGTTGGCATGGCTGCTTGCACGCCCATTTGTCACCAGCGTCATAGTTGGCATAAAACAACCGGAACAGTTGGCAGATAATCTCAAGGCCTTCGATATCGCATTAACGGACGATGATCTGAAGCATCTTGACGAAGTGAGCCGCTCCCCCGCCCGCTATCCCGGTTGGATTCAAAGCTACAATGCCAAAGGACGCGTACCTCAGGGTTACGAGTTTGAAGGAGCAACTTGGTCGCTAGGTGAGCGTCCGAGCTAGTGCTTCTCTGCAAGAGACGCACCCCGTTGAGATACTGAGACTTTAAGAGGGTGAAGTAGTTGAGGGCTACGGCGGCCATCCGCTATTCGGTGCATAGTTGCCGTAGCCTTTGTAGCGTCAGATACTGTTGTCACCGGCTACAAATGCTTTGTGCGGTGAAATAATTCCATGGCAGCAGCTCATTGATCCGACTCTGCTTATGACCGTTGACGATGGCGGTGAGCGTGCTGGTCAGGTAGGTAAGCGGATCGACGGCATTCAGTTTGCAGGTCTCAATCAGCGACGCCATGGTCGCCCAGTTCTCGGCTCCTGTGTCGTGGCCAGCAAAAAGTGCATTTTTGCGATTAAGAGCAATCGGCCGGATGGTTCGCTCGACGGCATTGTTGTCAATCTCGACGCGCCCGTCGGTCAGGAAGAGCCTCAGGCCATCCCAATATTTGGCGATGTACGCCAGAGCCTCGCCGATTGGGGATTTGGCCGCAACACGGGCGCGGTGATGGAGGAGCCAAGCCTGCATGTCGCACACCAATGGCGCTGACCGTTCCTGTCGCCCCGCAAGGCGAGCCTTTGGACCGAGGCCACGCAGTTCGGCCTCAATTCGATACAGTTCACCGATCCGTTTGACGCCGTCCTCGGCAATGGGTGCTGAGCCGTTGCGGGTGATCTCCACCAGCTTGCGACGCGCATGTGCCCAACAATATGCAAGCCGAATGTCCGGGCCAATCCTGTCTGGTCCGATCAGCCTGTTGTATCCGGCATAGCCATCGACCTGCAGGATACCGGAGAAGCCCTGCAATATCCGTTCGGCATTAATGCCGCCTCGACCAGGCGAATAGGTGAAGGCCACGCCCGGTGGAGCGCCGCCGCCCCACGGTCGATCATCCCGCGCCAGCGCCCAGAAGTATCCGGTCTTGGTTTTGCGCGAGCCGGGATCGAGCACCGGCGCACGGGTCTCGTCCATGAACAGCTTGGTCGAGCGCTTCAGATCCGCAATCAGGGCATCGAAGACGGGGCGCAGTTCATAGGCTGCCCGACCGACCCAGTCGGCAAGCGTAGAGCGGTCGAGATCGATGCCCTGGCGGCCAATGATCTGGGCCTGTCGATAAAGCGGAAGGTGATCCGCGTATTTGGAAACCAGCACATGCGCCACCGTCGCTTCCGTCGGCAGTCCCGCCTGGATCAGCCGCGCTGGAGCCGGGGCCTGAACGACGCCATCGGTGCAGGCACGGCACGCATATTTAGGGCGTCGCGTGACGATGACGCGGAACTGCGCCGGGACGATGTCCAATCGCTCGGAGACATCTTCGCCGATACAATGCAGGCAACAGCCGCAAGCACAGACCAAGCTTTCCGGCTCGATGATCTCTTCGACACGGGGAAGATGCTTTGGAAGGGAACCGCGATTGATCGCGCGTGGCTTGGCGATCCTGTTCCCGACAGGAACGTCCGCTTCATCCTCGGCATGGATCGCGGCCATGGCCGTCTCCAGGTCTTCCAGAGCCAGATCGAACTGGTCGGGATCGGTCTTCTCGGACTTGCGCCCAAACGCGGCCTGCTTGAAGGCCGAGACTAGCTTCTCCAGCCGTTCGATCCGCTCATCCTTGTGGGCGATCTGGGCGTCTTTGCCCGCCTCGCGTGCCTGCGCCGCGATCAGCATCGCCTTCAGGGAAGCAACATCATCAGGAAGGTCGGCGGTATCAAGCATGGCCAGAACCTACCAAATACCGCGCCGATTTGCTTATGGATTTTACAGTCCTGAGTCATCGTGCCGCAGCTATTCGATGGCCTCCGGCGTCCTCGTCTGGATGGCATGAACCCGCCGCCAATCGAGGCCAGCAAATAGGGCTTCGAACTGGGCGTGGGTCAGCGTCATCAGTCCGTCCTTGATGCCGGGCCAGGTAAAGGTGTGCTCTTCCAACTGCTTGTAGGCCAGGACGATACCAGAGCCATCCCAGTAGATCAGCTTCAGTCGATCTGCCTTACGAGACCGGAACACAAAGACTGTTCCCGTGAACGGGTCCTTGTGCAGCTCGTTCTTTACCAGCGCCGCCAATCCGTTATGACCTTTCCGGAAGTCCACGGGCTTGGTTGCCACCATGATCCGCACCCGGTTCGATGGAAAGATCATGTCGACGCCGCCAAGGCACGCGCAATGGCGGCGATCCGGGCGGCCGACGCACCTTCCTCAAGACGGATCGTGACCGGACCCACCACGATCTCGGCGCGGCCAACCGCCTTTGGCGACGATTCCGAAATTGGCGGATCGACGATCACCGCCGCGAACTCTACCGCATCCTCCGGCTCTGGCAGGATCAGCTTGCCCTGCCGCGCCATCGTCCGCCAGGTGGAAAGGCTGTTGGCTCGCAATCCGTAACGCTGTGCAACTTCATTGACCGTCGTGCCAGCCCTCAAGCTTTCCGAAACAATCTTAGCCTTGACCTCGTCCGGCCAATGTCGGTGAGCCTCACGTCCAAGCTTTCTGGTTGTGAGAAACTCCAATGAGGTCTCCATGGAGAAACTCCCGTTCTTCATCCATAGAAAGTCAATCACAAATTAAGCGGCACCGAGCAATGTGGGGGAGGAACACCGGTTACGGTTGGTGGGTGCCGGATCTGGACGAGCTGCGGGTTGCACGGCAGAAGGCCAGATCGAAACGGCGCGCGGAGCAACGGCGGCAGGGAGATCAGGTTTGACCAGCAACATTGTCGAGCGGGAACAGGCGATGAATCAAATGGAAAGGTTTCAAAAGCTCCCGCCGGTGGATCCGCACGAGATGATCGGACTTTGGAAGGGCCGGGGTATTCCGTCCGGCCACCCTCTGGACGGCGTGCTCGAAAACCTCGGCTGGTTTGGCAAACGGTTCTCGGCTCAGATGCGTGCCGATGCGCTGTTGTTCCGCGGAGGGGAGAAACGCCTCGTCGCTATCGAACCGGCCTGGATTCCGCTCCGTCTTGCACTCCGTTTCCACAAGATCGGCAGGACCCGAGCCGCGAGCAATCTGTTTTCCTATTTGCTGCGCCGTCTGAGAGCCAAAGGTCCTGTAGCGTCATTGAAAGCCGTGCCGTTCCAGGGGGTGACAAGTGCTGCGATGGCCTATGACACCCAGTCCATCGTCGATCATTTTCGCAAGGTCGACGATGATCGCCTCATGGGAGCCATGGTGATCGAAGGCGACGAGCGCGTCTATTTCTTCGAGCTCGAGCGCGTTGAAGAGGTGTGAACCTATGCGGCAGGCCCGGCCTGCCGCATCAAGCTAGTTGCTTATCGAATATGCGGGTCGCTGTTGCGCTTGCTGCTGTGGGCGACCAAACTGCCGATTTCCGGCGCGAGCAGATCGTGCCGCTCGGCGAACGCGACAAAAACCGCCCGGGCCGTCTGGGCGTCGATTTCACCGTTGATCGCGGCCTTGCACGCTTTGAGCGCCAACTCGCGCGAATGATCTGCGGCAGTTCGCCAATCCATCAGGATCTGGTAGGCATGCATGACCGAGTTGACCTCGGTCGGGATACCGAGACCCAAGAGGATCGTGACGGGCTCCTCGAACATATCGGGTTTCATGGGCTGCTCCTTTCCGTCTTCCCCGATCGTGTGATTGGATGAAGCGGGGAGCGCTGGAACGCTCCCCGCTTGGATCATGTTCTGGCATTCAACGACGGCTGCGACTTAAATCTCTCGAAAGCACGCATTATCAGGGTCTCCGTTGCGTCCGTTGCTTTCCGGACGCGTCGCTTCCTGATTTCCACGACGAAGTTTTTCGATACACGCTTTTTCATCGCGGATGCCTTACGCGACCTGACGTTCCGCTTCGATCTGCAGTGGGGCAGCCTGTTCGCTAGCCGTGCCGATCGCGATCTTGCGCGGCTTCATGGCTTCCGGGATTTCGCGTTTCAAAGCGATGCTCAGGAGACCGTTGACCAAGGAGGCATCTTCCACCTTCACATGGTCGGCCAGTTCAAACCGGCGCTCGAACGAACGCCCGGCAATACCGCGATGGAGATATTCGCCGTCCTTCACTTCGGCCTTCTGACCTTTAATAACCAGTACGTTGCGTTCTTGGACGATGTCGAGATCGGAGTCACCGAACCCTGCCACCGCCATTTCGATGCGGTAGTCGTCGTCGCTGGTCTTGACGATGTCGTAAGGCGGCCAGGTGTCGATCGCCTGCAGGCGCTGCGCGTTGTTCAAGAGATTGAAGATGCGGTCGAAGCCGACGCTGGAGCGATAGAGCGGTGCAAAATCAAGATCGTTTCTCATAACCAAATCCTCCGTAAAGCGAGATGGAATGGAGACGCGGAAACTCGCGCCCCCGGTTCTGCCAGCCCCTATCGGCGGCTGACGAAAATGATCTAATTTCGGCGAAAAAGGGTTTCAAGATTTCCGCCGAATTTTTTTCGAGGTCCTTTCGCGGCGCCCGGAGGTCAGCCATATACCGAGGCGGGAGCGGTTGGATGCTCGTAATTTTGAGAAGGATCGATCGATCAAGTTCAATGACGACAAATCCACCTTGCCGTCTCAAGGTTAGTGCGGCACGGACGCCTGAGCCCGGCCCTGCTTGCTGATAATTTGCGCCAACGTGACGGGCCTTAGCCGCTGCGCATCGACCCCGACATCGAACTGGCGTGGAAGCGGCTTGAGTTTGCCGTGCGAATGCCCATGCAAATTGATGGATTTCCTACCCATCTTATTCCACGTTCGAAACGCGTAATGGCAGAGAATGAGATGCAAGCCGTTAACTTCGAGCTCGCGATAATGCTGAACCGATGTCCAGTGGCTGGCTGACGTCGTCGTCTCCGGATCGTTATTCCCGACGATCAGATGTTTACGACCATGGAGCTTGCCCAAAAGCTCGTCGCAGTCGCCGCCCTTGACTGACATGAAGTCGCCGAGGTGCCAGACATCGTCGTCGTCACCGACCACGGCATTCCAGGTTTCGATGAGAGCGGCATCGTGCTCCGCCATATTAGGGAACGGACGTCGGTCGATCCTCAGGACCCTGGGATCGGCGAAATGGGTGTCACTCGTGAAGAAGATCATGCGGCCAAAATAGGTTCAGCTAGTCATGATGCAAGGCGATAGAAATTTTGCATGCTGCACCCGTTCGGGGAACAACGTGCGCCTGCTGACGTTTTCGAGGTCCCGCAACAATTGGAGAAGTCGAAATGGTCACCATGGTTGGCAACGAAGGCAATATCGAAAAACTCGTTAAAGACCTCATCTATCTCGAGCACGATGCAATCGCCGCTTACGACTCCTGCATCGAGAGGCTTGACGACAAGACCTTCAGTGCGAAACTTGCCGAGTTCAAGCAGGACCATCTACAGCATGTCATCGTGCTCAACGAGATGGCCCGCGAGCTTGGCATCGAAGCGCCGACCGAAGGCGACATGAAACAGATGTTGACCACAGGCAAGATCGCGCTGGCAGACCTCATGGGCGACTCGGCGATCCTGAAAGCCATGAAGACGAACGAAGATGATACCGTCACCGCTTACGAGCGGGCATCGCGCCACGAAGATGCCATCCCCCAGTCAAAGGCATTCTTCATGAAGGCCCATGAAGATGAGCTTCGGCATCGTGCCTGGATGGAAACGACGGCCAAGGCAATGTGATCTGGAGGTTCCCGGCGAGGATCCTCATTTAAGGATCATTCCCGAACATACCACAGCTTGCAGCGATCGATTGTCGCGTTGCTGTTGGACGGGATAACGAGGGCGCTCCCGCACGCGATTGAGCGCCCTTTCCTTGTCAGCCACTGGATCGGAAGCATATGGCAGCATCCCACCTCATTATTTGCCTTCACGGTATCGGCGCCTCGGGCGCACAGATGAAGCCAATTGCCGATTCATGGCGCGGCCATTTCGCTGGGGCGACATTCGTGACGCCGGATGCACCGCTGAAAAACGGCTACGGTGGCCATCAATGGTTTAAAGTCGATGGTATGCAACTCGACTCCGCGCGTATTCAGGAAGCTCGTGGCGCCTTCGACGCAACGATTGGCGACGTTATTCGGCGCGAAGGTTTCGATGGAAAGAACGGCAGCATCGCCTTCGTCGGCGTGTCGCAAGGTGCAATCGTAGCGCTTGACGCAGTCGCATCCGGTCGCTGGAAAGTTGGAGCGCTTGTGGCCTTCTCCGGTTTGCTGCCGCCAACGACGATTTCCCGGTCTGGCAATCGGACCCCGGTGCTCCTCATTCATGGAGCCGACGACCGGACCATCCCGTCGATGGCCTCGACTGTCGCAGCCGGAGAGTTGAAGGTGGCCGGTTTTCAGGTTGAAATCGATATTGAGCCAAGGGTCGGCCACACCATTTCACTCAGCGGCGCGAACAAGGCGCTTCAATTTCTCCGCCGGACGCTTTTGTAGCCCGCAATGCTGACGTCTCTCTTCCTCGAATGCGGTTGGGCGCAACACGGAGAGCGGTTTTATGAACTTTAACCTCATTAAATCAACGTCACATCGTGTCTTTGAATTGCCGTCTGCTTGTTTGGGCGGTGAAGTTATGTTGAAGTCCTGATCACTCCCACCTCGGATAATGAGGTCACGCAAGGTAATACGTCACTGCAGCAATCCCTTCCTTTTCAAGCCAAACCGCTCTTTCAAAGCTCAATCATTGCCGGGTTCGAGTGTGGTCTGGTTCACGGCGGCCGCCATGACCTGCTCGTCACGACCCGACACACCGCACAATCCCGCATGCTCGATCATTACCGGATCGCTCGTGAACATCGGATGACGACCGTGCGCGACGGGCTCGTGCCTGGTCACCACGTTGTCGAGCGTCTTGCCACTGCTAGACGGGCCGGTGTCGAGGCCATCTGGGATCTGTCGCATTACCATCGCAACCAGGATCCGGTTCGCTGCGCCAGGATTGCTGCCGAGGCGGCATTGACCGTGAATGGCCCGGGCAGACTATGGCTTTGTCCTGTGAATGAGCCATCGCTCTACCCGTCGATTGCAGGCATGCCGCGGCACGAGGCCGTCGACATGGCGGTCACCATGGCCCGCGTGGCTCGCGATCATCATCCCGATGTCGGCATCCTGACAAACGATCCGATTACCGGTGTGGGCGACCGTCAGTTCGAAGCGACCGACGCGATCGTCTCGGCGGTTCATGTCGATGTTGTCGGGGTGAACTACTATCCTCATACGGCGCGGACGTCGCTGGTGAAGGTGTTGATGGCGACCTGGCGCCGCTACCGCAAGCCGATCATGGTGTCGGAAACCAGCTGGCATGATGGTCACCCCGTCCATCACCGCCGTTATCCCGAGCTGAACAAAGGCACCTGGTTGCGGCATGTCAGCGAGCAGGTCGACATAGCCAGGTTCCACGGGGCCAATGTCGTTGGCATATGCTGGTACCCGATTGTCGATTGTCCGCCCTGGCATGCTCCACGATCCCGCAACCGCTGGAGCCATGGGCTGATCCGACAGGATCTATCGGTGGATCCATGGCTATCGGCGGAACTGGGGCGGGTTGCTATGAGCGACGCCGCGTAGGCAGAAGGCCTGCGGAGCGTTTTCGCCGGGGGTACCTGCTGGTAGGTCGCACGCGTTTGCCGCATCGCCTTTTCAGCAAGAAAACGAGCAATCTCCGTTTGAAGTGATTCCATGGATTTCCCCAATATCATCGCCATGACTTACCACTATTTCCTGATGCGAGGCTTCCCGCGCAAGCCAACATCTTCTGTTTCCAAGGGACGGCAAGGCGTTGCGGACCGGCAATGCTCAAAAGGCCTGTCTCGACCAGAGATCCACGATATTCAGAATAGGCAGTTGGCGCCGCCGCCTCCCGTTACATGTTTGTTCCAAAGCGGCTCAAGCTTCGTGCTCAGGTACGCAAAGAGGCCGCCTTTCCAACACTTTTCAACACGCCATCACGGGTTTGGGTGGGTATCCCTATAGTCACCGTCAGTTTGCGTTGCAAAGTGCAAAAAAATATGCCAAAAATCCTGTTAATGCAAAACTCGATGATTCCCGTGGGGTCCCAATGATTAGTGATGAGCGACGTTTTGAATTTGAATCTGCGATCCGTCGGGACGTACCCCGCGATCTACTCGTCGAGATTGAACACCAATTTGGGTTGGCCGCCCAGCAGGCCGAGGCTGCGGTAAGCGGGTCACAGGCGGCAGTCGCCCATGGAGTGGCACTCTCAAGACGGCGCGCAAGCCGCGCAACTGGTCTCGTCCGCTTTCAAATTATCGACGAGATGTTCGAGCAGATGCTCAACCGGCACGGTGCAGAATTCGTCAAGTCGGTTCCGATCGAACAGAGCCCAGATGAAATCAAAGACGCGCCAGTTTATCTCACCACTGGCCGCTTCGGACACACAATGATCGGTTTTGCATCCCATCGGGAAGTGGATGATCTGCCGATCAAGAATGCGACCCGATCTGCATTGTGCAATCAAAACCGAGGACTGTCATACGACCTGTTTCATCCGCCGGAGATGTTTACCGACCGAGAACGTTTTGTCGTCATTATGGTCCGTCGTGATGCGCACGCTCTTGGAAAGATTGCGTCAATCACGGTCTGTGTTGCAGACGCACGATCGCAATCGTTCTTGTTTCAGGCTGATATCAAGGACTTCCTGGCTGGTTACGGATCGCAAGCTCAACCGGCGGTTAAGGCCTTCTCCCTTAAACAGGTGAAGAAGTCATTCAAGGCCTCCAAAAAGGACGGCCCCGCGGATGAGAAGAAAGGCAATGAAGATTAGGAACGACCGTGCGTAGTGGAGTGCAAAGTTTTGTTGGCGCGAGATTGGCTGAAGCGAGGCAAGCGAGAGGAATAACTTCCCGCAAGGCGCTGGCCGATCTGATGCAACGCGCTGCAAGCACAGTTATCCGTTGGGAAGAGGGCGAAACCGCACCAGAACCCGCTGCCTTAACAGAACTGGCTTCCGTCCTTCGCTTGCCAGAGGAGTTCTTCCTGACGCCGCGCCGTGAAGGAAGTGGCCTGTCGTTTTTTCGCTCCTTCGCCGGCGCCTTGCGCGGCGATCGCTTGTCACAGCAAGTCAGGTTGGCATGGCTCGAAGATGTTACAGCGGTCGCTGAACATTACGCCCACCTTCCCGAGGTAAATGTTCCCGATCTCCTGCAGGGTCGAAATTTTCGCAATCTCCGCGATGAGGACATCGAGGCATACGCTCAAGCAGCAAGAGAGCATTGGGGCCTGGGTCTTCGCCCTATTCTTAACATGGTCGAGCTGCTGGAGCGGATTGGCATCGTAGTCGCCAGCGAACCAATGGAAACCGATCAGCTGGATGGCCTGAGCCGTTGGGGATCGGACGGTCGCCCATACGTCTTGCTCGCCAGCGATAAACAGTCTTTTTCCCGACGCCAATTTGATGCTGCTCATGAACTAGCCCACCTGGTGCTGCACCGAGCTGTGACCGAAGAGGAATTCGTCGAGAACTTCAAAGCAATTGAAGATCAGGCTCACCGCTTTGCGTCCGCGTTCTTGCTCCCGGCAAGCCAGTTCAGTGTTGAAATCGACACCGCTGCTATTTGGGAGCTGGAGCGACTGAAGGCGCGTTGGAAAGTCTCGATCAAGGCGCAAATTATGCGTCTGCAGCGGCTTCAGATTCTGGACAAAAGCTCCGCAACTCGCCTCTACAAAATCTACAGCGCGAAGGGCTACTCCAGGCGGGAACCGTTTGACGACATTTGGCCGATGCAGGAACCGACATTGCTCGCGGACGTGTTCAAGGCATTGGTCGATGCGGGACAAGTCACAAAAGAGGATTTGCGCGAAGATCTACCGCTGTTTCCGCACGACGTTGAAAGTCTCACAGGTCTGCCATCCGGATGGCTAAGCTTGCAGGCTGCGAGAGTCGTGGAGCTTAAGCCCGTCTTGACGACGCGTGACAACCTCGGAGGGGCTAGAGGAGAAGTAATTCCGATCAAACGAAACGGCGAGTGATAGCGCCATTTGGCTCCGGCCATCTCCAGCCGTTTGTTAAATACCGGAAATCATTGTTGAACGGACGACATATCCCACCGTGTCGACTGTTCGTATCCGTTCAAGGCGACTGCTACGAATCCTTAGCCCAGGTTCAGCTACCCATCCCAAATTCGCTTCAATTGCCGTGAACTTGGAGGTTGATCTGATCTGCAAGTGTGTCCGTGCCTTGCCAAAGGGCGGTTGTGGGGAGTTTTTGGGGGAAATTCATGTCCGTTTCGAAGGCCACTATCTCAGTCGTACTCCTGTCCGTCTTCCACCCTGAAGCGGGCAGCGAGCACCCGACGGCCGCCGCCATGATCGACAATGACAGCAGCGTCAGCCTGCCACCGGGGATCATTACCGTCTATGACGGCAAGCAAGGCTATGTCGGTGATGCTCAGACCACGGGGCTGCCGACAGGGCAAAAGCAGGCCGTCAGCTTCGCGCTCGACCAGAAGGTTTCTATCACCTCGGAACCCAGGTCTGAAACGAAGATCACGCAAATCAAGGTGATCGATGGCATGATCAGCACGACTTCGATCACTCGCGAGAATACCGTCTACAGTATCGTCGGGGCCAGTGATACGCCGAGAACCGTGTTGATCGAGCAGATGAAGAGGCCGGGCTGGACATTCAGGGCGGACGACATGACCGATGGCACGCCGACCAAGGATCGCATCAAGACGGTTGTGACGGCTGGAGAAACCAAGGTCGTGACGTCCACACTCTCAATCGTCAACGAAGAGAGCTTCGCCTTGGCGGATGCTGGCTCAGATGAGTTGATCCAATGGCAGGATGCGGCAAACGATCCCGCGATGCGGGAAAAACTTGCTGAACTCGTGAAGGCGAAGGCTCCTCAGGATGCTGCGAGCCACACCCTTGAGGACCTGGACCAACAATTCACGCGCGGCGAGGCGGATCAGCAGCGGGCCAGAGCCAATCTGCAATCGGTCGGGAACGGCGATACCAAAGCACGGTTTGAGAAACTGCTTAACGGAGCAGAGGACAGGCTGGAGAAGATCGAGCAGGCTCGGGCTGCACAGCGAAAAATAATCGAGACCGCAAACGAGAGAGTGAGAGCAGTTATCAGGTCATTTTGAGTATGCTTGGAGTACGCCGGTTCGGAACCTATCAAGACCGTCGGGTTCATATCAAAGCCCCGCAATTTCCAGGTCTTGTTTCTGCACACAGTGTCCGAATATTGTTGTCTCTTAACATGATCCGGCCGCCCCAGATGACATAACTTCAGAGATCCAGAACCTCGAAATATCCGGCACCCTCCTCTGTGAGGAGCGGACGAGCATCTTTGAGGGGAACCGTCAGGAGATCGTCGGTACAGGCGAATATGACGTGTGGCAGGCCCTGCAGGGTGAAAACGAGATCATCGGCGGTGAAGTAGACTGCGAGATTGCTCCGGATGAGGTCTTCATACCCACACCCTTTCTCCGTCTCGTCATCGAATTTCTCGCGGTTTTTAAGAATGAACTGGATCAGGCTCTCGCTCGGACCAAAGCTTAGCAACGACGGATCCGCGACCGTAGAAGGATCGACCACAGTTCCGTCTCCGTTGGTTGCGGTCCAGCCGCGCAGCAGGGTTTCCGGCACGAGTGCCTTGCCCGTTCGCGCATCGGCGAGACGATGATCCCCGAAATTACTGGGGTGAGCGCCACCGCACCAATAGCTGCCACCCTCTGCAATACCGACCAGGCGCGAAGTCAGATGTTCAACCGTTACAGATCCACCGCCGTCATATCCGCTGGTACCTTCCGCATCCTGTCCCGACCAGCCGAAGCCAAGGTAGGCTCTTGCCATGCAGGAAAAGGCGGACAAGGCAAGCTGCAGGCGCTGTTGCGCCAGGTAGCGGTTGATCGGTGCCGGATCGACTTTTCCAATCGAAAGGACAACCGGATAAGAAAGTCCGGTTCGGCTGTCTTCATCCATGCGGTAGCTTCTGTCGCCAAGATTGGTCGTGACGCCTTGTTTGAAAGGGCGATCCATCTTCAGGAAATCGTAGGGCAAGCTGTCTTTCTTCAGCACCATCGGTTGGTCGGTCCCGGTGAGCGCGTAGCTTGGGTCGAGAGCAGCGAGCAGGTCTGGTTCGCTATCGGAAATCGTCCGCTTGCCCTTCTTGACAAGCTTGACCTGCAGCGTCTTGCCACTCTCTTTGTCCCGCCATGTCCCCGAAAGTCGCTCGCCGTTGCCTTCGGTGCTCAAGGTCCACTCAGCGGCGATAGGCGCGACATCGGTGACTTCACCATCGGTGGTTTTGCAGAGCTTTTCGGTACAAGGCTTTTCTTCGGAAAGTAGCAAGGCGCCAGGTTCCTTAACCTTCACGCCATGCAAAGGGATGTCACCGCCTTTGGCAAGATAGGCATAGCGTCCGGCCCGCAAACCATCGGCACCCGGCGACGTCAATTCAAGGATGACTGGCAGAGACCCGATGGAGCCGGCGTAGGTAACCGCCTCAGCCGAATGCGCAACACCGGTTCCGAAGGAAAAGACAATCAAAGCAGCAAGAGGCAGGCGCATGTCTGATCCACATCCGGTTGTGATCGTTCATCTTTAACGCCCACAGCCGCGGTTCGCCAGGGATATGATTGCTCCTAATAAGACGCTGATTGGTGTACGAAGCCCAGATCTTGACTTCTGGGCCTGCATGGTGCCGCCGGTTCGGATTGGTTTAAGGCGGCGGGTCCTGATTTCTGATCTTGCCATTGCATTCGCCGATGCCGATCCGGCGCAGGGGGTACTGTAAACTTATCGGCCTGTGGTCAAAGGATAGCAGGAGGCACGGCATGAAGTTACTTTGGAGATGAGCAATCTCGCTCCACGTCTGCATGGCCGTTGCTCGTAGTTCACGATGGTGGGCAAATGGAAGGTTGTGGCGAGAAACAAGAGCTTGGCGATCGGATCATGCAAGGTAACGACTTGCTGAAGCCGTTGCGCTGATATGAAGCGCTTCATGATCCGCTCCTGCCTTCGGATCGGTTAATGGGAATCTGCCCGCTTGGCCGCACCGGAGTATCGCAGCTTGCCAGTGATTACACGTTGCAAACGCCATCTCCCTTTCAAAAGCTTCCGTATCAAACGCTTGCAAGCTTGACATCTGAGCTACGGAAATCTCACATGCGCGCGGTCATGCCTCTTAAGGAGATTATCGAGATGCGTCATAGGCTTATTACGGCGGCGAGCGCCATTGTTTTGGCTCTGATCACAGGGGCATCTGCGGCGGATATCAGCCAAGGCGGCGCTAACGCCAT
>Ga0247742_10001013_pt1 | contig 20631 bp, 17 predicted proteins | sample UWRJL208509C2_FD_180944 | JGI IMG/M metagenome (GOLD analysis project Ga0247742, IMG submission 180944) | Plant litter microbial communities from Arlington Agricultural Research Station in Wisconsin, United States - UWRJ-L208-509C-2 | ecosystem: Environmental > Terrestrial > Plant litter >... | reverse complement strand
CACACGCTGACGACGCGACGTTGTGGGACGCGCTCCACGACGCGGTCCTCGACGACCGTGTCCGCGCACTTGACCGGGGTCTCGACAGTTGGATCGGCGAGAACGGCGCGCGCCTGTCGGGCGGCGAACGCCGCCGCCTCGCGCTCGCCCGCGCCTATTGCACACCCGCGCCGTGGCTGCTGCTCGACGAGCCGAGCGAAGGTCTCGACGCGGCGACCGAAGCGTTGCTCGCCGACCGCTTGGGCAACCGCCTCGGCCGGACGGGTCAGGGCCTGATCCTCGTCACGCACCGGCCAAGGCTGCGCGCCGTGTGTCCGCGCATGCTGACCATCGAACCCGATCGCATCGCCGCCACCACCCGCCGCGTCGCCTGAACCGCGCCCGATCAGTCCAGCCCGGTCTTCCCCGGCGCCCAATACGCCTTGGTGAGCAAGCGAGTCGCCGGAAGCTTGAGCGTGCGCCGAAGCGTCTGGACCGTACCGGCCTTGCCGACCAGCACGAACGAAGCTCCGGCCTCCACCAACCCCGGAAGCGTCTCCGCCATCGCCTTAACATGCGTCTCGTCCGGGCATCGCTCGACCAGCCCGGCGCCCTGAAGCCCAAGTTCGGTCGCCACCTGCCGGACGCTATCGGGATCGCCGACTTCGAAGTGACAGGTCACCGCGCGCGCCGGTTCCTGCCGCGTCGCCGCGTAGGCCAGTCCGATCGCGGTCTCGTCGCCGAAGATCGCGAGCGGGCCGGCCAGGCGACGAAGGTCAAGCGATCCGCGCGGCCCGAAGATGTCGCATTCATCCCCGGGCCGAACCGTCCGAACCCACGCGCCGCCCGGCCCGTCGCCGTGGGCATAGCCCAGGATACACATCCGTCCTGCCGCCGCATTCCATTCGATCGGCGTGTAGGTCCGCGCGACGAACGCCGAACCCATCGCGATCTGCACCTTGTCGCCGGGCGTCCACGCGACACCCTTGAGCGCCGCCCCTTCGAGCGTGATCAGCCGAAAGCGATCGGACAGCCGCTCGCTCGCGACCACCGTCGCCCGCTTCATCAGCAGGCGCATCAGCGCCTTGCTCAACCGCCCGGGAGCCTTGGCGGCGGTTCGATCCGGCAGCGTCTCGACGAACATCACGCCACCTTCACGGTGAACGCGTTGCCCCGGCTTTCGTCCGGCAATGCGAACGAGAGATATCCGTTGGCAGGATCGCCGACGTAATCCTTGTACGCCGGATCGAACGCGTTCTCGCCGAAGATCATTGCGCCATACCTCAGCCGCGGCTCGATCAGCTTGAGCACCGGCAGGTACAGCGAGAACGCGCCGTCGATCAGCACGAGATCGACTTCGCCACCGACATCGCGCAACGTATCGAGCGCGTCGCCCTCGCGGATATCCACCAGATCGGCCAGCCCCGCCGCGTCGAGGTTCGCGCGGGCGCGGGCGACCTTTGCCGGCTCCAGGTCGCTGCCGATGAGCTGCCCGCCGCCATTGTCGCGCAGCGCAGCCGCCAGATACAGCGTCGAAACGCCCATCGACGTGCCGAACTCGACGATCCGGCGCGCCCTGCCCGCGCGCGCCGTAGCATAGAGCAACCGCCCATAAGCGGGCGAGACGGCGAGAAAATTGCCGGCGTAGCGGCGATAGGTTCCGCGATAGTCGGCGCGCTCCTCGGCCAGCATATCGGTGATGGCCGCGTCGATCGTCCCGCCGGCCGCATCGATCTGCGCCATCATCTCTTCGACATGCTCGCGATCGGAGTCTTCGGCTTCCTGATGGAGACGATCCAGAAGCCCGGCGACGCGCGCGCTGTTCAATGTGGTCATGACGTTTGCCCTTCGATCGGCGAAGCCGCTGCGGCCTCGACTGCTGCGTGCGGTTCGGATATCGCGATCCCGAACTGGCGTCATTCCGAAGGCTGGACAGAATGTTATTTGATCTCGCCATAATGGCGGCCGGCATCCCATGCCGATCCTGAGCGGCCTGCTGGATGCAGAATGGGTCGAACCCGACGACGTACCCCGCCCGATCGTCGTGTTCGGCGCGGCGATGGCGGACGTCGGCGGGTTCGAACTCGAACCGCATCACCACCGCAAGGGCCAGATCCTGCTCGTGCAGCGCGGCGCGCTGAGTTGCGAGGTCGATGGTGGGCTGTGGATCGTTCCGCCGCGCAGCGCGATCTGGATTCCCGGCGGAGCGCGCCACGCCATCAAGGCGACCGGCATACTCGAAGGCTATAACGCGTTCATCGATCCCGATGTCGGTCCGCCGCTGCCCACCGCCTGTTGCGCCGTCTCGGTGACGCCGCTGCTGCGCGAACTGCTCACCCGCGCCGCGCATCTGCCGTTTCTGTACGAAGAGGGCGGCGCCAACGCGCGGCTGGTCGCCGTGTTCCTCGACGAACTCGCCGCCGCCCCGGTCGAGGATCTCCACTTGCCGATGCCGACCGACCCGCGCTTGCGCAGGATCGTCGACGAGATGCTCGCCGCCCCCGCCGAGCGCGGATCGCTCGAAAGCTGGGCGGCGCGCGCGGGCGTCAGCGAGCGGACGCTTATGCGGCTGATCAGCCGCGAGACGGGCATGACTTTCGGCCGCTGGCGCCAGCAACTCGGCGTCGTGCTGGCGGTGAAGTGGCTCGCCGCCGGCGCCTCGATCCAGCAAGTGGCCGCCGACCTGGGTTACGAAAGCGTCCCCAGCTTCGTCACGATGTTCCGAAAAGCGCTCGGCACTTCACCTGGGCGATACATGGCCGAACGCCATTCCGGCTGACCGCCCGAACGACACGGGCTTTCGGCGATCCGGCGCGCTTCGTGTCGGTGGCCGAGAGATTGCTCTCTTGGTCGTCCGCCTGCGCCTAAATCGACCCGCGTCACGATCATGACAGGTTTGTCATGGAACCAAGCTTTGTTTCCAAACGGTTTCTCGCGCTAAATCTAAGGAATACTGCGTGAGCGATCATCCGACCCGCGAAGACCGGAACGCGGTTCTCGAAGCCAAACGAACGTTGAAGATGGCGCGATCGGCACATGCCTATGTGCGCGGCAACACTGCGAAATTCTACGAATGGCTGGTCGAGTCGCCGGCCGCCCGGCACTTGCCCGAAGGGCCGCCGATCTGGATCTGCGGCGATTGTCATCTCGGTAATCTCGGGCCGATCGCAAACGGCGCCGGCAAGGTCGAGATCCAGATCCGCGATCTCGATCAGGCGGTGATCGGCAATCCGCTCCACGATCTCATCCGGCTCGGCCTCTCGCTGGCGACGGCGGCGCGCGGCTCGGATCTGCCCGGCGTCACCACCGCGCGCATGATCGAACAGATGATGGTCGGCTACGAAGCCGCACTCGCCGATCCGACCAGCGGCGATGCCGGCCCCGAACCGGACGCGGTGAAAACCGTCCGCCGCCGTGCGCTCGGCCGGCGCTGGCGGCATCTCGCCAAGGAACGTCTCGACGATGTCGAACCGTCGATTCCGCTCGGCAAGAAGTTCTGGCGGCTTGAGGAGAGCGAGCAGCAGGCAGTCGCCGCCGTCTTCGACGAACCCGCCGTCGCCAGCATGGTGCTGGCGCTGCGGCACCGCGAAGGCGATCAGCGCGTCCGCATGACCGACGCCGCCTATTGGATGAAAGGGTGCAGCTCGCTCGGCCTGCTGCGCATCGCCGCGATCGTCGAGATGCGCGACGCCGACGACGACCGCGCCTATGCGCTCGTCGACATCAAACAGGCCGTCGCGCCGATCGCCCCCGCCGCGCGCGACGCGAAGATGCCACAGCAGCCAGCCGAGCGCGTCGTCGCTGCGGCGCGCGCGCTCTCGCCCCACCTGGGCGAGCGGATCGCGGCCGCGCGCATCCTCCATTCGTCGGTGTTCGTGCGCGAGCTGATGCCGCAGGATCTCAAGCTCGAAGTCGATCAGTTCACCACCGATCAGGCGACCAAGGCCGCGCATTATCTCGCCTTCGTCGTCGGCAAGGCGCACGCGCGCCAGCTCGGCGCCGAAGACCGCCGCCTCTGGCAAGCCGAGCTGAGCAGAAGCCGAACGACGAAGATCGACGCCCCCTCATGGCTATGGGAAAGCGTCGTCGATCTCGCTGGCCGACACGAGGCTGGCTATCTCGAACATTGCCGCCGTTATGCGATGGCCGCCGCCGCCTGAACGCGGCAAAGGCGCTCGCCTCCCAACACGAATGTGCTAACCTCGCGCGATTGGGGAGAGGCACATGGGCGGGCTGAGCAGCACGTTGTCGGATCGGCAGGCCGTCTGGGCCTTTGCGCTCGGCTGTCTTGCGGTCACCGCCGGCGTGTGCGCGCATCTGCCGATGTTCGCGATGGCGCGGGCGATGCACTATCACCTCGCCGGCATGCCGATGGACAGCTTCATGCTCGTCGGCATGGGGCTGATCGTGGTCGGCACCCTCGTCGCCGCCTACGGGCTGCTGCCGCGCAACCTCGCGGCTCAGCGCGCCGCCGCGGCCGATATCGTCGTCGCCGCACCGGAGGACGCGCAGCTCGGCCCGGCGCACTGGGGTTTGATGGCGGTGCTGGTGGTCGCGCTCGTCATCGACGTGATGAAGCCCGCCTCGCTCGGCTTCACCGTCCCCGGCATGATCAGCGAATATGGCGTCCCCAAGAAGACCGTCTCGCTCGTGCCGTTCTTCGCGCTCGCCGGCACCGTGACCGGTTCGGTGCTTTGGGGCTGGATCGCCGACGTCTACGGCCGCAAGGCGTCGATCCTCCTGTCGGCGGTGATGTTCGTCGGCACCTCGATCTGCGGCGCGATGCCAAGCCTCGCGTGGAACATCGCGATGTGCTTCATGATGGGCGCGGCAGCGGGCGGGATGCTGCCGGTGACCTACGCACTCCTCGCCGAAATGATGCCGAACCGCCATCGCGGCTGGAGCCTCGTCTTAGTCGGCGGGCTTGGCGCGGTCGGCGGCTATTTCGCGGCGAGCGGGCTGTCGGCGGTGCTGCAACCGATCTTCGGCTGGCGCATCCTGTGGCTGGCCAACCTCCCCACCGGGCTGACGTTGGTGCTGCTCGGCGCGCTGATCCCCGAATCCGCCAAGTTCCTGCTCGCACGCGGTCGTATTCAGGAGGCCGAAGCGGTGATGCGTCGCTTCGGCGCCAAAGCCACCCGCGCGAGTAAGACGATCGCCCCCGCCATGCCTGGATCGCAAGCGCTGACCGGTCTCAAGCTCTACGGCAAGCTTGCCGCGCTCAGCCTTTGCGCATTGTCCTGGGGGCTTATCAATTTCGGGCTGCTCCTATGGTTGCCGGCGGATCTTGTCGCGAAGGGCTATTCGGTCGGCGTGTCTAGCCGGCTGCTCGCCGAAAGCGCGCTGATCGCCTTCCCGACCGTCTTCGTAGCAGCGTTTCTCTACAGCCGCTGGAGCACGAAATGGGCGTTGGTGACGATGATCGCGATGATGCTCGCCGGGCTGTTGCTGGTGCTGCGGCTTGAACTGGCGGGCACCGGCAGCCCCGTGCTGCCGGTGGCGTTGCTCATCGTCGGGACCAACGGCATCATCGCCATCGTCCTGCCCTACACCGCCGAAAGCTTCCCGATGCGCGTTCGCGGGCGCGCGACCGGCTGGGTCGCGGCCTGCACCAAAGGCGGCGGCCTGCTCGCACAGGGGCTGACGATCAGCGGCATCGTCCTGTCGATGGGGCTGTCCTCCGCACTGGTGATGCTGCCGACCGCACTGTCGCTCATCCTCGTCGCCTGGTTCGGGCGTGAGACGCGCGGCCGCGACCTGCGCGATCTCGATGCCGACAATGGGCAGATCGGACATGCCGAAGCGTAGCGCATGACATGAGGAGCGGATGACATGACGGCGATCATTGCAAGACCGGTATCGCGGTGGCCGAGCTGCGCCATACTGCTGGCGACCGCAGCGTTCCTCTCACCGGCAGCCGCCTTTGCCGAGCCGCTGGCAGCGGTCGGCGGACGACATGGTGACGCCGAACGGTCAGGTGCTCGATCCCGACCGCGTCATGTATCTGCGCAACTGCCTGACGCACTTCCGCCGCGCCACCGCCGAGGGCTATCCGCTCAAGGGCTATTCCTGTGGAGCCTGCTCGACAATTTCGAATGGGCCGACGGCTACACCAACCGCTTCGGCATCCATTACGTCGATTTCGAAACGCAGAAGCGCACGCCCAAGCTGAGCGCGGATTGGTACAAGGAACTCATCCGCCGCAACGCTCTGGTGTAGGGCGCACAGCGTCCAACGGAGCGGCGCGGCTCCGGCGTTGCCGAATGCGCGAAGGTCAATCGGGTTGGTAGCCCAGCCGATCCGACACCCGCGCCGTCGCCGCACGCAGCAGGTCGCACGCCGCATCCATATGGACTTTCTGCGATCCGTCGATTAGTTCGAGAAACGGGATCGTCAACGCCGCGACGATTTCGCGGTCGAAACCGAAGATCGGGAAGCTGATGTCGGTCACGCCGTGGGTGATCGGGCTCTTGCGCACATCATAGCCGGCGGCGCGGATCACCGCCTTGCGCTCGGCCAGCCAGACCCGGTCGATCTCGACGCCGCGTTCGCTTTCCGCCGCACGCACGATCTGTTCGCTGTGCTGATCGTTCGAGAACGCTAGGATCACCTGCCCCGAGCAACTCCTGACGATGTCGATCCGCGCGCCGACCTTCAGCGCGAACCCGCGCGTACCGGGCTGTTCCTCCCGCGCCACCACCATGCCGGAGCCGCCGGCCGGCACGACGAGGTGGCACGACTGACCGGCCTCGATCGCCAGAACCTGCATCTCGGGCAGCGCCGCCCGCACGATGTCCTGCGACGGCGTTGCGCGGAACGCGAGATCGAGCAGCTTATAGGTGACCGTATAGCGGTCGGTAGTCTGCGATTTCTTCAGGTAGCCGAGTTGCTCCATCACCACCACGATCCGAAACAGCTCGCCGACCGAGCGGCCGAGATCGCTCGCCATTTCGCTGACCAGCGCGCCCTCCGGCCAGCGCACCAGCAGTTCGAGCACCTCGAACGCTTTCTCGATCGCCGGAGCGGCATAGGTCGTTTTCGCACCCGCTCGTTTCATCGCCGTTCCCGTCCGCCGTCTTCCCGATGCAAGCCGCGAGTGAGCGCGGACGCCGGCCCCGTCAAGACGCGCGCCGCCCGAACCGCGCGTAGAGCGTCGGCAACACGAACAGCGTGAGCAGCGTCGATGACAGCAGCCCGCCGATCACCACGGTCGCGAGCGGCTTCTGCACCTCGGCGCCCGATCCGGTGGCGAGCGCCATCGGCACGAATCCCAGCGAAGCGACCAGTGCGGTCATCACGACCGGCCGCAACCGCGCCATCGCGCCCTGATACGCGGCGCTGGCCCGCTCCGTGCCACGCGCCATCAGGTCATGGATCGATGTCACCATCACCAGCCCGTTCAGCACCGCGATGCCGGACAGCGCGATGAACCCGACCGCCGCCGAGATCGAGAACGGCATCCCGCGCACGAACAGCGCCAGCACGCCCCCGACCAGCGCCAGCGGCACGCCGGTGAACACCAGCGCGGCATCGCGGACGCTCCCCAGCGCGCCGTAGAGCAGCAGCACGATCAACACGAAACACGCCGGCACCACCAGCATCAGCCGATTGCGCGCCGAGGCGAGATTCTCGAACTGCCCGCCCCATTCGAGATGCGCGCCGGCGGGCAACCGCACCTCGCGCGCGATCCGCTCTCGCGCATCCTCGACCACGCTCGACACGTCACGGCCACGGACATTGGCCTGAACCACCACCCGTCGCTTGCCGTTTTCGCGGCTGATCTGGTTGAGGCCGGTGACGACGGCGATGGTCGCGACGCTCGACAGGGGCACGAACGCCCCGCCCGATGCCGGCACGGGAAGCTGGCCCAGCGCCGCAACATCGGTGCGGCTCTCATCGCCGAGCCGGATCGTCACCGCGAACCGCCGGTCGCCCTCGAAGATCACACCGGCATCGCGCCCGCCGACCGCCGCCGCGAGCGTATCCTGCACCGCCTTCGCCGTAACGCCCACTCGCGCCATCGCATCGCGGTTGGGCCGCACGTCGAGGATCGGCAAGCCTTCGGTCTGCTCGACGCGGACATCGCTCGCTCCCGCAACCCCGCGCAGGATGCCCGCGATCCGCCCGGCTGTCGCGTTCATCTGGTCGGCATCGTCGCCGAACACCTTGATCGCGATATCGCCCCGCACGCCCGCGATCAGTTCGTTGAACCGCATCTGGATCGGCTGGGTGATCTCGTAAGCGTTGCCGGGAAGCACCGAGAGCCGCTTTTCCAGACGCGCGACCAGATCCTGCTTTGGCAGGCCGGGCTCGGGCCACTCCGCTCGCGGTTTGAGGATGATGAACGTGTCGGTCGCGTTGGGCGGCATCGGGTCGGATGCGAGTTCGGCGGTGCCGGTCTTGGAGAAGACGAACCGCACCTCCGGCTGCCGCGCCACCGCCTGCTCGATCTGAAGCTGCATCTTCTGGCTCTGCTCGACCGAAGTTCCCGGCACCCGCACCGCCTGAACCAGCACGTCGCCCTCGTCGAGCTGCGGCAGAAACTCCTGACCGAGCGACACGAACGCCGCCGCCGAGAGCGCGAACGCGCCGAGCGCAACGCCGATGGTCAGGCTCGACCGCCCCATCGCGCGCCCAAGCCCCGGCGCGTAGCGCGCCGTGAGCCAGCGCATGATCCGCCCCTCCTTTTCCGCGACCGGCCCGCTGAGCCAGATCGCGAGCATCGCCGGCACGAACGTCAGCGACAGCGCGAAGGCGAACGCCAGCGCGAGGATCACCGTCATCGCCATCGGCGTGAACGTCTTTCCCTCGACCCCGGTCAGCGTCATCAGCGGCACATAGACCAGCATGATGATCGCTTGTCCGTAGACCGAGGGCTTTATCATCTCGCGCGCCGCCGCCGCCACGCTCGCCAGCCGCTCGTCGAGCGTCAGCACGCGGCCCCGCGCCTGCTGGCGTTCGGCCATGTGGCGAAGCGCATTCTCGACGATGATGACGGCCCCATCGACGATCAGCCCGAAATCGAGCGCACCCAGACTCATCAGATTGGCCGAGACGCCCCCGCGCCACATTCCGAAGCTGGTCATCAGCATCACGAGCGGGATGACGAGCGCGGCGATCAACGCCGCCCGCACATTGCCGAGCAGTACGAACAGCACGACCACGACGAGCAGCGCGCCCTCCCCCAGATTCTTCGCGACCGTCCTGATCGTCGCATTGACGAGTGCGGTCCGGTCGAGCACCGGCTCGACGATCACGTCGGTCGGCAGCGAAGCGTTGATCTCCGCGAGCCGCGCGGCGACCGCCGAAGCGACCGTGCGGCTGTTCTCGCCGATCCGCATCACCGCGGTGCCGATAACCACCTCGCGGCCGTTCTTCGAGGCCGATCCCATCCGCAGTGCCTGGCCCGTTTTCACGGTCGCGACCTGGCTGAGCACGATCGGCACGCCCTCGCGCGTCGCGATCACCGTTCGCGCCAGCTCCGCCGCATCGCGGATACGCGCGTCCGACCGCACCGCCAGCCCCTCGCCATTGCGGTCGACCACGCCCGCCCCGACCGCCGCGTTATTTTCTTCGAGCGCCGTGGCGAGATCACCGAGGCCAAGCTTCAGCGCGGCGAGCCGCTGCACGTCCGGCACCACCTGATATTGCTTCACATAGCCGCCGATCGCATCGATCCCGGCCAGCCCCGGCGTGTTCTTCAGGAGCGGCGTGACGATCCAGTCCTGAGCCGTCCGCAAATAGGTCGCCTGATCGGCCGCCGTCACCAGCCGCTCGCCCTCGGGCGTGATGTAGCTGCCGTCGGGCTGCAACCCCGGCTCGAACGGCCTGTGGTTGTCATCCTTGCGGTGAGCGAGATGGACCGACCACATATACACTTCACCGAGGCCGGTCGCGATCGGCCCCATCTCGGGAATCGCGCCGTCGGGCAAGCTTTGCTCGGCGGTGCGCAGCCGCTCGGCGACTTGCGCGCGGGCGAAGTAGATGTCGGTACGCTCCGAGAACACCGCCGTCACCTGCGCGAAACCGTTGCGGCTGAGCGAGCGGGTGTATTCCAGCCCCGGCACGCCCGCGAGCGCGGTCTCGATCGGAAACGCGACTTGCTTTTCGACAAGCTCGGGCGACAGCGCAGGCGCGCGCACGTTCACCTGCACCTGATTGTTGGTGATGTCGGGAACGGCGTCGATCGGCAGGCGGGACAGGCCCCAGCCGCCGATCGTCGCCGCGATGAGGGTCAGCAGCAGCACGAACCAGCGCCGCTCGACCGAAAAGGTGACGATGCGATCGATCATGGCTCAGTCCTCATGCCCGGCTTCGCTCTTGCCGAGTTCGGCCTTGAGGACGAAGCTGTTGGCGCCCGCGATCGCCTCGCGCCCGGTCAGCCCGCTCGTGATCGACACCCGATCGCCGCTGGCGTCGCCGGGCGTGACCGGCACCGCCCTGAACCCCTTCGCCGTCCGCACGAACACGACCGCGCGATCGTCCACCGTCTGCACCGCCGAACCCGGCACGCTCACCGGCGCGGCACCCGCGGACGGCAACGAAAGCGTCGCCGTCACCGGCTCCCCGACCCGCCACAGCCCGGCGGCATTGTCGATCAGCGCGATGACCTGGACCAGCCGCGTGCTCTCATCGAGCACCGGCGACACGAAGCCGACCTTCGCAGCCGCCCGCCGCCCGGCGGCGCTCACCTCGACCGGCGTGCCGGTTCGCACGCGACCGGCATCCGCCGACGATAGCGACAGCGTGACCGCCAGCCGGCCGAGATTGGCGACGCGGAACAGTTCGGCGTCGGCGGCGACGGTCTGCCCCAGCACGACCTTGCGCGCGATGACCTGACCACCGAGCGGCGCGACGATGTTGAGCCGGTTGAGTCCACCGCCACCCCCGCCCGCCGCCGCCAGTTGCTGCCGGGCAAGCCGTAGAGCGATGCCGGCTTCGCTCGCCGCCGTGCGCGCGGCGATCAGGTCTTGCTCGGGCGAGACCCGTTCCGCGAACAGCCGCCGTTCGCGGCGCAGATTCGACTGCGCCAATGCCGCGCGCGCGCCGGCGGCCTCGATCTCCGCCTTGAGCGCCGCCGCCTCGCGGCTTTCCAGCACCGCCAGCGTGTCGCCACGCCTTACCGTCTCGCCGAGATTGCGGGTGAGCGCGACGACGCGCCCGCCGATCGCCGCCGATACGACCTGAGTCGCTTGCGGATCACCCTCGATCGTCGCTGGAAACGAAAGCGCGCCGCCGCCCGCCGCTGGGCGGACGATCTCGATGCCGGCGGCGCGGATCTGTTGCGCGGTCAGCGTGATCTCGCCCTCGCGAGCATCCGCTTCGCCGGTCTTGGCAGCGGGTTGGTCTGGGGCTGCGTCCGGCGCCGCTCCGCCACATGCGGCCACCGCAAGCAATGCTCCGAACGCTATCGTCCGGCTCGCGCGTCGGCTCGGAATCATCATATCACTGTCCCCTGTCCACCGGAGCCGGCGTGGTGAGGCGCACGAGGCGCGCCTGCGCGATGTGGTAGGCGGCGAGCGCGTCGGTCGCGGCGCTGCGGGTGGCGGCAAGTGTCCGCTCGGCATCGAGCAAGTCGAACTGCCCGAACTTCCCCTCACGGTAGCCGATACGCGCGATCCGCGCGGCTTCCGCCGCCGCCGCGAGTGCGGGTCCGCTCGCACTGATCGCGCTGGTCGCAGCGTTGGCGACCTCCGCCTGCGCTTCCGCGATCGCCTGATTCACCTCCAGCTTCGTCATGCGCTGCCGCGCTTCCACACGTTGCCGCTCGGCACTGGCCTGCGCGACGGCGGCATTGCCAGAATTGAACACCGGCAGCGGAAACGAGAGGCTGAACACGGCAGCGGTGTCGTTGGTGATCTCCAGCCGCCGGGCACCGGCACTCAACGTCAGGTCCGGCACGCGCCGCGACCGCGCCAGCGTCACCCGGGCGGTCGCGGTCGAGACATCCGCGCGTGCCGCCGCCAGCGCGAGCGTATCCTCGCTAGGCATCGCCAGCATCGGGCCGCGACGCGCCACCACGCCGTCGAACCAGCCGCCGTCGAGCGGCCCGGCAACCGCCTGCCCGATCCGCTGTGCGAGCACGAAACGCGCGGTCTCGATCTGGCGTGCGGCGCGTTCGAGCGCGGCATCGGCCTGTATGCGCACCACCCCAGCCCGCTGTTCCTCGATCGGCGATGCCCGGCCGGCACGGACGCGAACCGAAGCGGCGTGTTCGGCGTCCCCGGCGATGCGCCGCTGCTCGCGCGCCGTCGCAAGCCTGCGCTCCGCCGCCGTCGCATCGACGAACGCCTGCGTGACGGCGAACCGCAGATCGGCCTGCGCCACCGCGCTCTGAACGGCCGCGCGCCCGGACTGGGCATCGGCGACCGCGATCCGCGCCGCTCGCTTGCCACCCAGTTCGACCGGCAATGAAAGCGAAGTGGTCGCCTCGACACTGTTGACGCCGCGAAAAAGCCGCGAGCCGGCGACATTCTCGGCCTCGAGCGTGATGCTGGGATTGGGCCGAAGCCCCGCGACGGTGCGCGCGGCATCCGCCGAACGGCGCTCCGCCGATGCCGCGTCGAGCGACGGTGCCGACGCCCCCGCCATTTCCAGCGCGCGGGCGAGCGTGAGCGGCGGACGCGCCAGCCCGACAGACACCTCCTGCGCCTGCGCGATACCCGCGCACGACGCTGCGGCCAACACGGCCGCGACGATACGATTCATGATGATGGAACTCCTGACGACCGGACATGCTCGCGGGGGCGGTCCCCGCAAGAAATCGGCGTCAGGCTTGCGGTGGTCTCAGCGCGGCGTCGCCACGACGACCCGGCAGCGACGGGGTTTCCGCCGGCTGCGAGATCCGGTTCGCGAAATGCAGCACGTAAGCATCACCGCTCTCGGGATAGGCAGCGACGTGATGCCCGTGACACCCGCCATGATGATGCGGATACGGCTTGTCGCTGTCGCCGGAGACTTCATCGGCATCGCCTTCGCTATGCCCGATCCCGGCGGTCTGCTCGCTGTCGACACACCCGATCGGCTCCATCGCATGCGCCATCGATCCCATCCCGAAGGACAGCACGAGAAGCACACAGGCAAACAGGGCGAACAGACGCTGCATCGAAGCGCCTCATAGCACGGTTAGCGTCGCGCACACGGAGTTTCAAGAAAGCGTTGGTAGGCCCGCCCCTGCCGGATGATTTGGTCAGGTTCGTAGGAGCGACGCTGCTGCGCTGTCGAGCTTTATGCCTTGCTCACCCAAAGGGATGCCGAAGGCGGCGGAAGAGGCCGCGTTTGGCGGTTGTTTCGAACATTTCGGAAGGGCTTTCCGGGTCCAGCACTTCATTGTCGGCCAGCCACGCCTCGACAGTGCTGAGATCGGGGATTTCATAAGGCCGAAGGGATCGGCCCTTGCCGCGCAGCGCCTCGATCACGGCTATAATCGACCCTAGCGAGTCGATCTGTGCGGCGACTTTGGCGACCGGCACGCCGAGATGCTCCGCGATGAGACCATCGCGGATCGCGCGAATGGCGTCGGCACCTTGGTCTCCGGCATCGATCGTGACGTCGCATTCGGTATCCAGTCCCATCGAGCGATTGTTCATGTTCGCCGATCCGATGCGCAGCGTGCGCCCGTCAACGATCATCACCTTGGCATGGACATAGATAGGCTCACCCTTGGCGGTGAAGGGGTGGTAGAGACGCAGGCGCCCGTGGGTATCGCGCTGCTTCAGCGCAGCCACGAGGCGCGCGCGTGCCGTGTCCATCGCGATCGGCTCGAGCCACCCCTGAGCATGCTCCGGGTTGACGATCACGATCTCCGGGCCGTCCGCCTCGGCCAGTCTTGCCGCAATCGCCTCGGCGATACGGCGCGACGCGAAATACTGGCTTTCCGCGTAAATGGAGACTTTCGCGGACGCGATCTGCTTCACGAACAAACTCTCGATCTCGCGGACTTCCGGGCAGTCCGGCATTTCCGGCGACGTTCGGGCTATCCCGACCTCGACATCCTTGAACTCGGTGGCCAATCCCTTCGGCCAGCAGTCCTTCGGCGCAGTGACCGGAGCGAGCGTTTCACCGCCTGCGCGTTCCCAGCGATCGCGCGCGAGTTCGCCCAGCGCCGCCGCAACAGGGCCTTGCAGTGCCGTCGTCGCATCGTGCCAGGGTTTGTAGGGTTTCCCGTTCGGCACGACCCGGCGAGGCTCCTCATCGCGATGTCGCCGCGTGTCCCACCGCTCGCTCGTCATGTCGATCCCGCCGCAGAATGCGAAACACTCGTCGATCACGACGATCTTCTGATGGTGCGAGCCGCCGGTCGGGTGGAAGCTGTCGAGCTTGGTGTGAATGCGCGGATGCCGCATCCAACGGGCGATCGTGACGATGTTCGAACCCCGGACGAGCGTTTTGAGGGCGCCCACATCCCACCGCAGCAGGAAAACCTCGAGTTCGGGATTCCGCTCGACGAGCCAGTAGATGAAATCGCCGACCGGAGCCGGCTCGTCCGGCTCCCGGTTCGACCCGACGAGATGAATTCGCGCGTCGAAGTCCCAGCCGATCAGCATGATCCGGCGCTGCGCCTTCAGCATCGCCAGTCGGGCATTTTTGAAATACGCGTCGGCATCGATGAGCACGCTCATTCGGGTCGCCTTCGCGACGCGCCAGAATGCCTTGCTGTCCATGCTCACCCGATATTGTCCCGACCACATTCTGGTGGAACGCTCAGTGGCCAAGCTAGCCGGCTCACGCAAGCACGACTGCATGACCGGGCCAACTCGCAAACGCGCGCCTTATGCTGCCACGGTTCGCGCCTGTCGCCGTTGAGCATTTCACGCAACGCCCGGACCCGAACAAAAATCCACGGCACACCGGCGACGCGCGGGATTCAAACGGCCACTGGACGGGACGGAGCTAGGCGTCGATAATCGGTCCGCACCGATACTTTCATCAAAGGGCTGCGCATGAGGTCACATTCGTCGTGCTGAAGCGCCTGCTTCTCGGCGCCGTCGTCGCAATCGTCGTCGGAGTCAGCGCGGTGTGCGCTTTCGCATGGCGGCCGGCGATCGCGGAAATCCCCCAGCCTGCCCGCAGCAGCTTCGCCCCCGCGCTCGTCGCGCAAGGCGAAGTGCTGGCCAGCGCGGGATATTGCGCGTCGTGCCACACCGCCAAAGGCGGCAAGCCGTTCGCGGGCGGCTATCCGATGGCGACGCAGTTCGGGACGATCTATTCGACCAACATCACGCCCGATCCGGAGACCGGAATTGGCAAATGGTCCGAACCCGCGTTCCGGCGGGCGATGCACGAGGGCGTCTCGCGCGATGGCGCGCACCTGTTCCCGGCGTTTCCCTACGACCATTTCACCAAGCTGACCGACGGCGACGTGGCCGCGCTGTATGCCTATTTCATGACTCGCGCGCCTGTGCGCCAAGACGCCAGCGACAACACCGTTCCCTTCCCGCTTAACATCCGCATGTTGCAGGCCGGGTGGAAGTTGCTGTTCTTCACCCCCGGCCGTTTCCACGCCGAACCGACACAGAGCGCGGCGTGGAACCGCGGCGCTTATCTGGCCGAGGGGCTCAGCCATTGCGGCGCGTGCCACACGCCGCGCGGCACGCTCGGCGCCGAGATCAAGGATCGCGCCTTCGCCGGCGCCCCGATCGACGGCTGGATCGCGCCGCCGCTCGACAAGACCAACCCCTCGCCAGTGCCGTGGACGCAGGCCGAACTCGTCGCCTATCTGAGCACCGGCATCAGCCGCTACCACGGCACCGCCGCTGGGCCGATGGGTGCCGTACCGCGCGGCCTTTCGCATCTGCCTGCGGCGGATGTCGCCGCGATCGCAACCTATTTCGTCAGCCGCAACGGATCGGCAGGTCAGGGTGCGCAGGGCGATGCTGCGATCGCCAAGGCATTGGCGGCAGACAAAATCGGCACTGGATTGAATTACGATCCCGCCGCCCGGCTCTATGCGAGCGCGTGCGCGTCGTGCCACTATAACGGCCGGCAGTTGAACCCGCTGCGCCCCGATCTGGCGCTCAACAGCGCGGTCAATCTCGACGATCCGACCAATCTGATCCGCGTCATCCTGTATGGGGTGAACGCGCAGGACGGTGCGCCAGGCGTGGTGATGCCGGGCTTCGCGCACGGCTTCACCAACGCCGACGTCGCCCGGATCGCCGCCTATCTTCGGGCAACGCGCACCGGCAAGCCAGCCTGGCCCGATCTCGAAAGCAAAGTCGCCACCATCCGAGCGCAGGGCCAGGGCCAATGACCAGCTTCACCATCAATGGCCGAGCGGTGACCACCGACGTCGAGGACGACACCCCGCTGTTGTGGGTGATCCGCGATGCGATCGGGCTGACCGGCACGAAATTCGGCTGCGGGATCGGCATGTGCGGCGCCTGCACCGTCCATGTCGGCGGCCGCGCGACGCGATCGTGCATCACCCCGCTCGCGGCGATCGAGGGCGCTGCCGTCACCACGATCGAGGGACTCGATCCGGCCTCCAACCATCCCCTGCAGCAGGCGTGGCGCGAACTGCAGGTGCCGCAATGCGGCTACTGCCAATCGGGCCAGATCATGCAGGCGGCGGCGATGCTGCGGGATTTTCCCACGCCCAGCGACGAGGAGATCGACGCGGTGATGACCGGCAGCCTGTGCCGGTGCATGACCTATGTCCGCATCCGCGCGGCGATCAAGCAGGCGGCTGCCAAGATGGGACCGAAGGCATGACGCGGCTCCAGACCCGTAGCAACGCCGCGCCACCGCTCAGCCGCCGCAGCTTTCTGGTGGCGAGCGGCGCGGCGGGGATCGCGTTCGGCTTCTCGCGCGTGATCGCGGCGATCGATCCGGCGGTGCCGGGCAGCGTGCCGGCGCCCGCCACCGGCCCGCTGTTCGAACCGTCGATATGGTTCGGCATCGATGCAGCGGGAATCGTCACGGTCAACATCATCCGCGCCGAAATGGGCCAGCATGTCGGCACCGCGCTCGCTCGCATCCTCGCCGACGAGCTGGAGGCGGACTGGGACAAGGTCCGCATCGTCCATGTCGACAGCGATCCCAAATGGGGGCTGATGGTCACGGGCGGAAGCTGGTCGGTGTGGCAGACCTTCCCGGTGTTCAGCCAGGCGGGCGCGGCAGGCCGGATCGCGCTGATCGAAGCCGGCGCCAGATTGATGGGCGTCAACCCGGCCATCTGCACCGCCAAGGGCGGCGCTGTCCATGCCGGCGCGCGCGCGATGTCCTACGGCGACATCGCCAAAAGCGGCACCGTGGCACGGCAGTTCACAGCAGACGAGCTCAAGGCGCTGCCGACCAAGCCAGTCAAGGACCGCCGCCTGATCGGGCACGAGACCCACAGCCTCGATATCGACGCCAAAACCAACGGCACCGCCATCTACGGCATCGACGCGACGCTGCCGGGCATGGTCTATGCTCGCCCCAAGCTGCCGCCGACCCGCAACGGGTCCAAGGTGGTTTCGGTCGATGACGCCGCGGCCAAAAAGGTGAAGGGCTATCTGCGCTATCTGGTGCTCGACGATCCATCGGACACCGTGCCCGGCTGGGTGATGGTGATCGCCAGTTCCTATTATGCGGCGGTCAAGGCGACTGACCTGCTCGAGGTGGTCTGGACCGCTGGCCCCGGCGCCGACATGACCGAACAGACGCTGCAGGACCATGCCCGAGCGCTGGTAGCGAAGGCCGATGGCGGCATCCAACTCGACATCGCCGACGACGACAGCACGCCCGACTTCAGAGCAGCCGCTGCCACCACGATCGAGCAAATCTATACAACCGCCACTGTCCTGCATTTCCAGCTCGAGCCCCTCAACGCGCTCGCGTTCGAGAAGGACGGCGTGTTCGAAATCCACACCGGCAACCAGTGGCAGAGCCTGATCCTGCCGACGCTCGCCAAGGCGCTGGGTGTGCCCGAGACGAACATCGTGTTGCGCAGCTATCTGCTCGGCGGCGGCTTCGGCCGGCGGCTCAACGGCGATTATACGATCCCCGCCGCGCTCGCGACCAAGGCGCTTGGCCGGCCGGTCAAGATGATCCTCACGCGCGAAGACGACGTGCGTTTCGATTCGGTGCGCTCGCCTTCGGTGCAGCGCCTGCGAATGCGTTTCGACGGCAGCGGCCAGATCCAGGCGATGGAGCATCACGCCTGCGCCGGCTGGCCGACGCAGGTGATCGCCGGCCCGACGCTGCTCGCCAAGACCAAAAAGGGCGGTCAATATGATCCGTTCGCGATCTCGGGTGCGGACCATTGGTACGACGTCGGCCACCAGCGGGTGCGGGCGGTCGCCAACGATCTCGCCAACGCCACTTTCCGGCCGGGCTGGCTACGCTCGGTCGGGCCGGGCTGGACCAACTGGGCGCTGGAAAGCTTCATCGATGAGGCGGCACACCACACCAAGACTGATCCAGTCGCGTTCCGGCTGAAGCTGCTGACCGGCAAGGGCCGCAACGCCGGCTCCGCGCCGAACGCGGTCGGCGGCGCGCTGCGCCAGGCCGAGGTGGTGCGCCGCGTCGCGGAAAAGGCCGGCTGGGGTAGCAAGCGTCCCGCCGACACCGGGCTCGGCATCGCCACCAGCTTCGGGCAGGAGCGAGACATGCCGACCTGGGTGGCGTGCGCCGCGCAGGTCCATGTCGATCGCGCGACGGGTATCGTGCGCGTTCAGAAGCTGACGCTGGTGGTGGATGCCGGCACGATCGTCGACCCGGACGGCGCGCTCGCGCAGGTCCAGGGCGGTGCGCTGTGGGGCCTGAGCATGGCGCTGCACGAAGGCACCGAATTCGCCGCGGGTCAGGTGAAGGACACCAATCTCAACACCTACACGCCGCTGCGCATCGCCGATGTGCCGGACATCGACATCAGTTTCGTCGAGAGCGCGAACGTCCCGGTCGGGCTGGGCGAACCCGCCACGACCGTCGTCGCCCCCGCGATCGGGAATGCGATCTACGCCGCCACTGGGGTGAGATTGCGCCACATCCCGATCACGCCCGCTGCGGTCCTGTCGGCGTTGACGACGAAATAAACCGGTCGATCCGAGCCGGTGGCGGACTCGTTTGGCATTAGCGGGCGGCCAAAGCGGGTGTTGCTCTTCCAGCCGATCTCGACAATTTTCTTGAAGGTCGCCTGCGTTACGGTGATTCGGGTCTGCTTCTGGCGCGTGGCTTCCTCCACCGGATCTTTGCCGGCGTCCGCGCGGCTGAGCCGCATTGATCGCAGCAAATGTGAGAGTCATCGATACCCGGTTTTCGGATCTCGATACCCTGTAAAAGCCCCCCCGCTTCGCGAGAAGCCATGATCGGGAAAGATGGTGGGCCCGGCAGGACTCGAACCCGCAACCTAGCCGTTATGAGCGGCCAGCTCTAACCATTGAGCTACAGGCCCCACCGATCCGCCCCCGTTAGCGGATGCTCCCGCACGGTGGCAAGGCGTCCGTCACCCGGCGGCGGCGATCAGTGCGTCGAGCGATGCCGGGCGGATACCGCGCCGGTCAAGCTCGGCGAGCACCGCCTGCCACCAACCATGAAACCGCGCGAGATCGGCGGCATCGCGGACATAGGGCGTATGGCCGGGCGCGAGCGAAGGCGAGTGGAAGGCGAAGTTGAGCACGCGCACCCCCTCGCCCGCCGCGACCGCGATCGCTTCCAGCGCATCGGCGAGCGGCATGTCCTCGGGGGTGAGCGCGACGCGCGAGACGAGGCCCATGCGCGCCGCCAGCCCGCGCCCCTTCGGCACCTTGCCGAGCGCATCGTACAGCCGCCCGCCACCGCGCCGCAACGCGCCGGTGAAAACCGTCGTCAGCGGCAGTTCGACGATCGCCCCCCCCGGCCCGCCGCCTGGCCCGCACCGGAACGCGGCGTTGCCGATCGCGCCGAAATCCGGCCCGCCATCCACGCCGTAGCGATAGCGCGCGCGCATCGAGCTATCGAGCCGGTAACCCCGCGTCGCGAGCAATCGCAACGTCGCCGGGCCGATCCCGTAGCGCCCGGCGCGATACGCCACCGGCCGCCGTCCGAACGCCGCCTCGATCGCGGCGGTCAGCGTGTCGAGCTTCGCCGCCTCGGTCGCCTCGGGCAGGTTGCCGGCATAACTGTTCGCGGCCGTCAGCGGCTCGTCGAACGGCGGATTCACCCACGCATGCAATTGCGCGCCGACCATCGAAACGCCGTCAGCCAGCAACCCGCGCAGGATGTCGCCCGCCCGCGCATCGGTCGCGATCGGATAATCGACCATATAGGTGAGCGGCACGCCATGATCGGCGAAGCGGCGGTGCGCCTCGGGCAGCGCCGTCACCGAAGCGAGCGTATGGCCGGTGCGCGCGAGCGGTGCGGTCCAGTCGAACTCTTCCTCGGTATCGACGAACACGGTGAAGCGCGTGCCGAAATCGGCTGGCCAGGCGATCAGATCGTCGGCGTGCGGCGGCTCCGGCCGAAACCCGGGCGGGTGCGCGCGCGCCACGAGCTAGTTGGAGAAAGCCTGTTCCATCCCGGCACTTACGGCGGCGGGCAGCCGCAAAGTCAAGGTCGCGTCGCCGAGCGTCAGCGATCCGCCGAGTTCGCCCGCAAGATTGCGCGCCAGCCGCAGCGCGAAGCCGGTGCCGAGCAACGGCGCACCGACGTGCTCCGCCTCCACCTCGGCATCGATCCGGAGCAGCCCCT
>Ga0247742_10001012_pt1 | contig 20670 bp, 27 predicted proteins | sample UWRJL208509C2_FD_180944 | JGI IMG/M metagenome (GOLD analysis project Ga0247742, IMG submission 180944) | Plant litter microbial communities from Arlington Agricultural Research Station in Wisconsin, United States - UWRJ-L208-509C-2 | ecosystem: Environmental > Terrestrial > Plant litter >... | reverse complement strand
GCGGAAACGTCAAGGCTTGTTACGAATACTTGCGGCATCTTTGCGGCACTCTGGACAAGCTGCACCTGTTCATACCCGTTGACGGCTACCGCGAGGTCTCCAAGGTGGATTTTTCGCCTCTTCGGAAAGCTTGTTGTGTGGACATACCTCGGAATGTGCGAGAGATCAAGTGGAATTGTGTATTCATACACCAAGACTTCTGGCCTCTGGGACTTTACCACCGAGAAACATGTACACCATCCCCCAGTCTAAGATTGTCGTTTCCGAAAAACATGGCTCTTTCAAACCATCTCAAACAGCTCTCCTAGCCTCGTTCATTACAGTATAGCTAAGCCCTCCTTCAATAGGATTAGACGTCGATATGTAAACCCACTGCCTCCTTCCCGCGATCCCTTCCCCAACACACCTAACGACGTCTCTATTCATTAATATAACATCGACTACCCCACATTGTAGTGGACAGTATATCGTCTGTCTGCGACGGAAACGGAAACCAAATGCTCATCCGAGTTACTGCAACGCAAATGGAATTTAGCCTCGGGCTCTGTATACCACTGGGGTGCGCCAATTCACAGAACTGCTAGCTCTCTTGGTAGCATTGCGGTTGTAGATTTGTGTCCGCGGAGGCCAAATGGTGCATGATTGAGTTATCTCTGCACAATCTTCCAGGTGACCCCTTATCTAGCCGGAACGAACGATTTGAGAAACTTCCTACAACCTTTAGCGGCACCGACGAGGAGCGCCTGGAGCGCTTTTGACATTGGCCAGACTCGCTGGGTCTGACTCAGTGAACTCGGAAGAAGCGGAGACGGGGAAGAACGTGCTTTACTCGCTCGCTCATTGAGCTGGACACTGGTGATGCCTGGGTCTGGGGTGGGAAGGGAAGGTCGCTCACATTTGGAGAAGTAAGGGTTCTTCGAGGATTAGAGTATCCCAAGGGGGCAATCGAAGCAGACATAAGCGGTCGTCTGTCCTGTGGCTCGCTTATACTCATACACTCAAACTTGGAACGCGTCAAAAAATAGTGCATCTTTTATTGGAAGTTATTCTAATATCTGCATACACAATGACCTCAGTGAACGAGCATAATGTCGTCCTTGTCCTGGTTCCGTTCCTACCGAGCTTCCCGCTGACCGAACCATTTCTTTGGCATGTGCGCTGTCACTACTTCAGATATGCCGGAGAATGGAAACGGCGATCTCGCTCTTGCACACAGTCGTCCCTATCAGTGGGAACGGAGATGGGTGCTAACCGGCTTCCTGACACTCCCGTTGCTGCTCTCTGTGCATGGTTTCGAGTGCCGAGGGGCTCTTCGGCAGTGCAAGTGTCACCCACAGCAGACTCTTTCTGTCGTCATCATGTGCAGATTTCTCGGCTCTCGAAAGGACTGCGTCGACTGACTCGGATACCAGGTCGACGTAACCGGCAAGATATCCTCGCTGAGTGATAATCCAGACAACACCTGGAATATTCATGTCAGGAATTAGCTGAAAGGGTCTATTCCTAGAGAGCCTTTCCGGCTCAGTATTGGTGTAAGCGCCTACTCCGTTATCTCGGATTCTAGACTGACAACATCATGATTATCAATGCTTATTTTCGAGACACTGACGTTCCATACCGATCAGCCTCACCAAGGAGACTGTCGATGTAAAATTTAATTCGCCCAAATAAAATATCGAAATATCTCTGAATGAGAGTTGCGCCGCATGAGTTGGGTGTATATTTTTACTGAGCAGAACCGAGGCCAGGAGCCGGTGTTGAGGGTGGCCAACCGAGGAGGACTTTGCAGTGGGGGGCCGGGAGATGCCGGTGACAATGTTGCTTACGCGAAAAAGAGAAAGAGAAAGTGGGCTGACATCCGCGGGAGACTGAGCAGCTGCTGCTTGACCTGACCGCCCATGGGCACAGGCGCTATTTTATAAAACATGCCATAGTCACTGCCGGCCCTGGTTGCCTTCCTACTTATTCCCTCATGCACCTGGCTGCATTTCGCTGCTCATAGCCCCTGCATCTGCCACTGCAAATATGCCCAACAACGACTATGTTCTCTCTGGGTCCCTGTCTCTCACCTTCCGGATGCCACCAAAGCAGAACGACGACCCCAAAGATGATCTCAAGATGATACAACCTCTGACTCTGAATGACCCAAATGGCGACGCTTCGCTTCTCATTTATCTTTCGGCGAGGTGTATTGGGCAGATGGGCTTTGCCCTGGTGAGTGTTGAGCCTCTTATTGTGATGTTCTTATCTGATTCTATTACGTTCTCAGAGTCTCTTTGCCATCTGGTTCGGTTGGCTTCTGCCAGCATCAGTGACTGCCTCAGAAGAGCCAGAGTTTGTGGCAATAAAGCCCGCTCGCCAGCTCTACAAGTCTCCTCGAAGACCCACTCAAACGCCCGCCCAAGCCCAGTCCCCGCGTACTCCTCTTCCAGTCCCAACGCGACGCGTCTCGGCGCCTGTGGACCTTACCCCGATCCCCATTCTCTCCAGCAAGGTGGAGGATGCTCATGCAGCTTCTCGCCATGTTTATTTCGCAGACCAACAGTTCATGCCCATCATCAGGCGTAATACTATGCCGGAACATCACTCAAAGTCATTATCTCTGATCAAGACAATTCATCATTGCTGTCACCCAAAGTCTAGTCCTCATTCCTCACCTCCGCCGACGCCAACAAGCCAACAACCTCAGTCCGAGAGCTTGGAAGACGCCCTAATTCCTGACTCTGATTCATCTCGCCATTCCTCGCACACCTCGCTATTAAGACCATCGTCTCGCCTGCACAAGTTTAAACTCGGCTTTCATAGCAAGCCACGTTCTGACTTTACGGAGAAGGAGAAGCCAGCCGACCAAAACTCTCTCGCCAGTACTGGTTAGTCACAACTTCTTGCGTAACCACTTTTAATATAAAATAAGATCCGCTTATCTCCTATCATGTTTCTTTTGTTGTTCATTACAGAGACAGGCAGCTCTGACAAATCGTCAAAATTGTTTTCGTGGACGAGGACGCGTCACCGTGTCTCACCAGACGCAGCCGCAACCGTATTTGCCGAGTCGACTCATCACCACTCACCACAACCCGTCCTTCGTCGCATGTCTCCCGTGAGGAGGAGCAGCAGCCCTGCACCCGGTGTACCAGGGTCTCCAGGGTCTGAGATGTCCCCCACGTTCCTCTGTCGGAAGTCTTCTAAACGGGAGAAGCGTGTCTCAGCGCCCATACCACGAACCTCTCCATACGGGGCCCCATATTTTGCAACACCCCCTGTAATCCCCGATTCCTCCTATCCTGCGTACTTGAAGAACCTGCCACAGTTCGAAGATGAAATCCAGGTGGCACCTTCCCAGGTGGTGGATAGCGACTCAGAAGTTGTACGCGGCCGTGGGATCAAGCGGATTGATCTCAAACTGCCCCCACGACCAATAGCCAAGCGCCGGTCTATGAGCGTAGATTTCACGCCTTGATCTACATTCCGCTCACAAATATTATTTATCTATCCTTTGTGAGTCTCATCCTCCACACCTTTCATTCGCATTTGCTTACCATTACTTGCTTACCATTCCCACAGATTCATATAATCTAGATTCATAACATCGCATCATGGGAAAATTGTCATCATTGTACTTGTAAATGTCATTCATATCATGTTCGTTCACTATATACCTCTGCTCCTGTCACACCAGCCTACCAGTATTAGATATAGCATATATACCACACCATGCAAATGTTGTTTTGCCAATGGAATAATTAGCTTCGAACAATATGCATTCTAAAAATAACTCGAGACGCGACGCGTTCATTAGGCATCACGTGATTGGGCTGATAAGCACGAGCGCCTGATCAGATCAATCGCTCTGATGAGCGACACCCTGAGCGATACATCCACCATGAGCTCAACAAACAAGTTTGTGCCGGCGCTTGTAGTCATTGACATGCAGAATGACTTTGTCACTGGCTCACTCGCCGTTCCTGGCGGCGCTGACATAATCGACAATATCAATACCCTCGTCGACCTCCCCTTCACCTTGAAGATTGCCACCAGAGATCTTCATCCAGAAAAGCACGTTTCATTCGCCGAAACGCACGGAAAGGCCGTCTTCTCTACGAAGACGATCTACCATCCAGAGGATGAGGACAGGACATTTGGCCTCGAGCAGGTTTTATGGCCTGTACACTGTGTGACGGGCACGTCTGGGTGCGATTTTGTTCCTGGGCTCAACACAAAATCCTTTCAAAAGGTGGTACTGAAAGGCGTTGACCCTGGTGTGGAGAGCTACTCGGCATTCCAAGATATATGGGCCAAGAACGCAACGGAGCTGCCGGAGACTTTGAGGGCGAATCAGGTGACGGATGTGTATTTCGTCGGTCTGGCAGGGGATTTCTGCGTCAAGTTCTCTGCGATTGATGCATTGAAGCTTGGATATAGGACGTGGTTGGTTGAAGATGCCGTCAAGAGCATTAAAGACCAGGGTGTGGTGTTTGAGGAGCTGCGGAGGATGGGGATTAGAGTGACGACGACAGAGGAAGTAGCGAAAGTATTTTGATGCGATGGCTGGAAATTGCTGTTCCTCTACGCCTACAGAAATTATGACCCAGCTTGTGATGGGTAGATAAGGTGACAAACCTTTCGGTGGTGGTGCGTGAAGGAGCACGTGACTTTTGAACGCGGTCTTAACACGAGCGCTTGAGCTTGGGCGCTATGAAGAACGGCGTTGCGGGGAAGTCAGACCGCCAGAGATCTGGGGAGCCGAAGAGGTCATTCCAAGCCAGATGTCAAGTAGCTGTACCAAAATAAAGAGAGTAGGAAGGTTGCAGGAACCTGGTGGGATCGAAAAAATGAGAAGCGAGTCTTGAAGCCAGGAATGCGAATAGACCTTGTACACATTTTCTGATGGAGAGCTTATTGTACCGCTCCGTAATCTCACTTTAGGAAGTCCTTGAGGCTCGAAGGCCGCCTCATCTTGGAGTCCGAGTAAGCATATTCTCATTACTGGCCAGTGTTATTCATTCTGATGCCAGTTGGGTGCTAAATTTAAAGAATCGGATCCAGGGACCCATCAATTCTACTTAAATTTGAAGCTCAAGCCAAATTCTAACCTTTGTCTCAGGTTATAGCAGAAGAGACACTGTCGGCACAATGCACTTCGTCGCATTGACGATCGGAAACTCACTAGGACGCATCTACTTTGCTCAGGCCTGTTGCCATTCGTGATTTATTTACCTGAGTCCTATCTCGTGAAAACCCTGCTGAGGCTGACCAAGAGAGAGAGGCATCAAAATTCATCCCGTCAGAGCTGCACCCTCGATGGCAGATGATCATGATTCGACACTCGCGTAGCTCATTAATTAGTCGTCGGCAGTCATGGGTTGTTCTCAAAGAATCTACGGAATTTCTGGGGAAAGTTGGACAGACATGCATTGGAGATTAATGAGTAATATAGATCCAGTGACATCTGGATAATCTGGGGTGCATCTCTGTTGTAGGTGCTCCAACTTTTTCATTTCCTAGCACTTGAGGATCGGTGAAGCTCAATTTGGCATTTACGCCAGAGTAATGGACTGAGTTGCACACACCATGTCTTGATGTCATGAGAAATGAGCAAATACCATTGTTGCTTATTATGCAGCGCCGAACGCTACTCGGTTGAGCGTCAGATCTGATTCTCTCGCCCGTCACCCAACAACCATTTGAGCTGTTGGTGCGTTAATATTGAGTGATGGGTGGTCTCTCTTCTTCGGGTCTCGGTTTGTGATTCTGTATAAGAAGGGACCATAGGTCTGCTCTAAAATCTCAACCCACTTAACAACTCGTATTACCTCACATCCAATATGCCTTTGAGAGACGGTGTATACCAGCTTCGATTTGTCCCAGCTGGGGGATCTCCTTCTCCGTTGGCGGTCACTGGCGAGGCGATTGGCCAGGCTGTACGTTTCTTGCCCAACATCCCTCCTCTTTTTTCCAAGCAAAACGTAAGTCCATGAAGTTCGCGCTATTTTTATCCCTTTCACTCACCGAGATTTCTACTATGCAGTGGGTTGTTCGCCGAGTCCATGATGATTCTTACAATATTGAATGGACGGTTAGAATGGGCCCCCCAGTCTATCTCAGCATCGATGGGCCCATCAGGCCCGACGTGCCTGTTAGCCTCTTTCCTACCCAACAGGAGTGGATCATCACTCCCGGTAAGGGCGACAATGTATACCGGTGGGTGTCTTCAAGTCGTCTTTGCATACTCTGTACAAAAGCTTACAAAGAGAATGGTTGTCAGCGTTAGCCCTGTGGGCCAGATGATTGGCGTCGACTGGGCGATTGACAAGGCTAATGATAGCGAGGAGGTGAGAACCTGAAAGCCATTGCTCGTGCCGCTGTTCGATGCTCATATCTGTATAGGCCCAGTTGCGCCCCTTCCCTATCGGCGTGGAGACCCCTCAATTTCTCTTTGTCCAAATCGACGAGGACTAGACAATCCCCTTGGCATGCACCATACAAGGAAATTTGCGTTGCCAAAGCCCCAAGAGTGAATCAAACTGTGAACTCAAAATAAGTTGTCTGTGTAGTTTGTAATTGATTTTGACGAAAACCTGTAAAGAACCATCGATAAAGCCCAAAATATACATTGACCTATGTGACACAAGACTGCATACTTGTGCTTCCAACTCCAGCATCTCGTTGCCTTGACTGGAGGGAACAGCTGGTATATACCCTTGCCACACGTAGAGGCATAAAACGGTGCGCCAAATTTCGGCGATGTAGCTTTCTTTCATGCAGCGGTTGAATACATATTAGAGGGTTATGCTCAGAAATCAAATAGTCAAATAGTCTCTCATAAGTTTAAGATAATTTATGGACGCTGGAAACTTCTTTGACACCACTTTGATAAGCTCATCAAACTACTCGCTTATTATAAGAAGATGATAAATCCCCGCTTCTTGTGGCGTTGCGCCACATATCCTGAAGGACCAGGACGCAGCACAGCCACGCCAACTTTGAATCCGAAATATTTTAACACTATGAAAGACTGAAGAAACTGCAGAAACGAGGTAGTGGTACTCAGCCAATAACTAAGCCCAAAGCGCAGCACTTCGGGTTATTCTTTACTACAGGTATGGGGCTGCCTTTCTTTGGATACGCATTGAATTGACTGTTCAGGTTACGATGCTGCTGAAAACTTTACAAGTCCTTATTTCTGGCGAGAGCGTCGCCTCAGACACTTTGTATTATGGTCGAGGAATGTTGCGACGCTCAAACACGGACCAGCTCTTAGGGGTATATGTTCTCTCACGAAATTATGATTAAGCGCCCAAGCTCACTGCTCCGGGAGATAATATTTCCATCCACACACGCCAAAATCCTATCGGAGTTTGTAGTTATGCTAACCCCGACTCCTGATCTCTGAAAGCGGCATGCCACCGTAGCGACAACTAGTAGAATCTGACAAAGGGAAACTTCTCTGACCCTGGCATAGTGTACTACTTCCACGGGCACTACAGATCGTGAAGTGAAGATTACCTGATGGACACATGCCTGTCTGCCTTCTTGTCTGCCAAAAACACCTCGCAGTATTGCAGCGCCCCACTCTTGCGTCGAACCTTGGTTATTACGTGCTAAGACCTTCAAAGATGTGATGGCATACCCTCCCGAGGTGAGTACTTTGACGTGCCAATTCCATGCACAGTCCATAGTCGTAATAAGGAGGTTTACGTCCATGTGCTGCCCCGTCTTCGACTTATATGCGCTGCACGGAGCAGGTTGCAACCGAGAAATGCACACGGTCCCGAGAATAGGTGAAACAATGTCAGACACAAAGCTGGTACCCGCTGAGGTTGATGAGAAATGAAGAGGCGTGTTTCTCTCACCCAACCTACAGAGATACTTGATACCAACTTTTTCTACACAAAGTTCGACAATCGTCCATGTCGGCCATGACAGACGCCCGAGCTCCGGAAAGCTCACCTTCACTCTTTATCAGTGTGCTGGCCCGTATATCGACTGGTCTTCACTTCCTGGAGGTTAGAAGACACTCGAGATGATGCGTTCAAGCGTGATATCTAACCTCCCGTATAGAGCATCGGTGCCATTGTGATCTTCTGGCTATGTCCATCTCTCGCACCGGAGCCTCATGCCCGCCAGTTCATCTCACCCCACACACACCAGCACGAGCCACACCGCCATCACCAACACCATCAGCGGCGCAGTCGGAAGATTTTGAGGGAATCCCCAGAGCCGATGGAGGTCCATGAAATGTTTGATTCACAGGACTTCATGGAGTCGAGGTTGCAGGTGACGCCAAATGTGGAAGACAAAGGGGAGTAGTTTGGGCGGCCTCATCCAGTACATTCGAATGACCCTACTTTTCTGGCTATGTATACCCTCATCTCTTCCTGACTTAATCATTCTGTTCTTCCATCGTGTGTGAGCAGAGCTATAATCGCATTAAGGACCGGGTTTCCAGAACCAACAGTAAGCATAGTCCCTTCTTCGACGCACTTGGTGAGCTGGGCATCTAGCAGATGGCTGCTTGGCATGTTAGAATTTGATAGCATTTTATCACGTTGAAAGCATACCGAAGTTGATTGACGAGAACGCCAATTCGCGTAATGGCTTCTAATTTGATGAAGCAATCTTTCGTTCCAACTGTCAATCCGCCGCGGATATGGTCCACGGAGACTGGACCTCCAAACAATAGCAGCGCGTATATTGGAATCTGGTTTCTACCGTCAATAAATGGTACATGTAGAGGCATTAAACACACCTTCGACGCGTCTCTGAGGAACACTTTACTTGTCATGTACTTGTGGAAGTAGACAATCAAAGGAGGCTTCCACTTCGACACACCGAAAAGGACGCTTCCGGGATGCAGGAAAACTCTCCCCTCTTTCAAGTCCAGGATCTGGAAGTCCTTCGCTGAGTTCTCCCGCTGCACTGTTCCCGCGGAGACTTTGTCGTACTTGATACTCTTTTCAGGAAGACGAATTCTTGCCACCCGCGGCCATAAACCACCTAAGATCACAGCCTTGACGAGGTTAAGGTTATGACTCGAGGTATTCAAGGAAGGTGATGAGGGGTCGGAGTTGAGAGGAATGAATCCCATTTCGATCAGCAACGAGACGAAGTCTTGGCGCAATGTCATGGCATCTCGAAGCGTGCTGTGCGATATGAAATTCTAGGCAAAGATAAACAGTCATCCCATATGTTCGATGGAGTCCGTACCTCTTCGCAAAATCTTCGTATATTGCCTTGAGATTGGCCCTCGGAGTACATGTCTGCACATTCGTCGAAGGCTTTGACATCAGTGAGCAGGTCGCTGTCTCCGGTGACGAACTTAGCTCTAGCTCTAAAGGAAAGAGTCAATCATTATATGTCGCATTGAATAACAACGCACGCTGCCGCTTCTTCACGTCTGTCCATGGGGCTAACAAATAGCGGTTTCGACGACAGGAGCGACACCACGGTAAGGATGGGTCCCAAGCATTGGAAGATCGTCGCTACGATGAGCATCTAATGATCTGTCAGAAAATTTAGTATATTTTCCCGAGAAACGTACCTTTGCCAACCTGACGTCCATAGGCAACATTGACTTAAAGAAAGAGAGAATTCAACAAGCCTAAGAATGCGGTAGCTTTGACACACTTACGATGTGTTTTCCAAGAGCCGTCAAATGCCCTTCCTCGTCGATGGCACCGAGTTCTTGGAGGGTAGTCCACGCTCTATCCATAGAAGCGACAGAAGGAGGGTCAATCGCTTGACTCAAGAATGCCTATTGAACGCAGATATTTGAAGTCGGTATTCTACTCTAGACCACGAATGTTGCGTGGAACTGACCTTCACATCCTGGTCTTCTTTGGTAGCCTTCACAGAGAGCGAAACACTTTCCAATGGGACCCGAAGTATTTCAGGAATTGGGAACTTGATCATACTGCTCTCTTGCTTCCGAGTAAACAGTTTATAGCAGACGCCAGGTTGTGTTCGTCCAGCCCGACCTCTTCTTTGCTTCGCGGCAGCACGGGTGACCCACGTCTCAACCAAGGAGGATAAATCAGTGTCTGCGTCGAACTGAGTCTCCTTGACCTTTCCTGCGTCCACAACATAGATGACGTCGTCTATGGTGATAGATGTCTAAAAACATGAGTGAGTCCAGGGATGACACGACGAGAACCGAGCCGACCTCTGCAACGTTCGTGGCAGCGATGATCTTCCATGATTTAGTCGACTCAAACACTTTCTTCTGTTCACTGTTGGATAGATTGGCATGCAATGGAAGAACCAAGGTGTCCTTTTGCTGGACGGTTTGACGTATCGCCGTTACACATTGCCTGATTTCGTTGACACCAGGTAGGAATATCAGTATTCCGCGCCGCTTTTCAGCTGTATTGATAATGTGCTCCACCAGTACGGCAATCAACTTTGTAATGTGAGAACGGTAAATGAAGAGATTTGGTGGAGGACATACCTGGTAATCTATTCTATCAGAACGTATCATGTGCTGAATCGCATCAACAACATTCTCGGAGAGTCCTTCTGATTGATATTCCTGCCGGATTCCTTTTAAAGCTGACGCATTTCCTTTATTGTATTTATTGATTGGAGGCTTGTATTTCGTGACGGCTAGTATGTCTTCGAGATATCTGCGGGAGTATCAATACCATTCGGCTCTGCTCCTTGGTACGAGTAAGAGGCTACATACATGTCCGTGACAGGATGTGCAAAACCTGGGATAGTCATGAGAGGTGCATCGTTGAAATACTTGACGAAGGTTTCGTGGTTGATGGTGGCGGACATAAGAATGACCTTCAGCTTAGGATGGGTTCTGAGTAGGTCTTTCAGTTCGAGGAGCAGAAAATCTCCATCTATGGATCGCTCGTGCACCTGTTGGAGCTTGTTGAGCGGTTTCAATAAGACTGACAAGTCTGAAGACAGACCTCATCCACGACAACATGAGACACATCCTGTAGACCATCTCCACTGCTTAGCCTGCGAAGAACAACACCAGTGGTGCAAAACACGAGACGTGTATTCTTCGAGACCTTGCTTTCGCCACGAATCGTGTAACCGACAGAGCCATCATCCACGCGCTCTTCTGAAACACGGGTTGCGACTGAGATAGCGGACAACCTGCGCGGTTGGGTCACAATGATGGATGCATTCGAACCTCGATTCGAGAGTATAAGAGAGTCTAGAATAAATTGGGGCACTGAAGCGAAGTCAGAGGGTTGTGTCAGAGTGTGCGCAGCATCGTACATTGGGTAGTTTTCCCGCAACCTGGTAGTACGTCAGATGAATAATCACACCAGGGATTTTGAGGTTTACCTGTCTCTCCAACGACAACAACTACTCGGTTCTTTTCCAGCTTTTCTAAAAATTCGCCTTTCGCACCGAAGGCAGGCAGTCTACTTCTAGCTTTCAAAATTTCTTGATACTGAAGAAAGTGAGAATAACATCGCCAACTATCAAATAAAGCTGCGGACCTTTGAGCTTTGTTGTATGGATTCGAAATCTCTCTTAATCTCTGCGTCAGTCCGGCGATCTTTCGGTCCTCCACGTCTTTGCTTTGCCTTGAACGTGGGATTGTTCACGACTTGATCTCCATCACCCTCAGGCTTTGCAATAAACCGTTCGGGACGCGGTATGATGTGTTGAAGCACCATTGACATATCAGGAGACCCATTGTCCTCGATTACGGCCCATTCTCCTTCAATGATTCGCATTACCGCCATGCAAAATCCTTCTCCGGCGTCGAGATCAGGCTTGGAGTCGGCGATTAAAAACCGAGAAAGGAGGTGCAACCGCACGTACGCAGGCACAGTCATAGACGTGAGATAGATTGGAATGTATCCAGGGCGAGGATATTGTTCTTCCGCAGAGAAGAGAATGTGAACAGATATGGGAGCGCTAAAAAGAGGGAAGACGACGTGACCAGGCTCAACAAGTTCTGCACCTAGAGCTTCGTATTCGTCCTGTTCTATTGGGTAGGATTCTAAATCACTTGGGGTCGTTGAGATGGCGTCTATGGAGTTTCCGATAAGCTTCTGGCCGAGTGCTACCATGAGGAGGTCCCACTTCTCAATGAACTGGACCTCGGAAGTGCATTCCTTCACAGCATTGGGCGGCCATCCAGCCTCTTTAACAGCTTTCTCTTCAATCCAACGTCGCTTCAGATCAGTGTTGCCTGAATGCGCGGCCGTGATGAAAGGATTAGAAGAGTTGCTGGAAGGAAGGAAGCGCTGTGGGAGATCGCATTCTGGTAGGTGTAGAATCAAGTACTCGATAGCAGCCTCTAATGGCGACAAGGTGTTCAAGAGATTGAAAGTAAGCACCGACTCCTCGGAAAGGAACTTGGTAGTATCACGAATCTGCGGTTTTTTGAAGCCAAGCTGGGTCAGTTGTTGACTGAGATGTGGGATACTGTCCGGCGAGAGTGTTACAGGTGCGGGGTCAGCGGCATCTGGGTAAAGAGTGAACCCCTCCACGACCACAATCAGCTGTCGGTTAAAGCGCAAAAACGAATCTCAAACCTCTTTGATTGCGTCTTCAACTAATTCCCTCAGAGAGGTTGCCATCACCACTTCAGGATACCCTGAAGAACCTTTTGAGTTCGGTTTAGGTATCTCTCCCAGTTGAGATCCGGATGTTGGCGCTTCACGAGCTTTCTGGGCTGCCGCTTGTCGTCGTTCGACCTCTTTCTTTGCGTCAAAGGGATCCGATTCGTACATCCACTTCCTGTGCTCTTCCACATTTCTATGCTCGCTGGCCAGATCGTTCCAGTAGTCGCGAGGCCCAGGCGGAAGAACGCGATTGAGTTGAATTCCATTGCAAAACTGTTGAATTACACTGGTTAAAAACCGTCGGTGTAATATTGGAGTGAAGAATCTCAAACCAACACGGTACAATGCGTATGTAGCACCCCAATGCCTGGCCTCTAGCGCGTTTGGCCGATAATAGGGAGGGTGGGGCTCCATCCGGACAGTCTCCTTCTCTCCTCCTTTATACCTACTCAAAGTAACAACGAAAGCAAAGCCTTGGGCTCCGTGCGAGCGCTTTCGCCTGATTAGATTTGTTGGGATCCAATATCCAAAGGGAAATTCGTACTGTGTCTACTATGGGATTCTCCCATCCTGACTTCTTGCACCTGGTCAGAAATAAATGGGATCCAAAACATATAAAATATAGACATACCTTTCCTGCAATAAGCTCAATGGATATTTTGAACCCGGTGGAAATAATGGCGGAGGTGCCTCCTTGCCTGGGGTATCAACACTGGTTGGTGCCGATTTAGAAGAATTGCCTGCATTTCCAGATTTCACAATTGGTGGTTTCCTAGGCATCTTAACTACAAAACCACCATTAAAACAAGACGTTTCAAGAGAGTCAGTAGCCTTAGAAGGAGTCACTGAAGGAGGATATTGATTACGTAAATTCAGATGCCGAACCTCAGTTAGGACTTGCCAATGTAACTTACACACCTTCCTTTCCTTCACTGTCATGGCGGACGCGGACCTCTACAACCTCGAAATTCTCTCTCTCGTGGCAAAAATCACACAAGAGATTGATAACTACACAGGACTCAACGACAAAACCCTTGCCGAGTTTATCATCAACGTTCATGAGAAGTCCAAAACTCTCGATAAGTTCAAGGCGAAGCTGAAAAAAGTTGGGACCTCGTTTCCCGACTCATTCGTCGAGAATGTCGACCGCCTCATCCTCGGTATGCATCCCAAGTACAAGAAGCGCCAAAATCTATCTGCGAAAGCCCAGGGAAAGGCGAAAGCGACGGATGATGAGTTGACGGAGTTGGACAGGAAAAAACGCATGTTTCCTGGGCTGGCTGTGAAGGACAAGGAAGTTCCGGCAGCTGTACCGGACGACATATTTCTGGAGGAGCTGGGAGATTTGGTTGCTGGTAAAAAGACGCATCCTCGACCATCAGATGATGAACCTTCACCCAAACGACAACGGCGCGACCGGTCGATTTCTCCCAGACGGCGTAGCCCCAGTCCACCTCGAGGAAGGGGTGGCTATGGTAATAGAAATGGTGGAGCAAGGCAGCAGGTGGACGAACGGCCCATACTTTTCAAGATTTACGACGGTAAAGTTAGTGGAATCAAGGAGTTCGGTGCTTTCGTCACCCTGGATGGCGTGGTAGGAAGAGTGGAAGGTATGCATACATTTACCAGTGCTGGTCATATACTAAAGCTCTTCACCGACAGGTATGGTTCATGTATCCAACATCCAGACAGGAGCACGGGCAAATTCCGCTGCCGACCTTCTCAGTCGGGGGAAGCCTGTAAAGGTGAAGGTTATGAGCGTCGCAAGTGGTCGAGTTGGGCTTTCCATGAAGGATGTGGATCAAGCAACGGGTCGAGATCTAACACCGCACCTACGCATCAAGTCTGAAGCCGAAATGGAAGAAGAACGCGTTCAAGCGGCTCGCATATCATCAGGAGCCAACGCTATGCCATTGCGTGCGAAGGACGATGCACCTGTGCGTTCTGCGAAACGCCTGACGTCTCCCGAGCGTTGGGAAATTAAGCAATTGATATCCTCTGGCGCCCTCGATGCATCTGAATATCCGGACTTGGACGAAGAGTTCAACAACCCCATGGCTCATGCTGAGATCGAGGAGGAACTGGACGTCGAAATTCGAGAGGACGAGCCACCCTTCCTGGCCGGTCAAACTAAACGAACGCTGGAGCTCAGTCCTGTCAAGGTCGTTAAAGCACCTGATGGTTCATTGAACAGAGCTGCTCTTGCCGGGGCTTCATTAGCCAAGGAGCGGCGCGAACTACGTCAACAGGAAGCAAATGAGGAAGCAGACTCGCAAGCGACAGATTTCAGTCAGCCATGGCTCGATCCTATGTCCAAGGAGACGGACAAGGTGTTTGCCCAGGATATGCGGGGCAATGCACGAGGGCAGAAGGCTGGAGAGGTTCCCTCATGGAAGCAGTCAAGTTTCAACAAAGCCACAACTTTTGGAGAAATCACCACTCTCAGCATTCAGGACCAACGGAAGAGCTTACCTATCTACAAACTCCGCGATCCTCTCCTCAAAGCCATTGATGAGGTTCGTTTCTCGTGTTTTATGTAATATTTAGATATCTGACCTCCTTACAGCATCAAGTACTCATTGTTGTCGGTGACACCGGCTCGGGCAAGACAACCCAAATGGTGCAATACTTGGCTGAGGCTGGCTATGCTGACAGGGGTCGAATTGGTTGCACCCAACCTCGTCGTGTCGCTGCGATGTCAGTTGCGAAGCGTGTCTCAGAAGAGGTGGGATGCCGCCTTGGGCAGGAAGTTGGATATACTATCCGTTTCGAAGACTGTACCAGCCCTGAAACAAGGATCAAGTACATGACGGACGGTATGTTGCAGCGTGAATGCTTGATCGACCCCCTCTGCAGCAGTTACTCGGTGGTCATGTTGGACGAGGCTCACGAGCGCACTATAGCAACAGATGTCCTGTTCGGTCTACTCAAGAGTAAGCCCAATTCGCTTTTGTTCTCGTGGCGTTATTGATGACCATGTTCTTAGAGGCTGTCAAGCGCCGACCAGATCTGAAGTTGATCGTCACGTCTGCCACTCTGGACGCTGAAAAGTTCTCCAAGTACTTCTTCGGTTGTCCCATCTTCACCATTCCTGGTCGGACCTACCCTGTCGAGGTGTTGTACACCAAGGAGCCCGAGTCTGACTACCTCGACGCATCCCTCATTACAGTGATGCAGATCCACCTCTCCGAACCCCCTGGCGACATCCTTCTTTTCCTCACCGGTCAAGAAGAGATCGACACGTCTTGTGAAATCCTCTTTGAGCGTATGAAAGCCCTAGGGCCTAAAGTACCTGAACTCATTATCCTTCCTATCTACTCCGCCCTTCCATCTGACGTTCAATCTCGAGTATTCGAGCCCACACCCCCTGGTGCTCGTAAAGTTGTTATCGCCACTAACGTCGCCGAGACCAGTCTGACTATACCAGGTATCTACTATGTCATCGACCCTGGGTTCTCAAAGCAAAACGCCTACGATCCTCGACTCGGTATGGACTCTCTAGTAGTCATGCCCATCTCACAAGCGCAGGCCCGGCAGAGGTCTGGACGTGCTGGGCGAACTGGTCCAGGAAAGTGTTATCGATTGTACACCGAGGCGGCGTACCGGAACGAGATGTTGCCCAACTCCATCCCTGATATCCAGCGGACCAATCTTGCCTCAACTATCCTGCAATTGAAGGCTATGGGTATCAATGACCTTCTCAGCTTCGACTTCATGGACCCACCTCCCACACCAACGATGTTGACGGCTTTGGAGTCGTTATATGCTCTATCAGCATTGGACGACGAAGGTCTATTGACGAGGTTGGGTCGCAAGATGGCGGACTTCCCTATGGAGCCGACGATGGCGAAGATGTTGATCGCTTCCGTTGAATTGGGTTGCTCAGAAGAGATCCTTTCCGTTGTCGCCATGCTTTCTGTGCAGTCAGTGTTTTACCGACCAAAGGAGAAGCAGGGTCAAGCCGATTCGAAGAAGGCCAAGTTTCACCAGCCCGAGGGTGATCATCTGACCCTGTTAACCGTGTACAACGGGTGGAAGGCGGCTAACTTCTCAAATCCATGGTGCTATGAAAATTTCATCCAGGCAAGGAACATGCGCAGGGCACAGGATGTCCGAAAACAGTTGTTGGGTATCATGGATAGGTAATGTACATTCCTAGCAAACTTTTGCACCAGAAACTTACCTTTTGTATAGGTACAAACACGACATTCTTTCAGCGGGACGGGACTACAACATCGTACGGAAAGCAATCTGCTCAGGTTTCTTCAGAAATGCAGCCAAGAAGGATCCTCAAGAGGGCTACAAGACCCTTGTCGAAGGCACGCCTGTCTACATCCATCCTTCCTCTGCGCTTTTCAACCGCAATCCCGAATGGCTGGTATATCACGAGTTGGTATTAACCACTCGCGAATATTGCCACAACGTGACAGCAGTAGAACCCAAGTGGCTGGTTGAAGTTGCACCACAGTTCTTCAAGGTTGCTGACGCCAACAAGATCAGCAAGCGCAAGAAGCAGGAGAAGATTGAGCCTCTGTTCAACAAATACGAGAAGCCAGACGAATGGCGGTTGTCGAAGATCAAGAGGAGCGCACGTTCAGTATGTTCCATTTCCACAGTGGTCTCTCAATACCTTGCTGATAATGTCTTTTACAGAGTCAAACATTCGGTTAATACTCATTTACGGGCCTTGTTGGCCATGCTTATGTACACAGTAATATCAATATTGTAATACTTGGTGCAACGAACCAATGACTTGAGAAGTCAGCATCTAAAGATACAGGAATGCTTAGAACTAGATGATACAAGGGATTGAGACAATTCGGAGGTGTGGTTGGGATTCAAAATATTCCTATATAATACATTTGGGCTGTGATGGAGGAAGTCAGCACAAGCGGATCAGAGTGACACTCGAGCACTAACCATGATAATTAACCAACGAAGCGCACAGCATCTGCGCTGATGTAGTATTTGGCTACCTCTCCCGGCTTTGTTGGCGGTGCAGTCGGGTCTGGGACAAGGATGAAGGTTTGCGAGAAGACGCGTGGGTGGCCGTCCACACAACGAATAGGTGTGTCGTGCGGGTTGGCGGATGGTCCTCGACCGTGGATAACGTTTCCAGACACTGTGATCAATAATGACGGTGGCTGGGCGCCTTGACGAGAACCTTATCAGCACAAAGGACAACTGTTACGACTAGAGCGGCTGGCTTACCTGGAATTGGATGGCAGTCAAATGACTGCACTTCATGCTTTGTAGCTGGCATCTTGGACACTAGCTCTATCAGCCCATCTGTACCCTGGAAGGGTTTCCCATTCCACGTCAAGGAAGAGTTTGGGCGATAAAAATGAGGAAGGTCTGCGAGCCGTGTGTCGGAGTCATACGCGGTGTAGTAGATTCGCGTGAAGTGATCGGCTGCTCGAGTAGCGATTTCAATACTGTCAGAGAAGAGACTGAGTTAAGCAGAGAAGGGATCGAGGAGTCAAGATGGCGCACTCGTTGGGGGTCAGGTTTGTCGTCGTCGACATGGCCGTTCGAGTTAAACCTGAGTCGGGCGATGCGACTCAAGTCACCTGATGATTGTCTGGGCGGCCCGCCGACCCACATCCTCCTCGCCGCCCTGCTCTCTGGCATCTGCTCCCACCACAATGGCAGACGAATCGCGCATCCGTGTCCTCAGTCTGAATTGCTGGTGTGTCCTCTTCCCTTGCAGAATATTCATGAACTGACAATTCTCTCAGGGGTCTCAAATATGTCGCAAAGAATCTAGAGCAACGCATCGAGGCCATAGCCCACGAGCTCGCCAACTCCACCCACGACCTCATAGCCCTTCAGGAAATATGGGTCTACGCGCACTTTGAACGTGTCAGAGAAAGGGTCTCTCGAAGACTTCCTCATTCCAAGTTCTTCTACAGGTAAGTCTATAGCGCCAGGTCTGCAGACGTTCATGGCTTACACCCCAGCTTCATTGTAGCGGTGCACTAGGAGCAGGTCTCGCCATTTTTAGTCGCTACCCCATCATAGCGACCTCCATTCATCCCTACTCACTAAATGGAACGCCACTCGATGTTGCTGCAGGCGATTGGTTTGTAGGAAAGGCTGCTGCTCAAGTCGTCATCCTTCATCCCATCCTTGGGAAGGTCCAGATATTTAACACACACGTGCGTTTCTTCCTGGAGTAATATAACATATACTAACTTAGTTGATTAGTTGTTTGCCAAAGGAGGAGAAGATGGTCCAGAATACAACAGAGCTCACCGCCTGGTTAACGCATGGGAGTTCGCCAAGCTTGCCCGGCATGCTGCTGAAGTAGGGAAGTATGTTATCGCGGTAAGCGACATCAACCTTTGACATTTATTGCTCTCCTGACTTTGTGTCTGTCAAGCTGGGAGATTTCAACAGCATCCCACCGACTTTACCTATGACCGTTATCATGGAGCATGCTGGTCTCACAGATTCCTGGGTAGTCACACATCCAAATGTTGACCCAGGGCTCGTCACCACGCCTCAAGAAGCTGTTCAGAGGCTTGGCATCACAGCCGACTCGCCTCTCAACTCTTGGTCGGCAGGAAAAGGATACGCCCAAGGATCCTGGGGCAAACGCCTTGATTATGTGTTATACCGCCAACCAAATCGACCGGGACAAAACGTTCCGCTATTGAGAGCCACGCAGTGCAATGTCATCCTCAGAGACCTTGTTCCTGGTCAGACATTCTCTTACTCCGACCACTTCGGACTAGAAGCAACACTCGAAATCGTCTCCGACAATACTTCACAAGCGCCTACTTCAGCACCAAGCGAACTGAACGATGCAGCAGTAGCTACGACCATCTCAGCACTGACGGCGTGCTACCGTTTTTCGCGTGAACGCTCGCGAAAGGAACTCATCATCTTCGGGCTTTGTCTCGTACTTTTGGTGGGCATAGTCATTGGCACCGCCTGGCTACCTAACTCGTGGATAAACCCCATTTTCATACTCTTCACGATCTTCGTCGCCTGGTTGGCGACTACCATGCTCTACGAAGGGTTCATCTTTGGCAATTGGGAGTGTAATGCTCTCATGAACGTCATCGAGGAGCTGGAGATTCATCGAAAGGGTCAAGAAATCCTCAATGGTTTAAGTGAATAGACATTCTGTTCGGCATGTGTCCCGTTAGGTATCTCCTCTTCGCGCCTCATTTCCATGCACAATTTTTCTTTGCTTCTAACGCATATACCCTCCATTTGCTACCCATTATCATCATGTATTCAGGGCAACCCATCTCAAGGTCTCCGTTATAGCTACATTTAATTATAATACAAGGTATCCGAGGATAACATTTCGGAGACCATGAAATATGCGCAACAAGACTGGAATGTGGATCAAATATATGCAGTGTCGAGAATGGGAAATAGGAATAGATAAGTTACACGAGCTATGTGGCAGTCATCAAAGTCCTCCAGCCATGAGATATTATAATGTAAATGCCCAATAGGCTGGGGAAGAAATGCGGTAAAAGTCCTCCAAGGGAGCCAAGGTGCCGAAAGAACCGTCTCCGCTAAGGCGAAGGGGCTGCACTGACAACTACCGTCTGATTCGCGGGTCCAAGTCGTGTATACTCCTCGACGAGCGACTCCACCTCAGCCGGAACCTTCTCGGAATCCAAAATATCCGGCTCAGCAGGTTCCTGTCCGAAGAATTTCATCGATTTCTTCCTACGTGGCATCGTCAGCCCCGAAGTTTGTCTGCTCCTCCTGATGGACGGTGACAGTAAAGGTTGAGGTGCCTGGTGGTTTGGAGAAAGTGACAAGGGGGTCAAGAAGGTCGTTGATCTTGAGCGTGTATGCGCCTTTTGACTGTCGGTTGATAATGTCGAGGATGGATTACGGGAGGGGTTAGATGTAACAGTCGAGTGAGGTTGGGTAGAAGTTGATGAAGAAGGGGTATGTGATGGTGTGTCGAGTGGTGGCTTCGCATTGAAGCCGAGTCTAGCGGCTAGAGAGCTTGTGGAATGTGTTCGTCGAGGACCAGGTGATTCCTGGTTAGAAGAAAGAGGCGACATTGCAAGCCGTCCTGAGGATGAAGAAAGGAAGGAATGTAACGGCGGCCGAGCAGGATGTGTGGCAGGCGTGGAGGCTCCAGAACGAGAAAGAC
>Ga0247742_10001011_pt1 | contig 20672 bp, 9 predicted proteins | sample UWRJL208509C2_FD_180944 | JGI IMG/M metagenome (GOLD analysis project Ga0247742, IMG submission 180944) | Plant litter microbial communities from Arlington Agricultural Research Station in Wisconsin, United States - UWRJ-L208-509C-2 | ecosystem: Environmental > Terrestrial > Plant litter >... | reverse complement strand
TCAAAACTATAACCTGATAAAACAAGATCTGTTGGGCACCGGATACATAACTAATGTTGCTCTTGCTGATCATGGTATTATTTACGGAGGGAATAATACTTCAGAAATGACCTGGGATGGTAAGCCGGCTAATTCAAAAGTATTGATATCACAAAGATATGTTACACCCGAGTTTATGGAAACATCCGGGCTTACAGTACTTGATGGCCGTAACCTTACCGTTGCAGATACAGCCAGGCCAATTCGTTTACTAATCACCAAATCATTAGAAAAATTAATAGGAAAAGGGAGCGCGGTAGGTAAAACGCTTAGGCGAGAGGGGGATACTACAAGGGCTACGATAGTTGGTGTGGTAAATGATTATGTATATGGTGATATGTATGGCAAGCCCGATCCCGTCATGTTTATATGTGCATCACCAAACCAAACATCAGTGATGTATGTGCGCATGAAACCAGGCAGTGATGTTGAAAAGGTTTTAAGTGGCATGCAAAACATTATGAAAAAAGACAACTCGGCTTATCCTTTTGATTACCGCTTTGTTGAGGATCAGTTTAATAAGAAGTTTTTATCAGAAGCCCTGGTGAGTAAACTTGCAAGGGTATTTGCTTCGCTTGCTATCATTATTTCATGCCTCGGCCTGTTCGGGTTAGCATCTTACACTGCAGAACGGAGGACAAAAGAAATTGGGATCCGTAAAGTACTTGGCGCCAGCATATCCGGTTTGGCAGGTCTGCTTTCGGGCGACTTCTTGAAATTAGTATTACTGTCATGCATTGTGGCATTTCCGCTGGCCTATTGGGCCATGCAAAACTGGTTAAAAAACTACCAATATCACATAGACATTAACTGGTGGGTGTTTATTGTAGCTGGAATAGTTGCTGTATTGATAGCTTTAATTACAGTTAGTTTTCAATCCATCAAGGCGGCTTTGGCAAATCCGGTAAAAAGCTTGAGAAGCGAGTGAGTGGTGGTAAAATAGCCTATCAAATTATGATTTAGAATTTAGTTTTTTAGAATTTAGAAATTACCCAAAACAGATGATCAAAAATTATTTCAAAATAGCCTGGCGAAGCCTGATCAATAATAAGTTGTACTCTGCCATTAATATCGGCGGGTTAGGAATAGGAATGGCTGTAAGTTTTATGTTGCTTCTATACGTATATAACGAATTTACTTTTGATACCTTTCATCAAAATAAGGATAGGATATATAAGGTTATGCGCAACCAGCCAGCAAATGGTGAGGTAAATACAGGTGACGCCACGCCTGTACAGGCAGCTGCTATCTTCATAAAAGATTATCCCGAAGTTGAAGCTGCGGCACGTACAAATAACGGTTACGACCAATTATTTAACTACAATAATAATCCGCTCAAATTCAATTTAATGTCGGCCGATGCTTCATTCCTGAATATTTTCACACTTGATTTTGTTAAGGGCAATAAAACAGAAGCGTTCAAAGATCCCGCATCTGTTATTATGACCCAATCGGCAGTAAAGGCGCTTTTTGGAGATAAAGACCCCATAGGCCAAACCGTAAAATTAAACGGGACACAGTTGGTAAAAGTTACCGCGGTTATTAGGGATCTGCCGCAAAATTCAACATTTAATTTCAAGGCGCTTATTCCCTGGAGTTTGTATGAAACCATGCAGCCCTGGATAAAAACATCAAGCTGGGGGAATTATAGTTTTCAAACTTATGTAATGTTAAAGCCAGGTGTAAATGTTGATGCTTTTAATCATAAAATAAAAGACCTGATAGCGCGTAACAATCCCACAAATAAAGAGAATCAGCTGTTCTTGTATCTCTTTAACAACTGGCATTTGCATAGTGAATTTAAAAATGGTGTTAACAGTGGAGGCAGTATTGAATATGTAAGGTTATTCCTTTTTCTGGCTATAGGTATTTTGCTTATTGCCTGTATCAATTTCATGAATCTGTCAACCGCAAGGTCAGAGCGTCGTTCGCGCGAAGTGGGTATCCGCAAGGTTGTGGGAGCAAGGCGGATAGCCATCATCCAGCAGTTTTTGAGTGAATCGGTACTTACAGCGGTTTTAGCCTTGTTCGTTGCTATAATAACAATGACTGTTTTTCTACCATATTTTAACCAAATCATTCAAAAGCAATTAACTATTCCTTATCATATTTATTGGGCCTGGATAGTTGCCATTGGGGTAACGTTGCTTACCGGGTTGCTGTCAGGTAGTTACCCGGCGTTGTTTTTGTCATCATTTAAACCGGTAAAGGTTTTAAAAGGGAATAACATTAGAGGGAAAAAAACATTACATTCCAGGCAAATACTGGTAGTTGTACAGTTTGTATTTGCTACCTGTTTAATACTTTCAAGCATTCTCATCTATAAACAGATCAGCTATATTAAAAACCGGCCGGTAGGCTATGCTCAAAACGGAGTATTGGAGTTTGATATGGAAGGTAGTATGTATAAGCAATTTGAAAATTTCAGGAGGGATGCCGTTAATTCAGGTGCCGTGGTTGATGGCGCTGCTACCTCAATCAGTATTGCAAATACCAATGGCAGCACCTGGGGAGTAACCTGGCCCGGACAATTGGCGGGGGAAGATAAAATACCTATTGATCAGATAGCCGTGTCTTATCATTTTACGTCAACCTACGGTCTGCATATTTCGCAGGGACGTGACTTTGACGAAAGCCGGGCTTCTGATACTTTGGCATTAATGCTTAATGAAGCCGCAGTTAAATTAATGCGGTTAAAAACGCCTTTGGGACAGATTGTAAAATGGCAGGGAAAGCCATGTACGGTAATAGGTGTTGTTAAAAATTTTGTTTGGGGCTCACCTTATGAACCGGTACAACCAGTAATTATTGGTTTTGATAAAGGCTGGGCGGGGCAGATAGGCTTGCGATTAAATCCAAAAGCTCCGGTTTCCAAAAGCCTGGCCCGTATTGAGGCTATCTACAAAAAATACAATCCTGAATATCCATTTCAATATAAGTTTGTCGACGAGAATTTCAACGGTAAATTTCAGACAGAAAGACTGCTTGGAACTTTATCGAGCTCGTTTACCATTCTGGCTATCGTCATATCATGCTTAGGTTTATTTGGGCTCGCATCCTTCTCTGCCGAACAACGCAAAAAAGAAATTAGCATTCGCAAGGTTCTGGGCGCCAGTATCAGCAGTTTGTGGTTTAACTTATCAAAGGAGTTTTTGCAACTGGTAATTATCTCATTCTTGATAGGAGCGGCAATCAGCTGGTATTATATGAATCGCTGGCTGGCTCAGTATACTTATAAAACTGATGTAAGCTGGTGGGTATTTATAGCAACAATGGGAATAAGTATCGTGGTGTGCCTTGTAACCGTAAGCTGGCAGGCCATAAAAGCAGCGCTGAATAACCCCGTCAAGAGCTTAAAGAGCGAGTAAAGTGGTGAGTAAAAATGTTAATCAAATTAAGGGTTAGAATTTAGGGGTTAGGATTTCAAAATATTAGAATTTTAATATATGATCAGAAATTATTTAAAAACCGCATGGCGTAATATTGTTCATAACAAGTTTTACGCTGCCATCAATGTGGCGGGCCTAACCTTTGGTTTGGTTATAGGTTTATTCATGTTGCTTTGGGTACAAGACGAATTGAGTTTTGACACCTTTAATAAAAAGGGCCCGGAAATATATCGTATTGGCATTGTTGGCGGCACAGATGTAAGCAAGCAAATTTTCACCAGCATTATTGCACCTGTAGTTCCCGCGGCCAAAAACGAACTGCCGGAGGTTACAGACGGCGTACGAATTATGGATGTTGGCAGCGTACCATTTAAATACAAGGAGAAAAATTTCATTGAGGAACATGCTGCTTTTACCGATCCCTCATACTTCACACTTTTAAATTTCCCATTGGTAGATGGCGATGCAAAGAAACCTTTTCAGGATAACAACTCGGTGGTGATTACTCAAACCATGGCCAAAAAGTATTTTGGGAAAGAAGACCCGATTGGTAAAATGGTGATACTGGGTTTAAACGAAAATTTAAAGGTTACCGGTGTAATGACAGATTACCCTGCTAACTCCAGCATAAAATATGATTTTCTGCTACCCATCAGCAGATTTAACCAATTGGCCTATCTGAACCGAACCCTGAGTTATGATGGCAAAACCCGGGTTTTATCAATGGATGCGGATTGGGCTAACTTTAATTTCGAAACTTATTTGCAGGTAAAACCTAATACCAATATTGAACAGCTAACTAAAAAGCTGCGAAGTATACATGAACGTAACAAACCTGAAGATGCGCCGGTGCCTTACCTGGCCCAACCATTATACCAAATGCACCTGTATAAAGCTGATGGCAGCAATGGCGGTGTAGAAACGGTTCGCACTTTTGCTATAGTTGCTGTACTTATTTTGGTAATAGCCTGTATCAATTACGTAAACCTTTCTACCGCGCGTTCAATGCTCAGGGCAAAAGAGGTAAGTATGCGTAAAATTATAGGCGCTGGTAAAATGCAGCTGTTTACACAATTTATGATTGAAACCACCTTACTATTTGCTATATCTACCTTATTGGCAATTGGTTTAATGTATGTGCTTATGCCGGTGTATAATAGTTTTTCGGGCAAGCAACTAAAAATCTCTGGAGCCAATTATCAGGTATGGGGCTATATAGTAATCACTTTATTGGGCACATTGGCAGCCTCAAGTGTATATCCGGCAATATTGTTATCTTCATTTGAGCCTTTAAAGGCACTTAAGGGTAAAGTGGCAGCAGGCATTGGTAATGTTGCTTTTAGAAAAGTTTTAGTTGTAGTGCAATTTACAGTATCCATCGTTTTGATCATCGGTACTATAATTATAGGCAGGCAGCTTAATTATATCCAGAAAAAAGATTTAGGATATGATAAAGAGAATGTGTTTTCCTTTAATATGCGCGATATAAAACCGCATTATGATGCCTTTAAAAATGACCTGTTAAAGCAGCCCGGTATTATATCCGTAACCAGGGCGGGAGGGGATATTGTGAACAATAATGGCTGGACGGGCGACAATGACTGGGATGGAAAACCCGCTAAATCAAACCTGTTATTTCACCCCATAGCTGCCGACAAAGACTTTATGGCTTTCTTTAAGCTAAAAATGAAAGAAGGTGCTGTTTTTATTGGGGCAGTGGCCGATACTACCCATTTTATTTTAAATGAAGCAGCAGTTGCCGCCATGGGCTTAAAAAATCCAATAGGCAAAAGAATCAGGATACAAAAAATGAGAGGCACTATAACCGGTGTGGTAAAAAACTTTCACTACGCATCTATGCGTAAAAAGATAGAGCCTGCTGTAATATATTACCGTCCTGAAGATTGCTATAAGGTCTATGTTAAAACAACCGGGGTAGATGCTCAAAAGGCTGTCGCGGCAGTACAACACAGCTGGAAACAATATAACAACGATACCCCGTTTGCTTATACCTTTTTAGATGATAGCTTTAACCAACTATATAAAACAGAGCAAAGAACCGGTTCTCTGTTTAATGTTTTTTCGGCAATAGCCATTGTTATTTCCTGCCTTGGGCTGTTTGGTCTGGCAACTTATTCGGCACAGGTAAAAACTAGGGAAATAGGTATCCGCAAGGTATTGGGTTCAAGTGTTACGGGTATTATCAGGCTGTTAGCTACGGAGTTTGTGCTGCTTATTATAATAGCCATTTTTATAGCAACTCCAGTTGCCTGGTATGCCATGGATAAGTGGCTGCAGGATTATGCCTATAAAACCAGTATCTCGGTTTGGGTGTTCCTGCTTGCCGGTTTCGGTGCAACATTTATAGCGCTTGCTACCATTAGTGTACAATCCCTTAAAGCTGCTTTGGCAAACCCGGTTAAAAGTTTAAGAAGCGAATAATGGTTTATAAATGCCTGCTATTCAGTATTTATATAGATTTAGTTTAGCATTTAAAACTTTCCGGATGTATCGTATTCGTACAATAAGTGTTACGGTTGCGAACGATTGATATTGTTGGGTTTTGTATTAAATGGCTGATAGTTAGTTATATGTAATTTTGGTACGTATTTTACAGATAAGTTTTAAACCAATACCTCATGTTGAAGAATTACTTTAAAATTGCCTGGAGAAACCTGATTAAGCATAAAGTTTTTTCATTGATAAACATTTGCGGCCTTGCCATTGGTGTTGCTGCTTTTTGGCTGATCACTTTGTACATAGCAGATGAATGGAGTTATGACCGTTACAATGAAAAATCCGATCGCATTTTTCGGGTATCACAGCATGGTAATTGGAACGGTGGCAAGTTTAATTTAGCCGTAACATCGGCCCCATATGCCCCGGCATTAAAAAATGATTATCCTGAGGTTGAGGAAGCCATCCGTATTGATGCCGAAGGTGGAGGCAAAATAACATATGGTGATAAACAAATAAATGAGGGAGGTATGGCTTTTACAGATAATGCCATATTTAATGTATTCAGCTATCATTTTTTATTTGGCGATCCGCATACTGCTTTATCAAAACCACAATCTATAGTATTAACCAAAGAGCTGGCCGAAAGATTGTTTGGAGATGCCAGGAATGCTTTGGATAAAACTATACAGATAGATACTAATCCAACAACGGTAACAGGTGTTATTGATAATATACCCGTAAACTCCCATTTTATTTTTGCAGCCTTTCGTTCACTCCCTGCAAACTATACCGACAGATGGGGCAATGCAAATCTGTACACCTACGTGCTCCTGAAAAACCATGATGATTTAAAAAAAATAGAGGCAGGTTCGGATGCGTTTTTCAATAAGTACATAAAAGGCGATCTGGGCCCCATGCGTTACAAAATGGAACTACAGCCACTTACCTCTATCCACCTCAAATCACATTTAGATTATGAGATAGGCTCTAATGGCAATATTACCTATGTGTACGTGTTTAGTGTGGTGGCTTTATTGATACTGGCCATAGCCGTTATCAACTATGTAAATTTAACTACCGCCCGCTCTTCTGTGCGGGTTAAAGAGGTTGGGGTACGTAAGGTTATAGGTTCCAGTAAAAAACAATTGATGCTGATGTTTTTTGCCGAGTCAGTTTTACTTACAATAATAGCTACGCTGCTGGCAGGAGTATTGATCGGTTTTGCGCTGCCTTATTTTAACCAGCTATCCGGTAAAAGCTTAATACTCCTTCAATTTGGCCTTTCTAAAACAGTTTTGGTTTTCTTCGTTTTTTCTCTTACCACAGGTATTTTGAGCGGATTATATCCTGCCTTATTACTTTCAGGTTTCCGAACTATTGCAGCTATGAAAGGGCAAATGGGAAGCCAGGCTTCAACCATATTGTTCCGGAAATCGCTGGTGGTTTTCCAGTTCATTATCACCATTGTAATGATAGCCGGTTCGTGCATTATATATCAGCAATTACATTATGTAATGAGCAAAGATCTGGGTTTCAATAAAACACAGGTACTTACCTTCCATATCCATGATAAGGCAGTGAGGACTAAAATAGCGACTATAAAAAGCCAGCTATTGCAAAATCCTGAAGTTGAAAGTGTTGGCATTGCAGGTAATCCGATAGGTAATAACAATATAGGATCGGGTGATTTTAACCTTGGCGCTGATGGAAAGATTAACCCGGAATCAAAAATAGTGGAGAACCTGGTGGTTGATGAAGATTTTATACCAACCATGCAAATCAGGATGGCACGCGGCCGTAATTTTTCGCAGTCTATGCCTACCGATAAAAAGGAATCGATCATCGTGAACGAAACTTTGGTAAATGAGCTGGGGTGGAAAGATGCCGTGGGCAAAATGGTGCGTACCGGTGTTGATGCTCAGGGAAACGTTATTACCCAGAAAATAATTGGCGTAATAAAGGATTTTAATACTTATTCCTTACAACATAAAGTTGCGCCTATGGTATTGGAAATGCCTGCCACCGCAAACGATGAAGATAATTTATACGTACGCATTGGAAAAAGCAACAGCCGGGCCACGCTTAATTATATTACTGAGGTTTATAGCCGATTTGATCGGGAAAACAAAGCGGAATTTCATTTTCTCGATCAGAATTTTGCCGGCCAGTACCAATCTGAACAAAAGCAGGGAAGTATCTTATTCATATTTACTTTAATGGCTATTTGCATTGCATGCCTGGGATTATTTGGTTTGGTAACGTTTACAGCCGAACAACGGATTAAGGAAATCGGCATCAGAAAAGTTTTGGGCGCAAGTGTAACCAATATTGTAACCCTGTTGTCAAAGGATTTAATGAAGCTTGTGTTGATAGCCACTGTAATAGCATCGCCGTTGGCTTGGTACGGTATGAGTAAATGGTTACAAAGTTTTGCTTACCGTATTGATATTCAATTGTGGGTATTTGCTTTAGCAGGTGTAGTAGCCATATTAATTGCCTTTATCACTGTAAGTACGCAATCAATAAAAGCAGCTACAATAAACCCTGCTAAAAGCTTAAAGAGTGAGTAAGCAGAAATTTGTAAGCTAAACAAATCAAGGTTCAGGTTTTAGTATTTAAATCTTAAGTATCATGTTTAAAAACTACCTTAAAACCGCTATCCGCGGTCTCCGGAAAAATCCGGGTTTTACTGCTATCAATATTTTAGGCTTGTCGGTTGGTTTGGCTACTTGTTTATTAATTGTGTTTTATGTGGCAGATGAATTGAGCTATGACAAGTTCAATAAAAAGGCCGACAGAATAGTGCGGGTGAATTTGGCAATAAAATTTGGTGGTAATAAATCGGAATATGCCCAAACTATGGCACCGCTTGCCCAGGTTTTAAACAATGAATTTCCTGACGTGGAAAAGGCAATCAGGTTAAAAGGTCGCGGAGGTGTACACGTAAAAAAAGATAACGAGAACATTCAGGAAGACATGATGATTTACAGCGATCCTGGTCTGTTTGATGTTTTTACACTGCCCATGGTTGATGGGAATGCGGCAAGTGCGCTGAAAGAACCTAACAGTGTAGTAGTTACCGAAACTATTGCAAAAAAATACTTTAATAAGGTTAATGTAGTAGGGCAAACACTGGTGTTTAACGATCATGAAAACTATAAAATAACAGGTGTAATAAAGGATATCCCTAAACAATCGCACTTTAATTATGATTTTTTTCTTTCCATGTCAAGTTTGCAAGAAAGTAAAGAGACAACGTGGTTAAGTAATAATTTTAACACCTATATTTTGCTAAAGCCCGGTGCAGATTATAGGAAGTTAAACGCCCAGCTTCCTGTAATGATGCGTAAACACATTAGTTCAGAATTGCAGAGTGTGATCCATTTAAGTATGGATGATTTTGAAAAAGCGGGTAACTATTTCAAAATGAACCTGACACCGCTTACAGATATTCATCTTCATTCTAACAGAGTAGGTGAGTTGGGACGTAACGGTAATATCCTTTATGTGTATATATTTTCGGCCATAGCTATATTTATTCTGCTGATAGCCTGTGTCAATTTCATGAATTTGTCAACGGCCCGTTCATCAAACCGAGCGCGTGAAGTAGGAGTACGCAAAGTATTGGGATCGCCACGCAAATCATTAATAGCTCAATTTCTGACTGAATCTGTCCTGGTGACGTTTGCGTCTACACTTATTGCCCTTGCAATTGCCTGGCTTATGTTACCTTTATTTAACCAAATTGCTAATAAAGAACTGGGAATAACCCTCCAATCGTTTGTTTGGTTGTTGCCCGTAATGCTTGCAATTTCAATTATTATAGGTTGCCTGGCTGGCTTTTACCCAGCATTTTTTCTGTCAGCATTTCAGCCTGTTGATGTACTTAAAGGCAAGCTTTCAACCGGCTTTAAAGGGGGAAGGCTTCGTAGTTTCCTGGTAGTTTTTCAGTTTTCCATCTCCATTGTTTTGATAATCGGCACACTGGTTATCTATAACCAGTTGAGTTATATTCAAAACAAAAATCTGGGTTATGACCGTAATCACGTCCTTATAGTAAAAAACACCAATGCACTTGGCGACCAGGCAAAGGTTTTTAAACAGGAGGTTAAGCAAATTTCGGGAGTGAAGGATGCTACTTTGACCGGATTCCTGCCAACAGCCGATTATAGAAGTACAAGTGCTACTTTCCAGGATCCAACACTTGATCAAAAACGCGCAATTTTACCACAGATATGGTCTGTTGACGAAGATTATTTAAATACCCTTGATATTAAGGTTGTAAATGGCCGTAATTTCTCAAACGAGTTACAGACAGATTCATCTGCAGTTATCATTAACGAAACGGCTGCAAGGCTGTTAGGGCAGCAATCGCCTTTAAATAAACCTCTTTACCGTATCATGGATAATTCCGGTAAAATTATTAAACGATATAATATTGTAGGCGTAGTTAAGGATTTTCATTTCAGCTCATTACGTGATAATATATCACCGGTTACTTTGTATTTAGAGAATAATTACGATGCGCTTAGTATAAAAATCAATGCCAAGAACCTGCCGGCATTATTAGCACAGATAAAAAACAAATGGAACTCACTTGCACCCAATCAACAATTTTCCTATTCGTTTATGGATCAGGATTTTGAAGCTACCTACCGTTCCGAGCAACGCATTGGAAAAATATTCATGATCTTCACTTCGTTGGCTATAGCCATAGCATGCTTAGGGTTATTTGGTTTGGCAGCCTACGCTGCCGAACAACGTACAAAAGAAATAGGTATACGCAAAGTGTTGGGCGCTAATGTTACAGTGATTGTTGCCATGCTGTCAAAAGATTTTATCAAGCTGGTATTAATAGCCATACTGATATCATCGCCGCTTGCCTGGTTCTTTATGCAAAAATGGTTGCAGGGTTTTGCCTACCGGGTAAACTTTCAATGGTGGATAATAGCATTTGCCGGGCTTGGAGCAATTTTGATTGCCTTTTTAACCATCAGTTTTCAATCCATTAAATCGGCACTCGCAAACCCAATAAAAAGTTTGAAGACCGAGTAGGGGTAAGTTACTTCTGAGCTGTATTAATTTAAGAAGAACCCCGGATGGGCTCAGAAGATTTACGATTTATTTTTATCCGAATGCAACTTAATATAATAGGCATCGGTCTTATATGAAACACTAAACATACGTATCATGAAAAATTACTTACTATTATTATTGGTAGCCTGTCAATGTTATACTGCCTTAGCACAAGATAACAGGCAAGAGCCTTATATGACCAAACCTTTATCAGGAATAAAACAAGTGTTTGTAAAAACCTCGGGAGGCAGTATTTCTGTTAGCGGTGCAAGTGGTCAGGCGTCGCGGGTTGAGGTTTATATAAGCGGCAATAACGGCAATGGCCAGTTATCAAAAGACGAAATAAAGAAACGCTTAGAAAATTATGATCTGGATGTTGCAGTTAACGGTAGTGAGTTACATGCTACTGCTAAAAGCAAAAACAGCGGTTTTTTCAATTGGAAAAATTCGCTCAATATATCATTCAAGGTTTTTGTTTCTAAAGAGGTTGCTACCAGCCTTAACACCAGCGGCGGAAGTATTCATCTTGATAATTTAAATGGAAAACAGGAGTTTGAAACCAGCGGAGGCAGCTTACATGTTGATCAGTTAACCGGTGTAATACACGGCAGAACATCTGGCGGCAGCATTAATGTAAGTAACTCAGGTCAGGATATTGATTTGCAAACCAGTGGCGGCAGTATTACCGCGGCCAATTGTCAGGGCCATATAAAACTGGGAACAAGCGGAGGTTCGTTGAGACTGGAAGGCTTAAAGGGGACTATCAACGCAACAACAAGTGGTGGCAGTATTCATGGTAATGATATAAATGGTGAGCTTGTAACTGGTACATCGGGAGGCAGTATTAACTTGTCTAAATTATCATGTGCACTGGCAGCTTCAACCAGTGGCGGTAGCTTTCACGTACAGTTTGATAATGTAGGCAAATATGTTAAAATTGATGCAAACGGAGGAGGTGCCAACCTTGATTTGCCTGCAAAACAAGGGGTTGATCTGGACATTCGCGGTGATAGGGTAAACACCAATATAGCAGACAATTTTAATGGTAGTAAAGAGAAAGAAAAAGTACAGGGTAAACTTAATGGTGGCGGCCCGTTGGTTGAGGTAAGGGTTAACGGCCGCGTTACTCTTAATTTGAACTAAAAAGCAGTATATAATAATCTTACCAATGGCCTGTCATTTAATTTTGACAGGCCATTGATGTTTTAAAACTGTATCGTTACCGAACACACACTGTTACGCCTGCGAACAGTGGTGATTATGTTTTGTTGTTTATGTTGTTGTTTATCAATTATTTGTGTAATTGGTACGTGTTTTAAACCAAATAGTATTGGAACGAGTATCAGGTTGACCTGATTTAAAGTTTAATAGCTATAATTTAGAATTATTGGTCATGATAAAGAATTATTTACGTAGCGCCATTCGCAATATTACCAGGCATAAATTTATCTCATTCATCAATATATTTGGTTTAACAATAGGTTTAACCTGCTGCATGCTTATTTTGCTTTACATTGTAAATGAATTAAGTTATGACAGGTTTAATACCAATGCCAAAGATATTTACAGGGTAACACGAAGCTTCAATACTGCCGATGGTGTTGTAACCCTGCATCTGGGGGCTGTGGCTCCGCCATTTGGCCCGTTATTAAAGAATGAGTTTCCGGACATAAAAAAAGTAACGCGCATATACTCAGGTGGCAGCATAGTGATGCGTTATAAGGAAAAACTACTAACAGAAAGAGATACATATTTTGCCGATGAGAATTTCTTTGATTTTTTCACCACAAAAATGATTAAAGGTGATGCCGCGAGAGGATTAACTGATCCTAATTGTGTGATGATGACCGAGGAACTGGCTCGTAAATATTTTGGTGACGAAGATCCGATAAACAAAGAGGTTAGATTAGATAACCAAGTTAACTTCAAGGTTACGGGTATATATAAATCATTTCCGGCTAATGCTCAATTTCATCCGCAAATGTTATTATCATTCAATACATTGAAGGATAGTACAATTTATGGCGAAAAACAATTGCATACCAACTGGGGCAACAACTCGTTTTTTACTTATTTGCTGATGCCCGAAGGTTATAATATTGACCGTATAGCTTCCGCATTTCCGGCTTTTTTAGATAAATATGTTCATTTTCCGGGGCAACCGGGTAATTTTCATGAGTCAAAAAATAGTAAATTACACATACAAAAGTTCTTGGATATTCACCTTCATTCGCACCTTGATGACGAGCTTGATCAGAATGGCGATATCAAAAGGGTATACATATTTTCGGCAATAGCGTTATTTATTTTATTGATAGCCTGTATCAACTACATGAATCTTTCAACTGCCCGGTCAACACTAAGGGCAAAGGAAATAGGTATCAGAAAAGTGATTGGGGCACAGCAAAAAGAGATCATTACGCAATTTTTAAGCGAATCGGTATTGATCACTTGTTTTTCATTAATACTGGCTCTGATCATCACCTGGTTGTTGATACCAATGATCAATAAATTTTCTGATCTGAATTTGTCATTCAGTAACTTGTATGAGCCTCAGGTATTAATTCCTATCTTATTGTTGCCCTTTGTGGTAGGGCTAATCAGCGGTATTTATCCGGCTATTTTCATGTCGTCGTTTAAACCAGTTAAGGTATTAAAAGGTATCATAAAAGTAGGCTCAGGGAACGTTTCCTTTCGTAAGGTATTGGTAGTTGTGCAATTTTCAATATCCATTATTTTGATTGTGGCAACCACTATCGTATTCCAGCAATTGCGATATGTTCAGCAAAAATCGCTGGGTTTTGATAAAGAACATATCCTCACAATGGGCAATCCATTTTCCGAAAGTCAGTTTGAAGCATTTAAAAACGAAGTGATTAAAAACAATCCCGACATTAAAGAATTAGGCCGTTCGTCAAGGATTCCATCCGGGCGGTTGCTTGATAATCAGGGTGTATCTGTTTTTGAGGGAAGTACCGCAAAACAAATAAGTGCCGACCTGAAATACATCAATACTGATTATGGCTTTATACCTACTTATGGTATGAAAATGGCCTCCGGTCGAAACTTTTCGCGAGATTTTGGTACCGATAGCAATAATTACGTGATCAATACAACCGCTGTTAAGGTACTTGGCTTTAAAACGTCTGAAAATGCTGTAGGCAAAGATATAGCCTACGGTGGCGTAAAAGGGAAAGTTGTTGGTGTGGTAAATGACTTTCATTTCGAATCGCTGCATCAAAACATTGTTCCGTTATTAATGCGTATGCCACCATTTGCAAATAACAATTATAACAGGCTGTCTATTAAAATTGGCGGTCATAACATAAACTCATCTATTGATACCATACAGGAGGCTTGGCGCAAAGCCCAACCCGAAGTGCCGTTTGAGTACACTTTTTTGGATGAGCGTTTCCAAAGGCTTTACAATAGCGAACAGCAGCAGGGAAGCTTATTTACCATGTTTGCGTTTATAGCCATATTTATAGCATGCCTGGGGTTATTCGGTCTTTCTGCATTTACTATAACGCAAAGGGTTAAAGAGATTGGAGTGCGCAAAGTTTTAGGTGCGAGTGTTTCGCAAATTGTTGTAGAGTTATCAAAGGACTTTCTAAAACTTGTACTTATGGCATCAATAATAGCTTTACCTGTTGCCTGGTATTGCATGAGTAAATGGCTGCTTGACTTTGCTTTCAGAGTAAGCATCCAGTGGTGGGTATTTGTAATGGCTGGTTTTATTGCCTTGGTAATAGCTTTTGTAACTATAAGCTTTCAATCCATTAAAGCAGCAACAGCCAACCCCGTGAAGAGTTTAAGGAGCGAATAAAGTGGTAGGGGTGAATAATAAGGAGAATTACCATTCAACTTAGGATTTAGGGTTTGTTTTTTTAGAATTTATAATATAGGGTTTAGAATTTAGTTTTTAGAATTTCCAAAACATCATGATAAAAAATTATTTCAAAATAGCTTTCCGTAATTTTGGGCGACATAAGCTTTTTACCTTTATCAATATAGTTGGTTTATCTATTGGTATAAGTGCGGCCTTGGTTATATACCTTATTGTACATTTTGATTTTACCTTTAATCAATCCTTCAATAATGCCGATCGTATTTTCAGGGTAGTTTCTAATTACACATTTTCGGGTGAGGAAGCGCATAATCGTGGTGTTTCCGGACCGGTAGGCGAAGCTGTACGCACGCAAGTAAGCGGCGTTGAAGCATCGGCTCCATTTTATTGTTTGCGTGGACCTAATGTGTTTATTGCGGTTAAGTCAGGAGCTCCTGTTAAGTTTAAAAGCCAGGAAAATGTTATACTAACAGACGAACGTTATTTTTCAATATTTAGCTACAATTGGCTGGCCGGTAATGCTCAAACAGCATTTGCTAACCCCAACCAGGTTGTGCTAACTACAGATCAGGCTAAAAAGTATTATCCCAAAATACCCTATAACCAAATGCTTGGTCGTATTGTTACCTATGATACGCTAAATGCAACTATTAGCGGCATTGTTGAGCCCTTGAAAAATAATACAGATTTTGTATTTCATGATTTTATATCATACAAATCGGCAAATAACAATAAAGCGTTACAGAAAGAGCTCAGGTTTACTAATTGGGGAGGTACCACATCATCTTCACAGCTTTTTATAAAGCTTTCGCCCAATACTACTGTTGCAAATATTGAAAAGCAATTGAATGTTATATTAAAAAAGAATGATCCGCCAAAAGCTGAGAATAAAGGTAATACTCGGAATTTTAGTTTACAACCCTTAAGTGATCTGCATTTTAATACTATATTAGGCACATTTGATGCTGGCAGAACCGCTAATAAAACAACCCTGTACGGTTTACTTGCTATAGCTTTGTTTTTACTATTACTCGGATGTATCAATTTTATTAACCTGACAACGGCACAAGCATCTCAAAGGGCAAAAGAAATTGGTATCCGCAAAACCATGGGCAGTAGCCGTGTTCAGCTTATTGTTCAATTTTTGAGTGAAACATTTCTAATAACACTGCTTGCAGTTATAGTTTCTGTTGGATTAGCGCCGGTTATATTAAAACTCTTTACCGATTTTATCCCACCTGGCGTAAAGATGGAGCTTTTTAATCAGCCACATCTGATCCTGTTTCTTTTGTTATTAGTTATGGTGGTGAGTCTCTTATCTGGCTTTTATCCGGCAGTTTTATTGTCGTCATATAAACCTGTTTCGGTACTTAAAAATCAGTCGTCCACAAATATTGGTAAAAGCCGTAACGCCTGGTTGCGTAAATCGTTAACGGTTGCGCAATTTGTTATAGCTCAGTTTTTTATAATGACTACTATAATGGTTAGCAAGCAAATTTATTATGCGTTACACAAAGATCTTGGTTTTAAAAAAGATGCCATAGTGATAATACAGGCGCCCTGGAAAAACCAAACTTTAAGTCGTAACCAAGTATTTATAAATAAGCTGCGTAGCATACCAGAAATAGACATGCTAAGCGTGGGAGGAGATGCACCCTCTTCAGATAATCTTAACTCTACAGAAGTTACATACAGAGATGGTAAAAAAGAGGTGAAATTGGAGCTCCAGGAAAAGTTTGGTGACGAAAATTATATTAAACTGTACAAACTTAAGTTGTTAGCCGGGCGTAATTTGCAATCGGGAGATACGTCAGGCTCATTTCTGGTAAATGAAAACCTTACCAAACTTCTTGGGTTTAAAACGCCTAAGGATGCTATAGGCAAAACAATGGATAACTTTGATGGTAACCATCGGATGGAAATTATTGGTGTATTGGCCGACTTTAATCCAGGAACCGTACGTAGTCAGATTAAACCTCTGGCTCTTTTAAACATTACCTATAATAATGGAGGTACATTTCATATTGGTTTAAAACCACAATCGGCAGGCGGTAATGAATGGAAGAAGGCCATTGCTGTCATGGAAAAATCATGGAAGGAGGTTTATCCTGAGGATGACTTTGAGTACCATTTTTTTGATGAAAATATAGCACAGCTTTATAAAACCGAGCAAAATACTTCAACTCTGCTGGCATGGGCAACGGGCTTATCTGTATTTATAAGTTGTTTGGGTTTACTGGGTTTAGCCATGTACACTACCAACTTGCGCACAAAGGAAATTGGCGTGCGCAAGGTACTGGGTGCATCTGTAACCCAAATAGTGCGAATGCTATCAACCGAATTGGTCTTACTTATTTTACTGGCTTTTGTTTTAGTTACCCCCATAGCCTGGTACGCCATGAATAAATGGATGCAAAGCTTTGCCGACCGTACAACCATTAGTTGGTGGATATTTGCTTTAAGTGGGGCAGGAATGTTGCTAACAGCATTTTTTACCCAAAGCTTTCAATCAATCAAAGCAGCCACTGCCAACCCGGTAAACAGTTTACGAAATGAATAGCAGCAATTGATGGGTAGTTAATATTTAACACATTTTAACTACTCATTTAAAGCATTTTAGCTATTATCGTATAAACAAACTGATATGGTACGTAACTACTTTAAAATAGCCTGGCGCAACCTGTGGAAACATAAGTTTTATACCCTCATTAATATATTGGGTCTTTCATTGGGTATTGGTTGCAGTATCATACTGTTTCAATTTATTAGCTACCACCTAAGTTTTGATACGTATCACCACGAGAAAAAATCACTTTATAAAGTGGTTGAGCAAATGCATCTTGAAGATGGTACTACGCTGTATGAACGTGGAGCACCCATGGTTTTGGCAAGGGCCATAAAAACCGAATTACCGCAAATAAAGGACGCTGCTGTACTGGTTCAAAAAAGATCATTCACTATTTCTGTTTCGCTGAATAATGGAGCAGAGAGGAAACTGTTTTATGAGCAGGAAAACGTAGGCCTTACTGACAGCCATTGGTTCAATATGCTTGACTATACCTGGCTTTCCGGTAATGCGGCACAAGCATTTAATGACCCGGATAATGTTGTGATCACCCATAAACTGGCACAAAAATATTTTGGTACTGATGATGTAGTTGGGCGGGTGATCCGTTTAGATAATAAGCATAATTTTAAAGTAAGCGGAATATTAAAAGATAATGTAGAGAATACGGATTTTAAGTGTGATATGTTTTTACCCCTTACTGCACTTAAAACATTATATCCGGATGTTCAACGGCAATTTCAGAACGATTGGTATTGGGAAGATTCAAGGAATGTGATATTCTTATCGTTACCAGATAATCTTTCGCCAAAAACAGTGGAGGCAGCTATTGCCAAAATTGCCGGGAAAGAGGTGTCCAAAACCTTTCAATATATATTACAGCCTTTAAACGAGGTGCATTTTGACGGCAGGTATAGTGGCGTAATACAAAAGTCGCTTTTAACTACTTTGGGCTTAGTGGGTTTATTACTCATTGTTATAGCTTGTGTTAATTTTGTCAATATGGCTACTGCTCAAAGCTTTAAGAGGGCTAAAGAAATTGGCACCCGCAAAGTTTTAGGAAGCACGCCAAAGGCTATATTCAATCAGTTTATAGCCGAAACCTCGCTTATTGTATTTTTTGCCGGATCAATTGCTGTTTTAGCTGTTTGGTTGTTTTTGCCGGTGTTAAATTCATGGCTGCAAACATCACTTACATTGAACTTTATTAATAACGGCCCGTTATTGGGGGGCATTGCTTTAGCCATGGTCGCAATTACACTGGCCGCTGGCTTTTATCCTGCTTTAATTTTAAGCAGGTTTAAACCTGTAAATGCTTTAAAAAACCAGTTGAATAGTAAATCGCAATCAGCTGGGTTTGGCCGTAAGAGTTTGATTGTTATTCAAAATGTTATTGCACAGGTACTCATTATTGGTACTATCATTATTACCATGCAGGTTAGGTATCTGAAAACCGCCGATCTTGGTTTCAATAAAACAGGAGTGATCATGCTGCCGCTGCCCGACTATGATAAAGGTAAAACTGACTTTTTGCGTAACCAGCTAATAGCTCAGCCGGGTATAATTGCTGTTTCTTACTGTTACCGCGCACCCTCATCAACGGCCGATAAAGGTGGATCAATAAAGTATGACGGCCATGAATGGGAAAAGTTTGTAGGCCGAACAGTTATGGGGGACGCTGGGTATGCCAAAACATTTGGCTTAAAGATTATTGCCGGCAGAAACATTGCCGAAGCTGATTCTGCCAAAGAATATTTAGTGAATGAACAATTGGTAAAAAAGTTGGGGGTGAAGAATCCGCAGAATATCATCGGACACAGTTTTACTGCCGGTGATCTCACTGATAAACCGGGTACAATTGTTGGTGTAGTAAAAGACTTCCATGCCAAATCGTTATATAAAACAATAGAACCCACCTATATCAGTACTTCGCGCAGCCTTTATCAATATGCAGGTATCCGGATTGATATGAAAAACCGTGTAGCAGCGTTAGCTCACATTCAAAAAATATGGCAATCCGTTTTTCCTGATAATGTTTTTGAATACCGTTTTCTGGATGAGCAAATAGGTGATTTTTATCAAAAGGAAGATCTGCTGAACAAACTTATTAAATCAAGCGCAGTAATAGCCATATTTATAAGCTGCCTGGGTTTACTGGGCCTCATATCATTATTAACCCTTCAGCGTACCAAAGAAATCGGTATCCGTAAAGTATTGGGTGCATCCGTAACTCATATAACGGCATTGCTATCGGCTGATTTTCTGAAACTGGTACTTATAGCCGTAGCTATAGCATCGCCGGTGGCCTGGCTCATGATGAGCAAATACCTTCAGGATTTTGCCTATCGTATCGATATACCTCTGTGGGTGTTTGGCTCGGCAGCGCTGATGGCTGTATCAATAGCTTTTGTAACGGTGAGCTTTCAGTCTGTAAAGGCAGCTATGGCCAATCCGGTTAATAGTTTGAGGAATGAGTAAAATGTGAAAGGAACCTGTAAAATGTATATCATGAAATTATACAGCGATGAACAATATTTGCTTTCTTTTTGCTAATTTAAAAACATAAGTATAATTTGTTGAACTATCAGTATGTGTGGTAGTTACGGGCACACTCTTATTACTTTGTTTGCCACCTAAACTCAGAAAGCATTATTATGAGGTCACAAATTTATGATTTAATGCACCCGCTGATCAATGATGGCAGTGGAGTATATGAACTTGATGATTTGACCGCTTATATTGATAAGCTGCTGAAAAAGGCTTGTATAATTTCGGTAACAGATCAGGATATTTTACAAGGCTTTTTAGCGTATTATGCTAATGATCCTGATAAGCAGGTTGGTTTTCTATCAATGCTTGTAGTTTTGCCAACAGCACAAAGAATGGGTTATGGCAGAAGGATGGTTGAATTTTGCCTTACCGATTTAGTGCACAAAGGGTATAAGATATGCCGCACTGAAGTAAAGGAAAATAATATTATGGCCATTAACATATGTAAAAGAACAGGCTTTTCTTTAATAGAAAAAAAAGGCAAGTATTTAATAATGGAAAAAGTACTATAACTACATTTTATCCACCCTCCTTAATAGTTATAAATCAATTATTTGTAACCAATACCACAGTTCAATACCCGTAAGTCCGTTTTTAATAATTATCCCCTGTACACACTGACTCGTCCGGGAAAAACTATACACTAAAAAAGAAGTGTATGTTAGTAAAAAACGAAAAAGCGGTAAGGATAGCGCGTTTCCACGAGCGAAGCCCTTTTGAAAAAAATCTGCGGGATGAAATCATC
>Ga0247742_10001010_pt1 | contig 20693 bp, 22 predicted proteins | sample UWRJL208509C2_FD_180944 | JGI IMG/M metagenome (GOLD analysis project Ga0247742, IMG submission 180944) | Plant litter microbial communities from Arlington Agricultural Research Station in Wisconsin, United States - UWRJ-L208-509C-2 | ecosystem: Environmental > Terrestrial > Plant litter >... | reverse complement strand
AAGGCGCTCCCCTGCTAAGGGAGTACACCTCAAAAGGGTGTCGGGGGTTCGAATCCCCCGTTCTCCGCCATTATTTGCTTAGTACGTTGTTATCTGGCTTATTCGGTAAGTTCTTGAAATTACTAGAAATAAGCGCTTTACAAAAAGATTCGACGGCCTATAATGCGCGGCAACAAATGCACTCGTAGCTCAGCTGGATAGAGTACTCGGCTACGAACCGAGCGGTCACAGGTTCGAATCCTGTCGAGTGCACCATTTAAGAGTTATTTGCAGCAATGTAAGTGACTTTGCTATAACCAGTTGTGATCTGGTCTAAAAACACAACTTGCACTCGTAGCTCAGCTGGATAGAGTACTCGGCTACGAACCGAGCGGTCACAGGTTCGAATCCTGTCGAGTGCACCAAACACCAAAAAGCCTGCGTTTATCGCGGGCTTTTTGCTGTCTGGGATTTACCTTTTACGCATCCCTTCTCGTCGAACACCACCTGTGCACTGCGGCCCCGTTTGGGAGCATATTGATAGCTCGTGCCAGAGTTCCGGGTGCTGATTTTGTCCGGTTTGCCGAGCACGCTTTCTACATCCTGTTGATTCATGCCGGCGATGATGCGGCGGTTGATGATGGCTTCCCGGCGTTGGCTGGGATTGATGTCGCCGCCGCACGGGCGCTCCTGCTGGCCGACCACCACCAATTCTTTCGGTTTGATATTCATTCGGGATGTTTCGACATTTTCCGCTTCCGGCAGAATCGCCATCGTCGTGCCTGGCATATAGGACCGCACTTCGTGCGTCGACAGGCGCTCGCCGGGCGTGCAGCTCAAGGTGGTAAAGGTGATGTGTCCTTGGTCGTCCTCGCAACGATGAACCGTAGAGGCCATGGCGATTAGGGGCTGGCAGAGCAGGGTGAACAGCCAGATACAGCGGGTGATCGATGACAAAAGTGCGTCCTCCATGACGGTGAATCAGAAGGTTAGTCGCTACTTTTCCGCCTGCTCGTGTGTTTTCTTTGCAGGATGCGTCGTCGCAGTTTCATGGATCAGGACAGCACTCAGGTTTGTCTCGCAAGCGCTTGTTCTAGCCATGATTTTTTAACGTTCAAAACCGCCAAGCGGTGTATCATTGCGCCCGTCAGCCCCGCCGGGGCTTGTGGAATACCTCCATGGACTTACCCAGTAGTTACTCAGTACCCCGTTTTACCAATCATGAATTGACTGATTGATCCTTCCGGCGTGCCCCGCTGCTGGGAGTGGAGTTCGCCTATGACCGAAGTAGAAGTAAAAAAATCGCAAGACAGCTTGCAAGACCGCCTCGCTCAAGTCATTGAGTTGCTGCAGCGCCAGCGGGTGGTCGAAGACCTGACCCATCGTCAGGAAGGTCCTCATCACGATCGCGTCGAGAACCTGGTCCACCGGCAGAATCTCGTCGAATTGCAACGCAAGCTCGATGACCTGCACTCCGCTGACGTTGCCTACATTCTGGAAGCCTTGCCGCTCAATGACCGCCTGACGATCTGGCAGTTGGTCAAGGCCGAGCGCGACGGCGACATTCTGCTTGAAGTGTCCGACTCGGTCCGTGAAACCCTGATCGCCGACATGGACGATCATGAGCTCCTGGCGGCGGCCAGGGAGATGGACGCCGACGAACTCGCTGACCTGGCCCCCGAGCTGCCGCGAGACGTTGTCCATGAGCTGATGGAAGCCTTGGATGGCCAGCAACGTGAGCGCGTGCGTTCCGCGCTGTCTTATGACGAGGACCAGGTCGGCGCGTTGATGGACTTCGAGATGGTCACCATCCGCGAAGACGTCAGCCTCGAAGTGGTATTGCGCTACCTGCGCCGCCTCAAGGAGTTGCCGGGCCACACCGACAAATTGTTCGTGGTTGATTACGGCGGCGTGCTCAAGGGCGTGTTGCCGATCAAGCGGTTACTGGTCAATGACCCGGAAAAGCAAGTGGCAGACGTCATGGCCAGCGACCCGGTGAGTTTCCACCCGGACGAGGATGCCTACGACGCGGCCCAGGCGTTCGAGCGGTATGACTTGATTTCTGCGCCGGTGGTGGACAAGAACGGCAAGCTGATTGGCCGTTTGACCATCGATGAAATGGTCGACCTGATCCGTGAAGAGAGCGAAAGCGAAGTGCTCAACATGGCAGGTCTGCGGGAAGAAGAAGACATCTTCGCCTCGGTCTGGAAGTCGTTGCGTAACCGCTGGTCCTGGCTGGCGGTTAACTTGATTACCGCATTCGTGGCTTCGCGGGTGATTGGCCTGTTCGAAGGCTCTATCGAGAAACTGGTGGCGCTGGCCGCGTTGATGCCGATCGTGGCGGGCATTGGCGGCAACTCGGGCAACCAGACCATCACCATGATCGTGCGCGCCATGGCGCTGGATCAGGTCAGCACCGGCAATACGTCGCGGCTGATGCGCAAAGAGTTGGTGGTGGCGCTGATCAATGGCGTGGTCTGGGGCGGGGTAATCGGCGTGGTGGCGTATCTGCTTTACGGCAGTTGGTCACTGGGCGTGGTGATGACTGCGGCCATGGTGCTCAACCTGCTGTTGGCGGCGCTGATGGGGGTGCTGATCCCCATGACGCTGGCGCGCCTCGGTCGCGATCCGGCCATGGGTGCGAGTGTGATGATTACCGCCATGACCGACAGCGGCGGTTTCTTCATCTTCCTCGGGCTGGCGACGATTTTCCTGCTCTGACCTGCCGCGCAAAACAAACCCGCCATTGGCGGGTTTTTTTGCGCTTGGCCTTTATCCAAATGTGCTTGCTGGCTCAAATCGCAGGCAAAAAAAAGCCAGCGCAATGCTGGCTTGAGTTGTTTGGGGCAGATCAGGAAGCGTCTGCTGCCAGTTCCGCGTCATGAGCAATCAGCGAAACCAGGGCGTTTTGCTGGCGGTGAGACAGTTGGCGGAAGCGCTGCAGCAGTTCCCGCTCATGCAGCGACAGCTCTGGGCTGTCCAGGCGCATGCTCAATTCTTCGCCCAAAGCACCTTCCTGAATAAGACTTTGCTCCAGGCGCGCGATGATTTCCGAATTCATGCTGCGATGATGATTGCGAGCCACCTCGGCAATGCGTTCACGCATTCCGTCTGGCAGACGTACGACGAACTTGTCAGCCGTACGGCTGGAATAAATTGCCTGTTTCAATGGGCGCATATATTTAACCGGTTAGTTCAGGGAAGCGGTTCTCGGGATTAGCCGAACGATGTCTGGTAGGACAAGGATTTCAGCCAAATGGTTCAACCTGAATTGTCAGAGGCCCGCATCATGCCTCAAAGTAGCCAGATCATTGGCGCCAATTCTGTGACAAATATTGAACTGGATAAAGGCGATATGCCAGCACCAATTATCAGAAATGCGGACTGGTTTGAAATCTTCGCCTGAGCCCATATGACTGTCCGCGTCCAAACGCCTGACGGGCCGCGCCATCAGCGCGTCAGCAGGCGAATCTCATGCGGAACAAATCCTTGTACCTTGCCTATACAGGATAGTGGCAAATGGCCGATTTACTAGCGCAAAGGTGTGTAGCGAGGGGATTTTGGGATGGACGGAAGGGGTTTTTCGCCTGTAGACCTGCTCTGACTAACGCAGAACGGGGTCGAATTTGATTTTGCGGCCCACAATCAGGGCCAGCACGAACAACCCGCTGAATACGCCGCTGGCGATCAAGGGCAGGGTGATGGACGAGCCGTCCGGCAACGACCATTGAATCAGGCCGCTCAGTACAGCCAGGATAAAAAGCCCCAAGGCGGATTTGGACATGTACCCCTCCAGATTTCGAAAGTCAAAACACCAGGCTATGTGACAGCGGCGATGGCGTCGGAACGCTGCGCTCTGCCACATTGAGCGACTGCTCGCTCATTACCGCCCGTTGCGCTATTTGCATCGGAGCGCGTAGGGAAGGCGCAATTTCTGCGGTGGTGCGAACCTGGGGGTGCGGCATGAAATGAGCGCCGGCAAGTACCGCAAAAGCAGTCGCATTGGCTATTAAAAGGGCTCGGATCATGACGCAACTCCACTGTTCTTTGTCAGTGAATTAAGCAGCTGTCATGCCAACAGTCTAGCGCGCATAAAATCATTTAAAAAACAATGACTTGTTGTTATTTTTCACGCTTGGCCCATTGCATTGTGCAATGCGCTTCAAACAAGCCCATTGCATACTGCACGATCGCACGGTGATGGCTTTCGCCAGGGCGTTTGCCTACGGGCAAAAAGCCCTACGGACGACATGACAAAAGCAGACCCGACCGTTAACATGCACGCCGTCTCTCGCACCGCGTTTCCTCACGGTCGACTTGTGTCTCAGTAGCTCAATTGGATAGAGCATCCCCCTCCTAAGGGGAAGGTTGGCAGTTCGAACCTGCCCTGGGACACCATCTATTTCCCGTCCCAATCCATCACCACCGTCTTCGCCTCCAGAAACGCCTCCAGCCCCATCACCCCAAATTCCCGGCCGATGCCCGATTGCTTGACGCCGCCAAACGGCGCGAGCAGTTCCGGCACGATGCGGTTGATCAATACCGTCCCTGCTTCGAGGCGTGAAGCGAGGCGCAGCGCCCGCTCAGGCTGCGATGAGAAAACGTAGGCCTGCAAGCCATAAACCGAGTCATTGGCGATCTCGACAGCCTGTTCTTCACCTTCATAAGCGATGATCGACAGCACCGGCCCAAAGATTTCCTCGCGGGCGATGTCCATGTCGTTGTGCACGTGGGCGAACACTGTGGGTTTGACGAAGTATCCGGATTCCAACCCTTCGGGTCGGCCTTCGCCACCGGCAATCAGCGTGGCGCCTTGTTCCTGGCCACGGCGGATGAAGCCTTGCACGCGCTCGAATTGCGCGGAGCTGACCAGAGGCCCGATGACGGTCGACGGATCACGGGGATCGCCCACGCGCATGCTGCCCACCAGGGTTTTTACGTGTTCGATGACTTCAGGCAAACGGGCGCGAGGCACTAACAGGCGCGTGCCGGCGACGCAGGCCTGGCCGTTGTTCATGAAGGCGGCATTCAAGGCTAAGGGGATCGCGGTGGCGAAGTCGGCGTCGTCGAGCACGATGGAGGCGGACTTGCCGGTGAGCGCCAGGCTGACGCGCTTGAGCGTGTCGAGGCCGGCCCGGGCGATGAGTTTGCCGGTGGGGGTCGAGCCGGTGAAGGAGATTTTGGCGACCTGTGTGCTGCGGCTGATTTCGTCGCCTACGTCGTGTCCTCGACCGAGGACGATATTAAAGACGCCGGCCGGCAAACCCGCGCGATGCAGGGCCTCGGCGATGACCTGGGTCTGGATCGGGCTCAGCTCGCTGGGCTTGATCACCGATGTGCAACCGGCGGCAATGGCCGAGGCCAGTTTGCTGCAGATCGTGCCGGCGGTGCTGTTCCACGGGGCGATCAGTCCGGCTACGCCGACCGGCTGCATGATCACCGTGGCTGCGCCGACTGGCCGAACCAACGGGTAGTCCGCCAGTGTCTGCGCAGCATTGGCGAAACACTGCGAGGCGTACTGGCTGACCCATTGCGCCCGGGCCAACGGCGCGCCGTATTCCTCGATGGCGCTGTCGCGAATGTCCTCGGTACTGGCCAGCACCGCCGATTGCAGGCTGCGGAGCAGGTCGATGCGTTGCGCTTTATCACTCTCACCGAATACCCGTTGCGCGCGAAATGCTGCGGCAATCGCGTGTTGCGCATCCTCGCGGTCAGCCAGGGTGGCATGAGCGATGACCTGTTCCGTCGCCGGGTTGATGCTCTGCACCAGCTCTTGGCCTTGCACCTGCACGAACGCGCCGTCGATGTAGGCCTGATTGATATGACGCATGTTGAAACTCCTGTGGCAGTCCAATGGAAGCGGTGACTGACAATCTAGGGACAGGCCGGTGTTTTGATAATAGGATCAGAGCCGGATGAGTTATCACGGAAACCGGGACAATGTACAAAAGTGGCCTGACGGAACTGGAGGTGGTGCTGGCCGTGGCGCGGCGGCAAGGCTTCCGGGCGGCGGCGGTCGAGTTGGACATGTCGACCACCGCTGTGAGCAATGCCGTGGCCAGCCTGGAGGCGCGGCTGGGCGCACGGCTGTTTCACCGCACGACTCGCAGCGTGTCGTTGACCGAAGCCGGCCAGCGGTTTGTCGAGCAGATCGGGCCATCGGTCTCGCATATCCAGCAAGCGATGGCGGCGCTGGTCGAGCACCGGTCGGTGCCCAGCGGCACGTTGCGGATCAACAGTTCTCTGGGCGCGGCGCTGATGGTGTTTCAGCCGATCCTGCTGAAATACCTGGCGCGCTATCCAGAGATGACCGTGGACATCTGTACCGAAGGGCGACTGGTGGACATCGTTGCCGAGGGCTTTGACGCCGGTCTGCGGGTCGGTTCCAAGGTGCCGCGCGACATGATTCGCGTGCCGTTGAGCCAGTCGATCGAGATGGCGGTGGTGGCCTCGGCTGATTACTTCCGTCACCATCCAACGCCCCTGGTGCCTGAGGACCTTGCGCAGCATCGCTGCATCCGCGCGCGCCTGCCTAGCGGCGTGCCGTCGCCCTGGACCTTCGTCCGCGACGGCCAGACCCTGAGTCTTGAAGTGCCTGGTCCGCTGGTCTTGGACACGCCGATCCTGATGCTCGAAGCGGTGCGCCAGGGCATCGGCCTCGCGCAATTGGCGCGGTGGTACGTCGCCGATGACCTGGCCAGCGGCCGATTGATCCCCGTATTGCAGCGGTGGACACCGCCGACGCCGGGGCTGGCGCTTTATTATTCCGGGCATCGCCATGTGCCGGCGGCATTGCGCGCCTTGATCGAGTTGATTCATGAAGTGGGCGACTTCGACTAAATCCGCGTTTACCTATAAGGGATCGGCCGTTCTGGCCGATAACCCCGTCATGCCTTTGGGTTCACCTACCTACTTGCCTGGAAATCTTCGATGCTGGCGTACCACCAAAAGAGCTTTTTGATCGTCGATGATTTCTCGGATTTCCGCAGTTCGGTTCGCTCGATGCTGCGGGAATTGGGGGTCAAGGACGTCGACACGGCGGACAGCGGCGAACAGGCCCTGCGCATGTGTTCGCAGAAGCGCTACGACTTCATCCTGCAGGATTATCACCTGGGCGATGGCAAGAAAAACGGCCAGCAAGTGCTCGAAGACTTGATGGTCGAAAAACTGATCAGCCATGAAAGTGTGTTCCTGATGGTCACGGCCGAGAGCAGCCAGGCCATGGTGCTGAGCGCCTTGGAGCACGAGCCGGATGCCTACCTGACCAAGCCGTTCAACCGTTCAGGTTTGGCCCAGCGCCTGGAACGCCTGGAGCAGCGCAAGACCTTGCTCAAGCCGATCCTGCAAGCGCTGGACCGGGGCAAGCCGTTGGAGGTGCTGAACGCCTGCATCGCCCTGTGCAAACAAGATCCGCGCTACGGACCGTTGTGCCTGCGCTACCGCGCCGATGCCCTGCGTGACATGAATCAGAACGAAGCGCTGGAGCGCCTGTATAACCAGATTCTCGCGGACCGTCCGTTGCCTTGGGCCTATGTCGGCCTGGGTCGTTTGCACTTCAAGCGCGGTCAGGTGCTGCAAGCCAAAGAGATTTATGAAAAGGCCTTGAAAGCCTTTCCGATGATGCCGGCGCTCTACGATGGCATGGCCGAAGTGCTGGTGATCGAGAACGACTCCAAAGGCGCGCAACGGGTGTTGGAGGAAGCGGTTCGGCTGTCGCCGCTGGCGGTGCGTCGGCAAGCGCAGTTGGGCAAGTTGGCGATGGCCAACGAAGATTTCGAGACGGCGTCCCGGGCCTATCGCCAGGCGGTGTCGCAGGGTGCGCAATCGCGCTTTAAAGATGCGGAAAGCAACCTCGGCCTGGCCCATGCCCTGATCAGCAAAGGCAGCGAGAAGGGCCTCGACACTCGAACTCGACTGGAAATCAACACCACCCTCAGTGCGGTGGCCAAGGAGAACCCGAGCGATCCGGGTCTGCAGATTCGCGCGCGGTTGATGAAGGCCACCAGCCTGTTGCTCAACGACGCCGAAACCGCCGAGAAACTCACTGAGCAAGCCTTGTTGCGCCTGGAGGGCATGGAGCAATTCATGAGCCCCGAAGCGGCGATGCTGGTGGCCAAGCAGTTGCAGATGCTCGGCCAGGACAAGGCCGGCGCCACCATGCTGAAAAACTGCGCGGAAATCTACGGCGACGACCCGGTGGTGATGCAGGGCATTGCCAAGCTTACCGACGACCCGGCTATTCTCAGTTCCAGCAACGCGGCGGCGGAGCTCAATCGCGAAGGCGTGCGAGTCTACAAGTCGGGCAATCTGCCGGAGGCGCGCATCCTGTTTCGCCGGGCCCTGACGATGCAGCCGAAGAACATCAGTATCGCGCTGAACATGGCGCAGTCGCTGTTGCATGGCACCGACACCAGCGTGGCCTCCGCCGAGTTGGATGAGTGCCGTGGTTGCCTGAAGATGGTGGGCTTGATGCCCGACACCGACGCGCGTTACTCGCGTTATCAGAAGCTGAAAATCAAGGCGTTTGGCGAATGAGCGAGCACAATCAAGGATTGGATTTCTCCACGGTAATTGCCTCCACCGTCCACGACATGAAGAACTCCCTGGCCATGCTGATGCAGGCCCAGGCGCAATGGCTGGCGCGTCTGCCGGAGCCGGAGCGACTGACCCAGGAACAGGGCGTGATCGACTTCGAGTTCGCCCATCTCAATACCATGCTGGTGCAACTGCTGGGCTTGTACAAACTGGGGGTCAACCAGTTGCCGTTGCAGCCCGATTATCACGAGTTGGACGACTTCATCGAGGCGCAACTGGCCTGTCATCAAGAGGTGTTCAGCAGCCGTGGGATCGTCGCCACCTATGAAGTCGATCCGTTGAGTCCGCTAGGGTTCTTCGATCGTGAATTGGTGGCGTCGGTGTTGGCCAACTGCATCAACAATGCGATCCGTCATGCTCGCCATGCGCTGTTGATTACCGTGCAGGACGAGGCGGGGCAAACGGTGCTGACCATCAACGATGACGGTAACGGCTATCCGGCGCAGATGATCGAGCGCCAGGACGAATACGTACAAGGCATCAACCAGAGCAGCGGCAGCACCGGCCTGGGCCTGTACTTCGCCGGGCGCATTGCCGAGTTGCATCAGCGCAACGGCGTGCGCGGGCGGACGCGGATCGCCAATGGCGGCCCGTTGGGCGGCGGTCTGTTCAGCCTGTATCTGCCCTGACCGTCACGGATTGCCGGGCAATATCGATTCAGCCTCGGCGTGACGCTGCGCTGTTCGGCTTTTTCCGCTGCCCTGCTTGATATTCCGAACAGCCGAAGCCTATTTTGTACGGGTCGCCGTTCGCGGCTCGCACAACAACAAGGATTGCGTCATGACAACCGATGGCCAGCGTTCACTCGCACAGCGATTGACGGGCATTGATGAGATTGAATGTGTCACGCCGGATTTGAATGGCGTACCACGGGGCAAGGTAATGACCGCCGAAGGCTTCCTCGAGGGCCGGCGTTTGCAGATGGCGCGGGGCGTGCTGCTGCAATGCATCATGGGCGGTTATCCCCCGGCGAAGTTTTATGGCAGCGACGATGGCGACCTGGCCCTGGTGGCCGACCCACAGCAGATCCACCCCTTGCCCTGGAGCGCCGAGCCCCGGGCCTTGGCGATTTGCGATGCCGACGAGTTGACCGGGGAAAGCTCCAGCCTGTCCACGCGCGGACAACTCAAGGCGGTGATTGCCCGCTACGCCGCACGTGGCCTGGTGCCGGTGGTGGCGACCGAGCTGGAATTCTTCGTGTTTGCCCCGAACACCGATCCCACTCAGCCTTTCCAGCCGCCGCTCGGCCTGGACGGGCGACGCGAGGACGGCCACTCGGCGTTCAGCGTCAGTTCCAATAACGGCCTGCGACCGTTTTTCAGTGAAGTCTATAAATGCATGGCGGCGCTGGGCTTGCCTCGCGACACCTTTATGCATGAGATGGGCGTCAGCCAGTTCGAGATCAACTTGCTGCACGGCGATCCGCTGTTGTTGGCCGACCAGACTTTCCTGTTCAAGCACCTGCTCAAGGAAGTCGCGCTCAAGCACGGCCTGACCGTGGTGTGCATGGCCAAGCCGCTGGCGCATACGCCGGGCAGCTCGATGCATATCCACCAAAGCGTGGTGGACGCGGTGAGCGGGCGTAACGTGTTCAGCGACGAAGCCGGGGAGCCGACAGCGATGTTCCGCCACTTCATCGGTGGGCAGCAGGCCGGTATGGCGGATTTCACCGCGCTGTTCGCGCCGAACGTGAATTCCTATCAGCGCTTGTGCCATCCCTTCGCGTCACCGAATAATGCCTGCTGGTCCCACGACAATCGCGCCGCCGGGTTGCGCATTCCCGCCAGTTCGCCGGTGGCGCGGCGGGTCGAGAACCGCTTGCCGGGGGCCGATGCCAATCCGTACCTGGCGATTGCCGCGAGCCTGGCGGCGGGGTTGTACGGCATTGAGAACGAGCTGGAACCCTCGGCCCCGATCCAGGGCGAGTTCGTGGTGCCGGATAATCTTTCCCTGCCATGTACCTTGCATGCCGCCCTTGAGCGTCTGACACGTAGTCCATTGGCCAGGGAACTGTTCGGCAAGGAGTTCATCGAAGGCTACATCGCTTCGAAGACCATGGAGTTGACCAGTTTCTTTGATGAAATAACTCCCTGGGAACGACGCGTTCTAGCGGCCCAGGCATAACGAACCGTCGCCGTCGGGCTATCGTTGAGACAGCCCGACACTTACTGCAAGGAGCCGCTCGGAAAACCGATGCGCGAAATCTGGAAATCCTTTCGAGCGCTCTATTTTGCCTCGCTGATGATGCTCATCGGCTCAGGCCTGTTGAGTACCTACCTCGCCCTGCGCCTGGCCGCTGATCATGTTGATGGTCTGTGGGTCGGTGCGTTGATGGCGGCCAACTATTTCGGCCTGGTGCTGGGCGGCAAGATCGGCCACCGGTTGATCGCCCGGGTCGGGCACATTCGTGCTTATTCGGCTTGCGCCGGGATCGTCGGCGCGGCGGTGCTTGGCCACGGCCTGGTGGACTGGCTGCCGGCCTGGCTGTTCCTGCGGATGATCGTCGGCCTCGGCATGATGTGCCAATACATGGTCATCGAAAGCTGGCTCAACGAGCAGGCGGAAGCCAAGCAGCGGGGCCTGGTGTTCAGCGGCTACATGATCGCTTCGTACCTGGGGCTGGTGCTGGGTCAGTTGATTCTGGTCATGCACCCGTCCCTCGGCCTGGAGCTGCTGATGCTGGTGGCGCTGTGTTTTGCCCTGTGCCTGGTGCCGGTGGCCTTGACCCGACGCATTCACCCGGCGCCGTTGCGTCCGGCGCCGATGGAACCGCGGTTCTTCATGAAGCGGGTGCCGCAGTCGTTGAGTACGGTGCTCGGAGCGGGTTTGATCGTCGGTTCGTTCTACGGTCTGGCGCCGTTGTACGCCTCGCAGCAAGGGCTGAGCACCGAGCAGGTCGGTCTGTTCATGGGTAGCTGCATTTTTGCCGGACTGGTGGTGCAGTGGCCGTTGGGCTGGTTGTCCGACCGTTATGACCGTGCCTTGCTGATTCGCAGCTTTGCTTTCTGCCTGGCCCTGGCGGCGCTGCCGCTGGCGATCATGACGCACGTGCCGCTGGAGGTGTTGTTCATTGCCGGCTTCCTGTGTTCTTTGGTGCAGTTCTGCCTGTATCCGCTGGCGGTGGCGTTTTCCAATGACCACGTAGAAGGCGATCGACGGGTCTCACTGACCGCGATGCTGCTGGTGACTTACGGCATTGGCGCGAGCATCGGGCCGTTGGTGGCGGGGGTGCTGATGAAGCTGTTCGGCAGTCAGATGCTGTATGCGTTTTTCAGTTTCTTCGCCCTGGTGCTGGTGTGGCGGATTCGCCCGAAAGCCGTGACCAACCTGCATCAGGTGGACGACGCGCCGCTGCACCACGTGGCGATGCCCGACAGCATGTCCAGTTCGCCGCTGGTGGCGGCCCTCGATCCGCGGGTCGACGAGCAAGTGGTGCAGGACCAGATGTGCACCCAGGCCAGCCCGGAATCCACTCCGGAACCGGAAGCGGAACCCGAGACTGAGTGGCAAGGGCAGGCCACGGATGAATCGCCGCCAGAGCCGGAACAACCGGATTTCACTCAAGCCAGGCCGTGACGAATCGGGCATAAAAAAACGGGCAGTCCCTGGGGGGACTGCCCGTTTTTTGTGGTCGCTCGATCAGATGTCGTCTTTGTCGAAACGCCGTGCTTCGCGCTGCAACTGATAAACGAAGCGCTCAACCTGGCGCTGCACCTGGCCGCTCATGTTATGGAAGCGCACGCCGGCGAAGGTGGTGTCGATCCTTTCTTCGAAGTGCAGGTAACGCAACTCGACCGGGGCAATCATGGTGCCAAACGGCAATTCGGCGGTGAAGCGGTCGTAGACCTGGCCCAATTGCAGGCGGCTGGTGATGTCGCTGTCAAAGCGCAGCTTGCAACCGGTGGCGGAAATGTCAAGCAACTGACCGCGGACCGGCGACTTGAGTTTTTCACCGCCCAGTTCGATGCTCACCAGGTCAGTCAGTTTCAGTGCGGCACGGAAGGCGTTGCGGCGTTGGTGGTAAACCACTTCGTCTGGCAGGGCGCCGTGGTAGCAACGGGCGCCATCGAATTCACCGATGGCCGGGGTGCCGTTGCTGTCCCAGGCGATACGTACGCCATCGTGGAAGCCTTCGACACGAAACGGCTCGCCCGCCAGCAGGTGGCGCTCGCCATCCCGGGGGATCATTTCATCCAGGGCGATGATGCCGCTTTCACGGTCAACGTCCACCAGGTAGCTCTGAAAGCGCTGGCTGCGTTCATGGAAGGTGATGATCAGAGGATCATGGCTTTCTTGCAGCATCCGCAGAGTGTTGGAAATTTCCAGCGGCGTGGAAAGCACCTTGGGCGGTTGCGGAGCATCATCCGCGTTTAAGGCGTTGAACACGTTCAGTCACTCTCCAGACAAAATACGACTTCCAAGAGCCAGCATTTTGCCAGCATGTTGCGCGCCTTGGATAGAGCGCGCTCATTTACGTGATGTGTCAGGCCTGGCTCAACGGGCGCGGTTTGGCCAGCATGGCGGTTGAGCCACGGGCATCGTAGAGGGAGGGCGGTTCGCCGCCATTGAGGATTTTCAACTGATTGGCCGTGGCGGCCTGCTGGACCTGGATCGAACGACCGTTGAGGGTGTTGAGGTCGTGACAGGCTTTGAGCAGACGGGTCAATTCGTCGCTGTTGCTCAGCAGTTCGTCGCCAATGCTCGACTGGCTGGCCAGTTGTTCCAGGCCATCGCGGTTGGTCGGCAGGTTGAGGCTGACAAGGATTTCACTGCGCTTGCGGCCATGCTGCTCAAGCAAGACGATCATTGCCTGTTTCTGCGCGAGGATCTCTTCGAGTTGCGGCATGTCGCGCCCGTGCAGGGCGAGCGACTCGGTCTGCAGCAGTTCCAGCAAGTATTGCGCTGGAGCAAAGTCGTCAGTGATCAGTTGCAGTAAATTAGTGTCGTGCATGGCTGGCCTTGGTGTTTAAGCGTCCAAAAGCCTGGCGCCGGCCTTGGCCTAGCGCTGGGCTTCGAAATTAAGCAGTTTGCTGGCTACACGGTTGCTGTCGACTTTGTAGCTGCCATCGGCGATAGCTGCTTTCAATTCGGCTACACGAGCCTTGTCGACGGCAGGTTGATCGCGCAGCTTGTCAGTGACCTTCTGCAACTGCTGAGCCTCATTGCTGAGGTGTACCGATTCCCCGCTCTTGACGGTACTGGCCTGGTCGGCCGCGGTAGGCAGCGAGGCGGACTTGTCGGTTTCACCGAGGTCCTTGCTGGCGCTGGTACGTGTACTGCCTGTGAGTGACGGAGAACTGTTTAAACGGCTGAAATCGATGACCATGATTGAAAACCTCTGGGTATTTGGACGCTTGCCATGTTTTCGGCCATACCCGGAAAAACTTTAGGCTCATTTATCAATGAGCTTGCGCGCGTCAGCGCTTGCCGCATGGGCCACAGTTTAGGGAACAGTGAGGCACTTCGCCAGTCGTCTGCCCGGTCATCTACATAGAGACTTCCACCTGCCCGGGCGCGGTGACTTGCGCCTTGATTACCCGTTGCGAATTGAGGTTCTTGACCCGTATCTGTTCGCTCATACCGCCGTTGGCCAAGGCTTCGCCGGGCATCCTGACGCTGAGCGTACCACTGCGCGCGGTGATCACCACCTGGTCACCTTTGCGAATGACTTCCGCCTGTTCGATATGCACTTGGGTAATGACCTGATCGACGACCGTTGGTCGGGTCAGTTTCTGTCCGACGGCCTGGTCGACAGAGGTCAGGTAGCCCTGGTTGATCAGGCTGATATCCCGCTCGCGCAAAGCGACATCGCCAAACTCGATAATCCCGGCGCGCTTGAGTGGACGAATGGTCACCACGACATCGCGAAACAGGCGGACTTGAGCGGGCACGAACACCGTCCAGGGCGACGCACCCTCGCAGCGGACCTTGACCGTGACCCGGCCAATCGGGATCGCCGGGCTCTCCAGGGTGGCTGTCAATTCCTTGTCGCAAGCAGGCATGCGCATCCGTGGATCGAGCTGGTTGACCTGGATTTCGTAGCGACCTTCCGTTTGACTGGTGGCCAGATAGTCCTCTACGGTGAATTCAAGAAAGCCCTGCGTGACGCCGATAAGTACATCAGGCAAGGTAACCGAGTCAGCAAGGGCAGGGCCGCCAGCGTTGAACAGGCAAAGAGCCACCACCGCACCCAGCCACTGGCGGCATGCGGAGGTCAGGCGTCGAAAAAATGTCGTTTGTGCGTTCATGACAAGTTAAAAAGCAAGCGCCGTGCCGTTTAGTGATGAATGTGCGTCGCAACACACTTAGCGTTGGTTAGGAGTCTGGGCATGGCGGGTGTAATGGATTCGGTGAACCAGCGCACACAGCTGGTGGGGCAGAATCGCCTGGAGCTGTTGTTGTTCCGTCTCGACGGCCAGCAGCTCTACGGGATTAACGTGTTCAAGGTCCGCGAGGTGCTGCAATGCCCGAAGCTGACCCTGATGCCCAAGTCCAGTCCTGTCGTGTGCGGGGTGGCAAATATTCGTGGGGCGACCATTCCGATTCTCGATCTGGCGATGGCGACCGGTTCCGGCCGGCTGCTCGATCAAAGCAATCCTTTCGTGATCATCACGGAATACAACACCAAGACCCAGGGCTTCCTGGTGCGTTCGGTAGAGCGCATCGTCAACATGAACTGGGAGGAGATCCATCCGCCGCCCAAGGGCACCGGCCGCGATCACTACCTCACGGCTGTGACTCGGGTGGACAATCAGTTAGTCGAAATCATCGACGTCGAGAAAGTGCTGGCGGAAGTCGCGCCGACCCCGGAAGCGATTTCCGTCGGGGTGGTCGACGTCGAAACCCAGCACAAGGCCTTGTCCCTGCGGGTGCTGACGGTCGATGACTCGTCGGTGGCGCGCAAGCAAGTCACCCGTTGCCTGCAAACCGTGGGTGTCGAGGTGGTGGCGTTGAATGACGGCCGCCAGGCGCTGGATTACCTGCGCAAGCTGGTCGATGAGGGCAAGAAGCCGGAAGAAGAGTTCCTGATGATGATTTCCGACATCGAGATGCCGGAAATGGACGGGTACACCCTGACGGCGGAAATCCGCAACGACCCGCGCATGCAAAAGCTTCATATCATCCTGCATACTTCGTTGTCGGGCGTGTTCAACCAGGCCATGGTCAAGAAAGTCGGCGCCGATGATTTCCTGGCCAAGTTTCGGCCGGATGATTTGGCGTCCCGGGTAGTCGACCGGATCAAAGCAGCAGACATCAGCTAGGGGCCTTCTGCCCCTGGCGGTCACACGATTTAAGAGGCGGCATCATTGTCTACGGGTAATTTGGATTTCGAACAGTTCCGGGTCTTCCTAGAAAAAGCCTGTGGCATTTTGCTCGGTGAAAACAAGCAGTACTTGGTATCGAGCCGCCTCAACAAACTGATGGAGCAGCAGGGCATCAAGTCCCTGGGTGAACTGGTGCAACGCATCCAGACCCAGCCGCGCAGCGGTTTGCGCGAGATGGTGGTCGATGCCATGACCACCAACGAAACCCTGTGGTTTCGAGACACCTATCCGTTTGAAGTGCTGAAGAACAAAGTGCTGCCCGAAGCCATCAAGGCTGCGCCGGGCCAGCGCCTGCGGATCTGGTCGGCGGCGTGTTCGTCGGGTCAGGAACCGTATTCGCTGTCGATGTCCATCGACGAGTTCGAGCGCAGCAACCTCGGCCAGTTGAAGATGGGCGTGCAGATCGTCGCCACCGACCTGTCGGGGACCATGCTCAACAACTGCAAGACCGGCGAGTACGACAGCCTGGCGATTGGCCGTGGTCTGTCGCCGGAACGCCTGCAACGCTACTTCGACCCGAAAGGGCCGGGGCGCTGGGCGATCAAGGCACCAATCAAGAGCCGGGTCGAGTTTCGCTCGTTCAACCTGCTCGACAGCTACGCCAGTCTGGGTAAGTTCGACATCGTGTTCTGCCGCAACGTGCTGATCTACTTCTCCGCCGAGGTGAAGAAAGACATCCTGTTGCGCATCCACAGCACGCTGAAGCCTGGGGGCTACCTGTTCCTCGGCGCCTCGGAAGCACTGAACGGCTTGCCGGACCATTACCAGATGGTGCAATGCAGCCCGGGGATTATTTACCAGGCGAAGTGATGCGTTGGCGGCAGCAAAAAAACGGGAGTCCTCATCAGGGACTCCCTTTTTTTTGGGCCTGCTGATATCTCCGCCCACCCCCAATCCCTGTGGGAGCGAGCCTGCTCGCGATTGCGGTGTGTCAGGCGACATGTTTACTGCCTGATCCACCGCAATCGCGGGCAAGCCCGCTCCCACAGGGTTCAATATGGCGTCGCGAAAGCGGCAGAAAAGCGGCATCCAGCGGAAGACCATTGCCGCTTTTCTGGCATTGCCGCTTTGCCTCTGCCCGCAAAGCCCCGGTTTACGGGGCTCTTTGAATTGGCACGCGGCTTGCTATATCCCTGATACGAAAAACAGGTCACCCAAAGGTTTCCGACATGAGCATCAGCTTCGATAAAGCGCTCGGTATCCATGAACAAGCCCTGGGCTATCGCGCCCAGCGTGCCGAAGTCCTGGCCAACAACATCGCCAACGCCGATACCCCGAACTACAAGGCTCGGGACCTGGACTTCTCGAAAGTGCTCGCTGAGCAGAACGAGAAAACCAAGAGCGGCAAGTTCGCCTTGAACATGACCAACAGCCGGCATATCGAAGCCGAAGGCCTGGGCAATGGCGACGAGTCGCTGATGTACCGCACGCCGATGCAGCCGTCGATCGACCAGAACACCGTGGACGCTCAACTGGAACAGTCCAACTACGCGGAAAACGCCGTGGGCTTCCAGGCCAGCTTCACCTTGCTCAACAGCAAATTCAAAGGGCTGGTCTCAGCCCTGCGCGGGGAGTAATTCATGTCACTTGCCAGTGTGTTCAATATTGCCGGTAGCGGCATGAGCGCCCAGACCACGCGCCTCAACACCGTGGCCTCGAACATCGCCAACGCCGAAACCGTCTCGTCGAGCATCGACCAGACCTACCGCGCCCGTCACCCGGTGTTCGCCACCATGTTCCAGGACGGCCAGAGCGGCGGCAGCGATTCGCTGTTCCAGAACCAGGATGCTGCCGGCCAAGGCGTGCAGGTCCTCGGTGTGGTGGAAGACCAGAGCAACCTGGAAGCGCGCTACGAGCCGAATCATCCAGCGGCTGACGCCAAGGGTTACGTCTACTACCCGAACGTCAACGTCGTTGAAGAAATGGCCGACATGATTTCCGCCAGCCGTTCGTTCCAGACCAACGCCGAAATGATGAACACCGCCAAAACCATGATGCAGAAGGTCCTGACCCTCGGTCAGTGATAAGGGGCGACTCAGATGAGTGTTAGCGATACCACCAGCGGCGTGAACATCAAGGACGTCTTGGCCAATTCGTCCAAGGGTCCTACCGCGACCCAGGACGGCCTGGCCGGCGCCACCAACAGCGCCACGGGCAAACAGGCCCTGGGCAAAGATTCGTTCTTGAAGTTGCTGGTCACCCAGCTCAACAACCAGAACCCGCTCGATCCGCAGGACAACAGCGAATTCGTCGCCCAACTGGCGCAATTCAGTAGCCTGGAAGGCATCACCACCCTGAACGATACGGTTACCGGCATCGCCAGTAACTTCAGCTCGTCCCAGGCGTTGCAAGCCTCCTCGCTGGTCGGCCGCTCGGTCATCGCGCAGACCAACAAAGCCGAGATCGATACCTCCAAAGTCTTCAAAGGCAGCGTTGTGGTGCCGGAAGCGGTCGACCCGGTCACGATCAAGATCGTCGATTCCGATGGCAAGACCATCCGCACCATCGACATGGGCAAGCAGAAAGCCGGCAACATCGATTTTCTCTGGGACGGCAAGAACGACGCGGGCGAAGTGGCTCCGGTGGGCACCTACACCGTCAACGCCACCGCGACCTACGACAGCAAGGCGACCGCGCTGATCACTTACCTGCCGGCAACCGTCAACAGCGTCACCATCAGCCAGACGGGCGGTGAGTTGATGCTGAACCTGGCCGGCGGCTTGGGCAGTGTTGCCCTGTCCAAAGTGCAAACCATTGGTATATAGAGCCGACTAACCGGCACAAAGGAGTGGAATATGTCTTTCAATATCGGCCTTAGCGGTCTCTATGCCGCCAACAAACAACTGGACGTGACCGGCAACAACATCGCCAACGTCGCCACCACTGGTTTCAAATCGTCCCGCGCGGAATTCGAAGACGTGTACTCGGCCACCCGCCTGGGCACCGGCAGCAAGACCGTCGGTAACGGCGTGCGCCTGGCCAACGTTTCCCAGCAGTTCAGCCAGGGTGACATCAGCAACACCGGTAACGTGTTGGATATGGGTATCCAGGGTAACGGCTTCTTTATCCTCAGCGACAACGGTTCCCTGAGCTACAGCCGTGCCGGTGCGTTCAAGGTTGACCCGGAGAACTTCATCGTCGACAACAACGGCAACCGCTTGCAAGGCTACGGTGTCGATGCGAACGGCAAGATCATCAACGGTGTGCTGACCGACTTGAAGATTGATACGTCAAGCCTGTCGCCGAAGCCGACCGACGTGATTTCCCAGACCATGAACCTCAACTCGTCGGACACCCTGCCGACCGTGACGCCGTTTAACCCGGCCGAACCGTTGAGCTACAACAAGCCTATTTCCACGCAGATGTTCGACAGCCAGGGCAACCAGCACACCCTGGATCAGTACTACGTGAAAACCGGGACCAACGCGTGGCGCATCTACACCTATGTGGATGGTCGTTCCCCGTCCAACCCGGCCGCTGAGCCTCCAGTTCCAGTCACCGCCGATATCACCTTCAACTCGGACGGTACCGTCAACACCATGACCGGCAGCGCGGGTTTTGCCGTGACCGGCAAGACCTTTACCCTGACCGGTTGGGTGCCTGGCGTTATTACCAACAAAACGGTGACTCCGAACGTCTGGGGTCCTAACGGTTCGGTGCCGGCTACCGGTGGCGTCAAGTTCGACATGACCCAGACGACCTCTTTCAACTCGCCGACGTCGCGGACTGCGCAATTCCAGAACGGCTATGCCACTGGCCAGATCTCCAGCCTGACGATCGACGAAAACGGCACCATGATGGCCACGTTCAGCAACGAGCAAACCAAGGCCATCGGCCAGGTTGCTGTGGCGAGTTTCGCCAACGAACAAGGCCTGCAGCCGATCGGGGGCACCCGCTGGAAAGAAACTTTCGCTTCGGGTGTGGCCGGTGTCGATGCACCCATGGTCGGCACCCTGGGTTCGATCATCTCCAACTCCCTGGAAGAGTCCAACGTTAACCTGACCAACGAACTGGTGGACCTGATCAAGGCCCAGAGTAACTATCAGGCGAACGCCAAGACCATCTCGACCCAAAGCACTATCATGCAGACCATCATCCAGATGACCTGATGCGGTAGTGCTGTGCAAGAAGCCCCTCGTAAGAGGGGTTTTTTTTGCCGGTTGTTTGCGTGGTTCTCTGTAGGAGTTGGCTTGCCAGCGATGGCGTCCTGGCAGACGACCTGTCACTGCCGGATGTACCCGATTCCACTGTAGGAGCGAGCCTGCTCGCGATGGCGTCCTGTCAGTCGATTGAGAGGTGGTCTGACCCACCGCGTTCGCGAGCAGGCTCGCTCCTACAGGTGTAGGCGTACAACCAGGGCTTGGTTGCTTGGCGCTTTTCCGGGCCACCCGCTGTAAGCGCGGACCCCAAAAAACTGCTCACTTTCCCCCAGCCAAAAGAAAACCCCCGCCAAACCAGAGGTCTGTCGGGGGTTGTTCAGATTAGCGCCTTTGGGCGCCAATCATGCTCAGCTTATTGGCAAGCTTCGCAGTCCGGCTCGTCGATGGCGCAAGCCTTTGGCACTGGAGCCGGGCCGGCAGGGGCTGCCAGGACCGAGTCTTCGCCGTGGTTGCCGCCGCTCGATACCGCGTTCAGCTTGCCGGTATTGATGGTCGACTTCTCGGTGCTGGTCGCGGCCAGGGCACGGAGGTAGTAAGTGGTTTTCAGGCCACGGTACCAGGCCATGCGGTAGGTCACGTCGAGCTTCTTGCCCGAAGCGCCGGCGATGTAGAGGTTCAGCGATTGGGCCTGGTC
>Ga0247742_10001008_pt1 | contig 20701 bp, 18 predicted proteins | sample UWRJL208509C2_FD_180944 | JGI IMG/M metagenome (GOLD analysis project Ga0247742, IMG submission 180944) | Plant litter microbial communities from Arlington Agricultural Research Station in Wisconsin, United States - UWRJ-L208-509C-2 | ecosystem: Environmental > Terrestrial > Plant litter >... | reverse complement strand
TGAAGCGGAAGCGGCTGCCTCCACTCACCAATGTAAGGGGTGTGGCCCGGGGGATAAATCGCCGTGGGAAGAACACATTGGCTCACCCGGGGAACAACCGGCCATCGGGCTCGCCGCCGTCAGGTCAGACGGAGTTCGCGTGTACCCTGACCCAGTTCGTCGATCGGCACCGGTCGCGAGAAGAAGAAGCCCTGCATCGCTGTGCACTCTTCGTCCAGCAGCCAGCGACGCTGACGATCGGTCTCTACGCCCTCTGCGACAACCTCGAGGTTAAGGCTGCGGGCGAGGAAGACGATCGAGCGACAGATGGACGCGTCGACATCGTCCTGCAGGAGCGCGCTGGTGAAGTGCCTGTCGATCTTGATCTTGTCCAACGGCAACCGCGACAGGTAGGTCAGGTTCGAATAGCCCGTACCGAAGTCATCCAGCGCGATGCTCACGCCCATCGCGCGCAGCTCGTGCAGGGTGCGAATGGCGCGCGCGGGCTCATTCATGAAGGCACTTTCGGTCAGCTCCAGCTCCAGCAACGAAGCGCTCGCGCCGGTCTCGGCCAGTGCCTGCCGCACTTCGGCCACGAGGTCGACGTGCACCAGCTGCTGCGCCGAGATATTCACGGCGATCCGGCAGTCGGCACCCAGCAATCCCGCGATGCGACGCTGCTGCCGGCATGCCTCGCGCAAGACCCACTGCCCGATCTGCACGATGGCACCGGTCTCTTCCAGCAAGGGCACCAGCTTGTCGGGCGTGCCCAGATCTCCCGGCGCGGACGGCCAGCGCAACAAGGCCTCGACGCCGATGACGCGACCGTCGTCGCCGGCGTGCTGGGTCTGCCAGGCGAGCGCCAGTTCGTTGTCCAGATTGGCCCCGGATAACCGCGACAGCACGGTCAGGCGGGCCATGGCCGTGGCGTGCATGTCGGCGGAATAGCGCTTCCATGTGTGCCGGCCAGACCGTTTCGCGTCGTACATCGCCGTGTCGGCGTTACGGATCAGCGTGTCCGCATCGGAACCGTCGCGCGTGGCGAACGCGACACCGATGCTGCATTTCAGGCGCTGCACCGTACCGCCCACTTCCATGGGTTCTTCGATGGCACGCTGGATACGCGGCAGGACGTCGAGCGCGCGTGCGGGCGAACAGGTGAAAGGCAGCATCGCGACGAACTCGTCGCCGCCGAAACGGCCGATGTGACCGAGGCCGTCTAGCACGTCACCGAGCTTGAGCGTCACGTCGCGGAGCACCTGGTCGCCGAGCGCATGACCGAGCGCGTCATTGATGAACTTGAAATGGTCCAGGTCGATGAAGAGCACCATGAGACCCGAGCCCGAGCCGTCGCGCTGCGATTGCCGGATCAGGTGCTCAAGCTTTTCGCGCAACGCCCGACGGTTGGGCAGGCCGGTAAGTTCGTCATGCGTCGCCTGGTGATTGAGTCGTTCTTCGTAGCGGCGCTGCTGGGTCACGTCGCGCACGATCGCCAGCGTGCCCTGCCCGCGTGAGTCGCGGTATTCCGACAGCGCCAGTTCGGCCTCGAAGGGCATGCCCTCTTCGGGGTTCAGCCACCCGGTGACACTGCTGCCTTCAGGTGTTCCACCGCGCATCGCCTCGAGCGCGTCGACATCCATGAATTCCGCCGCATGACGGCCGACCAGGGTCGCGCCATCGTGACCGAGGCGCTCCTCGGCGAGCAGGTTGGCGTACTCGATCCGATCGTTACGCACGATGATCACGGGCAAGGGCATGCGCGTCATGAGCTGCCGGTAGGCGGCCTCGCTCGCGGCAAGGTCACGATCGGTATCGCGCTGGTGAAGCGTACTGAGCGACAGCGCGTGAACCAGATGGCTCTGCCGGCGATAGGCGCGGTCGAATGCAGCGGCGAAGGCGTTGAGCAGGAGGACGAGGGCGAAGGTCGCCAGCATCGACGAGCGGGCCTGTCGGAACCATTCGTCGAAGATGCCGGCTCGTTCGAGCCCGACCTGCACGGCGAACGGGTAGCGCGCCGACGCCGCCCATGCGTAGATCCGCAGGTCATCGTCACGCTGGCCGCTCGCTCCGAGCGTCGGCACGGGGCCGGTCCAGGATGAGACATGGTCGGCGCGATTGCTGGCGAACCGACGGCCATCCAGCGAGAAGACGCTCATGTCCGCGGTGCCGCCCATCATTGAGCGGCTCATGCCATCGCGCACGCGCGCCTGGTCGATCAGGGTACCGAACGCGGCCGGCTCGGCCACGCGCGAGTCAACAAGGATCCGGATCGCCGGTGGAATGTCGTTCTGCCCATCGGTCACGACGACACGCACGCTGGCGCCGAGCGCTTCGCGCCGGGGCGCGTCCAGGCCCTCGCGCCAGTTCATCAGCGGCACGCTGGTACAGGCGAGTACGCCGCCTTCGGCATCCAGCGCGACAAACGTGGGCAGCTCGGGATGGCGTGCCTGCACTTCGGCCAGGCGCATGTGAAGAGGACCGGACTCCGCGGTGTCGATCGCGTTACGCAGTGCGAGCAGCGGTCCGAGGCTGGCGTCGATGTCCTGGTCGACCGTGCGCACCGTGCCACTGGCTGAGCCGACGAGCTGGCGGCGGCCGTTGGCGAGCATGCCGCGGTAGGCATCGACCTGCAGGAGGGCGACAAGCGTGACCAGACCCACGGACAGGCCGAGCGAGACGCTCCAGGTGGTCAGACGGATACGCCGGGTGCGCAACGTCGCCGCCCCCTTGTCCATCGCGACTTCCACCGTCACGCCCCCTTGCGCCCCAACGTCGATACGCTTCCCGCGGCCGGTCGGCGGCAGGGCCCTGTTCGTCTGTAACGGCAGGAGGCCCGTCGTCTTGATCCCCACGGCGAACGAGTCGCACGTGCGAAAGGGAGATGCAATATCGGCACGAATATTCTTATGTACCCTCTTTCATTCACGTTTGCTGAACACTATTTACCGAACGATCCGGTTCACAAACAAAAACGTCCCAACACAAGGACCAGTTCCCCCATGCGCTCGTCCCGCCTCGCACTCGGCGTCATTGCCGCTCTTTCTCTGTCCGCTGTCGCCGTCCCGGCCGCTGCCGAAACCCATCTGGAACTCCAGGGCGGCCGCAGCTACATGGACACCCACGGCACCAGCGCCTTCTTCATCGAATCGGTGTTCGATGCCCATCCGATGGGCCAGAGCCGCTTCACCTGGTCGCCGGATGTCTCCATCGGTTACATCAACGGTCGCGACATCGCGCGCTACGCCGACTATCACCCCGGCGTGACCAACAACGTATGGGTCGGCGCCGCCGGCGCCCGCTTCCACTACGGTAACGACAGCGACTGGTACCAGCCGCTCTTCTTCAGCTTCCAGGTGGCCGGTACGGCAGGCGGCCACACCCAGGCACTGTCCAGCGATTACGAGTTCGTCAGCACGCTCGGCTGGCAGATGAAGAATGTGAGCTTCCAGATCCGCCACATCTCGAACGGCAGCTTCCACGAGCCGAACCGCGGCGAGACGATGGCTTTGGTGGGTATCGGCTTCAACCTCTGATCTTTGTGGGAGCCGCTTCGGCGGCGAAAAGCCAACGGAGCGGCTTAGCTTCAACCCATCGCCGGCAGAGCCGGCTCCCACACAAAGCTCTCCCGCTCTCCGACCGACGCGGCTCCCGCACCCGGTTCGCTAGTGACCCGCTGCAGCCGGTCCGGCCTTCGCCGCGAACGGCGGTTTGGCCAGCCAGACGATGAACACCAGGCCGATGAACACATACCCCAGCAGGTGGAACACCTCGTTGAACGAGATCTGGTACCCCTGGTTGGTGATCATCGCGTTCAACGCCGATGTCGCGTATTGCGAATCGCCGTGCCCGATGGTGGTCAACGCCTGCTGCGCCGTCGGGTCGAACGGCGTGATCGTTTCGGTCAGCCGCTCGTGGTGCACGATAGCCCGTCGATCCCACAGGAACGTGGTGAGCGACGCCGCGAAACTGCCGCCCAGCGTACGCAGGAAGGTGGCGAGGCCGGAGCCCGCCGCGATCTCCCGTGGTTGCAGGTCGGACAGCAGGATGCTGAGGATCGGCATGAAGAACAACGCCACGCCCAGGCCCTGGATCAGCTGCACCATCGCGACACTGTAGAAGTCGATGTCGAGATAGAACTCCGAGCGCATGAAGCAGGTCGCACCCATCACCAGGAAGGCACCCGAGGCCAGCACGCGCAAGTCGAACTTATGCGCGTAGCGGCCGACGAAGGGCGTCAGGATCACCGGGATGATACCTAGCGGTGCAGCGGCAAGACCCGCCCACGTCGAGGTGTATCCCACGTTGCGTTGCAACCACTGCGGCACCAGCAGGCCGATGGCGAAGAACGCCGCGTAAGCCAGCACGAGACACAGCGTGCCCATGGCGAAGTTTCGATGCCGGAACAGCTTCAGGTTCACGATCGGGTCCTTGTCGGTGAGTTCCCATATCAGGAACACGGCCAGGCCGATCACCGCGATGATTGCGGTAACGATGATGAAGGGCGACGAGAACCAGTCCTCGTCGTTGCCCTTGTCGAGCACGACCTGCAGCGCACCCACGCCGATGATCAGCGTGATCAGGCCCACGTAATCCACCTTGGGCTTCTCGGTAACCTCCGGGCGTCCCTTCATCTGGTTCGCCACGACGAAGCTGGCGAAGATACCGATCGGCACGTTGATGAAGAAGATCCACGGCCAGGTGTAGTTATCCGTGATCCAGCCACCGAGGATCGGACCGGCGATGGGCGCGACGACGGTGACCATCGCCAGAAGGGCCAGGGCCATGCCTCGTTTGGCGGGTGGATAAATCGAGATCAGCAGGCTCTGGGTGATCGGATACATCGGGCCGGCCACCGCGCCCTGGATGGCACGGAACACGATGAGCATGGTCATGCTCTGCGCGATACCGCACAGGAACGACGCCAGCGAGAACAGCAGCGTGGCCATGACGAACAGCTTCGTTTCACCGAAGCGGCGCGTCAGGAAGCCGGTCAGTGGCAGCGCGATGGCGTTGCTGACGGCGAACGAGGTGATGACCCACGTGCTCTGGTTGGAGCTGACACCCAGGTTGCCCGCGATCGTCGGCAGCGACACGTTCGCGATCGTCGTGTCGAGCACCTGCATGAACGTCGCAAGCGACAGGCCGATCGTGGACAGCGCCAGGTTCGGCGGTCGAAATTCGGTGCTCATTGGGCCGCCTCCTTACTTCGGAGCCTTCTGCTGCTCGCCTTCACCCGCCGATGCGTTCTCGTGGATGACGCGCGCGATGTCCTTGTCGGCGTCGGCAAGCTGCTTGTCGTAGATCGGCGTGGAGAACTCGGCCTTGGTCGGCGCCTGCGTCGAGAGCAGCGGGCCGCTCTGGTCATGCAGGTTCACGGTGACCTTGGTCGACAGGCCCAGGCGCAACGGCTTCTCTTCGAGCTGCTTGGGGTCGGTGAAGACCACGCGTACCGGCACGCGCTGGACGATCTTTATCCAGTTACCCGTGGCGTTCTGCGCCGGCAGGATCGAGAACGCGCTACCGCTGCCGATGCCCAGGCTGCGGATCTTCGCTTTGTAGACCGTCTTGCCGCCGTATACGTCAGCCGTTACTTCCACCGGCTGGCCGATACGCATCTTGTTGAGCTGGGTCTCCTTGAAGTTCGCATCGATCCACACCTCGTGGAGCGGCACGACGGCCATCAGGGCGGCGCCCGGCTGCACGCGCTGGCCGACCTGCACCGTGCGCTTGGCGATGTAACCGTCCACCGGGGCGACCAGGGTGGCGCGCACGGCGTCGAGGTAAGCGGAACGCAGCTTGGCGGCCGCGGCGCGAACATCCGGATGCGACGCGACGACGGTATCGTCGACCAGCACCTTGTTGCTGCTGTAAGCCTGCTTCGCGGAAGCCAGGCTGCTCTCGGCGGAGGTCAGCGTATCGGAAGCGTGCGACAGCTCTTCGGCGGAGATCGCGCCGGACTTGGCGAGATCGCGGCGACGATTGTAATCCTGGCGAGCGCGATCCACGGCGGTCTGGCGCACGGCGACATCGGCCTGCGAGGAGGTCACGTTGTTGTAGAGGCCACGTACCTTGCGCACCGTATTGGCGAGGTTGGCGCGGGCACTCTCCAGCGCGACTTCCGCGTCGCTCGGATCGAGCTTGACCAGCACGTCGCCCTGGTGGACGAGGTCGCCGTCATCCGCACCGATCGAGGTAACGGTTCCGGCGATCTGCGGCGTGATCTGCACGACGTTGCCGTTGACGTAAGCGTCGTCGGTGTCCTCTTCCCAGCGGCCGTCCACGAAGTACCAGACGGTCCAGCCGATCGCGGCAACCACGATGAGGGCAACCAGGAGCTTGAGGAAGAAGCCGCGGCGGCTCTTCGGGGGCGGCGCAACGATGGCGCCGGATGGGGCAATGGTTTCTTGTGACATCGGAAGCTGCCTCGGTACGATTTTTAGTGGGTTGCGGGCGTGGCGGCGACGACCGGCTGGTCGTCGGCCTCGGGGCGGAAGCCGCCGCCGAGCGCCTGAATGAGTTGGACGGACGTGTCGACCTGCTGCGCCTTCAGGGAGGCCATGCGCTGCTGGGCTTCGAGCAGCTGCTGACGCACCACGAGCGACTCCAGGTAGCTACCGACACCGGCCTTGTAACGCAGCTGCGAGAGGTCGTATGCCTGCTGCGCGGCGTCTTGCGCGCGCTGCTGTGCCTGGATCTGCGTGCCCAGCGAGTCGAGGCCCGAGAGGTCGTCGGCCACTTCGTTGAGCGCGCCCACCAGCGTCTTGTTGTACTGCGCGACGGCGAGGTCGTATTCGGCGTCCTTGCCCGACAGGTTCGCCCGGAGGCGACCGCCGTCGAAGATCGGCAGGCTCACCGCCGGCAGGACCTGCCAGAAGCGCGCACGCGACGAGAACAGGTTGTCCGAACCACCGGCGGCCTGCGCGGCGAGGATGCCGAGCGAGACGTTGGGCAGGAACTCCGTCTTCGCCGAGACGATGTCCTTCGACGCCGCCTCGACACGCCAGCGCGCGGCGACCAGGTCGGCGCGATGACCGAGCAGATCCGCGGGCAGGTTCGCCGGAATGGCTACCGCCGACGGGTTCAGCGCGGCGGGGCGAGTGATGTCGATGCCGCGGTCGGGACCCTTGCCCAGCAGCATGCTGAGCTGGATGCGCGCGGTATCGATGGCACGCTGCGACACGGCGATCTCGCGCTCGGCCGAAGCCACTTCGCTGTCGGCCTGCTTCACCTGCGTCTGGTTGTCGACGCCGGCCGCGACGCGCTGCACGGTCAGCTTCTGCGAAGCGTGACTGCGATCCAGTTCTGCCTTGGCCACGTCCAGCTGGGTGAATGCGTAGCCGAGCTGCACGTAGGCACGGGCGACGTTGGTCGAGATCTCAATACGCGCGGCACGTGCGTCGACCTCGGTCGCGCGCTGGCTGCCCAGGGCCGCTTCCCATGCGGCGCGCTTGCCGCCCCACAGGTCCAGGTCCCAGCTGAAGTTGCCGTAGCCGAACTTGGTCCATGAGAAGTGGTTACCCGGCGGCGACGGCAGCAGCGAACCCGGCAGGTGCGCGCCAGCGGCGCCAGCGCCAACGTTGAACGTCGGATCGCGCGCGGCATCGGCCCCACTGCTCTGTGCTTGCGCCTGGCGCACGCGTGCATCGGCCGTGGCCAGATTCGGGTTGTCCTTTAGTGCTTCCTCGATCAGCGCGGTGAGCTGGCTGTCGCCCAGCCCTGTCCACCAGTCGGCCGACGGCCAGCCGGCCGGCGAGACGGCGACCCTGGACAAGGTACGGTCGGCGTGGAGGGTGGTCGGGTCGGTGAGCTGACCCTGCGGATCCAGTCCACGGCTGGTGACACAGCCGGAAAGAATCAACGCGGCCCCGACGGCCGCCACGAGAGTGTGCAGACGCATGCGTTTTGCCTCGGACGTTTAGTTCAGTCTTTGTCGCGGAGCGCGTTGAGCACGCGTTCCAGGTAATCGTGCAACTGATCGCGCTCGGTCTTGGAGAGGTCCTTCTGGGCCCGTTCCAGCGTCGCGATGTTGCTTTCGTACAGGTGCTTCCAGAGCGCCTCACCGGCTTCGGTCAGCTCGATGCGTAACGCGCGGCGGTCCTGCTCGTGCTGTTTGCGTCGCAGGTAGCCCTTGGCCTCAAGCTGGTCGAGCTGGCGCGTCATGGCGCCGCCGTCGAGATCCACCGCCCGGGCCAGCTCCGTCGCCGTCATCGCACCGTGGGTGGCGAGACGTTTCAGTACATGGAACTGGGTGAACTTGAGATCCGCGCCTAGCGCGGCGAGATCGGCCTCGATGGCGCGGACGATTTCGCTACGCACCATGCCAATGAGGGCACCGAGGGAGTCGCGACCGTCATAGGTGAGGCACAGGTGGTTGTTCATGGACGTGCATTCTATTGCCTCAAAGATAGTTGTCAAGGCAAATATACGCTAGGCGGATAGTTCAGGTTTCTCGGATATTCATCCTTCGTCGGCCAGGAGCGCCGCGAGGGCCGGATCACGCACCTCGAACAGATCGAAGACGCCCAGCGCCCTGAGGGTCGGCAACTGGGCGAGCAAGCGGGGCTCCAGGCGCCGGACCTGCTCTTCGGACGTGGTCGGATCGAGCATGGCGTGCGCGCAGGCGACGAAGGTCACCAGGGCGTCGCCTGCCTCCTGGCCCTCGCTCAACTCGGTTAGATCGGTAGTGACGAGACGGATCATAGGGATCTCCGCTTCAGGGTCACGGGCGCAGGTGTCGGCGGATGCCACGCGCAGGACGTTTGCTTGGGGTTGCAAATATTAGCCATGGAAGCTATCGGCCTGATATCGCTAGTGGGCCAACTTATATCGAGATCCGGCCAAAAGTGGTCTGTGAGGACGCCAGTCAACCGGGCCATCGCTGGCCCGGTTGACTGAAAGCGCTACCCGTAGCGAATGGCAAAACGGTTACGCGCGGACGCCCATGCTTTCCATCGTCGGGTGAAGATCCCGCACGGTACTCAGGGTTTCCAGCAACGCACCCACATGCAGGAGGGTGGATTCGGCCAACCACGGCGCGACCAGCTGGACGCCGACAGGCATGCCGTCGTGGCTCGTGCCGAAGCGCATCGTCAGGCCCGGAAGGCCGGTCACGCTCAGCGGCGCGGTCGCATCCATCACATGCAGCGAAGAGACCGACTGGCCGTTGATGACGAACTCCGAGACGTTGTGGCCGTGCGAGGCGACCGGCGTCACCGGGCAGAGCAGCGCGTCATAACGGGCGAAGTATTCCGCGAAGCCGTCGCGCATCTTCTGGATCTGCTGTTCGGCGATGACGAAGTCCTCGATCGACGTATCCGGCGTATCGAAGACGGCCTGGACGTGCTTGTAGATGAGGTCTTCGTGCCCAGCCGTGGCCTCCCTGAAAGCCGGCTTGGATTCCATCGCCTGGAGCTTCCACAGCAGTTCGAGTGCGTTGATCTGCTCCAGGACCGGAATGCGCACTTCTTCGACGACGACACCCGCGCCCTTCAGCGCCTCGGCAGCTGCCTTCACGGTGGCCGCGACATCGTCGTCGACCAGGCCGAAGCCTGGCGCGACCAGCCAGCCGACGCGGAGCGGGCGACCCGGCACGTTGCCGACGCCGGTGTCGAAGCTGACCGGGCTCGTCGAGAAGCCGTCTGCGCCGTCCGGGCCGGCCACGAGCGAATAGGCGAGAGCGATATCGCGGATCGAACGGGCCATCGGGCCGGCGTGCCAGAAGCGACGCGGCACGCGGGGCCAGATGCCGGTCATCGGGATGCGACCGTGCGTCGGCTTGAAGCCGATGACACCGGTCAGTGCCGCAGGGCCGCGGACCGAGATGGCGACGTCCGTCGCAAGGCCGATCGGGGACATGCCTGCGGCAATCGCCGCCGATTCACCGCCGCTCGATCCACCGGGGCTGCGATCGAGGTTCCAGGGATTCCGCGTGAGTCCCGAGAGCAGGTTGTCGCTCTCGATCCAATAGGAGAACTCGGGAAGATTGGTCTTGGCCAGGAGGATGCCGCCCGCCTTCTTCATGCGGGCAATGCTGGGTGCATCGATATCGGGGACGCGGCCCTTGAAGATCGGCGAGCCCAACTGGGTAAGCACGCCGGCGGTGTCGAACGAATCTTTCGCCGAGAAGGGCACGCCATGCAGCGGCCCGAGTTCGCGACCGGCCAGCACATCGGCTTCGGCTGCCTTGGCGTCCTTCAGCGCGTCGTGGGCGACGGTGACGACGGCGTTGAGGTTCGGGTTGACCGCTTCGATGCGATCGAGATGCGCCTGCACGACTTCAACGGGTGACACCTCCTTGGTGCGGATGAGTTCGGCGAGTTTGGTCGCGTCCTGGAAGACAAGTCCGGAATTCATGGCGAAGCCTCTCTGGTAGGTGGAATGTGGGGTTCGACAAACACCAGGTGGGCCCTACCTAACGTTTGTTAGGTAAAAGGATATGCATCATACTAGACCGTCGTCAACCACTTTTTTCGGGGTTGATAGAGAATGGGGCGGCACCAGATAGAGCCGGAACCGCGATCCCCGCGGCGGCTCGCTTCACCGAGGAAAGATGCGTGGACACTCAGGTAGGGACCAGCTCCAGGGACAGGATCATGGACGTCGCGACGAAGATCGCGCAGGCGCACGGCTATGGTGGGCTGAACCTCCGCGCGCTGGCCGACGAGGTGGGCATCAAGGCCGCCAGCCTTTACCACCACTTCCCGAGCAAGGCCGACCTGGCCGCTGCCGTGGCGCGGCGTTACTGGGAGGACGCCGAGCAAGGCCTTGAAACGATTTCAGCGAAAACACCGGATCCCGCGGAGCGTTTGCGACGTTTTCCGGGGACGTTTCGCGTGGCGCTGGAAAACGACAATCGCATCTGCCTGTGCAGCTTCATGACGGCCGAGTTCGACGACCTTCCCGATGCCGTAAAGAGGGAGGTCGAGAGGTTTACCGATGTCAACGTCGCCTGGCTGGGCAAGACCCTGGTGGAAGCGGGGATCGTCGGCGCCCGGGATGCCAGGAAGCGGGCCAGCGCCATATTCGCCGCCGTCGCCGGCGCACAGCTCATGGCGCGCGGACGTTCCGACATCAAGCTCTACGACACCCTGATCAAGAATTACCAGGCGGCCGGGCTCCTTCCATCGTAAGAAACCGGCTGGCCTGATATCGTTAGCTGGCCTGCTTATGTCGAGATCCGGCCAGATGCACGATGACGTCCTACATCGACTCCTCGAGAGCGCCGACGGTCCGCCGCTCATCGCGTACGAAGCACGAGGTGAACTGCCACTCCGTGAAACGGACTGGCATAGCCACGTACGCGGCCAGTTTTTCTATGTGGAACAAGGTCTTTTCATCATCCGCACGGAGCAGGGCTCGTACCTGTTGCCGCCACACAGAGCGGGGTGGATGCCGCCGGGCGTGATGCATACAGTAAGCATCGCGGGCCCGAGCCACGCCTGGGGTGTCTTCATCGCCCCCTCCGCCGCTACCGTCCTGCCGGAGCGGCCGAACGTGGTCGGGGTGAACGACCTTTTTCGCGCCATCATCAAACGGGCGGCGACGTGGCCAGCGGATGCCGTGACGGTCGAACCCGAGCGCGAGCGCCTCTTCGCCGTCCTGCTCGACGAGCTCCGCCGCGCCCCCGTGGAGTCGCTGCACCTGCCGATGCCGCTCGATCGCCGCCTTCGTCGCGTCGCGGTCGCCATGTACGAGAACCCGCACGACACCCGCGGCATCGACGACTGGGCCACCTGGGCCGGCATGTCCTCGCGCACGCTTACACGCCTGTTCCGCCAGGAAACCCTGTGCAGCGTGGCGCAATGGCGGCAGCAGGCGCGTCTTGCCCGTGGGCTCGAACGGCTGGCCCACGGTGAGCCCGTCTCGGTCGTGTCCGATGCGCTTGGGTATGCCACGCCGAGCGCGTTCGTCGCGATGTTCCGGCGGGCGTTTGGCGATTCGCCGGGGCGGTATCTGGCGCGACAGGCCACTGGCATCTGAGCCCCTGACGCTGTGGGAGCCGATCAGCGGCTCGAGGGGCCGTCGAAGGCAGCCTCGGCCACTGGCTTGCACATCCACAATCCTTCGAACGTGTAGCGATCGCCGTTGCTGCGGTCGATGACATCGACACCGATGCGGCCGTGTATCCATGGGCCGTGGTTGCCTCGCGGGCCGACGTCGTGGCAAGACCGTAGCGGTTCGAACGTGCCGGATTCCGCATTCGTCATCGACGATTCCTGGCTGATGCAATCAGCCATCGCTTCGTCGTGGCTCGGCAGGGTGAGCTTGCCGGTCCTGAGGTGCCGATTCTGCGAGCACCCTTTCGCCGCTGAAGCGGCTCCCACAGGGATCAGGTGGCGGGGAAGCGGTAGCCGACGCCGGGTTCGGTTTTCAGCCAGCGGGGTGTCGAAGGGTCATCGCCGAGCTTGAGGCGGAGCTTGCCCATGACGATGCGCAGGTAGTGCGTGTCCTGCGTGTGGGTGGCACCCCAGACTTCGCGGAGGATCTGTTGCTGGCTGACAACGCGACCGGGGTGCCGGACGAGGAGTGAGAGCACGGCGAACTCCTTGCGCGTCAGCGCCACGGGCGCGCCGTCGAGCAGCACCTCGCGGCGAGCCAGATCGATCACCAGGCTGCCGTCGTCGTAGCGCACGGGCGCGTCGGCCTGGCCACCTTTGGCTCCCTGGCGTAACAACACACGAAGGCGCGCCATCAGTTCCTGGATGCCGAAGGGCTTGGTCACGTAGTCGTTGGCGCCGTGGTCAAGTGCGCGGACCTTTTCACTTTCCGAATCGCGCACGGAGAGCATCAGCACGGGCACCTCGCTCCACGTGCGAATCTCACGAAGCACATCGTGGCCTTCCATGTCCGGCAGCCCGATGTCGAGCACGACGACGTCGGGCGATTGTGTCGCGGCCAGGCCCAGGCCTTCCTGGCCGGTGGCGGCGAGCAGCACGTGGTAACCCTCGGCGCGCAAGCCAATGTCGAGGAACCGGCGAATCTGCGCCTCGTCGTCGATCACCAGCACTCGTGGAGCGGTAGGGTTCATGCGTTCTCGGCGGGGGGTGGCGGCAGCGGTAGCGAGACCCGGATGGTCGTGCCTCCGCCCGCGTGGGGCAAGGCCTCCACGCTGCCGCCGTGCGCGCCGATCATGCCACGGCAGATGGCCAGGCCTAGTCCGGTGCCCTTGCCGCCGCGATCGCCGCGCGTTACCGAGTAGAACATGTCGAAGATGCGTGCGCGCTCGTCTTCCGGAATACCCGGACCGCGATCGGCCACGTCCACCAGCAGGCGGCCTGCTTCCGAGCGGACCGTGACGCGAATCGGCTCTTCCGGCGGGGTGAAGCGACCCGCGTTCTCGAGGATATTGAACAGCGCCTGCTCGATCAGCGCCGGATGCACGTGCAGGAGCACGGTGTCGGTCGGCAGGTGCATGTCGATCCGCACCTCGGGAAAAAGTTTGTGCATGCGCGACACGGCGGCGGCGACGATCTCGCCCGCGTCCACCCAGTCACGCTGGAGTTGCAGCGTGCCGTGGCCGAGGCGGGTCATGTCGAGCAGGTTCTGGATGTAGCGATCCAGGCGCTGGCCTTCGCCAAGGATGGCCTTGAGCAGCTCATGCCGCTCGTTGGCGGGCAGTTGCGCGTCGTAACTGAGCAGCGTGCCCGCCGAGCCGATCATCGATGCCAGCGGCGAGCGGAGATCATGCGACACCGACGAAAGGAGGGCGCTGCGCAGGCGTTCGGTTTCACCCTGCACGCGCGCGCCTTCCAGTTCATGCGCCAGGCGTGCGCGATCCAGTGCCTGGCCGATGTCCTGCACCATGGCCATGGCGAGGCTACGCCGATCGGCATCGGGCTCGCGGGTGCCGAGGGGGAAGCGCAGGGCAACGACGCCGGCATGCTGATGCTCGGCGCCGAGCGGCAGCATCCAGCAGGATGCGGCGTGCAGCGTGTCGGTATAGCGACCAGCGGGCTCGGCGTGGCCTTCGCTCCAGTCGGCCGCAGCGAGGTCCTGCGTGGAGAGCGCGAAGGCATCGGGCACCGAGTTGACGACCTTGAGGTGGCCACTCACGTCGCGCGCGAGCATCGCGACCTCGATCGACAGCGCGCGGGCGAGCGCCGCTGCACCGGCTTTGCGGATGCTGTCTGCGTCGGCGCTGGTCGCAAGCTGCTGGCCAAGCGCCACCAGTGCGCGGGCTCGCACCTGCGCCGCACGCAGAGACGTCACCTGCCCGGCCAGCCGCGTCGCCAGCCGGCTGCAAACCAGCGCGACGACAAGGAACAGGATCACCGCCAGCACATCGTCGGCGTTGGCGATGGCCAGCGTGTAACGCGGCGGGGCGAAGAAGAAGTTGTAACCGATGAAACACAGCAGCGCGGTGTACACGGCGACGGCCATGCGCGTGCGCACCGCGACGAAGAGCACGGCGGTAAGGAAGATCAGCGAGAGGTTGGCCACCGAGAGAAAACGGTCGGCAACGAACGACAGCGCCATCGCAATGGCAGTTGCACCCGTAGCGAAAGCGTATTCGCGACGTGATCCGTTGCCGTCCTTGAAACGCAGGCGTCGACGCGCGCGGGCGCGCTCGGCCGGCGTCGCGACGATGGTCAGCTCGAGGTGGGCACCGCGACGCAGTAGCTGCTGGGTGAGCGAGAAACCCAGGCGTCGCGCGATCGGTCGTTCGCGAGTGCGCCCGACGATGATCTGGCCCACGCCTTCGCGATCGGCCCAGGCCAGCAGCTCGTCGGCCACGGCGTGGCCGCGCAGGATCACACCCTCGCCACCCAGGCGGCGGGCAAGGCGCATCGCCGAGTCCACACGCTCGCGACGCTCGGCATCGAGGCCGCCGCGGTCGACGAACACGACGCTCCAGGGCGCGCCGCGTCGCTCGGCGATACGCCGCGTCATGCGCACCAGGTACTCGCTCTGGCCGTGCCCGTCGATGGCAGCCATGCAGCGGCGGCGGACCGGCATGGCATCGCCGCGGGCGAGCATGTGCTCACGAAGATCGCTGTCCACGTGGGAGGCCACGGTTTCCACCGCGAGCTCTCGCAGGGCGGCGAGGTTGGTCGGTGAGAAGTAGGCATCCAGCGCGACGGCCGCTGTCTCGGGTACGTAAACCTTGCCCTGCTTGAGCCGACCGATCAGTTCGCGCGGCGGCAGGTCGACCAGCACGATGTCGCGCGCACGGTCGAGGAAGGCGTCGGGCACGGTCTCGCGCACGGCCACCCCCGTGATCCGCCGGATCTGGTCGTTGAGGCTCTCCAGGTGCTGGACGTTCAGCGCCGTATAGACCTCGATATCCGCATCGAGAAGTTCGGCGATGTCCTGCCAGCGGCGCGTGTGACGGCCACCGGGGAGGTTGGTGTGCGCAAGCTCGTCGACCAGCAACACGGCCGGGCGGCGGAGCAGCGCGGCTTCCAGGTCGAACTCGCGGAAGTCGCGGCCGGCATAGCGCACAGGGCGCGTCGGCAGCACTTCCAGGCCTTCGAGCAAGGCGGCCGTGTCCGAGCGGCCATGGGTTTCGACGAGGCCGACGACCACATCGATACCCTGGCGTTTGAGGTCGCGCGCCGCGGAAAGCATGGCGAACGTCTTGCCGACACCTGGCGCGGCACCGAGGAAGACCTTCAGGCGCTGGCCATCTTCTTCCTTGGCGGCACTGAGCAGCGCGTTGGCGCGGGCGTCGCGGTCGTCAGTCATGGAGGTGGCCGGGAGGAGAGGGGAGCATGGAGCGAAGGTTAGCGGATGCGGTGGGTCGAGCTGGCATCGCCACAACGATCCGAATCACCGCCCCGCCGCATCAACCGCCAGATTCAGCTTCAACACATTCACCCGCGGCTCGCCGAGCACGCCCAGCTGGCGCCCGTCGGTGTTCGCCGCGACAAGCTCCCGCAGCTTCGCCGGATCGAGGTGGCGTGCACGGGCCACGCGGGCCAGCTGGTACTCCGCCGCCGCCGGGCTGATTTCTGGATCCAGGCCACTGCCCGAGGCCGTCACCAGATCCACCGGTACAGCTGCCGTATTGGCTGGATCGGCCGCACGCAACGCGGCGATGCGATCGTTAGCCGCCTTGGTCAGCGCCGGGTTGGTCGGGCCGAGGTTCGACGGGGTGGAGGCCGCACCATTGTTCGGGGCCGGCGTCGTCGCCGACGGGCGGCCCCAGAAGTAGCCGGGCGCCGTGAACGACTGGCCGATCAGCTCGGAGCCGACCGGCTTGCCGTCACGTTCGACCAGGCTGCCCCCGGCCTGGTGCGGGAACAACAGGGCGGAGAGCCCACCGACCACTGCCGGATAGGCCACGCCGGTGACCGCGGTCATGAGCAAAAGCAGGACGATGGCGTTACGCAGCAGGGTGGTCATGTGGATCTACCTCGGTAGTAAACATCAGATGCCGGCGTAGCCGCCGAGCGTGTATTCGTCGTCGTTGGGTGGCGTCACCGGAACGATGCGCGGCTTGATTGTCGCGACCGGTGCGGCCGCAACGGCCGCTCCGTGTTCCGGTGCGACCACACGGACTTCCATGTCCAGGTCGGCGTGGTCTTCGATGAAAACGGTGAGCTTCACGGAATGCATGGGGAGCCTCGGTCAGGCCAGTCCGAGAAGGACCAGCAACATGTCGATCAACTTGATGCCGATGAAGGGCACGACGATGCCGCCGAGTCCATAGACGAGCAGGTTGCGGCGAAGCAGCGCACCGGCACCGAGCGCGCGATAAGCCACGCCCTTGAGCGCGAGCGGAATGAGACAGATGATGATCAAGGCGTTGAAGATCACCGCCGACAGGATCGCGCTGCGCGGCGTAGCCAGATGCATCACGTTGAGCGCATTGAGCGCCGGATACGTGGTGGCGAACGCCGCCGGAATGATCGCGAAGTACTTGGCGATATCGTTGGCGATAGAGAAGGTGGTCAGCGCGCCGCGTGTGATCAGCATCTGCTTGCCGATGGCGACGACCTCGATCAACTTGGTCGGATTGGAATCCAGGTCGACCATGTTGCCGGCTTCCTTCGCCGCCTGAGTACCGCTGTTCATCGCCACGGCCACGTCGGCCTGGGCCAGCGCCGGCGCATCGTTGGTGCCGTCGCCGCACATCGCGACCAGGCGGTTCTCGGCCTGCATGTCGCGGATGAGCTTGAGCTTGGCTTCCGGCGTGGCCTCGGCGAGGAAGTCATCCACGCCGGCTTCGGCCGCGATCGCCGCCGCGGTGAGCGGGTTGTCGCCGGTGATCATGATGGTGCGGATGCCCATCTTGCGCATCTCGGCGAAGCGCTCCTTGATACCGTCCTTGACGATGTCCTTGAGTTCGACCACGCCCAGGGTCAGCGAACCGTCCACCACGACCAGCGGGGTGGCACCGCGACGGGCGACATCCTCGGCCATGCGGCGGACCAGCGGCGGCAGGTGGCTGTCCTGCGAATCCAGGTAACGCTCGACCGCGTCCATCGCACCCTTGCGGATGTGGCGCGTGCCGACGTCGACGCCGCTCATGCGGGTCTGCGCGGTGAACGGCACGAACTCGGCGTGACGGTCGTCGTGACGGCGCTCGGTGACACTGGCGCTGATGTACTTCGCGGCCAGGGTGACGATGCTGCGGCCTTCCGGTGTTTCGTCGGCGCGCGAGGCCAGTTCGGCGGCTTCGGCGAGCTCGCGCTCCTCGATACCCGGGGCCGGAAAGAAGGCGACCGCCTGGCGATTGCCCAGCGTGATCGTGCCGGTCTTGTCGAGCAGCAGCACGTCGACGTCACCGGCGGCTTCGACGGCACGGCCCGAGGTGGCGATGACATTGGCGCGGATCATGCGATCCATGCCGGCGATACCGATGGCCGAGAGCAGCGCACCGATGGTGGTCGGAATCAGGCAGACGAGCAGGGCGATGAGCACGGTCAGGCTGATCGGCTCGCCGGCACCGGCGGCCTGCACGCTGTAGATGGAGTACGGCAGCAGGGTGGCGCAGGCCAGCAGGAAGATCAGCGTGAACTTCGCCAGAAGGATCGTCAGCGCGATTTCGTTCGGCGTCTTGCGACGCGATGCGCCTTCGACCATCGAGATCATGCGGTCGAGGAAGCTCTCACCCGGGTTGCTGCTGATACGCACCACGAGCCAGTCGGACAGCACGCGGGTACCACCGGTCACCGCGCTGCGGTCGCCGCCGGACTCGCGGATCACCGGCGCGGATTCACCGGTGATCGCGCTCTCGTCCACGCTGGCGGCGCCAACCACGATTTCACCGTCACCCGGCACGATGTCGCCGGCTTCGACGAGCACGAAGTGGTTTAGGCGAAGCTCGCTGGACGGGGTGAACACGATCTGCGCATTGCGATCGGCGGACGCGAGTTTCTTCGCCATCACGTCACGGCGGGAGCCGCGCAGCGCGTCGGCCTGGGCTTTGCCGCGGCCCTCCGCCAGTGCTTCGGCGAAGTTGGCGAACAGCAGGGTGAACCACAGCCACAGGCTGACCCAGAAGATGAACGCGGTCGGCGCTTCGGCGTGGCCGGCAAGGGCCTGGCACCAGAGCAGCGTGGTCGCCACGCTGCACACGAAGACCACGAACATCACCGGGTTGCGGAACTGCAGGCGCGGCGACAGCTTGCGGAAGGAGTCGCCGAGGGCGCGGATCACCAGCGCGCGGTCGAACCCGCGCGGGGTATGGGCTTGGGAAGTCATGGATCAGTGGCCCGTTGCGGACATCAGTTGTTCGGCGATCGGCCCGAGGGCGAGTGCCGGAAGGAAGGTCAGTGCGCCGACGACGATGACGACGCAGGCAAGCAGGGTGACGAACAGCGGCGTATGCGTCGGCAAGGTGCCTGCGGTTTCCGGCACATGACCCTTGGCAGCCAGTGAGCCGGCCATGGCGAGCATGGCGATGGCCAGCGGGAAGCGGGCAAGGAACATGCAGATTGCCAGCAGTACGTTCCAGAAGGGGGTATTGGCCGACAAACCACCGAAGGCACTGCCGTTGTTGTTCGACGCCGAGCTCACCGCATAGAGGATCTCGCTGAAGCTGTGCGCACCCGGATTGCCCACCGCCGCGGTACCGGCCGGCGTCATCACCGCGATGGCCGTGCAGATCACCACCAGGGCGCAGGGGATCAGGACGGCCAGGCTCGCCATCTTCATCTCGTGCGCTTCGATCTTCTTGCCCAGGTACTCCGGCGTGCGGCCGACCATCAGTCCGGCGATGAACACCGCGACCACGGCGAAAGCGAGCATGCCGTACAGACCCGAGCCAACGCCGCCGAAGATCACCTCACCCAGCTGCATGAACCACATGGGCACGAGGCCACCGAGCGGTGTAAGCGAGTCGTGCGCGGCATTCACCGCACCGCAGGACGCGGCCGTGGTGATCGCGGCGAACAGGCCGGAGGCGGCGATACCGAAGCGTGTTTCCTTACCTTCCATGTTGCCGCCGGCCTGCGTGGCGGAGGCCTGCGCGTCGATGGCCAGTCCGTGCAGCGCCGGGTTGCCGGCCTGTTCGGCGGCCACGAGTCCCAGCGTCAGCGGCACGAAAATAAGCAGCATGGTGGCGAGCAGCGCCCACCCCTGGCGGCGGTCGCCGACCATGCTGCCGAAGGTGTAGCAAAGTGCCGCCGGAACAAGAAAGATCGCCAGCATCTCGACGAAGTTGGAGAACGGCGTCGGGTTCTCGAAAGGATGCGCGGAGTTGGCGTTGAAGAAGCCGCCACCATTGGTGCCGAGCATCTTGATTGCGATCTGCGACGCCGCAGGGCCCATCGGCAAGGTCTGCTGGCCGTGCTGCAGGGTCGCGACGTCCACGTAGGCCGACACGTTCTGCACCACACCCTGCGAAACCAGCAACAGGGCGATCACCAGGGAGAAGGGAATAAGCACGTAGAGCGTGGCGCGGGTCATGTCGACCCAGAAGTTACCCACGGCCTTGGCACCGCGACGGCTGAAGCCGCGGATCACCGCGATCAGCACGGCGATGCCGGTGGCGGCCGAGAGGAAGTTCTGCACCGCCAGGCCGATCGCCTGCGTGAAGTAGCTCATCGTCGACTCGCCGGCGTAACCCTGCCAGTTCGTGTTCGACGCGAAGCTGACGGCGGTGTTCATCGCCGAGTCCGGCGTGATCGCGCCGAAATGCTGCGGATTCAGCGGCAGCCACTGTTGGGTGCGCTGAAGAATGTAGACGACGGCGAGGCCGGCCACGTTGAACACCAGCATGGCGATGGCATAGCGCTTCCAGTTCATGTCCTCGTCGGCACGGATGCCGGAAAGACGGTAGAGCAGACGTTCGGCGCGCGCGCCAAAACGGTTCACGCGATTAGGCGTGTCGGCGAACACCTGGGACATGTAGTGGCCCACGGGCTTCACCAGCACCAGCAGGACGGCCAGGTACAGGCCGACCTGGAAGAAGTCATTCGCGGTCATTCGAACCACTCCGGCTTCAGCAGCGCAACGCACAGATAGCCGACGAGGGCTATGGCCACCACGGTGGCGATAAGCAGGACAAGGGACATGGCGGGCTCCTCAGCGGCGACCGAGACGGTCGCAAATCATGAGGAAACCGATCGTCACTGCCGTGAGGACAACAACGAGAAGGACGTACAGGAGTTCCACGGGGGCATTCCGTCGGAGAAGACGGCATATTGTTCGCCCGCGGCGATATTGCTGGTGTATCGCCCTCGACCCGGGCCGTAAAGCCTGCGTAAATTTTCCACGCAGCGGCTGTCTGTGGGAGCCGCTTCAGCGGCGAAAAGCCAACGGAGCGGTTTAGCCG
>Ga0247742_10001006_pt1 | contig 20731 bp, 25 predicted proteins | sample UWRJL208509C2_FD_180944 | JGI IMG/M metagenome (GOLD analysis project Ga0247742, IMG submission 180944) | Plant litter microbial communities from Arlington Agricultural Research Station in Wisconsin, United States - UWRJ-L208-509C-2 | ecosystem: Environmental > Terrestrial > Plant litter >... | reverse complement strand
CTTTCTCGATTCCTTGAGACTTGCCCACTTCACTTTGGGAAACAAAGGGCCTCGCATCGACAAGGTCCGCACACATCCAAAGACCGACGACGATATCGTCATAATGGACTGGGGGATCTCTTTCCATCCCAACGACACCTCGGAAATGACGGAGAAGCAGAAGAAGAACAAGGTTAACCCAAAGATCCACCTTGCTATCCGCATCGGAAAGGGTTTAGCAACAGCGGCGCTGCCAGTCCTCGTGGAGGATATTTCGTTCAGTGGATTGATGAGGGTCAGGTTGAAGCTTATGTCGAACTTCCCGCACGTTCAGATCGTAGATATCAGCTTTTTGGAGAAGCCAGTATTTGATTTCGTGCTGAAGCCCCTCGGTGGTGATACTTTTGGCTTTGATATCGCAAACGTGAGTCTTTTTCTCGGTTATCAGGCGTATTCCGACCAACCTTCATCTTGCAGTTACCGGGACTGTCTTCGTTCATCCGCGATATGACGCACGGGACTTTGGGCCCGATGATGTACGACCCCAACATGTTCACCCTCAATCTCGAGCAATTGCTTTCCGGAAAACCTCTCGATGCGGCTATTGGTGTCATTCAAGTCATTGTTCGTGCTGCTCGCGGCATCAAGGGCTCAAAGATTGGTGGTGGCACTCCCGATCCCTATATCAGCCTGAGTATCAACGAGCGCAAAGAACTTGCTCGCACCAAGTACAAATCGAATACGTGAGTTTCTTGTACCTTTCTTGGTCCACCGACATTCCTGACGCGTCTGATTCCAGCTACAACCCAACATGGATGGAGACCAAGTACCTGCTCATCAACAATCTCAACGATAATCTCGTTCTCAGTCTATTTGACTTCAACGATCATCGCAAGAACGCTTTAATGAGTACTGCAACGTTCCCGTTGATGAAGCTCTTGGAGGACTCTACTCAGGAAGATTTGGTCTCACAATTACTGAAGGATGGCAAAGAACGTGGTGAACTGCGTTATGACGTCAATTACTTCCCAGTTGTTGAGCCCGAGGAGGGTAGCACCGATACTGTCATGGATTCCAGTAAGTGTCTTTCATTTTTGATTTGATCTTGTATTGGGATTGAAACGGCTCGACTTAGCCGTTGGTATCGTCCGCTTTGTCATCCACCAAGCCAAGGAGCTCGACCAGAGCAAATCGCTTTCCGGTGACCTCAACCCATTGTCCAAAGTGTACATCAACCACGCTACTTCCTCGTCCTTCGCTACGCCATGCTTCAAGCATACCAACAGCCCTGTTTGGGAAGCTCCTTACGAATTCCTATGCACCGATAAGGCTTCAACTGTCATCACTGTCAAAGTCATCGACGACCGTGATTTCCTGAAGGACCCAGTCATCGGATATATGTCGATCAAACTCACGGACCTCATTGAGGCTAAGCTTCACGACAACAGGGATTGGTTCCCTCTTAGTGGGTGCAAGCAGGGTAAGGTCAGGATCTCGGCCGAGTGGAAACCTTTGGCAATGGCGGGCTCTCTGCATGGATCGGATCAATACAAGCCACCCATTGGTGTTGTGAAGTTGTTGCTCGACAAAGCTGTCGACGTCAAGTATGTGGTTTCCCCGTTAGTCTGTAATCTCAGCTCTAATCAGTGGTGTAGGAATGTTGAGGCTACCCTTGGAGGCAAGGTATGCAATTTTCTCGTTTATCATCGAATCAAGAACCTGATGCATTCATCTTCAGAGCGACCCTTACGTCCGAGTTCAAGTACAGAACGTTACGAAGGGAAGGACAGAAGTTATCAACAACAGTGGGCATTTTCCTTTAGTTTTGTGTGATTTTCTAATCGTTCTTAATTCTTCCAGACCTGAACCCTGTTTGGGACCAGATCATCTACATTCCCGTCCATTCCTTGAGAGAGGTGTGCATATTTTCAACACGACATCGATGTGATTCTAATGTCCATTTAGACGATGTGGTTGGAATGCATGGATTACCAACATCTTACCAAAGATCGTTCACTTGGAGCCACAGAACTACACCTCTCCGACCTTGCTATTGCGTCCGACGATACCACCTACCCCTATCAATCCACGGGTGTGAAAAAACTGATCGAACCTCTACGCCAGGATAAAGGACACTCAGAGAAGGGTACTCTTCATTACACAGCCGAGTTCATACCTTGCATCAAGCTCAAGGGTGGAGTTAAGTTCGAGTCAGACGCGGCGGCAGTCAACCAGCTAGCTGTCAAACAGCAAGGTGGCGACGAAGACGGTGGCAATGTCAGCGATGGCGAATCCTCTTCTGCAACCTCTGATGACGATGGAGTCCCTGCAGAAGTGACCATCAAGCCCGAGAGGAAGCATCACTTCCGCCACAAGAAGACAAAGTCTGTAGACACAATGGCATCAACTAAGACCACCGATACCTCGAAAACCACTGAGACCTCGAAGACCGACCGCACCGATGGCACCAACTACACGAACGGTACTGCTGCCACCAGCCCATCCAAGAAAGCAGCCGCCGAGGACACTGGTGTGGAGATGAGCACTGAAGAACTCCTCAAACAGCGTAAGTTATACAGTATATCTTCTTGGATCCTGAATTGATCGAGAGGATAGAATCTGGCATCATTGTCTTCCACGCTATTGGTGGCAAGCTGCAAAAGAAAGCCCGCCTCGAAGTTCTCCTCGACGATGGTTACTGGCCTTGCTTTTCCACGATGAAGTCTCGTAGTACGACTGCTGCATGGGGCTATGTTGGGGAAGGCTTCATCAAGGAGGTCGACTTCGGTCGTGTCTGGCTTCGCTTAAACGAGGCAGATTCTGACAGTGAGAAGGACGACATCATTGCGGAGTGGAAAGGAGATGCGAAGGCATTCTTGCAAAACACTATGGTAAGTGTCTAATGTCCTTCGAAAAGCTGATTTCTGATCTACCTGTATAGGCCGGGCCACGTGAGTATCGGTTGGCCGACAAAGACAACGAGAGCAGAACATCGACCGTGACAATCGAGGCTCGTTATATCCCAGTGCCTGTCACGCTCGAGCCAAGAGAGAGCGTCAACAGTATGTTCCTTTCTTCTTATTTTGACGGTCATATCTAACAATATCTAGACCAAGGCATCCTCCGTGTGGACCTCCTCGACGGCCGTGAAATTCGTGGCGTTGACAGGGGCGGCAAATCCGACCCCTACGCTGTTTTCAGTCTCAACGGACAGAAGGTGTTCAAATCACAGACGAAGAAGAAGACTGTTACCCCGGATTGGAATGAGCACTTCGAGGTGTCTGTGGTAAGTCTCTTCTGTATTGTATTTCTCGCCCACATTCTGATCATGATTGTAGACTTCTCGTGTTGGTGCTGATTTCTCTGTCGAAGTCTTTGACTGGAATCAGATCGAACAAGCAAAGACTCTTGGCGTTGGCAAAATCGAGCTGGCTGACATCGAACCATTCATGGCCAACGAGCGCCTCGTAAATCTCGTCAGTCCTAAACATGGCGACGCCGGACAAATTCGTGTGCGCCTTGTATTCCAGCCTGAGATCATTGCCAAATCCAGGAAAGCCACATCGACTTTCACCACTGCGGGTCGCGCGATGACTACTGTTGCTGGTCTTCCCATGAATGCTGGCAAAGGCGTCTTCCATGGGGTTGCAGGCGTATTTAAGCGCGATCATGCTCATGAGGAGAATGCCCTGGATGCCTCTTCGAACATACCCACTGGACAGGCATCTGGTCCAGTTGGTGCTGCAGATATGACCGCACCATTCCCTTCAGAGAATGGAAATGGGCATGTTAACAATGAGCCTGGTACTCTGCGTATCACTGTCCTTGATGCCAAAGACTTGCCCCATGCCGACGTCAAACCATACGCCACTATCAGAGTTGGCGACAAGGAGTTCAAGACTAAGCACCCCCACAAGTCCTCTTCTCCCGAATGGTGAGTATATGCTCTTGATTTTTACATCTTCAATCTAACCCCTCTCCAGGAACGAGTCGTTCGTTTTCTCTGCATCTTCTTTGACTCCCAAAATCTTCCTCTGGATCCACGACCACAAAACTCTTGGAAAGGATAAGGAGCTTGGCGAGGCCGAAGTGGACATTTGGCGTCATATCAAGCCTGAAGGGATATCTTCTGCCGATGTGTTCGTCGAGTTGAGGCAGGGTGGACAAATTCGCTTGCGCCTCGAATTCGATGCCACCTCAAACCCTAATGCTAGCAACCCTTCTCTCGGCGAGCCCATCAGCAAGACCATGTCCATGTCAAGCCCATCCCGGTTCAGCCTTCGCGGCAAACGACCTGGCAACGGTTCCGGAGATAACGACGACTAATGACTAACAAAATTATCGATGCTCGTCACGACCTCCCATTTCCTGGAATTATCATCTACTTACATTCATTTTACAACTCACGCAGTCAGCTCATGGACTCTTTTGCTTGTTCATTAGTAAATTATGTTTCTGACCGCTCTAGTTTTCTAGGACTCGCATACATATGATCTCTCTTTCTGCCCCGTACTCTACCTTTCGTCGCTGCTATTTCTCACAAAGCGAATGATAAACAAGTGCTCGCGACCCGCCCGACGTTGTAAGACCACCTTTCCGATGCTAAGTATATAATATAGGACATTCTGCAAGACGTACCTCTCCAAGCAAACTATAAGCCTCCCGCATTGACTCGATGATTTGGGGTATGTTATTCTGCTTTAGTGCAACTAGGTAGAATCTCCCTCGTGGTGACAACAATGACTAAGAACTCTTGTTCATCAGACTGTGATTTCATAGGACGAAGGACAGACCTCGACAGTGTTTAAGAGAACGTTCGTGATCTGCATGCCATCCGACCCGCCAGCCCACGCTCCTCCAATACCCCTGGAATCTTGTGCACCGTAGGCCTCTTCTTCTGAGGTAGGGACATACGGCGGATTGAAGAGTAATACATCGATCTTATGGGCCAAACGATACCCGAACGGGGTTGCGAAAGCGCCGTTGACACAATGAATATCAACGCCATTTTGTCGTCCAGTAGAGACGGTGCATTTGCAAGCACGAGGATTTATGTCCGTAGCAAGGTACACTGAATATAAAATAGTCGGTTAATCCGTCTGAGGAAGCATAGGGGAACTCACGCACGGAGGGACCAAGGATTTGTCCGATGAAGCTAGTTACGCAACCCGATCCTGACCTTCCTTGAACTTGAGTAAATCCTTTGGATCAGAAACGATATTCCGTACCCAATCTCAAGGCAAATAGAAGGCTGAAGAGCCTTCAGACTTTTTGCATCCTCTTCCAAGGCATCGAGGAATAGGAAAGTATCCTCTGTGCATATAAGGTAGGTGATTTTCAAAGGCAAAATTGAAGTAAATTACCTGCAGGCTCATAAACCTCTTCGTAGTCTTTCTTTGTGAGATGCGAGAGATCTGGAGTGGGTAACATCGTTGTATTTACCTGAGGCGATAAGAATGCCCGGATCAGCAGCGTGGAAAACTCCGGAAGCAGCTGATGGCACCGGATCAACAAACACACCTTGCCTCCGCACCCTAAGGTGAAGGGATGGCGGAGTGCCTCACAAAGTACACGAGGTGAGCTAACGCCTATGTACAGCAGAGAGGGGCGTCTCTTGCTGCTAACATACCACTTTCTTTGACCATCGTCTGCCTTCGGCAAGAATACAACTTCTACCTTTACCCAGGAAATAGGTCTTATGGTGCGCATTTCGCACAACTCTCTTGCACTGCCTGATTTTTGTTTACACCAGGTTCTCTCTCGGTCACATCCTTCTCTTTGGAGCTGTTTCGGAGGCTGTAGTTCTTCCGAGGATATTGGCTCTTACCAGCCGCTCGAAACAACTACGCCGTCTTTGAGGGCGATCGGTGCTGTCCGAGTCGTGGTACAAGCGGCCAATATCAATGAAAAGCTCTTCATGCCTCGGCCTTTTGTTCGCATTCGTATACAAGGTCGCAATGAAGTCAAGATCACCACTCTTGAAGACCGTACGTGAGTTCTTTCTGTTGTTCCTGCGACTCTAGATCCTGATGGTCGCCACCTCAAATGATAGTCATAATCCAAACTGGATATCTGAGTCCAGCTTCACATTGGTCTACTCTCTAGAGGAAATCTTGGAACTCGAGGTCATGAACCATCACAGAGTTCGAAAGCCCAGTTTGATAGGTCAAGCTGTGCTTCCTCTCTCTCTCCTCGAGGAGGACTCGAGGAGGATAGGCGTGGAACGCCCAATCTTTAAGCATACTGAGAAGGTTGTAGGATCCCTTTTGTTTGATGTTTTCTACTATCCAACGACCTCTCCAGAAGTCGACGAAAAGCGTCGCACAAAATCAAGTGAGGGCCATATTTTACTCTGTCAGTGAACAAAAAATTCAACCCTATTGATTTCAGACACAGGAATCGTGACTTTACAGGTGCACGAAGCGAAGAACTTCAACAGGGTACTGCATGATCCCCGGAGACCGGAGACCCTGCTTGCTACCGTCAGCCTAGGGTGGTCTGAACCGCCTATATGCAAAACGACACCGTCTGATTCTGTTGATCCACCTATCTGGAGTTCTACCTCCGAATTTCTATGCCTTGACAACGCGTCGACAACCGTCGTTGTCAAAATAATGGACGGCAGTGGAAAAAATTCCACTGTTTATGGTCATGTATCCCTGCCACTGGGAGAACTACTTACAGCTCAGGAAGACGAACAAGAGTGGTGGCCACTGAGCGGATGTCGAGATGGGCAGCTGAGGTTGTCTGCAGATTGGAAACCGATTGCCATGGATCGAAGTAGTTTGTATATCAAGTGATTATGGGCTATTTCCAGTTCATAGGAGCTTTTTGCGTAAACTATGCGTAAGAGATAATGTATATATACAAGCGGGTATCTCCTAGTCTTGGGATTCCTAATTATTTTGCACTCAGGACCATCCAATCAATCTCTGCCTCTTTGCCATATTTTTTCGAGAGCCAGGCATTTGCTTTCAAGAAGTGGCCATTCCCCAGGAAACCGCGATGAGCCGACAAGGGAGATGGGTGGGCGGACCTGCGGATGAGGTTTATGAGAGGGCCGTCATGGAAGAAAAAGAAAAGACTTGCTCAAGGACCAAATGCTTGCTCTTGTTGATTCCAAGACTCGCACATGTCTTTTGCGCAGGCAGACCCCATGCCATGAATACAACGCCTGTTTGGTCTTCTCGTTGCAGAACTGCACGGAGAGCCTGGGCTGTGAAGGTTTCCCAACCTTTCTTCGCATGTGATCCAGCTTTGTGCGCACGAACTGTCAAACTCGTGTTGAGCCAAAGTACGCCCTGCTTGGCGATTGGCGATAGGTCGCTGCGTGTGGTTTAGTAAAGACGATGTTATATAACAAGTGTTAAATGCTTACCCAGTCTTTGGGGGCTTGAAACCAGGGAAATCTTGTCCAAGCTGCTTGTAGATGTTTCTTAGAGATCCTGGAGGTTTCGTGGGGGGAAGGACGGAGAACGATAGACCTGCGAAGAGTGTGAACATCCTGTTTTGCGTATTCAAAGCAAGCTTACCGTGGGCTTGGCCTTCATCGTGGTATGGATCCTAAATTCCTTCATCAGTGTTGATGGTTACACTAGAGCGACATATACTCACTTGTCCAACAACGACAACTCTTACTTGGTCAAGGGGTGTTAACCTTGACCAGGAATAGACATCATCAACTGGTATTCAGCATTAGGCATGGTAGCTTAAAGTTTAAGAAAGAAAAATCATACTCTTCGGGTATATAGTGTTGGAACTGTGTTCTGTAAGTAAGAACTTCTTGAGCTAATGAGGGTTTAGGCACGATCGACGTTGACTGAAGAAACAAAGCTTACTGCAATGAAGTATGGTTTTGTGAACTCGGGTTGGAGCGCCTTAACCCAAGATTCTCCCATTGTGTCATGCTCTAGATTGTCCAGGATGGCCTGAGTCACTGCCGTCGTCTGTGATAGTTCTCTCTTTGGTGCTGACGAGCTTGAAGACGCTTCAGGTTCTTTAGCATCTGCAACTACGACTTTCCTGTGAAATGCGTGAGTCATTAATGGGCTATATACAAGAGGGTAGAACGCTCACTTCGTAGCCTTCACCGTCGTCGAAGTAGACGACTTTTTGGTCCACATCTCGGACAACGTCGCTGCTTTCACGGTTTTTGAAGTTCGTTGCACAGTCGTTGATGATGGTGCTATTCCCATTTCTTCTGGTGCGCTGGTGCTGGTATCTTTTGGCATAGTCGGGGATATTGAGAAGGGTGCAACGGGCTGGGGATGAAAAAGAGGTGGAGTGGCAGCTGGACCCTATTTATATAGGACCATGTTGACGCGTTGTTTGTCCTCGACGCTCACGCGACAAACGGCGACAGTCATTTATGTAAATAATCCAACAACATATGCCTTATATGCATTAAATTGTTAATGACAATGATGAAAAGTAAATTACGTTCGATAGTCAGAAGGTATATGAGTAGCACCCAAAATGTAAGTAGTGTAAATTATACGAGTCTTGTTCACTTTCCAAGGCGCCTAATGGTTCCAGCGCCTTGCACCTTCGCCACCTTCTTCTCCACAGCATAGGCAGCGCGGTTGATTTCATCCTCCGTCGCAATAGACCGCTTTCCCAGTTGTCTAGACATCAGCAGCATGTGAGCAAACTGAGAAACAGTCAGGGTCGTTGTTCAAGCCCACCTTTTCTTCTTCTTTACCACAGGAAGATCAAAGCTCTCGTCTTCTCCTTCTTCTGTGTCTTCAGTCGCTGCCATGGAGGACTGAGATTGCGCACTGATCTGGAGGCTGTCCATGTCTTCTACTAATTTGGAGACTCTAGAACTTTTCGCCGGCGCGTTTACGACTGGCTGGCGTGCCTTGGATTTGGCCTTCGGGGATGGGCTGGGACTTGGCGAGAATATCACCCTTTTGGCTCTGGGGGTCTTGCTGTATGCTGGTTCCTCCCACTCTTCGTCTTCTTCGTCTGGTCCCGAAAAATCTTCATCCTCCTCACTAGTTTCCTCGTCCTCGTCCTCATCCTCATCTTCCTCATCCTCGTCGTCTTCACCAAGTTCACTAGTCGTTGTACCAGAAGGAGCGACGCTGCTGGTGCCATCCTCGCACTCGGTTTCCGTAAGTTCTGCATCCTCGATGTCTGAGGGCAGCATAGGCGGATCAGGAATAAATGGGACTTTCTCGATGATCGGCTTTGGAGCAATGCTTGACTTGCGTTTAGAAGCGCCTTTCGCCTTTCCCTTCTTCGCTAAAGGGGACAGTGACAAGGAACGGTCGTCTTCGCCACCGTTTGTCGACACAGCCTCTTGTCCACTGTATTCGTTCTACAGATCCTTCTTTATTAGCAGCGTTCACTGCTTATCAGGAGAAAATATACCGGGCTCATCTCGACATCCTCTTCCTCTTCTGAAATGTCATACTCTACCTGGCGCTGACCACCTTTTACAGGACTGCCGAAGAGACCAGACTGATGGAGCATATCAATCTTCGCGTCCGTCTTCATCTCATTCTGTTCAAGCTAAGATATCGACATCAGAGCAAATCCAGGAGGAAGAAACACGATACGCTCACTTCTCTCATCAACCTCCTTGAATACATTGCCTCCATAGTCCTCATACGGTCTTCCATCTCGCGCATGACCTCTTCACGCGTTTCCGCTTCGATCAAGGCACATCTCATCTCAGCATCGAAGAGCTGGAAGGAAAGTCATGAGCGGGTTTCCTCTCGCGAAGACACACTACGCACCTGTAATCGCAAGTTTTCGACCTCATCAAAAAGAGCATCAACCAAGGGGTTAATAGGATAGTCGTCGTCTTCATCTTTGTCTCCCTCTTCCTGTGGCGCATCCTCTGTCAAAAAGCTCCAGGTTAATGGTATTCCTACTCGTCGCAGTTAGCATCTTACCTTCACGGACCTCCAAGATTGCTTCAATTGGCTTTCTTCCGACCTCATTCCCACCCATGGAGATGGTGACCTTCCTCGAGTAGGGATAAGGTACAATATCAGGGTCCTTTAGAGTTAATGGGCCAAGTTGCTTGATTTTATTCCCGTGTAACTTGCCCGGTCCAACGACAGGCACACGCTGAACCGGGGCGGGAGTAGGTGTAATGTAGACTTCTCTCGCCAATGCAGCAAATTTCATGACATGAGAGTTTTCGTCGTAACCAGTGTCATACGGATTGACATTAACGATCATAACCTATCAAAGAGGTCAGCTTAGGAGAATCCGAACAATGGAAAGCGACTAACTGTTCGTCCATCGCCAATAAAGTAGTCCATGAGGGATTCAGTCAGCTTACTGTGTCGGAAAGGAACGACTGCGAGTCCCTTTTTGACGTCGCGAGTATCCACACGCGCTTCCTTGGAATCCTGGGATAGACTCATCGCCAACTTGCGCTGGTTGGTGCGCATGACTTCCATGCACTGACCAAGAACCATAAGAGACTTGTTGATATTTCCTGCCTCTTTCAAACGGTCTCCAGTGGTGTGTGTATGTTTCGTTCTCTCGGAACCGGCAAGGTCGACTAAGGTCAACCTCGAGATTTGTAGCGAGGTTGGGTCCTAGACAAACCAGTCAGAAAGTGAACCCAAATAACCGACCAGAACTTACATCCCGCTCGCCTCTGTGGCCACGGACAATCTTGATCATGACCATGCCATGGCTCCGGCTACTCTCGCGATTGGCCAATGTGCCAAAAACACGTCGATGAAGTTGTCCAAGTTTCACAAGAGCCTTGGCTTCGGCGGCACTTCTGACGCGGAATTGGCGAAGGCCTGCGATATATTTCCCACTATATTCGGAGTCCATGTTATCTGCAGCGGGCGAGGGCCTCAGAGGCAGAGCTTGTCGAGTCAGGAGGAGGGACTTCGCTCCTGCGTGTCGGACATCGGTATGTACACCTGATTCGTCTTTGACTGAGGCAAGAAGGTCGTAAACCTTCTCATTATAAACCTCCGCGTACGAAATCCAAATGGTGTACTCATAATTGCGATCAACCTTCACGACGGTGGGATCGATGTCAAATTCTGGTTCGGCCATGTTGTCGAGAGGGCCAAGGACCTCGGCCAAGGCAGGCTCAGGCATAGTAGGCGGAGCTCTGAAGTCCGTGTCATCAGAAAGTTCAATCCCATGTAAACGGACAGGACGATACTAAAACAAAGTAAATTCCTGTTCGAGGCAGTGAGATGGAATCGAGTAAAACTCACTCTTCCATCTCCTTGCATTCCTTCAACACTGTTAAAAATAACATCGAGAGAGCGTGGAAGAATTCCGGCTGTCCCTTCCTCCGTCCCGCCCTGTACTGTGTAGGTCTTGCCTGAGTTGGTGACCCCGTAAGTGAAGAGCAGCGCGTTTTGACCCATCAGGACGTCTTGGACCAGGGGAAGAGTTGTCTTCGTAAAGAAGTCTGACTGCGTAGTGTTGGGTGGAAACACATGAGAAAAAGTGTAAGTTGATGAAGGTGGCACCGCAGAAAACCGATACTTGGAACGGCTACTCTGCGAATCTTGGGGATCGGTCATCTTGACTGTCGAGTCCGTAAGTGGGGTTAGATAAGGAGATGAGGTCGTGTCTTCTTCTCCAAACTGTGGTCTTATGCGAAGGAAAGCCTAAGATGCCTGATCAAACAGGTTCCGATAGTATCTTATGAGGCTGCTTACCATGATCGGTTCGCGTTCCGACTCTGTTGCCTTAGCTGCCTTGCGGGTAGGCAGTGCCTTTGACTTTCCCTTGGAGGGTGGGGGTGTCTCATCGATGGAATTATCCTTACTGACCAGCGGTTTCCGTGTCGTTGCTTTCTTTGTGGCTGCAGGTGGAGGTGCCTCAGTGGCGGGGGTCGTTGCCTTGACTGCTCGAGCTCTGGTAGTCCTCGTGGTCGTTGGCGCTGGGATCGCTGTAGCTTTCGCCCGTGTAGACGCTCTGGTCGCTGCTGTTGGCTTTCCGGACATGATGAGGGTACAAACTTACGAGCAACTCTGCTCGCTCAATCAGGAAATGACGCGAGGCAAACACGCTCCGCGGTCACATGATGGCGTTTTTGATATGTTGTGTAGCACGTGATTCGATATAGAACGCGTCTGTTTATTTGGGCACTTCAACGTTGTGCTCTGACCATTGTGTCGTCCAATCTTGCCGGTCGACCATCTCCTTCGACATATCTTAGGCACCTCTTCTTGATTTTCCGAGCCACCTCTACACCCCACCTCTAGATCTGAAACAATAATATGGCAACTTCGAAGAAGATATCCCCCAATCGCAGAAAGTCTATCGCTGGAACGAATCAGAATCAGCCGTCACTTGTACCCAAGAACAGACGAAGGGCGCACAGCATAGTTCCTGGCGCGACTCTGAGCCCCCTCGCGAAGGCACGGCGCTCTTTGGTAAGTGTACTTCGAGTCGCCTTCTTCACCTTGACTGACGTACATTCCTTCAGGCTCCAAGGAAGAGCATTTTGAAAGCCTCTCTCAATATTTTGAACGTTGACTCCTCTCAACAATCTGGACCCTCGCAACTCTCCAACCATGACGATGCCACATCCATGGAAATGACCATGGATTTCACCGCACCCGTTCACGACTACACCTCGCGAAAGTCTCTTGGACGACGGGTCAGTTTCGCCAGTCACTCGCAGGTTCGCATGTTTGAGAAGAACCACACCAACAGCACTGGGTCCCCGCAGTCTTCGCCCAACTCTATCTCTTCACCAGACCCACACGATCATCAACAGAGTGCTGGTAACGAGAATGACTATCCCGGTCGAAAGTCTCGGGGCAGACGTAGCTCGGTTCGATTCTCAATTGCGGGCAGCGAAGATATGGATATGACCACGGTCATCCCCTCTGGAAATTTCCCTAATCGAGGGTCGGCTATTCTTGATGAAGAATTTGACGAGGACGAGTACTTCGACGATGACAACATGGATGTCACCGAAGCTATTCAGGGTAACTTTGCTAGAAAACGCTCTCTTTCAATGGGTCGTCAGCCACTCTCCCAACTTAAGGTTGATTCGCCTGAAGACCTAGACGAGTCGCGTTCCGAGGCGAATGAATCAATGCAATCTGAAGGAGTTTCGGAGGAGCAATCTCAAGATGCCATGGAGTTCACAGTGCCCCTTGGCCAATCTCTTCGTCCCCCACCAGAGCAAGATAAAGTTTGGCTCGCCTTGAAGCAAATGACCCACTCTGGAAACGAGCCTTCTGAACCGGACCCACACTCAGACGACCTGCCAATGAACCCTGAAGACAATGGTATGAACTTGGACGATGCCATGGAACGTCTCAGACGTGCTCGCGATTCGCTACCACTATCTCAACCCGCTGCTGATGCAAACTACCCTCAAGACGACACATTCAGCAGCACCGAGGATAGCTTCGAGAACGAATTTGACGGCAATAAAACCCTGAATCTCAGCCAGGTGATGGGCCGTGCTAGCCTCGGAGCCAACTCACGAATGAGCATGGGTTATCAAGATTCGAACATGGACGAGTCTGAGGTCTATGGTAACGTCGGACAATCCACGCCTCGCCATTCCCTGCTTCCTCCCCCAGAATCTCCTGAACCTCAGGTCGAAGAAGAACCCCTCCCTCAACCGCTGCGATCATCTGTCTTCCAACCACCACCACCTGCCGAATCTGTTCCCCAACCCTCAGCCCCGACGACTCAAGTGTCAAAACCTGCGCCATCTGGGGCGTTCACCTTCACTCCACGAGCACCTTCACCGGCCAAATCCAAGCCTATCTCAGAAACGCCCTCGAAGGCCGCTAAACCCAAACCTACTTTCTCAGCAGCTTTCGCACCTCCTGTTGCTCGTCCTTCTCCCAAAAAAGTAACAGCTGCAATACCAGTAGCACAAGCTTCCCCGGCGAAGCGCCCGCGTACACCACATGAAGATAATGTAGACAACCTGGATATTGGAAAGCCGAGCCCCGCTAAGAAGCAGATGCTAGCGAGCGTGTGGCTTAATGCAGCTGAGGATAAGAGGAGCTCACCAGAACCGGCCGCACCTAAACATGATGCGCCTAACCCGAAACCTTTATCTGCTAGCAAGAAAGCACCATTCCAGGCTGCTGCTGCTGCTCCAGCCGCACCTGAGTCGTCACGGCCGCCTTCAGCGATACGAAGGCCGTCTGGATACTTCGCAAAGAGGAAAAGTCTTGCCGTTGGCTTCAACATCCCACCTTCGAGTCAAGAAAGTGCACCTTCAGCCACGCCTTCGTCTCCCAAGAAGAAGGCTGTCATTGGTAAAGGTCGAGCAAGCATGGGCTCAGCACCGGCAGACGCATGGACTCGGTTCGACAAGAATGCTGGTTCTGAGGCATCCGAGAAACCCACAGCACCAAAAGCGACTAATAAGGAAGCCGAAGCCACCCATTGTCTTCGAGAGGAGACACGCCAGGCATCTGCAGCTCCTAGTCCTACCAGAGGGTCACCAGCACCTGCTCGTGTTCTCGCTGAACCGCCTCGATTACCTTCACCCGAGCGTCGAATCCGACCTGATGTCATCGATGTCAGCACAATTCTTGAGACGCCAGAAGTTGGAGACCTTTCTGGGGACATGGCTGTTGATGTCGAGGCTACTCAACAATGGCGCGAAGGTGTTCAGCAAGAGTACGTCGAGGAGGAGGAAGTTGTAAGTTTTCTGATTTGTATGGCCGCCCATCGTACTTATGCTCCATCTCCGCAGCCCGAGATATCGATCGCCCTGTTTTTCACGATGACTGGTATCAAGTTCATGGATGAACTAACTGCCCCTCGTCGATCGATGCACCCATCCCAACAACCTATTCGCCAGCCTCGCAATCCTGCTGACATTCCTCTCGCTGAGTATGTAACTGCTATGGCGATCGACGTTCCTCAGCTAGAGCTGTACTCTCGAGTGTCGAAGGACCTTGAAGCATGGATGACGAAGAGCAAGGTTGTCTTTGCTCAAGCAGAGGAGGAAGCTGCCAAAGTCACTCCAGAACTCTTTGTAGAGTACGCTAGGGCAGACGAAGAAGGACAGGCCGAGCTCTTGGTAAGTATTGGCTGCGATCGACTTCAGTGGAATACTGGCTGACTTTCGTATTAGCACCAACTGAATCTGATCAGAACACACACGAGATATCAAGCTCGCTCGGAATGGTATGATTGGAAGCTGCAGTGGGTAGAGGGACTTCGGGTGACGGCTGACAGCGCTTTCGCGTCGCTTGAGAATGTAAGTGAAGAATATGTGAGTAGGGAAAACGGAGACTCACATCTTCTTAAAGGATGCACGTACTCTGGAGGGTCTCAAGAAATCTGCCGATGCTCTTCTGCCAGACATGGAGAGAGAGTACGAGGAACTCATGCGAGAGTTGGAGCATGAACAAGCAGAAGTGAAAGAGATCGAAGAGAGCGATCAGGATTACCTCAACGAACTCAAGGCAACAATTGCAGAACAAAAGTAAGGAGTGCTCTTATTGAGTTTTTTTGCGTTTAGCCTGACAATTATGCAGCATCGAAGTTGAGGCGTTGAAGGCCGAGCTGTCCGAAGGAACTGATCAACTACGATGGCTCCAAGAACGGCACGAAGAGCTCGAGACACAGAAACGCGAAGTGAAGATCACAATCACCAACGCTGAGCGAATCCTGAGGATGAAGCAAACCTCAACGCGCTCTGAGGTTTTCAGACTCAAAGGTAAATTTCCTTCTTTCTCTATCGATTATCCTATGTTAACCGCTCTCCCTAGCTGAACTCGAAGCGTTGGAAGATCTGCACATGTTCCGCATCACCAAAGTCAATGCCAACCTCTTCGAATATGTCTATGCATCGCTATATCAAGTATCAATTCCTTGTATGAACTTCGTGCCTGTCGTACCCAAGATCAACATCACCCGTTTTGGGAAGCCGAACACCAGGTACAAAGACGACTTCCCCAAGCTCAGCGCTTTCCTCCTTTCCGCTGCACAATTCCATGTCAATGAAGGCGATGACCTCACTGTCCGCCAGGTATGTTATTCTTGAATTACGCTACTCGACACGGTGGCTTACACGTTGCGCTTAGATCGTCCATCGTCTAAACGATTTCTGGTCCTCCTGTGCCCAACTCCGATCTCAATTAACGCTGCTGAGCATCAAGTACCCTGTAGACATCATGTTATCGTCACCCTCACCAGAACACCCCACGCCCTCGTTCACGGCACGAGCGAAAGTCATGTTCCCTTCGGTTCAAGGGAAGGCTTTCGTCTCATTCGTATTTTCATTCGGCACGCTGTCTCAGTGGCCGATGTCGATTGGATCATTAGATTCTGAAGTCCAGGTCGCATACGGGCCTATGGAGTAAGCAAATCCACATCTGCCTATGGTCCATTTACTTATGCTTCTTCACTAGTCGAACTGAAGTCCTAAAGACTGTTATGACTCGACTAAGCCAAGCCACACCAGCTGAAAATTATGCTTGTTTATTGGATGCCTGTATTGAAGCCCAGGAAGTATACCAATAGATGTCTTTTATTCCTTTTCTTATGTATGTAGATTATTGTTATATCTCAGTTATATCCCTCATTTGTAATTTGTCTTGAATCACTTCCGTTATAACTATCATGATGACAGGGAAATCCAAAACATAAAAAACATCAACGTCGTCGCCATTATCGTTATTGAAAAAATATACATGGTACATGAGACAGTCCAGACAAGAATAATGAGCGGATAGGTTGATAGCATGTAGTGTGCCCAGCCAAGGATGTAATCAAAAAAATATCATGAGTAGAAATACACATCGAAATAATATGTAGCAGGGTGTGGGGGAGCGAATCCGGAGAGACTACGATCATTGGTCTAAGTCCCAAGTCAAGAGAATGTGAGATGTATTACTCACAATGGGGATAATTTTAAAGTCACAGAGTCATCTGGTCGACCTGCGTCAACAAGAATGTCAACATGGCTCGATCGGCGCGGACAAGGTCCAACTCGACCTCGCACGCACTGCGAACCGTACCCCATTTAGAGGAGGCAAGGCTCGCTGAAGATGCAGCCGCAGCTCGCGTACGCTCCTTTTCGAGAACGCGTGTATGCGAGAGGTTGACGCTTTCTTGCATGCGTGCAATCGACTCCTGAGCATCCTGAACGGCTTGCTCGCGCGCCCAGTTTGCCTGACGGACCTGCTCCTCAAGAGAAGCGGTATAAGCTGCGCGCTCGTCGTTCGCCCTGCGCTGCTGCGACTCTATGTATTGCGACTGGTTTCTAGACTCCTCCAGTTGATGTACATGGGCTTGCTTGAGGTTATGGATCTCCTCTTCCATTGCTTGTATCTGGAACAGCCTGTCCTTCGCTGTGCTCTCCACAGAGGCTAGTTGGAGGCGGAGGAGAGTTACCAACGACGAATCAACCTGTGGACCCTCTGGCGACAGGCTGAACCTGGCCTGCTGAATGTGGTGGACGGCAGGTGAAGGAGTAACGTCTGGTAACAGGACTTGGGAGATGGATCCAAATCCACCTGGGGAGTCGATAGCGCTAAGAGCTGGACTTTCCGGGATGTCCATCTGAGAGCTCAAGCTAGGCGAAACTGCCCCTGAACGGAACGGAGCTGGTATGTCCGCAAGCATACGGCCAAACTCATCCTCTCCCAACGACCTAGATGCCTCTGTTGCAAGTTGCTCCCATGACAGGATAGAGCCACGGGCGGCCCGTTCGTTCGTTGGACGCTGAGTAGGTCGGAGGGACGAAGAACCCTCGCGATCAGGGGGCATTGGTGATAAATAAGACATATTCTGTCGACTTGGCAGGCCTTGCGGTCGAGTTGGCGTTTGGGGTGCAATACGCTTCCTGGACGTCTGAATCCTGGGCATTGCAGGCGTCGGCGCACCCAGTGCAGCAACTGGCGCTAATAGAAGTCCAACATTTTCTTCATCGTCGTCACTATCCTCTTCGCTATTGCCTTCAGATATATGCGACATATTTCCAGAAGAAATCGATGATGCAGGCGTGCCCAATTTTGAGTTCTGATTCGAGTTCTGGCGCGAATGGCGAGCAAGAGGAGATGGAGAATCTCTGTTGAACGGCGATGGTGATGCCCTAGATGATGGAGTGCTGCCAGAAGTCTTGGTCCTGTCGTGCGCAGAGCGTGGTCGGCTAATCTTAATATTTATGCCAGAAGCACCGGGTGTCGTAACCTTGGAATTCGTGGACTTCGGAGTGTTCGGATGCAGAGATACAGCAGAGGATGATGCAGAAGGCGGACGAGGGATAGACGTGGTTCCTGCCGTCTTGACTATCTTCGTAGGTCGAGTGGGCGAAGCTTTCGACGATGAGGGGATGGGAGTTTTGGTCTTAGATGGGGTCGCCGGAGGTGTAGACAGAGGCGAATTAGTGACTTTAACCTTGAGAGCCACTCTCTGTGGGAGGGGACTGATAGGGCGCGACGTCTTCTCAGCAGGAGATGAGGCCGGGCCTGGGGTGTTCTGCTCTTTCTTCTCATCGTCCGATGTGCTCAGCCTACGACGCGTTCCGGTCCTCGTTGGTGACGGCGGCTTGGGGGGATCCAGAACACCCGATTTAGGCCGGTATTTCGGTAAAGCTGAAGTGGCATTAAGATTGCGGGGTCTGAGAGTTGTCGAGCGGTTCTGGACACCCGACTGGGGTGTGCTCGGCTCCGTTGGCTTGGACTCATCTGATGACGAGCGAGCGTAGGTGGTCGATACTCGTCGGCGAGTGACAGTCTTCGAGTCGGGGGTGACTGTTCGCCTTGAGACTTGGGATGGGGGTCTGACATCGCCCATTGATGCGCGGGGGCCACTTGGTGGTAGCGTACTGAGAGCACTAGAACGGCGAGACGACTCTTTGGTCTTCTTTGCGTTCTTCGTGGCCTCACGGCCGTCCTTGCTTATGACATCGACGAACGCCTTGCTCACAGATGCAAGGTTAAGAGACTGCCTTATGGAGCTCCTAGTGGTTGGTTTGGACTTTGGCGGAGTCGGTGCTGCAGCTGCTGCCTGCGAAACTGCCAGCATGGGTAATGTGAAATGAAAAGAAATAGAGCCGTCGTCGTGGTTTGTCGTAAAGGGGAAATTCGAGACGTTACAAGCAGATGGCAGTAGGTGGCAATCAAGTTCGAGACATTCCAACTTGCCATACCCGGGTTCAACACAATTTGTATTTGTTTGTCGTATTTCTACCACATAAACCGACCTACACCTTCACGCGGAAGATACAAAAAGACACCCATCGTCACCCCGTTTATAAGTGCATACCAAATCCCCTCAAGCACCACACTCTGCTTTGAAACATTGCTCACTTGCGATCGAAGTAAAATATATGGTATCAAAAAGTATCGAGGTTCCAGCAAAGGCGTTGGGAGCAGAGTTGGGACCACAAATACGGGTAAAAGCAAGCTCTGCAGTAAAGTTTGATCTCCACCTTTTCTCCAGTTTAGTATCCATCACACGTTATGGGGTCTTCCTACTCACCTATTCGTAAAAACCACGCCCATCCACAGGCAAGGTAAACCGGAACCAACGCGTAGGGCACCAAGGGGTGAAACATGTATACTCGGCGCCACACGTAAAACGTGTAATGCCTGTTGTCAGACAACAGAAAGGGGTGGTGAATTCTGTGGGAGAGGTGATGATGAGCGATACATACGGATCCGCGAAGTAAACCAACCTACGTGAAGAGCTTCACAGTCACGGCCATAATGCCGCAAACACCGACCGTGATGAGCGAACGGCTGCGACATGAGTATTCCGAACCCAGTTGCACAGTTCGAGGAGCTCACATTTTACTTCCAAACATGCGGCTTTTTACGCTCTTCAGGAGAGGTATTGGCCCTCCAGGGCTAAACACGAGGACGGGCCATCCGAAAAACGTGGCTGATGCAATAAAATAGTAAAGCTGGGGTATATGAATCGAGGGTATATGATTTGACTTGTCCCCTATCGGAGTTTAGTCATGGCCAGATTTTACAGACCCACTTGACATACCTAAAACGATCCCACCATTCCATGCCACGAAGGATGCAAACGCCGCAAGTACCAGGGTGTAAGGCACAAAAGACGGGAGAATCACTGGCAAGACTTTTGGAAAGCTGATTATTGATCGAATGAGGTCGTCTGGGGTAATTGGAACTTTTCAGCAATGATCGACAATTCTTTCCTTGAAATCACACACCTGGACCAGCAGATAAGCTCGGCGGATCGTGAAGCTTGGGCAAATCAGTTTCTCCTGGGGCAGCACGCCTGAAGCGCAAGTACATGAGCTGGCTGGAAGCATATGCATAAAGCACCCAAACGATATTGGTTTGCCTGAAGGCACAACTCATCAGACCTAGCTTGACGAAAGTTAGTAAACACCACGGATCAAGGGTCACAGGACGTACCAAAGCAGCAAGCCAATGATCACCCTGCGAGGCAGCTACGACTGTCCACACGACAAGGAGCACGCTCGGAACCTCGGTGTAGTACAGGAACCCAAAGAACCACGCAACCGGGAACGCGGAGAGAACGATCGCCTCGGGAAGAGGCGACATGAACGATGTGGGCGGTCTTTCGCGTTTGTGGTAGCATAAGAGCCGGGTGAGTGCCAGTGGTAATGCCAGGAGGGCCAACAGAGGTGTTAACCGCAGCATGGAGACATTGCATTTGAAAAGAAACAAACGTTTCAATATGTAGGATAACAAATACCTAATGAATTCAACACCAGTCAATGTACCGAGGAAAGACGCGAAATGTATGAGGTTACTCACAGTCCAGGTGGTGTAGTAATCTTTGGATCCCATTCTGTAAATGCATCACGACAGTA
>Ga0247742_10001005_pt1 | contig 20749 bp, 24 predicted proteins | sample UWRJL208509C2_FD_180944 | JGI IMG/M metagenome (GOLD analysis project Ga0247742, IMG submission 180944) | Plant litter microbial communities from Arlington Agricultural Research Station in Wisconsin, United States - UWRJ-L208-509C-2 | ecosystem: Environmental > Terrestrial > Plant litter >... | reverse complement strand
ATTGAAGATCTGCAGGCCGCTCATCAGCAACAAGCTGAGACAGAGCACGTTGATCCAGTGCGTGATGCGGGTCACGACGGAGTGGCGGCGAATGAATGTCTTCCTAAGTGGTGAAGGCGGTGTTTCGCTGTAATCGTCAAAGGTCGCCATGATCGTGCTCAATCTCCCGGTTGTGCAGCGTTAGGAGTAGCTACGACGTCCCGAGCGAGTTTGTTACAAGATCCCGCGAACTATTTGCGGAGTCATCAATTTCGTTGGCGGCTGCCCTCAACGCGATCCGACGGAACTGAGGGGACAACGCGTTGATTTGATTGGCCAATATGCCAAAAACTCCATTGGTTTTTCACCGGCCTGAGATATGTGAGAGCCGCGCAGTTGAGATTGATCCGTTGTGTCTAGGCATCGCTCCCTTCAGCTGAAATTCGCAGATTTCGGCTGTTATTGCGGACCCGAGACAAGTCGGTAGCGTCAGGGAGCGGCAAGCAGCAGGAACTGCCCGCTTCGACGGCCGGCACGGCGGCCTTTGTCGATCAGACCCCTTAGGTTCTGGAACAGATCGGGTAGCCTGTGGACTTCGTCAAGAATGACAAGTTCATCCCGATGCTGGGTGAGATAAAGTTCTGGCTCTGAAAGCTCGGAGCGATCGGCATCCGATTCCAGGTCCAGATAAATGGACGGCCGCTTCCTGCCGATCTCCAATGCGAGCGTCGTCGTACCGACCTGTCGCGGTCCCTAATCACGCCTGCAATTAGGGATCATGACTCCAGATTTACAAGAATAAATCATATCCTGCGCGTTTTGCCGAAATGGCATTCACAACGAGCCGGGCTCTATTCCTTCTTCCAAGCAAAGGTGCTGTCCGACCGGAGAATGCAATGGTCGCCATGGTCTGCATTTCGGAGCGGGCCAACATAATTGATTCGGCTGGCAGCTATCTGCGCGATCTCACGAAAACAACGGCGTGCGGCGAGTTCTTTCTTGGGCCGCTCATCATGGCCGCGCTGGAGGCGACCGCGTGAGAAACTTTGAGGGCAGGATAATCGTGGACAGCTGTCTACACTGCAAGCAAGTGAAAAACCGCCGCTTTTATGAATGGCTATTTTCGAGGTCTCCAAATTGCAAAAAAAGGTGGAGCGATTAGAGGCCCCTGCTCGCTTTGCCACTCTCTGGCTCGCCTGTTGATCTCGCGCTGAATGCGCGGCTCCTGACTGATCCCGTCGATCTCGACCGTGAAGTCGTTGACGCTCTTGGGAGCACGTTCCCGACTTCCGCCGCATGCTTCACGGCGGCGCTATGTTCCTTGGCTGCGGAATGCTCTTTCCGCTTGCGCTATTTGTCGGATGGTCGCAAAGCGATGTTTGCTTCCGCTGTCCTGGCCCAAGGACGACATCGTCGTGTTCAATTCGGAAAATGAAGGTTTACTCATGACCGCCAAGCTTTCTCTCTCGCGCGAACGAATTTCCGTACTTCTTCTCGAAGGCATCAGCCAGCACGCCGTGGACTATTTTTCCTCGTGTGGATACACCAACCTCGTCCATCTGCCGAAGGCACTCGATGACAAGGATCTCAAGCGCCACATCGCCGACGCCCATATCATCGGCATTCGTTCCCGAACACAGCTGACGGACGAGATTTTCGAAGGCGCCAAGAAACTGATCGCCGTCGGTTGCTTCTCTGTGGGTACGAACCAGGTCGATCTGGATGCTGCGCGGCGACGCGGGATTCCGGTCTTCAACGCGCCCTATTCGAATACGCGCTCGGTGGCGGAACTGGTGATCGGCGAGATCATCATGCTGACGCGGCAAATCTTCCCGCGTTCGGCCTCCGCCCATGACGGCGGCTGGGAGAAGTCGGCTGTCGGTAGCCGGGAAGTTCGTGGCAAAACGCTCGGCATTGTCGGATATGGCAATATCGGATCGCAGCTCAGCGCGCTTGCCGAGAGTATGGGCATGGTTGTGCGGTATTTCGATCTCTCCGACCGACTCCGCCGCGGCAACTCGGAATCCATGGCTTCGCTCGGCGAACTTCTTGAAATCTCCGACTATGTGACGATGCACGTCCCCGAAACGCCATCGACGCATAACATGATCACTGAAACCGAGCTGCGGCGCATGAAGAAGGGGGCCATTTTCATCAACAATTCCCGTGGCACCGTCGTCGATCTCGACGCGCTTGCGAAAGTTTTGAAGGAAGGCCATCTGGCGGGCGCTGCCGTCGATGTGTTTCCCAAGGAGCCGGCATCGAATAACGAGCGTTTTGTCACGCCGTTGCAGGGCTTGAGCAATGTCATTCTGACACCGCATATCGGCGGCTCGACGGAAGAAGCGCAGGAGCGTATCGGCGGAGAAGTCTCGAGGAAGCTGGTTGAATACTCCGACATTGGATCGACCATGGGGGCGGTCAACTTTCCACAAGTTCAACTGCCCGAGCGCCCGAACGGCACGCGTTTCATCCACGTGCATGAAAACCGCCCTGGAATGCTGATCAAGCTCAACGAGATTTTCTCGTCTCGAGGTCTGAACATCGTCGCCGAATTTCTTCAGACCCATGGCGATACCGGTTATGTTGTGATCGAGGCCGAAGGAATTTCCGCAAATGCCGACGAAATCCTTCAGGCACTGCGCGAAATACCAGGAACGATACGCACACGATTGGTCTACTGACACCTGAAAGGGGTCCGCGCGCGCGTGACGACAACCACCTCGGACGACCGGGAGCGTGCGTGCCGTTTCCCGATGACCGTTTGCAACAGAGTGTTAGCTCGCTGGAGTAGCGGGTACTGCCTTGAGCTCTGCAAGGTAACGGTGTCTGGCGACGGCTGCGGTTAGGGAGCTGCGGGTGTCATTTCCTTCGCGGAAGAGATTGATCACGGCCGCGGCGGCAAGCTCGGCTTCCGGCATCTCTTTTGTGATGCCACTTTCCGTCAGCCACGCTGTAAAGACACCGTCGACGACTGATAGCTCGGCTGGCCCGAACGTCTTCTCGAAAAATCCGCGCATGCACTCCTCATTGGTCTTGCGGCGAGGGATGTGGGGCATGAGACAAAGGTATTCAAGAGCCGACACCACAAGTGCGCCTGCGCGCCAAACCGATCCACCTTTGTGCGCCGTCGATAGACGCGAAAGCGTTTGAGGGAGCAAGCGCCCTGCCCTCCCCCGCCCGATCCCCCGAAATATCCAGCTCTTGTCGAGCATGGCGACTGCCATCTCTGCGCTCATTGCGCTTTTGCGCTTCGAAGATCTCGTAGCGACGCAGCAGAGACGCGATCGCCTTTGCGTGGAAAGAGGCACGGTATCGAGGCGAAGCAATGGAGACGAGCGATCACGAAAGGTCCTGTAAGGCTGCCGCCAACGAGGTTGAGAGCCTTGGACAAACAATCGGCCCCCGTGCCGGAGGCGCATCATTCCATCGGCCATCTCCGCAACCAGCCGAGAGAGATGACATACGTTCAGAGAGATGTCCCTGGCAAAGGCAATAGAACCGGCTGTTGCGACCGTCAGTTTCCCGCGCAGGTCTTCGCTGGCGTGAGCGCAATCCGCAAAGACCGGAAATGCTTCAAGACACGAACACTCGTCGTCTGGCACTTCAGAAGGCTTTCAACCTCCATCGACAGCGCTCGCGTTGTCACAGAGCGCAGGGGATGACGTTTGCGCCTGTGCCTCGGATGGCGTTAGCGTCCTTGAAAGGATGCCAAGTTTTGCGGCTCAAAAAGCAAAGCTCAGAAAGTCGGAAGTCGAAATCGTTCAAGATTGCAATGGCTTAGCAGTGTGGTCAGCTGACCATCCCGCGAGGTGTCCGCGCGGTTAACCGGAACGCCGGCAAGACAAGGAGACCTGTTGTGTTCGTGGCTGCTGAAGCTTCCTCTCGAAATAGCAAACGAAATCAATCGGTTAATTCTGTGGTCAGCTGACCACAGCTGCCGTTCCGTTTCACCGCGTAAGGGACTCCTTTGCGCTCTGGAATGCCGCCACCTCTTGTCAGTCGCGTATTAGGTCGTCCGACCGGGATCAGCTGACGACATGGCGTCGAGGACTAGGTGGCAGCTGTCTTCTGCCTGGGTGGAGATGGCGAAGGTCCGCGTGAGATCCGCGCCACCAATCTGTATTGTTACGAGGGTAGTCGACGAGCATTCTTGTTTGGGTGTAAATTGCCGGTGGTCCGATCAGGATAGCCGCAGCCTAAAGGGTCCGGCCTCCCGCGGGCCTTTGGGATGTTCATATATATACCCCGTTTTGCCGGCGCGACGACCACGCGTCTCCGCGCCCGGAAGCCATCGTTGGCCTTGTTGTTTGGTCTGGACCCGTGCTGCGATTTTCGTATAGCTGGGCGGGCCGACCAGACGGATATCGTAGCCGTCCTGCAACATAAAACCTTGCGCCGTTGGAATGCGATCACGCCTTTTCGTCGTTGGTTTTTCACTCTAGATGGCCAACCTTCATTCTCCGCGTCCGCAGGACCGAGAACGTCATGTGGTTGGGTCCCGCGCTCCAGGGCTTCCCACTTACGCGGGAGGGCGTCGACCCGGTGACGTTGCTGCGTAAAACCGTATGTGTCTGCACGAGACGCAACTTCTACTGTCATCAGGCGGCAGTCGAAGAGCCCACGGAGCGCATTTTCGCCGACCCGAGATAGGCACAGAACATCGACACGATCTGGGCGCTGAATTCGTATTCCAACAGATCCGACATGTTTCTGTCGAAGAAGCTCCTCACTGTGCCGAAAAGCACATTGAGAATGGTCAGATTGAGGGTCGAGAGGTTTTCGAACGGACCGTCGGAAGCCGTGGCGAACATTGCCTCGCTGGCAGCCTCGATGCGCTGTGTCATCATTTCCACAGGCCCGGCGACATTGATCTCGCCGGCGGCGAGGTAAAGAACGCGCGTCATGTCCCGTCGCTCCGTCTTCACCTTCACATACGTCTCGACAAGCGCGGCTGCCATTTCGGCATACGGTTTTCCGTGTTGATCGCGACATGCTGCCTCAACGCGGCTCGCCAGCATATCCAGGTAATTCTCGTTCACGGCAAAAAACAACGACTGCTTGTTGGGATAGTATTGGTAGAGCGTCCCGACGGAGACACCAGCCCGGTTTGCCACGCTTGTTGTCGTTAGCCGGGCAGTACCGTCGGCGAGCAAAACCTGAATCGTTGCTTCGAGAATGGCATCCACCGTCATCGTCGAACGCGCTTGACGCGGTTCTTTCCGGGCTTTGTAGCCTGCCGCAATGGCGGTGTTCATATGCGAATTCAAAACCTGAAGATCCTTTTGTATTCTCAGATTGACCCAAACCGAAAGAATTTCAAGGATTGTCACCATGTTGAAGGCGAATGGACGCATTGCACTCGTCACCGGTGCGAACAAAGGCATTGGGCTTGAGATTGCGCGCCAGCTTGCAACCTCCGGCGTGCACGTTCTTCTCGGGGCCCGGGACGTAAACCGGGGAGCCATCGCAGCCGACCAGCTATCTAAAGAAGGTCTCGACGTTTCATGCGTCCGAATCGACGTCTGCGACGAGGAAAGCATTCTGAAAGCTGCTCGCAAGATCGAGAGCGAGTACGGGAAACTTGATATCCTCGTCAACAATGCGGGGATCGTCGTCCAGGGTGACACTGCGCCAAGCGCTGCGCCGCTTAATGTCGTGCGAAAGGTCTTCGATACGAATTTCTTCGGCGCGGTAGCGGTCGTTCAGGCAATGCTGCCTTTGCTTCGCAATGCACGGGCGGGTCGCATCATCAACATATCCAGCAGCCTTGGATCGCTGACACTCAACGGTGACCCGAACTATCCGGGATACGATGTACGCCTGCTTGGCTACAACACGTCGAAAGCAGCACTGAACATGCTGACGGTGCAACTTAGTTCAGAACTGAAAGACACGAGTATCAAGGTTGTCTCCGTCTGCCCCGGCCTTACCAAGACTGACCTTAATGGCCACATGGGTGACAGGCTTCCATCTCAGGGTGCCGCAGAGCCTGTGCGCGTTGCACTCAGCGATTCCAACGAGCTGTCCTCTTTGTTTCGGGATGAAAACGGCGAGCTGCCGTGGTGATGTCCTCGTCCGGCTTGGGTCGAAAGCAATTGCTCTCGGCCGACAGCGCTTTCGTCACAGCGTCTTCCCGGTTTCATTTCCGGAGAGAGCGAAATGATTTGCAACGATTGATCGTGGCTAAGCCGCCACCTCGCGTTTTCAACACTGGCGGTTCGCCCGTGTGATCGTCGAATGCATAGGCTCGAAAGCCCTCATGCGATGAGCAGGCGTGCACGAAGGGGGGCATCCGGCCGATTGTTTCTCCTGTCCCTCAATGACGGATGAGGCCAAATCGATGAGCCTCATCCAGCAAATGACGAACGGAGGATGGCTGCCATTTGCGTCCACCCCGCGCCGGCCGCTCTCCCATCTGATCCAACTGGCCGGCAATGTCACGCAGCGACAGACCGGGATCCGCGATGGCAATTGCTGCAACAAGCTTCATCAGGTGATCTTCTGGCGCACGGCGGGGGGAGCGAGCCAGTAGCTCGGGTTCGGCCAGTTTCTCACGGACCATACGATGCACCGCACGGCGCAGTCTTTCGACCGTCCAGTTGTGGCCCCGGCGTTTGAGGACCCGCACCACATTGTCCCAGCTATGTTGGGGCCGAAGTTGCCGCACAGTTGGCAGCCAGGTTTGGGCGGACGAGATCAGTTCGTCGAGATAGAGTTTTTCTCGTGCCTTCGACACCGCCTGGATCGCCTCTGGCCGCCGTTCGCGAAGTCCTGGATTGCCCGGCAACTTGCCACGTGCCTTTGCCGCCTTGATGCCGGCTTTGGTCCGTTCGGAGATTAATGCGCGTTCGAGCTGTGCGACCGCGCCAAGAACCTGAAGAGAAAATATGCCCTGCGGTGTGGAGGTATCGATCGGATCGCGGATCGATCTGAAATGGACGCCGCGCTCGTCAAGATCCTCGATGACCTGTAACAGATGACTGACAGATCGAGCGAGCCGATCGAGACGAACGACGACAAGCACATCGCCGGCGATCAAATCACCGAGCAGCCTCGTCAGAACAGGCCGGGCCCGCGACGCACCCGATCCATGCTCCTGAAAGATTCGCTCGCAACCGGCGGCGCGCAACTCGTCCATCTGCGCCTCATGGACCTGATCGTCGTTTGAGACGCGTGCATAGCCTATAAGCCGCCTGGGCGCCGGCGATGGATCGGCCGCGTCACGTTTTGCCATGGTTTTCTCGCGCGCTTTACAGTTGCTGTGTACAAATAATGAATGCGCGAGAAAACGTAAAGTTGCAAGCGTGTTTTATTACCTAAATGCAGCCCGCTCAGAGCCGGCAAGAGATGCGCGGCGCATATCCGGGCATCACTGACGTGAAACGCGCTCTGGCGGCCATCTGTGGCGGAAATTACTTGAAGCAGAGCGTTCGAGGGAGGGGATGTGTTGGTCTCCAAGCGGAACGCCCTGACATCGCGCAGGCTATCGTTCGAGCAAGTGGCGATGAGCCTCGCCAAGACATCGCCGGTCACCGCTTTGGCGCTCTTTCGCTTCCGGGGCCGCGGGACGCGCGCACGGCGAGACGAATGGCGGATTTGAGGGGAGGGGAGGTGAAGGCGCCATCGAGGCCGCGCCATTTGGTCAGCGTCGACCAGTGGGCCAGCCGGCGACGCACGGTCGGCGGCGCATCGGGCCTGACGATTTCAAAAAGCCTTGGGCGCGCAGATTGTAGGCGACATCGGCCGGTATGCCATGATCGGGATTGGTGGCGCGCTTTTCCGGATCCCACAGATGCTGCGCGACGAATTTGAGCAGCAGCGCCTCGGGCGCCGGCCAGGGCAGGGAACTGCCTGTGGCTGCCAAATCCCCAGGCTTCGAGATAGGCGAGGTCAGAGGCGAGTGCCCTAAGCGTGTCGCCCATGCCCTGGTTGACGAGATGGCGCAGTGTTTCGACGTCCTGGTCACGTCAGCAGTTCGGCAAGCTCGTCGCGGCGTTCCATCGGCAGGACGGACGCGATGGTATCGAGTTCCTCGGCCCGGCGACCGACGGAAGTCAGCGATTTCCTCGGTTTGGCCACGGACGCTCCAAAAAGACGGATCTAGCTGGCCTCCAGGACCGTGTTCTGCTGCGATTCTGGGTGATTTGCGACTCGAAATCGACTACCATCGATAAGAGGTACTTATCGATGGTTAGAAGCTCAACTCCCAATTATACACTGTGAGGAACCGTAATACCGGTCTAGAGTTCGTATAGGAAATCATTTACTATAATTTCAATGGCTTACCAAATCGCGAAAATCACCATGACAGCCCTGATGCGGCCGGCTTTCGACGCTGGTATCGCACTGACGCGTCTGGACGAGCGTGTCGCCCGTTCGCCGGTCGGTCAGGGGTGGATCGAGCGATCCCAATTCACAGACGCCTGCGCCTCGCTGTGGATCGACGGCGAACTCGTCCATCTCGAAGACCTCGTCCTCCATGACGCTACCTGCGACATTCGCACACCCACCCACGAGCTGACAATCGCCCGCGACGTCCTGCGCACTCGCCGGCGTATTGTCGCCCAACCACCTGGCTGGGCGCTGTCGGCCGGTGGCATTCGGATCCTGCGCAAGAACGCGGATATCACGCAGGCCGACACGGATGAGCTGGCGACCGCGGACGCCATCCGGCGTGCGGTCGCGAACGATCCGGAAGGGGAGGGGGACGACGATGCCGACATCGGAAATCTCCCTGGCGTCGACTATGCCGCCATCGATGCGGTGCTCGCCCGATCGGAGGCCGCGATCGAGAACGCAACTCGGCCTGGCCGGAGTGGCGCGGCGGATAGAGACGTACTGGTCTATGATCTCGACTGGGACGAGGATTCCAGGCTAGACGAATGGCGGAGCGTGCTGCGGCAGGCAGAAACCCTGCCGACGGTCCTGCAGGCGATCATCGCGCTCGATGCCTGGAACGAACTGTCCGTCCTGCAGCATTCGCCGTGGCTCGGCCGCCTCTTGGCCGCGTCGATCTTGCGCCAGGCCGGCATCACCACTGGTGCCAATCTGGCCGCCATCAATCTCGGACTGAAAACCATCCCTGTCGATCGGCGCCGCCATCGTGACCGAGAGACCCGGCTGCTGGCCATCGCCCACGGATTTTTGGCGGCCGCCGAGATCGGCATGAAGGAGCATGACCGGCTGACGCTGGCGAAGACGTCGATAGACCGAAAACTTGAAGGACGGCGAACCTCCTCGAAATTGCCGGAGCTGGTCGGGCTGGTGATGGCAAAGCCGCTGGTGTCGGCCGGGATGGTGGCGAAGACGCTGGATGTTACGCCACAGGCGGCGCGGCGCATCGTCTTGGAGCTGGGCCTGCGGGAGATGACGGGGAGGGGGAGGTTTCGGGCGTGGAGTATATCCTAAAATTCTTCCTTTAATCCCGGATAATCTACCGTTTGACATATTCGGACGTGAAAGAGACGCGGAAGCTCATGGAAGTGACAGAAGAGCTTTCATTCGTCCGGCAAGTTGGTGTTGAAGCGCGGCAAGCCCCTGATCGTTGTTAAGATAGTGGATATAGCGAATGTGCCGGAGATCGAACGGCACGTCCTCCGGCTGGCGAGTGATCAAGATTACTTCTCGGCCGAGGGTATGCGCGATCCCTGCTTCGTAGAAGACGTTCGGATTTCGACCAGACAAATCACAAACCACAATGCGAGACCTGTCGATCAACGACACCACGTCTTGGATAACCGTATGGTGCTCCCAGATGTTGTCGGCTCGATTGCACTTCAAATTCGCTTCGGCAGCCGCCGCTTCGATAGCCCTGTAAACGGGAGCGAAGCTGGCATCGAAAGGCATCATTGCTGAGACTTGCCGTGCGTCGATCCTCGCTGGCGAGTTCAACGTGAAGACTGTGGGGGAGTTTCGGTTCGTTGCCGTTAGCCGGAAGAGGGCCCGATACAGGTCTCCTTGTTGAACGCTCCAATGAGTCCGTGTCCAGTCAAACTGCCTGCCTTGGGTCGAAAGGCCGAGTTCCGACGCGATGGTTTGAAGGCGGTTGCAAGCGCGACGCGATGTTGAATGATTTGGATCGAAACATCAGCTTTGCCGCAGCCTCGACCAGCGAGCGGCGAGCGTCGCGGGCCGCGTTGAACTCTTCAGCAGAAAGAGGAAGAACGAAAATGTTGAGAAGCTGGGCGACCCGGGAGACGAACCCGGACATTGAAGGACAGGTCTTCATAATAGTTTTCGGCCTGGACCCGAGCGACGCAATCCCCCAAACCTCCTACAGAGATCATTTCAACCAGATTGGCGCTCCGGAGACGTTCAAAAACCGTGTCCGGAGAGAGGTGGCGCGCCTGCTTCAACGGAGACCCGCATGCGATTTTAAAGTGTTCGGCCGGCATCAATCCGCCCCGCTCCCGAAGGGCAGCAAGGGCCAGACCGAGAACAGACTTCGTGCTGAGCAGCGCGTGCTCAAGGGCTACCCAATAGCGCGGTGAGCCAAAATCTTTCTCCAGATAAATAACCGGGCCTTGCGGGGAAAGGTGATCCCGGCGAGCCTTCGGACCGAAGGGTTGGGGATATCGGTAATGCGGGACACACGTTTACGTGCAGCCGCTGGAGCTACACGATGTACTTTGAACAGAAAGTCGCTAACCTCGCTGGTGAGGCAGGGACCGTTGCTGGCAAGATATGATTCAACAAGATTCGCCATGTCATTTTCCGATGTCACACAGCGCAATTAATATCATGAGTACATGAGACGCACGATCTTTCGCGACTACGACTTTGAGTCGTTGATTTCGTTGAGCTAATTGTAGGCCTAAGTGCCGCAGACGACGCGCCTTGTCACAGTCACTATGTCTCATCGTTCTAAATCAGGACGCGTTCGACCTCGTCCAGGCTTATGTCGTCGCTGCGGTGCTCGTAGAGCTGCGTAATGCCGGTGGCTCGGAAGGTTGGTTAACCTAGGCCGGCTTCGCCATCTCCTCAATTCTGCTTCATGCTCCCGGCATCTCACGCCGCTGCTTCTCCGGTTTCAGTTCAGCCCGCATTCAAGCGCAATCACCGAGCAACGGCTGTTCGACCTGCCCAGCACTCTTCATTTCACTACGGCCTCGACGAACTCGGCGAACGCTCGGGCCTTTGCGCTTGCCAGGCGTCCCGTCGGAAACACGGCCCACAGGTCGATATCGGGAAGCTTCCAGTCCTCAAGCACACGTCTGACCTCCCCGGTCTGCAGCTCGGGCCAAAACATCCAGTCTGATGTGACGGCAAGGCCCATGTCAGCCTTGACCGCAGCACGAATACCTTCCGCCGCTGTAAATCTGACCCGGCCCGATACCGCCACCGAGGCCTCGGTGCCGTCCCTCTGGAATGTCCAATTGTTGCCTAGCTGGGTGTAGACCAGCGCCTGATGCAGTGCGAGGTCAGCGGGCACCTGCGGGATGCCATGCTTGTCCAGATAGGTCGGAGTCGCGACCACCGATCGACGGCCGGTCGCCAGACGGCGGGCGACTGCCGAAGAATCCGCAAGGTCGCCCATGCGCAATGCGACGTCGATCCCTTCGGAGACGAGATCTATGACACGGTCGTCGAGAACGACCTCCACCTCCAGATCGGGATGGGCCTCCATAAACTCCGAAAGTCGCGGAACGACCATTAGCCTCGCAAAGGTGGTAGCCGCACAGACGCGGAGGCGCCCGGACAGGCCTGCGCCGGCCCCTTTCGCCTCCAGTTCAGCCTCGTCAGCCTCCTGAATGGCGGTCTTCGCCCTCTCGTAGAACCGCACACCTGCATCGGTCGGCGATAGGCCGTGGGTCGACCGAACGACCAGCCGCACTTGCAAGCGGTCCTCCAGTTGCGCAATCGTCTTCGAGATCGCCGGCTGGCCAACGCCAATCTGACGCGCCGCCTGCGAGAAGGATCCCGTCTCAACCACCCGCACGAACGCGATCATCGCCTGAAGTCTGTCCATCGCCTATTCTCCTTGGGAATAAGCGTTATCGCCTCAAGCTGCCTGCCGCAAGTTTCGAGGAATGGTCATAACTGTCTTCAACGGAACACGACCCGATGGAGACAAACGATGATCGAAGTCCACGCCTTCCCCACCCCGAACAGCGTCAAGGTGCTGATTGCGCTCGAGGAGATGGGACTGTCCTACGAGTTGAAGCCGGTTAACGTCCGCAAGGGCGAGCAGAAGACCGATGCTTTCCTTGCGCTCAATCCGAACGGCAAGGTGCCGGTGCTTGTCGATAATGGGTTCGTCCTGACTGAGAGTGCTGCCATCCTCGTCTATCTTGCGGAGAAGACCGGACGGCTCCTGCCTCAGGAAGGTATCGGCCGCGCCCGCGTCTTCGAACAACTCTTCTTCCATGCCTCGGCCTTGAGCCCTGCCTTCGGCAACGCCGGCTTCTTCAAACGCTCGTCGCCCGAGCCGCAGCCGATCGCAGAAGCGCGCTTCACCACCGAAGCCGAACGCATCCTCGGCCTCTTAGATGCCAAGCTCGGCGGCCAGACCTTTGTCGAGGGTGAGGAGTTCACGATCGCCGACATCGCCCATTTCGGCTGGATATGGCGCATCGCTTTTCCCGGCCTGATCCTTGACGGTCGCCCCCACCTTTCCCGCTGGTACGAGACCGTAGCCGCACGCCCGGCCGTCCAGCAGGCCATCGCTCGCGTCGAGGCAATCGTGCCCGCCGCCTGATCTTCCCAGACATCAATTCCACCCAGACAGGAGAACCACCATGTCCAAATTCGAATCCTATCAGCACAGTTTCCCGAACGCCCGCCTGACACGCACGCCGAGCGGCGTGCTGGAAGTCGCGCTGCACACCGATGGCGGCAAGCTTGTCTTCAACGGCCATACCCACGAGCAGTTCGTCGAGCTCTTCCACCAGATTGGCGCTGACACCGACAACCGCGTTGTCATCCTGACCGGCTCTGGCGATGCCTTCATGGACGCGATCAGTCCCGAAGGCTTCGATTTCTTCTCGCCCCGCGGCTACGACAAGATTTTTCGCGAGGGCCGCAAGGTCTTGATGAATATCCTCGACATCGAGGTGCCGATGATCACGGCGCTGAATGGCCCGGTCCTGCTGCACTCGGAATATGCGCTGTTGACCGATATCATCCTCGCGACGTCAGAGACGGTCTTCCAGGACAAGCCGCATTTCGACTTCGGCATCGTGCCCGGTGATGGCGTCAACCTGCTTTGGCCGGAAGTGATCGGCAGCATCCGCGGCCGCTACTTCATCCTGACCCGCCAGGTACTCGATGCAGCAACTGCCAAGGACTGGGGCGTAGTCAACGAGATCGTGCCGGCAGACAGGCTTCTTGCCCGTGCCCATGAGATCGCCGAGGGTATTGCTGCCCTTCCGCCGCTGACGTCGAGCTATACCCGTATCGCACTGACGCAGAAGCTGCGCCGCATCGTTGACGAAGGTGCTGGCTACGGCCTGGCGCTCGAAGGCATCAGCGCTGCCGAAGTTGCCCGCTCCATGGCCGCCAACGGTTGATTACATTCCTAGCCATCGCCGGACTTCAACCCAGATCGCGAAGTCCGGCGCGCTCTTCGCCCCACATGCAATTCCCCATCAAAGGACAATGACCATGACCTTGCAAACCAAGCTCGACGCCTTCAAGGCTGATTTCGAAGCCGGCAAGCCGCCTTACAACGTACCCTATTCGGTCATCGAGACGATGCACCGCGCCACCGCGGAGCTGATTGCGTCGGGCGCCGCACAGAGGGCGCTGAAGGCTGGTGATCTCCTGCCGGAATTCATGCTGTCGGATCCGGACGGCAATCCGGTTTCGTCCGCCGATCTTCTAGCCCACGGCCCGCTGGTGATCAGCTTCTATCGTGGTGTCTGGTGCCCCTATTGCAACATGGAGCTCCAGGCCCTGCAGGAAACGCTGCCGCAGTTCGAGGCACTTGGCGCAAAGCTCGTCGCTATTTCCCCGCAGAACCCGGTCAACAGCCGCAAGTCGGTGCGCCAGAACAACCTGACCTTTCCGATCCTGTCCGACACGCATAACGATGTCGCGGCCGCCTTCGGCCTGCGTTTCGAGATGCAGGATTATCTGATCGACCTCTACAAGTCGCTCAAGAACGATCTTCCCGCCTTCAACAGCGACCCGAGTTGGACGCTGCCCATGCCAGCCCGCTACGTCGTCGGCCAGGATGGCATCATCCTCTACGCGGAGGTGAACCCGGACTATACCCGCCGCCCCGAGCCGGAAGACATGCTGCCCGCGCTTCATGCCGCAGCAACTCGCACCGCCGCCTGATCCGATCCACACCAGAAGACCCTGCTTCCCTGGAGGCGGGGTCGAGGATTTCCAATGAAGAGAACATTCCTGATCACCGGTGCCAGCAAAGGTATCGGTCTTGCCTTGGCTGAACGCCTTGCCAAGAAAGGTCACGACGTGGTTGGCATCGCCCGCAACGCCACCGACGGGTTTCCCGGCCGCCTGCATCGGCTCGATCTTTCTGACCGGGCAGCCGGCGACGAACTTGCTGCCATCGTCCGCGAGAGCGGCATCGATGGTATCGTCAACAATGTCGGGCTTGTCCGGGCAGAACCACTTGGTAACATCGCCGTCGAGACGCTCGAAGACGTCATGCGAGTCAATCTGCACCCTGCGCTCGTCGCGGTGCAGGCTGCTCTGCCCGGTATGCTCTCGCGCGGCTGGGGCCGGGTCGTCAACATATCGAGTCTGACCGTCCTCGGCAGTGTCCAGCGGACGAGCTATGCCGCAGCCAAGGCAGCGCTCGTCAGCTTCACCCGCAGCTGGGCGCTCGAACTTGCCTCGACCGGCATCACGGTGAACGCCGTATCTCCGGGGCCGACCGAGACGGAACTGTTTCGGGCCAATAATGCGCCCGGTAGCGAGGGAGAGGCACGATACCTGTCTGGAGTTCCAATGGGGCGCTTCGGAAAACCGGAGGAGATCGCAGCCGTAATTGCCTTCCTTCTTTCCAACGATTCCGCGTTCATGACCGGACAGGTGTTGCAGGTCGATGGCGGGGCGTCGATAGGAAAGGCATTGGTTTGAGTGTCGACGCCTGCCAGACTCTGCATCGGTCGATAGCGGACTACTGGATCAGGTCGCGGCATTCGCAATGGGGTCCCAAGGGGAGAGCAGCCCCAAATCTTCCATTGTTGACAGCCTAAGTTCCACCTTCACCAGCGGAATCCATTGCGCCGGGAGTATAGAAGGGCATGGGGTGGTTGGGACGATTCCTATCAAGGCCACCCGGAACCTATCTTCACTCATTTCTTCGGAATAGCTTTCGGTTTCGGTTGATAAAGCCGCCGTTTGACGTTCGCCCGCAGAGCATTGCGGAGATCTTTATCCGTCATCGAAAGGTCGAACCATTCGGGATCAAAGTGGCCACCGCACCACCGAATGGTTTCGGCGTATTCGGGATCCTCCCGGTCGGCGATAATCTCCAGGAACCGCTCATAACCCGAAACACCGCCGACATCCTCGGGCGGTCGCGCTCTCTTGCCATCGACGCAGCTGCCGTTCTTGGGTGAGGTAGCGAGCGTCAGGAACTCCTCGATGGTGACGGTGTGCCGCCAGCCATCACCGAAATCGTAATGGTAGCTGAAGACGGCGCCTTGCTCGAAGTCCAGCAATCGAACCGCTGTTTGATCGAAAACCCTAGGATCATCGTCGGTCGCATCCTCTGTCAGGGTCTCGACGTCCCCGTACCGCAGACCACCAATCCGGAATTCATAGAGATGATAGTTCCACCAGTTGAATGCGGCCTGAATCCCCAAATGAAGTTGCTCCAGGTTCCAATGGACCGGCAAGATAAGACGGCGCCAGATGTCCGGCTCGATCTCATCGATGGAAACTCTGACCTGTACAGCGTGTGCTTCGAGCATTGCCTAATGAACAAGGTTGGTGGAGGATTGCCGAGAGTAGAGCCGAAATGTGCCCAGTTTCAAGCTACTGGGGTTCAGGACGATAGGGAAGGCCGCAACATCAGCATCAGTCGATGATGATCCTGCTTGACTTGGTCCACTTACGCCATGAGCCTGCCATGAAACCATACGAAGGGAGTGAAGGCATGGTTCAGTCGATCGTAGAATTGCGGAATGTCGCGGGCACGGAAGCAGCGGTTGGTTGGGCCGGAGGCCATACCATCGTGGTGGATCGGCCTGAAGGCAAGGCCGGTGGATCGGGCCTCGGCTTCAACGGTGGGCAGTTACTCGCTTTGGCGGTCGGAGGTTGCTACTGTAACGACCTCCGATATGTCGCTCATGATTTGGGTGTCGAGATCGGAGAGATAGCCGTGACGGTACAGCTGGAACTGGACGGTGCGCCACTTGTCGCCACCAGCGCCGTTCTATCCGTCAGATGCACGACACTGGATGGCTCCAATCCAAAGACCCTGATCGATCACGCATGGTCGATTTGCACGGTCGCGAATTCACTCAATCGTGGCGTGCCGACGACGCTGAAAATGGCGTGATACTACGGACGAGTCGAGGGCCATAGCGCTATTTGGCGCGGGCCTGACGCGCGTCCGGCGGTGCTAGCGTCTTTTATGAGGGATCGTGAGATTGGAACGGTCTGCCGGCTTATTACCATGGCGGCGGCGTTTGGTCCTGACAGTCGAGCGCGGATCTTCTTCACCGATAGGACACTAAGCAGGACCGCAACCTCTGTCGCGACGAGCCCGGCAAAGATCCCAAGACCTGTCTCCGAAACCGACCATCCCTGCAGATGCAAGATATAGCCGGCGCCAGCCAGAGCACCGATCCAGCCGAGCGCCCCGAGCGCGGTAGCGAGCAGGAAAAACCCAAATGGCAATCTGAGGACGCCGGCAGGTAGCGCGTGGAAAATGCGCACTGTTGGCACCATCTGGCCCAGGACAGTGATCATAAAGGGGTTTCTGCGATAGGATGTTGACATCTGGTCATAAAGCCTCGGCTTGAGGAACAGCCACTTTCCGTACCGCTCGACGAGAGACTTCACGCGATCCTCGCCGATTGCGACGCCCGCGGCATACCAGCCGACAGCGCCGCCGATCGAACCCAATGCAGCAATCAGGCATCTCCAGAGTAAATCTCCACCTGTTGCGGCTCCGGCACCAATCGCGGGAAACAAAATGTACGACGGCAGCACAGGGATGAATTTCTCGACCAGAGATGCGAGAAACACGGTTTTCAGGTCGACCGCTTTGAGAAGACCATCGGCCCACTGCCCAAGAATTTCGATAGTCATGCCGAGGCCTTTCATGCCTCCCGCTTGGGCAGGCGTTCGCGATATCTAATGAGATCCGGGGGATACGGTTCAGGAAGACAGCGGCGCGCTGTGGGAAAGCTGAAATAGGCGCCAAAACCACCGACTACGTCCTGTCGCTGACCCTGCCTTAACTCCGGCAACAGGCTTTTCTCGCGCCCTTCCGGGCTCCGTCAGAGCTTTCACCCGCTCGAGAAATGCCTTGGAGTCGAACTGCTTCGTTCCGAAATCAGGCGACGCCCCTTGTGCATCAGGATGAAAGAAGATCTCCAGATTGATGACAGGGAGGGGCTCGATATCCCGCACGGTATCGATGTCCGGCCGGGTGGTGATGGCAAGACTATAATCCGTCGCGGCCAACGCCTTTTGAAGGTCCCGCACAGAGCACGCGATCGAGGTGACATAACCGATCTCGTTCAATCTCGCGGCAATAACAGTGGCTGCCGCTTTCGGAAGAAAGATCAGAACTCGGTTTTCGGCTAGATAATCCATGGCAATATCCTTGGCTGATTGGTGCCATGATACGAGGATGTTCAAGTTCTGTGTGTTTGGATACGTTTAGTTTTGTTGCCGGTTTGGGCAGTGGACACGGTTACAAGAGGGTCAACGGCACGGGGTCGGGGCGGGCTGTACTCACCCTGTCGCTTTTCTCTCGACTGCGAACTCAGGCCGTCGCGCGGCCCGCATTGCTCTTGAGCTGTGGCGCCAAGACGATAGACGCGGCTCCCTGCGCTGGCAGATCGATATGTGCGAGGAGACCGTCGGGTACAGCGTTCAGAAGTTCTATCTTCCCCCCATGTGCCCGAACGATATCGTCGACAATAGAAAGGCCAAGTCCGAACCCGGTGCGATCGGAAGTCGTCCGGGCGGCGTCGACCTTGAAGAAGGGTTCGAGCACTCGCTTGCGCAGGTTGACCGGCAGGCCTGGGCCGTCGTCTTGGACACTGATGCGCACTGTATCGGGTCCGATGTCGGACAGAGTGACGGTGACCCGCTGTGCGAACTTGGTACTGTTCTCGACCAGGTTCGTTACGGCCCGCGCCAGCCAACGCGGCTTGCAGCGATAGGCAAAGCGCTCTGGTCCCACGTATGCGACGTTGTAGCCCATGTCGGTGAAGTCGGCGCAGACCGTTTCCAGCAGGCTCGGAAGATCGGCATTGAGAAGTTTCTCCGCCCCCATCTCCTTGCTGAGATAGATCAGCGTGTCATCGATCATGTCGCTCAAAACCGCGATATCGGCAAGGAACGATGCTTTCAGCTCCGGTTGATTGGATCGCTCTGCCCGTAACCGGAGGCGGGTCAGCGGCGTGCGAAGGTCGTGGCTGATCGCCCGTAACATGCGGGTTCGGTCCTCGATCATGCTCCGCACGCGGCTTCGCATGTCGTTCAGGGATTTCGCGAGACTATGGATTTCCGCCGCACCATTCTCGTCAAATGGGCGATCAGGCCCTTCATCGGGCTTGAGTGTCCGCGCGGCCTCGGCAAATTTGAGAAGAGGCGCCGTAATGGTCGAAGCGGCATACAGAGACACGAGAAGGACGGGAAGGAGAACCACCACCAGCTTCAGGCTTAGGCTGATCTGCTTCGCGGTAATCCAGGGTTCGGGCGGAGCGGGGGGCGGCGCAAACGCGAGAGCTCTGCCGTCGCCGGTCGCGACTACGAGCACATCGCGCAGTTTCCCGGAAGACGTCGCAGCACGAAAACTGGTGAGGATCGCATCCGGCAGATTGTCTCGCACCATCTGGCGGGCATCTTTTCGCGGGATCGATAGGCTATCGTCGTTTTGCAGCTCCGCGATTGAAACCTCTTCCACCGGCAGTCCGCTTTTGGAAACAATTGCTAACAATGCGGCCAACTGTTCCGGCGTCTCCGCGGCCCGGACCTGTTCTGTTACCATCTCAACCTTGACCGCCGTGCCTCGCGCATAAGAGAGGCTTTCCGGTTCGTAGAGTGTCAAAGGCTGGGTCAAGATCAACAGCAGCGCAACCAGGATCACCGGCGCGATCGCCGAGGCTGCGATCTGCCACCGGATCGATCCGGCTTTTACTCGGTTCAGCATCAGCGGATCTCCACCTTAGGCGTGAACAGGTAGCCACCCAGCCGCACGGTCTTGATAAACGTCGGCTCCCGGACATTGGGCTCGATCTTTTGACGCACGCGACTGACATGGACGTCGATGCTGCGCTCGACCGGGCCAGCGAGGCCGGCATGTGTCAGTCCAAGCAATTGCTCGCGCGTCAGAACTCGACCGGGATTCCTGCAGAAGGCCAGAAGCACATCGAACTCGGCTGTTGTCATGGAAACGTGCACGCCATCCGGGCTGATCAACTGACGCGGGATCGGGTCGACGAGCCATCCAGAAAATTCCATGGGGCCCTGGGGAACGCGCTGATCGGTGCTGTACGATGCTCGTCGCAAGAGCCCCTTTATGCGCGCCATCAGTTCGCGGGGATTGAACGGCTTGGTGATGTAGTCGTCGGCGCCAAGTTCGATCCCGACGATGCGATCGATGTCGTCCTTGAGGGCCGTCAGCATGATGATCGGCGTGACGGATGCCGCTCGAAGACGCCGGCAGATGCTGAACCCGTCTTCGCCAGGCAGCATCGCATCCAGCACGATCAGATCGAAGGACTGGTTGCGCATTAGTGCGTCCATATCGGCAGCCGAACCCACCGCGATCGCCTCGAAATTGTTATCGCCGAGCATTTCGACGACCATCGAGGCGATCTCGTGGTCATCTTCGACAAGCAAAATACGCGAGCCGGTTTCCGGGGCGACGAGATGCAGATGCGTGCTCATAGTGTGCCTTAAAGTCCAGGAGCTTTGGTAAGTATAGTCTCCAATTATGCGTGGCGGGTCACGGGAAGATTTGTTTTTTAATATTAAGCCAGCGTCGGCCTACGGCGTTTTGTGGAGGCCGCATTGCTCGAGCGATAGGGCTGACGGCTCAGCAGATAGTCCGGATTGCCGCGGCAACATCTCTTAACATCACAAAACCCAAGACGGCCTCCAGCTCTGAGATAGTGCGGTCAGCAAGCACCGCGTTGTGGTCGCTTCCCCTTACCCTGCATCAGACCTCAGGAGCCGCACCCAATGTCGCCAATAAAATCATCCCAGTCCTACCCGCGCGGCCCGCTTTGCTGGCGGCGGCCATTTTCGCGATGTCGTGGGCGAGCTGCACACAAGCTGCGGATCTCGACGAACAGGACGCTATCGCCGGTGCCCCGCCTCAGAGTTTCGATAACAGTCGTTTCGGCGCTGTCAGCCAGAAGCTGCACGAGTGGAATGTCGTGATTGGCGCCGGCGCGATGTATGCGCCGAAGTTCGAAGGTTCGGACGAGTTCGAAGTCAGCCCCATCCCCGTCATCTCAGCGCGGATTGGCGACAGGGTTGGCATCGATCCGACTGGGATCACCGTCGATGTCCTCCAGTCGAATGGCTTTACCCTTTCGATCAAGGGCGGATATGAAATGGGCCGGTCTGAGGATGATTCCGATCATCTCAGAGGTCTCGGTGA